>Ga0123336_10000914_pt1 | contig 28335 bp, 27 predicted proteins | sample SSSSmetaG_FD_96466 | JGI IMG/M metagenome (GOLD analysis project Ga0123336, IMG submission 96466) | Glacier valley bacterial and archeal communities from Borup Fiord, Nunavut, Canada, to study Microbial Dark Matter (Phase II) - ​SSSS metaG | ecosystem: Environmental > Aquatic > Freshwater > Ice...
CGCGATCCGCAGGGTGTCAGGGCTGGCTGGCATGCCCGTTAGCTAGGGGCGCCAGCCCACGGGCGCAATCGTGCCGGCCGGCAGGCAGCGTTGAAAGCCCCCAACCGGCAGCGTAGCCTCCCCGCATGGGCGCCAGCATCAAACCCCTGACCCTGGAAGAATTCCGCGCCTGGGAACGCGCTCAGCCGCTGCGCTACGGATTCGACGGCATCCAGCCCATCGGCATGACAGGAGGCTCGCCCCTGCACGCCAGGCTGATCGCCCGTGTGATTACCGCAGTGTGATTACCGCAGTGTGATTACCGCAGTGTGATTACCGCAGTGGCAAATCGCTTGCCGCCGCACTGCGATGTGTTCGCGTCGGAACTCAAGATCGTCACCGACACGCGTGTGCGTTATCCAGACGTGACCGTCGCCTGCACCGTCCAGGACGAGGACAGCGACGAGGTGCGCCCAACCATCATCTTCGGACACTATCGCCATCGACGGCGCTCACCGACCGCCGCGTGAAGCCGCACGACTACAGAACCGTCTCCTCCGTCTCCGCCTACGTGGTCGTCAGCCAGGACAAACCGGAGATTGTCGTGTTGCGCCGATCCGCGGAATGGATGGAAGAGATTTTCTCCGGACAGGACTCGACCGTGCCGCTTCCCGAGATCGGCATTGAGCTGCCGCTGCGCGATATCTATCGCTAGGCGGTCAATCCTGCCAACCCGCCAGAAAGAAGACATTTCCTCTGTAGGGCGGATAAGCGAAGCGCCATCCGCCACGTACCTCGCGGGTTTCATTCTATGTGCGCTGCGGCTTGCGATGGCGGATGGCACTCCGCTTATCCGCCCTACGCGTGCTGGCCAACAGGGGCGACAAGACATCATTGCACACAAATCACGATCGCCGTAACACGAGCGTCAGGTTCGGATGTTAGGCATGCGTCCGATCTACGCACTGATATGTTCTGTGCGCTTAATCGAGTGGAGGGGATACGCACCATGATAAACTATTACCATAGACTGATGGCCGCGGCTTTCCTGCTGGGTATTCCCGCAGCAAGCCATGCGCAGGTCATCGGTTCCTACGACAATTTCGACTGCTTCAACGATACCGGCGAGACTGCGGAAGGGTTCGAAATCGATGTCGAGGACGTGGCACCCGCCGACCTTACGCGCGAGTTTCCATCCAACTTCTCCGCCACGCCGTGGGTGACGCGCTACGGCATTCCCACCGTCACGCCATATGATTTCACCGCGGCGACGCCCGATCCGGACCATGCCTATGACGCAGGCCACAAAGGGGTGCTGGTCACGTATGCGGCTAATCTGGTCAATGGCCACTGGACTGCGCCTTACGGCGCCCAGCCGTTCGGCGCCGGCACCGTGGCGGGCGACGGCACGCCCTTCGTTGCCAATCCGACCCTCACCAACGGCGATTCATGCTGGTTCTACGGGCTCGGTGCTGCTTACCCGACCAGCGGCTGCGACCATTTCGGCATCAGCTTCGCAGGTGGCGTGGCGCCGGGACGCATCACGTATCACTGGAAGGTGCCCAACCCGACCAACACAGCGTTGGTAAATGCGAAACTGGAAGCCTCCATTCCGCCATCGCCAACGCTGGCCCCGCAGCCAGTGGCACCGGGTGCGCCACCGATCGTGCACGCGGTGGCGGGTGGCCCTGCAGACGTCGGTGGAGACCCAAATAAGCCGCAAGCGCAGGCGGCGCAATTCGGCGACGCCTTTTGGATGAAGGTGACGACAGTTTACGGCGCCGTGGACGCGCAACTCGACCTGTTGCAGAAGGCCAAGATCGCGCCGGCTGGCACCCACAAGATCGTGCTTTGGGCGATTGTACAGCGGACGCCTGGCGTTGGCCCCAATGCCGGCAAGTTCAACCGTGAAGCCATCGAAAATGACCCGCTCGGCAAGAAAAACGTGCAGGTCACCAAACAGTATGAGTATTTCAAGTTCGCCGGGCAATATGACCAGGAAACGCACGAAGTGCTGTGCGACGCATTCTACGCGACGCAGGCGCTTGCACTCGCCAACGGCAAAAAATTGCAGGTCAGTTGCCAGAACGGTGGCGGCGCTGACACGCCGTTTACTAAACCGTATTGGGTGATCGACCAGGGGTCGGGTGCCGCACTTTATTCGCCCACCGGAAATCTGGGGCAATATGTCGGGGCACATATCAACGCTTACAACGCGAAGTAGGCTAGCCAAATCGGGCAGTCCTTTCCTTGGAAGGAAGGGACTGCTTATTTTTTTATTGCTGTCAGTCCACGCGCCAGCTCTATGACGCCAGGGAACCGGGTGAGACTGCCGTCTCCCACAACCGCGCGACGCCATAGGCGTCGAATACGTGTTCATTGGAAACGAGCACAAGTTTTTCAAGCATCGCCTGAGCAATCAGCATACGGTCGAATGGATCACGGTGTGGGCCCGGCAAGCTGCCTGCCACCTGCCCATGTCGAACACTGATCGGCAAGCCAACGAAGCCCTGATCCGCGGCGGCCTGGTCAAGATCGGTGACGATAGAGGCAATTTTGGGTAATTTGCCAATGCGATGCTTCGTTGCAGTTTCCATGTGGATGCAGCACTCAGGAAAACAATGTTGCCCTCGCTCGCAATTGCCGCTCGCGCCGCGGCAGAAAGCGCTTCATCGCCAGCAAGCCACCAAAGGAACGCCTGCGTATCAAGGAGCAATCGCATGCTGCTACTCCCACTTGGCCAGCTCCTCCTCAGACAACGGCTCAAAAAACGCCGGTCCAATCGTGATGATGCCACGCAACGATCCAAACCGGCACTTCGTCGGCGGCGCCTGGTAGGGCACGAGCTTTGCGATGGGTTCCTTGCCGCGCGCTAGAATGATTTCCTCGCCGGCTTCGACACGCGCCAGAAGTTGCGACAGGGTCGTCTTCGCCGCGTGAATTGTAATGGTTTCCAATTCACACTTCCTAGCTAACACATATTAGCTAGGCTAACCGCGTCGGTCAAACCAACCCCGCCAAATCCGCCAGCAACACCCCATTTAACACAATCGTCGCCACCACCGCCACCCAAGCCACCACCATCGTCCACGGCCCCGTCGCCATCGCCCCCATCACATCGCGCCGCCGCGTCAACAGCAGCAACGCCACCATCGGCACCGGCAGAACCAGGCTCAGCACCACCTGGCTCAGGATCAAACTTCGCGTCGCGTCGAACCCGGCCGCCACCACGGCAAACGCCGGCAGCATCGTCACCGCGCGCCGCACCCAAACAGGAATGCGCCAGCCGGCGAAGCCCTGCATGATCACCTGCCCCGCCATGGTGCCCACGACCGAACTGGAAATACCGGACGCCATTAGCGAAACCAGAAAAACGCCGGCGGCAGCCGCGCCGAACAGCGGCACCAGCGTGTGATAGGCGGTGTCGATCTGGGCCACATCCGCATGCCCGGCATGGAACGCGCGGGCCGCCATCATCACCATGGCCACGTTGACGATGCCGGCCATGCTGAGGGCGGCCACCACTTCGCGGTTGGAATAGCGAACCAGCTGCCGACGCTCTCGCATGCTGCGCGCCGGCGCGCGATCCTGCGTGAGGCCGGAATGCAGATAGATCGCATGCGGCATGACGGTGGCGCCGACAATGCCGACGCTCAGCAGCAGGGCGCCGTGATCGGCCAGACGCGGCACAACCATGCCGCCGGCGGCCGCCCACCAATCCGGCTGGCCCAAGGCGAGTTCCACCACGTAACAAAACCCGATCACCCCAACCAGGCTGCCGATCACCAACTCCAGCGGGCGGAAACCCTGGCGGTCCAGCAGCAGGATCGCGTAGGTGATCGCCGCCGTCACCACCATGCCGGCCAGCAGCGGCAGATGCAGCAGCAGCGACAATCCGATGGCGCCGCCCAGGAATTCGGCCAGATCGGTCGCCATGGCCGCAACCTCGCTGACCGCCCACATGGCCATCACCGCAGGACGCGGGAAATGGGCGCGGCATAGTTCGGCCAGGTTACGGTTGGTGACGATGCCGAGCCTCGCACTCAGCGACTGGAACAGCATGGCCACGGCGTTTGACAGCAGCACCACCCATAGCAGCGTGTAGCCATATTTGGCGCCGGCCTGGATGTTGGTGGCGAAATTGCCCGGATCGATATAGGCGACACTGGCCACCACCGCCGGCCCGGCAAACGGCAGAATGGCGCGCAGGCCCCGCCGGCGCCCGTCCAGCACCTCTCTTATCGCCCAGGTCGTGCTTTGGCTCCGGCTCATCTGTTCACTATGTAGTCTAGGCTACATGATGGGCAATATGCTACCATGTCTGCGTCAGCGATGGTGCCGCGTGAGCAAACCCGATTCCCTCACTCCAGAAGCCACTCAGGCGCGGCGCTTCGGCCAAGCGCGTGCCGCGCGCTCCCATGCGTTGTTGGAGGACTACGCCGAACTGATCGCCGATCTGCTGGCCGCGGAGGGTGAGGCGCGCGCGACCGATATCGCCCGGCGCCTTGGCGTCAGTCACGTCACCGTCGTCAAAGCGCTCAGCCGACTGAAACGCGAGGGGCTGGCCACCGCCCGCCCCTATCGCGGCGTGTTCCTGACCGAAGCGGGCCAGGCGCTGGCCAGCCGGGTCCGCGCCCGGCATCGGCTGGTGGTGGATCTGCTGCTGGCCGTGGGCGTTTCGCGCGAGGATGCCGAAAACGATGCCGAAGGCATCGAGCACCACGTCTCCCCCGCCACGCTCGAAGCCTTCGCCAACTTCGTCAAAACAAGCATTTCCGGCTGAAACGGCGGCAGCAAGACAAGAGTTTTTTGCTTCTTTTTTCCAAAAAAGAAGGCCTTCCCTATCTCGCTCGGTCCAATGCGACTGCCCGCATCCGCCGCTTTCCCCCTAGAGGCAAATACCCTAACCTAATGCCAGAACAGCCGCGCCAAGCCGGCCGCATGAGGGAGACAGAGGGGATGGACCACCACGGGTCTGCGCCGCTCGGGCACGAAACGCATCCTTGGGAGCAGCACTACCCGCCGCACGCAAGCTGGCGCCTGCCGCTCCATCCTGAAACGCTGCCGCATTTCCTCGCGCGCGCGGTCGCCAAATGGGCCGCTCGCCCTGCCATCGAATACCGGGACAGGCAGATCAGCTTCACTCGGCTCGGCGAATTGGTGGATCAGATGGCCGCCGGCTTCCTCGCCGCCGGCCTGGGCCCCGGCAGCACCATTGCGCTGTTCCTGCCCAATACCCCTTGGCACACGGTCTGCTTCTTTGCGGCGCTGAAGGCCGGCGCCCGCCTGGCCCATATCAGCCCTCTGGATGCGCCGCGCGAGATCATGTTCAAGCTGTCCGATAGCGGGGCCAACGCCGTTGTCACCACCAACCTTGCTGGCCTCGCCGCCGGCGCCACCCGCCTGGCCGCCGCCGGCGCCGTGGCCCGTGTTCTGGTGGGCGAGGACGCAGAATGGGGCGGCGCTGGCGACGCGGTGGAATATTCGGACAAGGTGATCAACCTTGCCGGCATGATGACGGAGACGCTGCCCGCCACCTGGCCCGACATCGATCCCGACGACCTGGCGCTGCTGCAATATACCGGCGGCACCACCGGCATGCCGAAGGGTGCGATGCTGACGCACGCCAACATGATGGCGGCCACCAACTCCTATCTCGGCTGGCGCGATGCCTCGGTGCCACCGAGTGGCGAACAGCGCGTGATCGGCGTGCTGCCGATGTTCCACGTGTATGCTTTGGGCGTCGTGCTGCTGCTCAACATCGCGGACGGCAACGAAATCCTGCTGCGCCCGCGCTTCGACGTGAAGACCACCATCGAGGATATCGAGAAGAAACGCGCCACCAGCTTCCCGGCCGTGCCCACCATGCTGATTGCGCTGATGAGCGAGCCGGGCGTGGAGGACCGCGATTTCAGCTCGCTCTCCATGGTGGGATCCGGCGGCGCCCCGATGCCGACCGAGGTGGCGGAGCGGGCCGAGCGCCTGTTCGGCCAGGAATTGCGCCAAGGGTGGGGCATGACGGAGACGGCCGCCATTGGTACTCGCGTGCCCCCCGGGGTCCGAGTGACCCCCGGCCTGGTCGGCACACCGCTGCCCAATGTGGAGATGCGGATCGTGGCACTTTCCGACCCGACCAAGCCCCTACCCCCCGGCGAAATCGGCGAGATTGCCGTGCGCGGCCCAAATGTCACCAGCGGCTACTGGAACCAGCCGGAACTTTCGGCCCAGAGCTTTGCCGACGGCTATTTTATGACCGGCGATATCGGCCATATGAGTGCCGACGGCATGTTCACGCTGGTGGACCGTAAGAAGCGGATGATCATTTCTGGCGGGTTCAACGTGTATCCCGCCATGATCGAGAACAGCATCTACGAACACCCGGACGTGGAGGAAGTGATCGTGATCGGCGTGCCGGATCAGTATCGGGGGGAAGCAGCCAAGGCGTTCCTGAAGATGCGCGCGGACCGGCCTGGGCTGACGATCGAGGACCTGCGTGCGTTCCTGGCGGACAAGGTGGGGCGGCACGAACTGCCGACCGCAGTGGAAATCCGCGAGAGTTTGCCGAAAAGCCCTGTTGGAAAACTGCTGGCGACCCAACTAGCGGAAGAAGAGAAGGCAAGAGTTCTTTTTTGAAAAAAAGAACCAAAAAACTTTTGCTCCTTTTAGGGTGCTAAATGCCCAGCACTCTACAAACTGATAACAGTCTTTTGCTTCTTTTCTTTCTTTCTTGAAAGGCACTCCATGGACCTCCGTTTCACCCCCGAAGAAAACGCCTTCCGCGACGAAATGCGTACTTTCTTCCGCGAGCACATTCCACACGAAATCCGCGCCCGCCTCGGCGCCGGCCGGCATGTGAGCAAGGAAGAATGGGTCCATTGCCAGCGCGTGATGAACCAGCACGGCCTGGCCGTGCCGCATTGGCCGGTGCAGTACGGTGGCCGCGGCTGGAGTCCGATCCAGCTGTACATCTACAACGAAGAGATGATGAGCGAGAACGTGCCCACGCCGTTGCCGTTCAATACGCACATGGTCGGGCCCGTGATTGCGGCTTTTGGCAACGATGCGCAGAAGGAAAAATATCTGCCGCGCATCGCCAACATCGACGATTGGTGGTGCCAGGGTTTCTCCGAACCGGGTGCCGGTTCGGATTTGGCGAGCCTGAAGACGAAGGCCGTCCGCGAGGGCGACGAATGGGTGATCAACGGCCAAAAGACCTGGACGACGCTGGGACAATGGGCGGACTGGATCTTTGTTCTGGCACGGACGAACCCGGAAGCACGTAAGCCGCAGGAGGGGATCAGCTTCATCCTGGTGGATATGAAGACGCCTGGCGTGACGGTGCGCCCGATTCAACTGATCGACGGCGAGCACGAGGTGAACGAGGTGTTCTTCGACGACGTGCGCGTGCCGGCGGAAAACCTGGTGGGCACCGAAAACCGCGGCTGGGATTGCGCGAAGTTCCTGCTAGGCAACGAGCGTAGCAATATCGCACGCATCGGCGCAAGCAAGGCGCGTCTGCGGCGCATACGAGAATTGGCGCGCACCGTGCCCGCCGGTAATGGCGCGCTTTGGGACAGCGAGGCGTTCCGCCACAAGGTGGCGGCCGTGGAGATCGAGCTGAAGGCGCTGGAGATGACGCAGCTGCGTGTGGTTGCCGCCGAACGGGATCATGGCAACAAGCCGAACCCGGCCTCCAGCATCCTCAAGATCAAGGGCAGCGAGATACAGCAGGCAACGACGGAACTGGCGCTGGAAATGGCCGGGCCCTTTGCGCTGGCGTATCATGATGCGGAGAAGGAGATACCTGACGGCACGAACGACTTGCCGGATGGCTTCGGCTGGGCGGATACTGCGGCGCCCGAATACTTCAATTATCGCAAGGTTTCGATCTATGGGGGGTCGAATGAGATACAGCGTAACATCATTGCAAAGATGGTGCTGGGTTTCTGAGACTCCCAAGGGGCTTTGCCCCCTGGACCCCCACTGGGGCCAGTAGGCCCCAGACCCCGGGGCTTCGCCCTGTCAATAGGAAGACCGATGGACTTTGAATATTCCGACGAGCAACGCATGCTGAAAGACAGCATCGATCGCCTTGTCCCGCCCGCTTATGACGACCTCGGCAAACGCCGCGCCACACAAACGCAAGGACCCGGCTTCAACGAAGAGCTGTGGACCAAATACGCCGAGCTCGGCCTGACCGCCCTGCCCTTCAGCGAAGAAGATGGCGGCTTCGGCGGCGGTGCCGTGGAAACCATGATCCTGATGGAAGCCATTGGCAGCGGCCTGGCGTTGGAACCCTATCTTGCTACCATCGTGTTGGGCGGCAATTTCATCCGTCTTGGCGGCACTGCCGAACATCGGGCGGAGCTTATTCCCGCCATCGCCGATGGTTCGCTGCGCCTTGCCTTCGCGCATGTGGAGCGCCAGGCGCGCTACGATCTGTTCGACGTGACGACACACGCCAAGCGCACCGACCGCGGGTTCAGGCTTGAAGGCGACAAAAGCGTCGTGCTGCATGGTGATAGTGCGCATAAGTTGATCGTCAGCGCGCGGACATCGTCGGCCAGCCATCGCGACCGCCACGGCATCACGCTTTTCCTGGTGGATGCAGATGCGCCCGGAATATCGCGCCGCGGTTTCCCCACACAGGATGGCCAGCGCGGTGCTGCCATCTCATTCGCCGGCGTGGATGTGTCGGAGAGTGCGATCATCGGCACGCTGGATCATGGCGGCGCACTGATCGAACAGGTAACGGATATCGCTATCGCCGCGATTTGCGCCGAAGCCGTCGGCGCCATGTCCTCGCTGCACGCGCTGACATTGGATTACCTGAAGACGCGCAAGCAGTTCGGCGTGCCGATCGGCAGCTTCCAGGTGTTGCAGCACAAGGCAGTGGACATGTTCACTGCGCTGGAACAGGCACGCAGCATGACCTACTACGCCGCCATGATGGCGGAGTCCGACGACGCACAGGCACGCCGCCGCGCCCTTTCGGCCGCGAAGGTGCAGATCAACAACTCCGCAAAGTTCGTCGGTCAGACAGCCGTGCAATTGCATGGCGGTATCGGTGTGACGATGGAATATCGCGCCGGGCATTACTTCAAGCGGCTGACGATGATCGAATCGCTGTTCGGCGATACGGATCATCATATGCGCGCGGTGGATGCGGCTGGTGGGTTGCTGGAGGCCGTGAGCTAGGCAAGGCAAGGAAGAAGTTCTTTTTTGAAAAAAAGAACCAAAAAACTTTTGCCGTTTGGTGCGCGGGTTACATCCTCCGCCGTGTCACTTGGCAGCTATACGCTGACCAAGAAAGGAGTCTCCAGATATGATTGGGGGGATCCTTACCGGCTGGCCATCGAGCTGAATTGGCCGCAGTTCCTCAGCTTGATGGTCGCGGTGTACGCGTCTGTGATCACCCTGTTCGCCGTCATCTACAGCTTGGTGCCGGGAGCCGTCGCCAATGCCCGGCCGCATGCCGTCAGCGACCATTTCTTCTTCAGCCTGGAAACCCTGGCCACCGTCGGTTATGGCTACATGTATCCGGCCACACTCTACGCACACATCGTAGCCTCGGTCGAAATCATGACCGGCGTGGTCTTTACTGCCATCCTGACCGGCCTGATCTTCGCCCGCTTCGCCAAGCCGCGCGCAAAATTCCTATTCGCGGAAAACCCCGTCATTACAACGCATAATGGCAAGTCGACGCTCATGCTGCGCGTCGGCAATGGGCGCGCCGCGGTGCTGGCCGATGCCAGCGTGAAAATCAGCGTCTTGCTGTCGGAAGTGTCAGCCGAAGGCGCACGCTTCCGCCGCACCCACGAACTGACGCTCGCGCGCCACACCATCCCGGTGTTTCCCCTCACCTGGACCATCATGCATGATATCGACGAACATTCCCCGCTGCATGGCCTGGACAGCCAAACCTTCGAAGCCGCGGATGCCCGCTTGTTCGTCTCGTTCCAGGCACGCGACCCAACGCTGGCTGCGGTGGTCTATGACGTTCGCAACTACAGCCCCGCCGACGTCCGCTTCGGCGCCCGCTACATCGACGTGATCGGCACCGACGAGAACGGCACAACCTGCGCCGATATGACCCGTATCAGCGAATGGGAAGAGGAAGCTTCTTAGCGCGGCAGAACAGAAGCTTGCGGTGGATATTGCATGATCACGCGGTGAGAGGAATGCGATATCCAGACGTGGAAACGTCGGAAGAAATCTGCGCCAAGCAACATCTGCTCGCCACCAGTTCCGCCCTCGCCGCTTCCGGCCCGTCCCTGCGATTCAATACGTGCGTCATCAGAGCCAGGCGTCGATTGATCAATGACAGAGATCACCATGTTGTTAATCTGCAAATTGCCGATGGCGACTTTTGCAAATTGATGACGGACGATTGCAACCGGGGATTTGCCGATGCCGCCGGTGACATCACGACCGGGGATGTTCAACGGCTTTAAATCCACACCAAGACCTTCTGCGACGTCGCGAAACATGACCGTCTGTCGTGTGGCGGAATCAACGAGTGCCCTTATCGTCCGGCCATCGACGTTGATCTTGATGATGGCAGATTGACCTCCGACCGAAGGTTCAATCAGTGTGTCATAGAGGTTTCCTGATAAAGTAGTCATCGGGTTGGCGCAGTTTCCATGGGGCGCATACATTACGAAGTATCCGCCGATCGTGTCGAAGTCGAGATCATATGACCCAAGGATGTCCATGCCCAGCAAACCGTCTGACCAACTGCGTGCTTTCCAAAGGTCCGCAAGGCCAACGGTTAATGCAGTGGCGTTTAGGTTTCCCAATCGGAGGTGATCGACAGTGCCACCAATCATCTGCGTGTGCCCACCTATGCCAACTATGCTGGCAGCGTAGGGAGCTATCGTAGTCTCAAGCCGTAAGGCGTCGGCCAGGTTCAAAACCGTTGCAAATGAGCCGGTATCGACGGCGAACCTAGCCTCATGATGGTTGATTGTTACTGGAACAATAATTTTGCCTTCAGCCTCGGTGACCTTCAAGGCCGCGACAGCTGCAAGCACGCATCTTGGCTGCGCATGGGAAATGCGCGAACACACCAATACGGTGAGAAGGACTGCTCGGACGAAGCATAATCGGTCTCTCACCCTAATGAGGCAAGTCTGACGGCTTGGGAGGAAATTGCATGATGACTGTCTGCGATGAATGCGAAATCCAGAGGTGAATCTTTCGCATGAAGTCCACGCCGATCAACATCTCCTCGCCGTTCAGTGCATCATAGCGCGTGTCGGGCAGCAATGAGCCAACGTGAGTGCGATCGATCCCGTTACTCTCCTGATCTATGATTCGGACGTCCATATTGTTCAATTGTAAGTCACCGATCGAGACAGTACCGAACCTGTGTTGCATGACGCCAACGGGATACTTGCCATTTCCAACAAGTGTTGCGTGCCCGGGGGCCCGCATAGGCGAGAGATCAACGCCTAGACGGTTGGCAGCAGATCGATATAGGATAGTGTGGGGCGATCCAGAGTCTAGCATCGCCTTGATGCGGTGGCCATCAATGTTGACGATTATATCGGCTTGGCGGTCCTCTCTGATCGGCTCAAGTGGCACAGTGTACAATTCTGGCCCCAGAGCCACATGGGGTTTGTTGCAGTCACCTTTGGCTTTATAGAAAATCGCATGGCCGCCGGCCACATCCAGATCGAGGTCATATCCGGCCATCATGTTCATGCCAAACCGACCGGACCAGCCTGTCGGCGCGTCAGCGCCCCACATATCGGCGCCCACCAACACAGCGTTGTCCGCGTTCAGCGGCCCGATACGCATCCGGGAAACCGTCCCGCGATACATGTGCTGGTTTCCGCCGACGCCATAGATTTCGCGATCTGTGCGCGCCATGCTCACGCCAAGCGCATCGGCCGCCTTCAGGTCGAGCGCCGTTGCGAAGTACCCCGTTGCGAGAATAAGTTTAGCCGAGTGACCGTTGATGTCGGCATTGATTAGAAACCTGTCGTGCTCCAGGGTGAGCGGCAACACTGCCACCGCCTCCAGATCACACTTGGCTTCACATCGCCCTGCAGCAGTAGACAGGCCGAATGACGCCAGAAGAGCTGCCCATATCAGCCGCCTCGTCATCTGAACTCCACCCGTCATGCCTGAACACCCTCGATCAGGCTGAATGATATCAGCGAAACGAATTTCGATCCAGCAGGAACGCTATTCTTCCTACCTGTTCGCCTGCCGTATCAACTGCGCCGCCCGTTCTCCAATCATCGCACTCGGCGCCGCCGTGTTTCCGCTCACCAGCGCCGGCATGATGGACGCATCCACCACGCGCAACCCCTCCACACCGCGCACACGCAATTGCGGGTCCAGCACCGCCCCCTCATCGCCGCCCATGCGGCAGGTGCCAACGGGATGGTAGATTGTGTCTGCGTGACGGCGGATTCGGGGGATCAGCGCCTCGCCGGGTTCTTCGGCCGGAGGATGCACGGGGCGGCCGGCAAAGGGTTGCATGGCCGGTGCTTGCAGGATGCGCAGCGCGGCGGTGACGCCGCGCACCATCACCTGCATATCATCCGGGTCGTCGAAATAATTCGGATCGATCAGCGGGGCGGTGCGCATGTCCGCATCGGCCAGGCGCACCGTGCCGCGGCTTTTCGGCCGCAGCACGCAGGTGTGCAGGGACAGGCCGCGGAACATGTGCCGGGTGCGACCATGATCGTCCACGATGGCGGTGCAGAAATGCAATTGGACGTCGGGGCGTGGCTGATCTGGGCTGGATCGGATGAAACCACCGGTTTCCGCCACATTGGTTGTCAGCATGCCCGTGCCGGCGCGTTTATACTCCCGCCAGGCACTGGCAATCTGCGGCACGATGGATGGGGACGCGCCAAACAGACGCTTGTCATCCACCCGCCGGTTGATCGTGTAATCCACGTGATCCTGCAGATTGCCGCCGACCTCCCCACTATCCTGCACCACGGCGATGCCGTGTTCGCGCAGATGTGCGGCCGGCCCGATGCCTGAGCACATCAGCAATTGCGGCGAGCCGAAGGCGCCGCCGCTGACGATCACCTCGCCACGTGCGTGTATCGTGCGCGCGTGCCCCTTGGCATCGATCCTGACACCGGTCGCCCGCCGGCCCTCGAAGACAATGCCCATGGCTTGCGCGCCGGTGACCACGCTCAGATTCGTCCGCTTGGTCCCGAGATAGCCTTTTGCCGCGCCAAAGCGTGAGCCGGCCTTTTGGCTCACTTGATAGACGCCCACACCTTCCTGATCAGCCCCGTTGAAATCGGCGTTGCGCCCAAAGCCTGCCTGCACTGCCGCCTCCACGAACGCGGCCGCTATCGGATTGGGGCTGCGCAGATCAGCAACGTTCAGAGGGCCGTCACCTCCATGATAATCATCCGCCCCGCGCTCGTTGCACTCGGCCGCCTTGAAGCATGGCAGCACGTCGCTCCAGCCCCAGCCGTGGCAGCCATGATCGCTTGCCCAGCCTTCGTAATCCTCCGCCTGGCCGCGAATATAGATCATGCCGTTGATCAGGCTGCTGCCACCCAGGCCTCGGCCGCGCGGCTGGAATCCACGCCGGCCGCCCAACTGGCGTTGCGGCACGGTCGAATATCCGTAATTGCGCTCGGATTTACGGCCGGTCAGCGCTGCAATCCCCAACGGCACGTCGGAGAGCACGCCGCTTTTCGCAGGTCCCCGTTCGATCAGGCAGACTGTCAGATCCGGCCTTGCTTCTGCCAGCCGTGCCGCCACAGCGCAGCCAGAAGGCCCGCCGCCCACCACGACATAATCGAAAACGTCAGACACCTCGTGCCTCCCGCGCCGCCCTTACTGCCCGACGTAACTTTGCCATGCCGCCGATCCAACGCTCATAATTCCCCGCCTTGACTTGCATGTAACCGGCCACATTGGCATGCGGCAAAATCAGGAACTTTCCCGCGCGCAAACCCTCCAAAGCTGAAGCCGCCACCTGCTCCGCGCTCAGCACACCGTCCACATCGGCTCCGCCGAAGAAACTTCCGTCCGTCACGAACGGCGTCGCCACCCCCTGTGGACACAGCACGGAGACCCCCACGCCCCGATCCTTTGCGGCAATCGCCAGGCTTTCCGCAAACCCGATCGCGGCATGTTTCGTCGTGCTATACGTCGCACTGCCGATTTGGCTCAAAAGCCCGGCGGCGGACACGGTATTGAGGAACCATCCAGACCCGCGCTCCATCATGCCCGGCAGCACCGTGCGCGCCGCATACACATGCGCCATCACATGCACCTGCCACGCGCGGTTCCAGGCAGCGTCGGGGGCGGAGGCGGCATTGTCGAATTCAGGATCGAGCGTGATGACGCCGGCGTTGCTGCAGAACAGGCCGATAGAGCCGTGCGAAGATTCTGTGTCCGTGACGAGGCGTTGGATGTCGGCTTCGCGCGTAACGTCGCAGCCCATCGCCGTGCCGCCGACCATGGAGGCGGTCTCGTGTGCACCCGCTTCGTTCAAATCGGCCACAACAATGTGTTTGGCACCCTCAGCGGCAAACAATTGTGCCATAGCGCGGCCAATGCCGCTGCCGCCGCCAGTGATCACGACGACCTGATCTTTAACATCCATCTATTTCCACCTCAAGGATCGTCGCGCGGTCCCGCATTCGCTACGCAATGCCGGCTACACTGATAAAAGTCTTTTGCTTCTTTTCTTCAGAAAAGAAGGCCTTGCTTTCTTCCTAGAATATCTCAAACAACCCAGCCGCCCCCATCCCCCCGCCAACGCACATCGTCACCACGCCCCACTTCGCCTTCCGCCGATGCCCCTCGATCAGCAAATGCCCCGCCATACGCGCGCCCGACATCCCATAAGGATGCCCGATCGAGATCGCACCGCCATCCACATTCAGCTTTGCCGGATCGATCCCCAGCCTGTCGCGGCAATAGATCACCTGCACAGCAAAGGCTTCGTTCAGCTCCCACAGATCGATATCGTCGATGCTGAGCCCGTTGCGCTCCAGCAGACGCGGCACGGCGAATACAGGGCCGATGCCCATTTCGTCCGGCTCGCAGCCCGCGACGGCCAGGCCGCGCAGGGCGCCGAGCGGGGTGAGGCCGCGGCGGGATGCCTCGCCCGCCTCCATCACCACGCAAGCCGAGGCGCCGTCGGACAATTGGGACGCATTACCGGCCGTGATCATGTGGCCTTCTCCGCGCACGGCTTTCAGCGATGCCAGGCCTTCCAGCGTCGTCTCCGGCCTGTTCCCCTCATCCTTGCCCAACGTCACCGATTTGTGGCTGATCTCGCCGGTCGCCTTGTCGGCCACCGCCATACGGCTTTCCATCGGCACGATCTCGGCGTCGAACCGTCCCGCCGCCTGGGCGGCCGCCGTCCGGCGTTGGCTTTCCAGCGCGTATTCGTCCTGCTTTTCGCGCGTTACCTGATAACGCTGCGCCACCGTCTCCGCCGTGTCGATCATTGCCATGTAAATCTCGGGCTTATGCGCCAGCAGCCACTCATCACGCCCGCGGAACTGGTTCATGTGCTCGTTCTGCACCAGGCTGATGCTGTCCAGCCCGCCGCCGATCGCCACCGGCAGCCCGTCGAACATGACACGCTGGGATGCGATCGAAATCGCCTGCAATCCGCTGCTGCATTGCCTGTCAACCGTGGTGCCGGATGTCGTCACATCCAGCCCCGCCCGGATGGCTGCCTGGCGCGCCACATTGCCGCCCGTGCTCCCCTGCTGCAGCGCGCAGCCCAGGATCACATCCTCGATCTCCTTCGGGTCCAGCTTGGCCCGCGCCACCGCCTGGGCCAACGCATGGCCTGCCAGTGTGGCGCCCTGCGTGTCGTTGAAGGCGCCGCGATAGGCGCGTCCGATCGGCGTGCGGGCAGTGGATACGATAACGGCTTCACGCATGATGCATATCTCCCAAACCGCGGTGGGCCGCGGCCACATTGGACAAGGATCGCCCCGCCCGCGCTGGACCGGGCATCGGCGCTTTGCCATAGTCACCAATGTCGGGTGTTCACCCTAACCCTGTCAACGCGGCGCCGGTCTGGCCGTGTCGAGGACCAGACCCAGCATGGCCGACCTCAAACCCACCACCCGGGACCGCATCCTCGACATCTGCCGCACCTTGTTCAACGAACGCGGCCCTTCGGAAGTTACCACCGCGGAAATTGCCGAGGCGGTAGGCATCAGCGAAGGCAATTTGCACTATCATTTCCGCCGCAAGGAACTGATCGTCATTGCCCTGTTCGATCAGTTCGAAGCAGCCCTCGATATTGCCGGCATGGGCGACCCCGACCTCTGCCAATCGCGGCAACCACACCGCAAATATCTCGCCGGCTGGTTCAACATCATGTGGGAGTGGCGCCTGTTCTACGCCGCCGGCATCTATCGCCTGGCACCCAGCCTGCAACCGCGCCTGATGCATCTGACCGATCGCGGACAGACCCATGTGCGCGCCATGCTGCACACGCTGGTCGATGAAGGCCGCCTGGTGGCCACGCACGCCGAGTTGGACCGGTTGATGGTGAATGCCTGGATTGTCGCCAGCTACTGGATCGACTACCTGCGGTCGCGACAGGGGGTGGAGACGATCACGCGCGATCATATCCGCTGGGGGTATGCGCAGGTGGAGGTGCTGTTCACGCCGTATGCGCTGGCGGCGATGCAGGAAGGAAGCAGTTCTTTTTTGAAAAAAAGAACCAAAAAACTTTTGTCAATTTAAGGGTTGAGATGACCGAACTTATCGCGGTTAGGGCGCAACATCGGTTCGATGAACACGCGCTCGAGCACTACCTCACACACCATCTCGAAGACGCAACTGCGCCATTCACGATCGCTCAGTTTCAGGGCGGGCAATCCAACCCGACCTTTCTGGTGACGGATGCTGCAAACCGTCGCTATGTCCTGCGCAAGAAACCGCCCGGCGCGATCCTGCAATCAGCTCACGCGGTGGAGCGCGAATATGCCGCCATGCGCGCACTGGGCCCCACAGGCGTGCCCGTGCCAGCGGCCCGGCTGCTTTGCGAAGACCCGAACATCATCGGCACTGCCTTCTACCTTATGGATTACATCGACGGCCGCGTGCTGACCGATCTACGCCTGGAAAGCATCGCGCGCGACGACCGCGCCGCCTACTATTTCGCCATGGCCGACGGCCTGGCGGCCCTGCACAAGGTCGATTGGCGCCGCGCCGGCCTCGAAAATTTCGGCAAACCAGACGCGTATATCGCCCGCCAGATCGGCCGCTGGACCCGTCAATATCTGGCTTCCGACCCCGAACCCAATGCCGACATGGAGTTCCTTATTGCCTGGCTGCCGGCGCACACGCCGCCGGACGAGCCCGCCACCATCGCCCATGGTGACTATCGCCTGGGCAATCTGATGTTCGCGCCCGCCACGCCAACCCTGCTGGCTATCCTGGATTGGGAACTGGCCACCATCGGCAACCCGCTGGCCGATCTCGCCTATCTCTGCTCGTTCTATCGCATACCGCAGGGCACCGATCCGTTCAAAGGCCTCGGTGGGGCGGATCTCGCCGCCCTCGGCATCCCCGACGAACAGCAACTCATCGAACGCTACTGCGCCGCGGCTAACCGAGATTTTCCTGCTGCCGACTGGCCCTTCTATCTGGCTTTCTCGCTGTTCCGCTCAGCCTCCATCGGATGGGGCGTCTATGATCGGTCCCGCCGCGGCAATGCGGCAGACGCGCGCGCTCATTTATATAGCCAGATGTTTCGGGCTTGCGCGCAGATTGGCCGTAGCATCATAGGGTGAGGGAGGTGGCCTCGCGCTTGGGCGATGCGGATCCCGGCCGCGCATCAGCGTTTCCTCCAGGCGTAGATGGTATCCACCCGCATCGCAAAAGCGCGATACGGGCTACGCCTTACTATTAGAAAATAAACCATGCGAAGACATACAACGTGTTGTTGTCTTCTGCATTTCGGCCGAAACCGTCGTAATTGGTCCTGCCGCCATTGAACTGCGTGTAGATCGTATACTCGATACCTAGCTTCAGGTTCGCCCAGGGACGTGCCCACGACTCGGCTTTCCCGAATGGCACGTAATCGCCCTCCAGAATGAACGCCGTTGAACTCGGTCGCCCATTCGCGCTTCCAACCACGGGTGCCGCGGGATACAGCAACGGGTTGGCCGTGCCCCAGCTTTCCGCCCAGGCCACCGTCGCGCCATAGGTCTGCTGATAATACCCGGAAACATTCACCCGAGCCTGGTTCAGCGTGTTTCCAGATTGGCTTGAACCGCCCAGCGCAGAAGAAGCTGTCAGCCGGTCATATTCATGGTTGAAAATTCCCAGCGCGGAGGCCGTCCAGGTTCCATCCCCCAGATATTGATAGCCCGCATCCAGCGCGGTGTCGGTGTAGGTATTGCTGCCGTTGAATCGATCGCTGGAAAAGGCCCCCGTCGCCGGGTTCAGCGCCGATCGCAGGAAGATCCCTCCGACATGCGCCGACTGCCCGGCCCAGTTCCACTCATAGGCGGCGCGGGCATAGGGCGCCACATGGGCGGTTGCACCCGGACCGTAGGCGTTTCCCGTAAAGCTCAGCCAATGCGGTGAGAAGGTCTTGTAGCCACCTCCCTCAAGATACAGCGATCGATCATACCAGGCGTACGTCGTGACGCCGATGGAATTGCCCGCAAGTCCTCCGGCCAATAACGGCTGCGCGGCCGGCGTCGGCGCCAGCCTGGACCCGACATACGGATATCCCCAGGCATAGCTCGAATTATAGGGATCCTGCACCGTCGGCCCGTTATTGACATCCACCCCCAGCAGCACATCCGTCTTGCCGAACGGAACGCTGAATGCCGCCCGCAAATCGGTGTTGTCCAGATTGAATCCCCGCGAAATCCCCGAATATGTCACCTGGATCAATCCGCCGACATTTTCCCAGATATGCCCGCCGAGAAAAGCATTCACCTGGTCCAGAGTCGCGTTGTTGTTGTCGGCATAATGCGCCTGTGGCGGTGAAGGCTGATTGCGGGCGGTGTTGGTGAACGACCCGAATACCATGATGGAAAGGGGAATGTTGCTCTTCCACCCCTCGCCGCCTGTCTGCACATAGCCGCCGATCTTGAACGCACGCCCAAACGCCGTCAGTTGCGGCCCGTATGCACCGATATGGCAGGCGGTACAGGGCTGCCCGGTCTGCAAGGCGAAACTCGGCACTGCCCGTGCAAATCCCGCCGACGCCATCAGCAGCCCAGCCGATGCCGCCAAAGTCCTTGATGCCGACATGATGATCCGCCTCCCGTCCAATCGGCACGTCCAGGCGAGGCATCAGTGCAATGTGGTCAGATACGCGATCAGGTTGGTGCGCTTATCCGCGTCCTTCAATCCATTGTAGCTCATCAGCGTGTGCGGAATGACCTCTCGCGGCGCAATAAGATAACGGTCGAGCGTAGCAGCGTCCCAGACGAGACCCGAATTCTTGTTTGCGGCGGAATACCCAAACCCGGACACCTGCCCCGCTTTTCGGCCCACAACGCCATAAAGGCTTGGCCCGTTCAGATTGCGCCCCGCCTGTGTCGCGTGACAGATGCCGCATTGCGACTTGAAGACCGCCTGACCCGCAGCCGCATCGCCCACCTGCGCATTGGCGCAGGATGCGCCAGCCACGATCGCGGCAAATACCGTGATTACGCCAAACTTTTTCATGTTTTCCACCCAGACGGCCGTGCGCGGGCCGATGTATGGTCCGCCGGGATGCTGAAACATGGGTTGCGTAGAACCCAGACAGCCCGTCACATTCCCCATACGCCAAAAGGTCGGAAAAGTTCCAACACGCACGCGCGGCCCCGGGTCCGCGACAGCCAGACAAAGTTTTTTTCTTCTTTTTTTTCAAAAAAAGAAGGCATTACTTTCCCCTTACAACGCCACCTCTTTCTCAAACCGCGCCCGATCCGCCGGCAGCAATCGCACCCTCACGTGCGCCGCGGTCTCGTCATCGCTGCGCTCCACCACCTCGCCATGGGCATACAGCCACGCGAGCCGTGCGCCGTCGTTGTGAAGGATATCGTAATCCGCCTGCTCCATGCCGGCTGCAATCCGCGCATCCAGCATCTGCTTCAGCGCCTCCAGCCCCTCGCCAGTTATAGCGCTGACCGCGATCGCGCCTGGCTTGGCCGGCAATGAGGCAGCGCCGCACATCAGATCGGCCTTGTTCAGAACCTCGATCGTGCGAACGGAAAAATCCTCGTCCAGCGTGCCTTCGCGCGCCATGCCGTCGAGCACCGCCAACACGTCGCCCCGCTGGGCAGCGCTGTCCGGGTGTGCCGCGTCACGCACATGCAGGATCATTTCGGCTTCGGCCACTTCCTCCAGCGTGGCGCGGAAGGCGGCGACCAGCTCGGTCGGCAACTGGCTGATGAAGCCCACCGTATCGGACAGGATCACCCGCTGGCCGCTGGGCAGCACCAGGCCGCGCATGGTGGGGTCCAGGGTTGCGAACAGCTGGTCCTGGGCGTGCACCTCGGCGCCGGTGAGCGCATTGAACAGGGTGGATTTGCCGGCGTTCGTGTAGCCGACCAGGGCCACCACCGGAAACGGCGCGCGTTTGCGCGCGCTGCGATGCAGGCCGCGTGTGCGGCGCACCTGTTCCAGCTCCTTCTTCAGGCGGACGATGCGGTCGGTGATCAGGCGCCGGTCGGCTTCGATCTGGGTTTCGCCAGGGCCGCCGAGGAAGCCGAAGCCGCCGCGCTGGCGTTCAAGATGGGTCCACGACCGGACGAGGCGGGAGCGTTGGTAGTCCAGATGGGCCAGTTCCACCTGCAGAGCGCCTTCGCGGGTAACGGCGCGTTCACCGAAAATGTCCAGGATCAGCCCGGTGCGGTCGATCACCTTGCAGCCCCAGGCGCGTTCCAGGTTGCGCTGCTGCACGGGGCTCAGCGACGCGTCCACGATGGCGACCGTCACCTGTGCTTCGTCCAGTTTCATGTGTTCTGCTTCCACCTGGCCGGAGCCGAGCAGCGTGGAGGGGCGGCGCGCCCGCAAGGGCAGGATGGTGGTGTGCACCACCACCAGGCCGATGGAGGCGGCCAATCCCACAGCTTCGGCCAGGCGTGCCTCGCCGGCGCGGGAGGGATCGATGCCATTGCGTTCGGCAGAGCTGGGGCGTTCCCACGGCAGGATCACCGCCGCGCGGGTAGGGGCTGGCCGCGCGTCCCTCACCCGGCCGGGGCGCGGGGGCGGCGGAAGATCGTCGTCAGGACTCTGGGTCGTCAGAAGCATTCTCCCTGGCCGCGGTGGCCGCATCGAACAGCTGGATGGGGGCGCCGGGCATGACTGTGCTAATCGCGTGCTTATAGACAAGCTGGGTATGCCCGTCCCGCCGCAACAGCACCGAGAAATTATCGAACCAGGTGATGATGCCCTGCAGCTTCACGCCGTTGATCAGGAACACCGTCACCGGCGTTTTCGCCTTGCGAACGTGGTTCAGGAAAACGTCCTGCACGTTCTGCGAGTCTTGTTTGGCCACGGGTTTTACCCTTCTCACTGGCGCGGCCCTGCGTTGGTGCGGGCCTTCGATGCCTTCTTACAACGCCGGCTGTGAAGCAAGCGTTATGCCGCGGTGCGAAGAGGGAAGTAAGAAGTCCTTTTTTGGAAAAAAGGACCAAAAAACTTTTGTCACTGGCACTGTCTCAGATGCCGTCCAAAAACCTTGAATAGTCGTTGCGTCACCGGGCCAACCAACCCATCCGAAACCGCCTGCCCGTCCACGCACACGATCGGGCGCACGAAGCTGCTGGCCGAAGTCAAGAAAACCTCGCGCGCTGCGCGCAACTCCTGCACGGAAAACGCCAGCTGCTCCACGGCCACATCGGCTTCGGCCAGCAGCGCCGCGCGCGTGCAGCCCGGCAGGATCGCGTGGCTCAGCGCCCGGGTGCGCAGCGCGCCCGCCGCGTCCACGATCCAGACGGAGGTGGCGGCACCTTCGGTGACCATTCCGGCTGCGTCGAACAGAATGGCTTCAATCGCGCCTTGCTCGCGCGCCGCCTGCTTCGCCAAAACGTTGGGCAGAAGAGAGACGGATTTGATGTCGCAGCGCGCCCAGCGTTCATCCGGCAGCGTGATGGCGCGGGCGGCCCAGCTTTCCAGATCGGCCGGCGGCGGCGGGGCGCGCCGCAGGGTGATGACCAGCGACGGCCGCGTTTGCGGCGCGGGGAAGATATGCTCGCGCCTGGCCACGCCGCGGGTGACCTGGATATAGACCAGCCCGTGGCGACGCCGATTGCGTGCGATCACTTCTGCGATCACAGCTTCCAGCGCGGCACGCCCCATCGGCGGACGGATGCGCAATTCGGCCAGGCTCCGCTCCAGCCGGTCGAGATGCAGTCCCGCATCCACGGCGTGGCGGCCGTTCAGATACAACACTTCATAGACCCCGTCGGCGAACTGATAGCCGCGGTCTTCTACGTGAACGCTGGCCCGGGCGTGGGGAAGGTAGCGCCCGTTGACATAGGCGACGCGGCTCACCGGGTCAGGCCAGGCAATCGCGGCGTCACTTAATCGGCGCCATCCTCTGCCATCGCGGGGTCCATGCCGGGCTGATCGCCATAGCCGGGCGCCGGGCCGTTCGCCATCGGCGGTGCCTGTTCCTCCGCGCCTTCGTCGCGCTCCCGACGCTGACCGTTATGTTGGCCGTTATGCGATTGGTGCGCCTGGCCGCCCTGATGCTGCCCACCTTGTTGCTGGCCACCCTGGTGCTGACCGCTCTGCTGGGCCGCCTGGTTGATGGCGTTCACGATGCGGAAATAATGCTCGGCATACTGGAAATAGCTCTCCGCCATCACCCGGTCGCCGCTGCCGGTCGCGTCGCGTCCCAGCTGCAGATATTTCTCGAACAATTGCTGCGCCGTCCCGCGGATGCGCAGATCCGGGCCGCTGCTGTCGAAGACGTGGTTGCGATTGAGCGGGATGTTGCCGCCGTATTGCCGCGGACTGCCGCCGCCTCCGCCACCACCGCCTCCGCCGCCTCCGTTGCGATGGGAGCGTCCGCGCATGCGTTTCATGTTCATCCGATTACAAGCTGCTTTCCTGTTTGAAGGCGCGCCGCCAGCGCGATTGTCGCGTCCGACATGGACCCGAGTCGTGCCAATCAGCTTTCGCCAGTGCCATCCGGCTGCGATCCACGACGGCCGGCCAAAACGGGGCCATGCCGCTTTGGGAACGCAGCGTGCGCGTAGACCGAACAGGTTAACCCTGTCCCTACGCGCCCGCATCCCGTGCGCCGTCGGACCCTAGCGGGGATGCGCGGTGCTGCCAAACGCTTTTTTCGTCCGCATGCTGCCTGGTCAATACCAGGGCACGTGCGATGCCGCCCAGATCGTGCCGTGTCGATACGTGGGCAAGGCCGGAGTTGGCCGCCAGGCGCCGCACCACAGGCTCCTGCCCCTCGCCCAGTTCCAGGATGGCGATCCCGTCCGGGGCGAGCAGGCGCGCCAGGTCCGGCATCAGGCGCGCATAGGCATCCAGCCCCGATGCCCCGCCATCCAGCGCGCTGGCGGGTTCATAGGCGGCCACCTCCGGCATCAGGCGCGGGATGGACGCTGTCTCGATATACGGCGGGTTGCACAGGATCAGATCGAAGCCGGGCAGCAGGCTGGCGCCCCAATCCCCTACCAGGACAGCGGCGCTGGCGCCGGCGGCATTGCTGGCGGCCAGGCGCGCGGCCCGTTCGGCCAGGTCCACGCCGACGCCGAAGGAAGCGGGGAATTCCGCCAGGGCCGCCAGCAGCAGGCATCCGGTGCCGGTGCCCAGATCCAGGATCCGGCGCACCGCCGCCCGGTCCGGGCGGGCGGCCACGGCGGCTTCGATCAGCGTTTCACTGTCGCCGCGCGGGATCAAGGTTGCGGGCGAGACGGCCAGGTCCAGCGTCCAGAAACCCTGCCGGCCGGTGATGAAGGCCATCGGTTCGCGCGCGGCGCGGCGCGCGACCAGGGCGGCATACGCCGCGCCGTCGATCGGCGTGGCGGCCGGCAAAAGCACAGATGGCGCGGCGCCCAGCAGGTGGGCGGCCAGCAGGCGCGCTTCGCGCCGTGCCTCCGGGATGCCGGCTGCGGCGAGGTGACCGGTGGCGGCCGAGAGCGCCTCGTGCAAGCGCATCGCCTTTCGATACGGTTGCGGGCTATCATCTGTCACCGCTCCGGTATGGAGAGGCCCTGATGCGTTCACCACCCTTTCTCATCCTCCTGGTCATGTTGGCCGCGTTCTCGCCGCGCCCGGCTTTTTGCCTGGGTGCCACCGTGAGTTTCCACATCACGGACGAGACCGATCCAGCCGAGGTGACGGAGGCCACCACCGTCTTCATCAACGGCCAGCTGGTGGCGCATTTCGAGCTGAACGCCACCCACGCGTTCGGCGACACCGCCGTGACCATACCGGCCGCCCAGCATTACGACTATGCGCTGTGCGGCCGCATCACCATCCGCGCGCCGGATGGTCATAGCGAAACCCATGTGCTCGATGACGGCGCGACGATGACCAACCCGGATGGCCGCCGGCTGGAAGCGTTGGCGTCGGACGGCTTCACCACGTTCTTCCTGGCCGAACGCAGCGGCCCGGCGGCGACGGCGCCAGTAGACCTCCACAAAACCAACGTCTGCAGCATTCCCGTCTCCTAACAGACAAAAGTTTTTTGCTTCTTTTTTTCAAAAAAGAAGTCCTTGCTTCCTTGCCTTTCTTGGGGATTTAAAATGCGCCTAGCCCTCCTGGCCCTCCTAGCGACCAGCCCTGCCGCCGCCCAAAGCCTGGCGGACCGCCTGGCCGAGGCGCATCCCGCCGCCGCCGAAATCACCGTGCGTGTCGCCGCCGGCGTGAAGACCAAGGGCAATTACGCCCAGGTGGTGCCCATCCTGGCGCAGCAGCTCTCCGGCAGCCCCGTCACGCTGACCCCGGACGAGAGCACCGGCTCGTTCATGTCGGCCACCGGCGTGTGCCTCGGGCTGGACGAGGCGGCCATCGTGCAGCGCGATGCGGCCAGCGAGCGCGCCCATGTGTCGGACGCCAATGCGGCCAGCTGCGCCGGCAAGTATGTCTCGCTCGGGCGGGCGCTCTACCCCTATTACGGGTTCTGGGTGGTGCGCGCGGACACCTCCTATAGCCGCGTCTCCGGCCAGATCGATCATGTCGGCAGCGGCCAGGTGTTGAATGTAGCGGCCGGTGAGGATGGGTCCGGCGGGCAGATCACGCTGAAGAATTTGCTGAATGCCGATCCGCGCTGGCGATCCACCGTGCACCCCACGACGGATGGGGGCAGCGCCGCGCTGCGCATGCTGCGCGACAAGAACATCGACGCGTTCTTCCTGATGGACGACCGCAACTCCGACATGATCGAGCAGCAGATCAAGGCACAGGTGGATGAGCGCGGCCGGCCGGTATTCAAGTTCCTGACGATAAATGCGCCGTCGAAATTCTTTGCGCAGAGCGACTGGACGGGCAAGAAGATGTATCAGCCGGAGGTTTTGTCGCGTGGCTGGTTCGGCAGCGTGAACACCATCAGCGTCGACGCGGTGTTCATCGTTGGCAAATCCTGGTGGCGCAAGGATGCATCCACGCGGGGCGCTGTTGAGCAGATTGGCAAGGCGATCGATACGGCTTCGTCGGCCATCAGGGCGGCGACGCATACGCCTGACGACTGGGTGCCGGCGTCGGAGCAGAAGAAGTAAGGAAGGCCTTCTTTTTTTGAAAAAAGGTAACTGCCCAGGGTGGGGTCGCAGGATATGTGGTCTTGCAGCCTACCACGTCAGGGCCGGGCTTGACCCGGCCATGACGTAATTAGTGAACCCTTTGTCTCCTCGTGTGTGCAGGCGGAGAGATTTCGACTCCCTGTCAAATGCGAACAGACAAAAGCTTTTTGCTTCTTTTTCTCGAAAAAGAAGGCCTTGCCTTGCTTTCTGCGGTCCCACCCGTTGGATTTCAGCCACTAGGTGTCGCGCGTTTTTGCGGAATCTGCCGCGGCCGAGGATCAGGCTTGGACGGGTTTGGCCCTTGCGGTCATGATCGCCTGGCGCAGGTGCTGCTCTACATCCCGAGGGTGGTAGGGTTTGGCAAGAACCGTGCTGCCGGCGAGGGCGCCCGGCAGCACGGCGGATACATCATAGCCTGTGCTGAAGACGAACGGGATGCCGCGCTTCTTGAGTACCTCAGCCACGTCCCAGGACATTTCGCCATCGAGATTGACGTCGAGCAGGGCGGCATCGAATGTTCTGTCGCAGCAATCGCCAGTGCTTCGGCCTTGCGGCTAGCGGGGCCCACCACCACCCAGCCGAGATCGTCGAGCATGTCTTGCAGGGTCATCACGAGGAGGAAAGAATCCTCGACCACGAAGATGCGGAAGACATCCGCCTTTACCTCCGGCAGGAGGGCCGCCGGCGTGGGCACATGGTCGATCAGCGATGCCATACTATCGGTCGAGACCTCGCCCGACATTAGGGCGGATTGAATGATGGACGATACTGGCAGGAAGATGTCGCACACAACGCCGCCGCGCATGTAGTGCACGATCGCACGGCCGCCGGTTTCCATCTCCAGCGCGCGTTCGATGAGGGTGGAACCGAAACCGCGCCGGATGGGCTGCTCCACCAAAGGTCCGCCGGTCTCCGTCCAGCAGAGTTCCACGCCGCCATCCGGACCCACGCTCCAGCCGACGGCGACATGTCCGCCGGGCAAGGTGAGTGCGCCGTATTTTGCGGCGTTCGTTGCCAGCTCATGGATCGCGAGCGACAGCGACAAAGCCGATTTCGGCGTCAGCAGCAGGTCGATCCCCTTCAGGGTGACAGCTTCATGCCCATTCGCGTATGGATCGAGTTCCTCGCGCAGCAGTTTGTCGATCAAGACGCCTTCCCAGCGGCTTTGCGACAGCAGGCTGTGGGCCTTGGCCATCGCGTGGATACGGCCATCCAATCCCTTCACGAAACCGGTGAGCGAGTCCGCACTGCGGCTGGTCTGCACCACAAGGGCCTGGATGTTGGCAATGGTGTTCTTCACGCGATGATCCAGCTCGGCCATCAGCAGCTTGTCGCGCTCGGCCGCGCGCTTGCGCTCGCGCGCCGCGGTGTTGATGCGGCGCAGCACAACGTGCAGCAGGGAGACGCGCAAGTCGAAGGCCGCATCGAGGTCGGTGGGCGTCCAGTCCAGGCATCGGCCGCGGACCGTCTCCTTCCAGACTTCGAAGGATTTGCGTGGGCTCAGGCGATCGCCGCTCGGGCCGCTGGTGAGCAGCTTGACGGGTTCGCCGGCCCAGCTGGAGGTGCCGACGAGTTCGGGGCGGAACCAGATGATGAAATCCGACGGATCGTCCGACACCGAGATGACGAGCACACCGGAGGCGACGGCGGCGAATGCGATGCCGGGCGGCCAGAGTTCACCCAGCCTGTCGGTCGAAAACACGCCGTCGCCTTTGGCGACGTGGGCGTTCAGCCATTCGACCAGGGATTCGATCTGCGTCTGCGTTGGTGTGTGTCCCAGGAACGTCAGCTGGCCCTTGACGCTGATCGCGACGCCGCCCGCGCGCGTGCCGTCGGCCAGCGGCACGCCACAATGGATATAGTCGAGCAGGTTTGGCGTTTCCCGCGTCAGCCCGGTCGCATAATCTTCCGCGCTGGCCAAATTAAGCATGAGATTTTGCAGCACCATGCGGCTGGCCAGGCGCTCATCGAACTGCTCGCCCGTTTCACGGGCTTCCAGCTGCAAAGAGAACATGCTGCCGAACAGCTCGCACACCGCGCGCAGATGGCGGGCCAGGATGCGCGCGCTGTAGTGGTGGCAGACGATCAGGCCCCACAGCTTGCCGCCGCGTATGATGGAAATCGACATCGAGGCGTCGATGCCCATGTTGCGCAGATATTCGCGATGGATGGGCGATACGTCGCGCAGGATCGCCTGGCTCATGTCCAGCGGCGCGCCGGTTTTTGGATTGTTCGCCGGTGTCAGCGGCGCCGGATCGTAATCGACCTGGGTGATCAGCCGCAGCCAGCTCTTCACATACAGGGCGCGCGCCTGTTGCGGAATATCGGCGGCCGGATAATGCAGATCCAGGAACGGTTCCAGATGCGGCTCCCGGCTTTCCGCGATCACCCAGCCGGAGCCGTCCTGCATGAATTGATACACCAGCACGCGGTCGTAGCGGGCGACCGCGCGCACCCGTTCGGCTGCGAGCTGGCACAGCGCCTTGCGGGAGGAGGACGTTTCGAAGCCGTGGACCATCTGCTGGACGGCGGCCAGCGGATCGGCGGCAAAGCGGTCGCTGGGATCGGCGGCCTCGAATTCCAGCACCAGCGATCCGGCGCTGCGGTGCAGGCTTGCGTCGAGCGGCCTGTCCGCCAGCACGCGCATTTGCGGATCGAGCAGGTGACG
>Ga0123336_10000917_pt1 | contig 28302 bp, 20 predicted proteins | sample SSSSmetaG_FD_96466 | JGI IMG/M metagenome (GOLD analysis project Ga0123336, IMG submission 96466) | Glacier valley bacterial and archeal communities from Borup Fiord, Nunavut, Canada, to study Microbial Dark Matter (Phase II) - ​SSSS metaG | ecosystem: Environmental > Aquatic > Freshwater > Ice...
ATACTGGCCCACCATGCCGGTCACATCAGGTGGCATATCCGGCGGCATCTCGGAGCTCTGATTGAACAGCGTATCCAGCTTCTCCACGAAGGACTTCTTGCCGCCCATCGTCTCAATCAGCAGGGCAGGATCGTGCTGCACGCAGAAGGTCGTCTGCCAGGCGTTGGCCTCGATGTAGTCGCGCCACTTCGTAAACTGGATGGACTTCGGGTTGAACGGCGTCGCCCAGTGGCCATCCGCATACTTCGGCCGGATGAAGCCCGTCTCCTTGTCGTAGAGATTTACGAAACAGCGGGAGCGCTTCATGAGCATGGCGGCGTCGGCATCCTCGCCCGCGGCCTTCGCAATGGCGGAGACGGCGCGGTCGTCGTAGGCGTAGTCCAGCGTCTTGCTGGCAGACTCGTCCTGTACATCGCACGGCACATAGCCCAGCTTGCGGTAAGCGGCGAGGCCGCGATAGTCCTCCACCTCGGCGCGTTTCTTGAACTGCGTATATGCAGCCTTCGCGTCGATTCCCTTGAAGCCCTTCGCCAGCGCCTCTCCCACCACCGGCGCGGAGTGGTAGCCAACCATGCAGCCTGTCTCACTGCCTTGCAGCGGCCATACCGGCACACCTGCGGGGCTCTGCTCCGCCATGCGGATGATGCAGTTAACGAGGGCAGGAACGCGATCGCCCAGCACCAGCGTGTACATCGGGTGCGCAGCGCGATAGGTGTCCCATAGCGAGAACGTGCTGTAGTTATGCTCTCCGCTGGTCAACGTGTGGACCTTACCGTCCATACCGCGATAGTTGCCGTCGACATCGTCAAACAGCGTGGGCGCGACCATCATTTGGTACCGCCCGGTGTAAAAGATCTCAAGGTACTTCTGGCCGCCAGGATTATTCGATGCCACGTCGATGCGGCCAAGCTCGCGTCGCCACGCAGCATGGGCCGCTGTCCGTGCACCGTCGAAGTCCCATCCGGGAGCCTCTGCCGCAAGGTTTGCCGCAGTGCCTTCGACGCTGACGCCGGAGATGCCCGTCTTCACCTGGACGACTTCATCCGCGTTCGTCTTGAACTTCAGCACGCAGCGGAGCGACTGGCTCTTCACGTCGCCCGTGGTGTCCACCAGCTTGCCTGCGGGGTACGCCTCGGCCACGTCGAACGGTTTCGAGAACTTCATCGTGAAGTAGATCTGTCGGCCCTTGCCCCAGACGTCCATGCAGCGGCCGACGACGATCGTATCCTTGCTGACGATCTTCACGCTGGATCAGCGCACTGCCGGTGGCGTGGGAACGTTCGGCTCACTCCACGGGCCGCCCGTATGCGCGAGGTCAAGCAGGAAGCGTGCATTGTCGGTCTGCGGGAACGTGTAGCGATGGATACCCATACGTTCGGTCGCCGTCAGCTCCGCCTTCACTCGGGAATCCTGCAGCAGCACGCGGTAGTAGCCTGGCACAGCCTCTTCGTCGCTGTGCGAGAACTTCGAGCGGTAGCTGGTCTTCGAGTCCGGTGCCGCCAGCGGATCGAAATTGAAATCGTCCGTGGCAGGCATCAGCAGGAAGTCGAGCAGGTCGATGCAACCCGTTCCGCTGAGGTGCGTATGGCTGAAGCCGAGGATGGAGCTGTCGTTGTAATGGTAGCCGGAGCAGTGGTCCCAATCCTTGATGCCGGTATCCGGGCTCAGCTGCACTGCGCCGAACGGCATGGTCGCGCCGGGATAGGTATGGCCGTGGCCGCCGGTACCGATGGCGAGCTTCATCAGCCTTGTGTGATCCACCGCGCCCGTGTTGTCCGCGGCAGCCGCAAACAAGGGCTGTAGCGGGAAGGCATCCTTCGCCAACACCGACAACGACGCGGCCGACACACCACCTAGAAAGTTCCGTCTCGATATCATGCGTTCCCCGATTCCAGCAGAGTTGAATTCAGCCGCGCCTGGAAACTATACCGTCTACTTCCGGGCGTTGGCTGGCTCCAGAAGAGCATCAACGCAACCCGCGGGCTTGTTGATGGGATTGCACCGCGCGACCAGGCCGCCGGGCAGTCCGACGGAGAAGCCAGTCCATGAGGACGGCTCCGACGTGGGGTAGTCCGTGCTGATCATCTGTGCGCCGGTCGAGAGAGCGTGATCGCGCCGCGTCGTGTCATTCGTCCGCGCCTGCTCCGTGCCTTCATCCGTACGCGTGCGAACGAGATAGCCCTCTTTCACGAGTGAATCAATCTCAGCCTTGGTGCCGTCGTTCTGCTCGACGAATGCCGCATCCGGCGCGCCCGCAACCGCATTGGTGAATAGAATGCGTCCCTTCAGTGACGGGTGGCCTTCCGCATAGATGGGGCCGGCATGCTTCTGGTCCATCAGGAAGATGACTCGTCCGCGCGCCTTCGCCAGCGTCGGCCAGTTGCCTGCACCTACGGCCTCGACCAGCGTGGCTGCGTTGCCGCGTACTTCATCCGGCGTTATCATCTCGCCGGGTTTGAACACCGAACGAATCTCCGTATCCATCGCGTCAAAGAGCGCGGACGTAAACGGCTCAGCCAGAGGTGCCGTCGGCAACTCTCTCGGACGGCCCTCCTTCGTCTCCACCAGGATGAAGATAGGCAGGTGCTGCGGATGCTTCTTCGACCAGTCCCGCACCGTGGTCAGGCAAATCACAAAGGTGTGGCAGGTCGCGCGCTCATCCAGACCCTGCACGTGCATCACCTTGAAGCCGGGCTTATCCATCTCATGCTTCGGATCGAAGTCCGGGTCAGCAGGAAGGCCAGCCTTGGCGACCGTCTGCACAATCTGCGGATGGGCGAAGAGGCCTCCCTTGGGATCGGCAAAGATGTCGATCTCAATCTGTCGAATGCCGCTGCTCAACTGGTCAGCCAGCGGCGCATGCTTGTAGTCGAGTCCGCGCAGCGTCTTCGGACTGTTCATCTCCAGGTACTTCCGCTCGCTGGGCGCAAAGCCTGCGTGATAGCTGTTGTGCGAGCCGATCACCTGGATCTGGTTCACGCGGACCTTCGCGTCCTGCGCCGCCTGTTGTGAGAACGCGGGGGACACCATCGCAAGCGCGGCTGCACCTGCGAAACACTGCACTGCATTCCGTAGCATCATGGGAAAACTCATTTCAAAAAGTTGGCAAACACTGAGGGTAAGAAAGAAGCGGCGTCGCCCGGATTGGACGACGCCGCAAGCTGTTGGTTAGGCAGATTGCTCCGCGTTTAGAACAGGAACTTCGCGGCAAGCTGAAGCTGCCGTGCCGGATAAGCCGAGGTGATGGAACCGAAGCTGCCGTTGGAGATGTTGCCATCCGGCGCCTGGTAGTTCACCTTGTTCAGGATGTTGAAGGCTTCCGCGCGGAACTCGAGCTTGGTCGCTTCGTTCCACAGCGGAAAGGCCTTGTGTACGCCCAGGTCCGTCTGGAAGAACGAGAACGACCGAACGCTGTTACGCGAGACGTTGCCATATGCGGTCGTGTTGCCGTATAGCGAATTCGACGGGAAGTCGTAGCTCGAACGTGCCAGGTAGCCAGTCATTGCGCCGCCCGCCGTCTTCACGATATTCGAGCTCAGCGCCTTCACCGGTGTGTTGGCAATGTGCTGCGGACGCAGCGTAACCAGGTCCGTCGTGAACAGAGGACCGACCGCGCTTGCACCTGCACCGCCCGTTGCAACCGTACCCGAGCTGGCCGAGGAGCTGTAGTTGATGTTGACCGGCAGACCGCTCGTCATCGTGTTGACGGTAGTCAACTGCCATCCGCCCAGCAAGGTGTTGGCAACCATATTGGCGCTGCTTCCGAACCGGCGTCCGTGACCATACGGCAGGTCATAGACGATGGAGGTCGTGTTCGCCAGCGGCTGATCGTAGCCCGAAGGGCCGTAATCGTTACGCGGATTGGCGAAGTTGACGCGGGAGTTGTCACCATTCGACGACTCCAGGTGGCCCGAGGAGAGGTCAAACGTGCGGCTGTAGGTGAAGGAGTTCAACAGGTACAAAGCACCCGCACGCTTCTCCAGCTTTACCTGCAGAGCGTTGTAGCTCGACGAACCGCCGCCGTAGGCGACTTCGATATCGCCAAAGCTGGCCACGGGCCGACGTGCCTGGTATGTGCCGTTGGTCGCCGCATTGCAAAGCGTCACGGTTGCCAGCAGGCAAGGTGCAGCCTGGTTGTAGTCGGCGAGAACCTGGAGGTGCGTTCCCTTGTTGCCGACGTACGCCATATCCAGCACCATGCCGCCAGGGAGTTGCTGCTGGAAGCCGAGGTGATAGCTCTGCACGTAGCCGGTCTGGAAGTTCGGCTTGATGTAACGCGACGTCACCTTCAGCGGAACGAAGTAGGCCGCGCTGGTCAGCACGTTGGAGTAGCCCTGCTGCGTCTGCCGGAAGCAGGTCGTCTGGTCCTGCGTGTCGTTCGTGCAACGATTGGAGCCAGCGGTCGTCACAAACGGGCTGGGGTTATTGATCGCTGCGTTGATGACGTTGGGCCCGTTGTACGTCAGGTTGTTCTCACCACCCGCGCGGTTGAACTGCGTAAAGCTGACGCCGTAGCCGCCGCGTACAACCGTCTTCGCTGACTGGCTGTACGAAAATCCGAAACGCGGAGCAAAGTTAGTCTTCGGCATGTGGACCAGCGAGCGATCGTAGATGCTGCCGTTCTTCGCTTGGATCAACGTGTTCGTGTTGGGATCGAAGTTGGCCAGCTTGTTATCCCGCTCCCACTGCGGAGTCACCAGTTCATAGCGCAGACCGGCGTTGATGGTCAGCGAAGGCGTCAGCTTCAGGTCATCCTGGAAGTACATGAAGTTGAAGCGCTGCCGCAGATTCACGACCGCGAAGTTGGTGAGCGAGTAGGAAGAACGGTTGCCGAAGAGGAAGTCAGCCGCCGCACGCGCCTGGGCAATCTGCGTCGAAGCCGAATTGCCCGTAGCGGTATCCGTAGGAATGCAGTTTGTCGTTACCGTAGCCGAGCAGGTCGGGAAGAACGTAGCCGAAGGACCAGTCGCGTAGGCGCTGGCATAGTTGTCCTGGCCATAGCTCGGGTTGAAGTCGTTCACCTGCGTGTTCACGGCCTGGTACTCATAGCCGAGCTTCATCGAGTGACGGCCCTTGACGAACGTGAAGTTCGCCTTGGGATTGTAGATGGTGGGGTTCTGGAACTGTGGGCTCGAAGACTGCGCGCCCAGCTGGGCAAAACCGCTGATCGACTGATTGTTAAGGTCGCGCACCAGGCTAGGGTCCGTGGGGATACCGTTGGTGATGCCGCTCTCCGTCAGCAGCGAGGAGTGACCCTGGCCGAAAGGAACCTTTGCGCCCAGGTTCTGCGTCCACGCAAAACGTACATCCAGCAGCTTGTTGGAGGAGATCACCCAGGTTGCGCCGCCGGCGATCTGTTTGTTCTTGATGTTCACGTTTGAGTTGGAGTTACCACCAGCGCGACCCGTAATCGTCGGAGGATCGAAGATGATCGTTGCGTGCTGGCTGTAACGGCCAAAGACGCTCCACTTCGAGCTGAAGGTATGGTCGATACGGCCATCGCCCTTGTCATCCACGATCGTGCCGCGCGGTGAGTTGACGTAGTTGTTCGAGTAAGACTGGTAGGCGATCGGATAAGAGTTCGCCGGCAGTGCGCCGAGAACAGCCTTGCCGAACGCGGTCGCTTCCGGGGCAACGTTGCCGTTGCCAAAGCTCGTACCGGTAACCGGGTTATAGAGCGGAATCGGCGCCGTGCTGCCATCAACCCGATGCAGCAGGAACAGACCAGTGCGCTGCTCGGTGTTAGGCAGCGTTACGGCCGTGGCCGGGTTGCGGAAGATCTGGCGCAGACCTTCATAGTCCGCGAAGAAGAACGTCTTGTCCTTGAAGATCGGTCCGCCAAACGTACCGCCGAACTGGTTACGGATGAAGACCTGCTTTACCGAAACGCCGTTCGAATCCTTCGAAGGGGCAAACGGTCCAATCGCATTCAGTTTCGTGTTGCGCAAATAGTCATACGCTTTGCCGTGGAACTTGTTGGTTCCGCGCCGCGTGGATACGTTGATCACCGCGCCGGAAGCGCGGCCAAACTCCGCCGAGTAGTTGTTCGTTTCGACCTTGAACTCGTTGACCGCGTCAGGCGAAGGGGGAATGTTCTCGTTCGCAAAACCTTGGTTCGATGTGCCGTAGTTGTTGTTATCCAGACCATCCAGCATGAAGTTGTTGAAGGCCGAACGCTGGCCGTTTACGTTGAACGATGCTTCGCGGCTCGAGGCCGACTGGTTCTCCAGAAACGATTTGCGCGCGCCCGGAACCAGCAGTACCAGGTCAGCATAGGAGCGGCCATTCAGCGGCAGGTTCTCTACTTCACGCGTACCGATAACCTGGCCCCGCGAGCTCGTCTCCGTCTCCAGCTCGGTCGGTGCGGAAGAGACCGTTACGGTCTCCGTCACGGAGCCGGGCTTCAACGTCAGGTCCACGCGCTGGCGTGCATTGGTCGTCACGGTAAAGCTCTGCGTCTGCGTGCCTTCAAATCCGGCCGCTTCGCCCTTTACCTGGTACTGGCCAATGGCCACGCTGGAAAACTCAAACTTGCCTTCGCTGTCCGTGGTCGCCTTCTGGGCGGTCCCGGTTTGCGTATTGGTCAGCGTCACCATCGCGTTGGGCAGCGCCGCGCCAGATCCATCACGCGCATAACCCAGCACCGAGGCGGATTCAAACTGCCCAAAGGCGCTCATCGCCGGCAGTAGAAACGCCAATGCCAATAACATTTGAAACCAACGCTTTGCCGTACCTTGCTTCATGTTCATCACTGCCTCTTCATGTCTCATGTTGTCGTCCTTGTTCAATCGAGTTGGCCTCTACCTTGCTAAAGTGTCCCTGCGGAAACTTCGCCGCGTAAATTTCCAGCCTGCTGGCTGATTTCCAGCACACGTGTTTCTGGTTTTTATGGACGGGCAAAACCTTACGCATCGCCATGGGACAGTGTCAAGCGAGATTATTCTACGGAAGCGATAACGTAAATCCCCCAAAATCATCTATAAGTCGTTTATTTACAACACGTTATAGATAAAAAATGAGGGGTATACCGCAAACTCTAATCAATCCCCCGCACGCAATTCGCAACGGGAAACTCCGGGTTGATTCGAATGTCCTCGATTATGCCGAAGGTATGTGAAACTGAGGTAAATAGCGTGTGGTGGTCAGTTGAAACCAATCAGTGCCCCGATGAGTTCCCAAGCAAACGTTAGCGTTTACTACGTGTCTGCGTAGAGCCCTTACGCGTATCGCGCATCTACTTGAACAACCCCCCACTGCCGGTCCAGCACCTCGCGGTGCGCCGCCATAATCCATACAAAGTTCAGCGTGCAGCCGGGAATCGCCACGTTCGGGTGGTACCCCTCGGGCAGCAGCACGGCGTCGCCTTCGCGCACCACCTCCACGGCGGCCGGCGTAATGGCATCCGTGTAGATCAACTGCATACCGAAGCTCGGCTCCGGCATCTCCACGAACACATAGATCTCTTCCAGCATCACGGCATGCTCATGCGGAGGCCAGCTCGTCCAGTTCCCCGGCAGCGAACGCGTCACCCCCGCCACCAGCCGTCCTGCCTGAATATTGCTACCCAGCAGAATGTTGATCTCCCGCTTGGCGCTCTCCGTCCCGGCGAGGAAGTGCAGCTTCGCATCCGCCCGCACGCTGGCGCTTGAGACAAACTGCACCGGGTATTCCCCGTCTACCGGAGCCGAGCACTCCACCAGGTCCACCACTCCGTCCGTCTCGACGAGGATAGTGTTGCCCTTCGGCACATACAGCGCGTCATCCGGCACCATCGCATAACGCACCCCGGCCACCGTCGCCACGCACCCGCCCGAGAGGCAGATCAGCCCCGTCTCCTGCCCGTCATTCGCAAAGCTGGCGGAAGGCAGCGTCGCGTCCAGCCGCACGCGCCCATAGCTCACCTGCCGCATCGAGCTGTTGCCCGGCGTGATGGAAATCCTGCGCCCTGACTCACTTGCCGTTCCCCGTACCAGTCGCGTCGACATCGTTTCCTTCTCCTTCGTATCCATTTCCTGTTGCGGCCACAACAAAGCCCTGAGGGGCATACATCGCCATCTCAGGGCTCGCTGGGCTTGGTGTCTGTGTGAAGCTACCAGGCGATCTTTGCCGGGAAGAACTCCGCGAACAAATCATCGTAGTAGGGCTTCAGAGCCTTATAGTCCGGCTTGGTGTGGCCCTTGGAGTACAGGTCATACACGTTAAATTTGTTCACCCACTCCAGCATCTCCACGTCGTGGTTGCTCATCAGGTGGCGATACGCGCCATGACGATGCGCCGCGTAGAACGAGTGGTACTTCAACATATACAGCGACTCTTCCGGCATGTAGTTCCGCATCACCTTGCCGATATAGCCGTCGTGACCGAACGACATGTGCAGCTTGTCCAGTCCGCAGTTCGGCTCGTAGATGCCGTACTTCGTCTGATACAGAGGATTGTTGATGTCCGGATTGGCCTTGAAGTACTCCGGGAACACGATGTCCTTGGAGTACGCGCAGCCGACGGGGAACGTATCGCCCACCACGCCCCACTGGGGCTCGCCCCACAGGCACAGAACCTTGCCCAGGTCGTGGATAAAGCCCGTCAGCACAAACCAGCGCGGATGCCCGTCCTTGCGGATGGCCTCCGACGTCTGCAGCAGGTGTTCAATCTGGGTCAGGTCGGTGTCCGGGTCGCTATCGTCGACCAGCGTGTTCAGAAACTCCGCGGCCTCCCAGATACTCTTCATACCCTTGTTCAGGCCAAAGTACTCCTTCTCCTTCCCCATCACGTAGTCATGGGTCTGGAACTGGTGGTTCAGCCGGTAGAACTCCGCCACGCCGGGCGTCGCCTTCTCGTCATACTGGCGGAACTGGGCTTCGGTCTTCCCTTCCTGGTAGCGGCCGGTTAGAAAATCATCCCATTCATCCATATCCTTCAAGGGAGCATCAGTGGTCAGTGCAGGTGTAGCCATGGGATTCATTCCTCCGTAGGATTCAGCGCGTCTCTCCGAGGCTTGCCCCGGCGATCCAGCGTTACCGCTAACTTGAAATCACTATAAGAGAATCAACCCGAAGATGGCAAGTACTTTATCCGCTAAGCCGACAAGTTAACCGCATACCGCCCGTTGCCCCGCGCAAGCAAAGGTCGGATACCGCCGCGCTCAAAGCCTGGCACCAGTTACAGGCGCGACAGGGCGGAGGCTCTCAGCCATACCGCAGCCGGCATACTATTTTGATCTCCTTGAAAGTGCCTCCACCCTAAGGAGTGTGAGTTTCAACAGGTCACTATCCAACAACACCACGAACAGGCGATGATGGAAGGGTTCGCGAACGCCGGACCCAATCGATCCACCTAGAGGGAACAACGAGATGAAACAGTTAGCAATCGCCGGACTATTTCTGGCTCTGGCGGCCAACCACGCAGGCGCCCAGATCAACGCAGGCGAGCAGAAGCCCGAAGCCACCGTGCCTTTCAACCTGGTCCAGGTCACCACCCTCAACCTGCCCTGGCGCATCGCCTTCCTGCCCGATGGCCGCATGCTCATCACCGAGAAGGTCGGCGCGCTATGGGTCGTCACCCAGCAGGGAGCCAAGACCGAGGTCACCAACGTCCCCGCCGTTCTCGCGCGCGGACAAGGCGGCATGCTCGGCGTATACCTCTCGCCCAGGTATGCCACCGACCACAGCGTCTACCTCACCTACTCTGAGCCCGGCGACGGTGGCTCAAGCCTCGCGCTCGCACGCGCCCAACTCAAGCTCGGCACAGACTCCGCCAGCCTCGAAGACCTCAAGGTCATCTGGCGCGACGGCGAACGCGGCAAGGGCGGACAGTTCGGCGCGCAGGTCGCCTTCTCCCCCGATGGTAAACTCCTCTACCTGACCGTCGGCGAGCGGCAGCGCTTCACCCCCGCGCAGGATCCCAACCAGCCCCTCGGCAAGATCCTCCGGCTCACGCTCGATGGCAAGCCCGCCAAGGGCAACCCCATGGCTGGCAAGATCGGCGCGCCTATGGTCGGCATTATCGACCCGCCCGAGAACACCGGAGACGCGCTAACCGCTCCCGTCGTCCGCACCTACACCTTCCCCGGCCCCAACCTCACGCCGTCTGAAACCTGGAGCACCGGCCACCGCACACCGTACGGCCTCGCCTTCGGTCCCGATGGTCGCCTGTGGGAAGTCGAGCACGGCCCCAAGGGTGGCGATGAGCTCAACCTCATCCAGCCCGGCAAGAACTACGGATGGCCCCTCGCCTCCTACGCCACCAACTACGACGACACCCCCATCCCCAGCCCCGACACCAGGCCCGACCTAACCAAGCCCGTCATCTACTGGACCCCCATCATCGCTCCCGGCAATATCATGTTCTATAGCGGCGCGATGTTCCCCCAGTGGAAGGGCTCAGCCCTCATCAGCGGCCTCGCCAGCAAGGCCATCCTGCGCATCACCTTCGATGGCAAGGGTGGCGCCAAGCCAGCCGAACGCTGGGAGGTCGGTCACCGCATCCGCGACGTCGAGCAGGGTCCCGATGGCGCTCTCTGGCTCCTCGAAGACGATAAGGCCGGCGGCGTCTACCGCGTGACGCCGAAGTAACCAACCGCATTCGTTCCTGTGCCCACCCCCTGCAAACAAGCACAGTGGGCACAGGAACGATCGCTTCCCTCAACGCACGGGCTCACTCCCGCCATCTCCTATACCCTTCGTCAGCTTCCCCCGCCTACGCCTCCGCTCCATCCGTTTCCTCCCCCTGTGATTCCCGGCACCAAGTCCCAGCAGCATTTCGTAGAGCAGAACAATACGGCCCAGTCCGTCTCGTCCGCCGTGCGAGCGCGCGCATGACACGCAGAAAATCGCTGCCTGCAATGTAGTCCTTCAGGCAGACTTATCGATCCCCTTCACCAGTACGACAAACGGCCAAACCGGAACCCTACAAGCCATCGCAAACGTATCTGCGTCTTCGAACTTTTATGCGCCCCGGCACCTGGACCCTACTCCCCGGCACAGCGTCGGAGCTCCGCCTTCCCACGCTCGTGAGCCTTTTGCTCAGCGTGGTAGTATGGGCTTCTTTCTTTCAACCTCAAGGAGTTGCAATGCTGCCAGGCTACATCTCGAAAGCGGTACCGAACCCCATTACAAACCGTGCCCCCTGGTACAAAAACATCGCGCCAACCTACGCAGGCATCTTTCTCTGGGTCGTCTTCTACCGCGAAATCGCTGGCGGAACCCTCGATAAGGCCGGCCTCGGCCTCTCCCTGCTGGCCCTCGTTGTCGCCGGAGCTATCAGCTACGTGCTCTTCTATTACGTGCCCGCCTTGCTTGGGCTCAAGACCGGCTACCCGCTCTACGTCGTCGGCAGTTCCACCTTCGGAACCCAGGGTGGCTACATCATGCCCGGCCTCCTGATGGGCTTGTTGCAGGTCGGTTGGATGTCCGTCAATGCCTACGTTTCCACCAGCTTTATCCTCACCGCCTTCGGCTCCAAGGCCGGGCCGGGATCCCTGCCCTTCGCCGCAATCGCCGCCGTGTGGGCACTTACGCTGGGTTTTGTCGGTGCCAAGGGCATTCAGTACGTCGGACGCTTCGCCTTGTACCTCAACATGGTGCCTCTGCTCATGATCCTCATCGTGGTCGCCAAAACCGGTGGCTCCGCCTTCCAGTACGTGCCCGAACACCCCGCACCCTACGTAGGCTTTATGACGATGGTCCAGGTGGTCGTAGGCTTCTTCGCCACCGCAGGTGCTGCTGGCGTCGACTTCGGCATGGGCGCCCGCGACAAGGGTGACGTCAAGGCAGGAGGCCTCGTCGGCATTCTCCTCGCCGCCGTCATCGCCGGTGGCTTGCCGCTCATCTCCATCGCCGGCGCGCACGTCGCCTTCGGCGTCAAGGACTACCACTTCGACTCCGCCATCGCCCAGACCGGCGGCTTCGCTTCCATCGCCTTCCTACTCTTCGCCATCGCCTCCATCGTGTCCATGTGCTTCTCGTCGTTCATCGCCGGCAACAGCCTCGCCACCATGATCCCCGGCGTCCCCCGCATCACCTCCACCATGATTGGCTCCGTCGTCGCGGCCATTCTCGCCATCACCGGCGTCGCGGCGAACCTCATTGGCCTCTTCACCATCATCGGCGCGTCCTTCGGCCCCATCATCGGAGCCATGGTGGCCGACTGGCTGCTCTCCGGCAAAAAGTGGGCCGGCCCCCGCGCAGGCATCAACTTCGCCGGATACGGAGCCTGGGCCGTCGGCTTCCTCATCGGCATTCTGCCCTTCCTGCCCGTCAGCGAAGCCGTCAAGCAGTACACCCAACCCGCAGCCCTCTACAGCTTCATCGCCGGATTCATCGTCTACATCATCCTCGCCAAAGCAGGCCTGCAACCCAGAACAGAGCCGATCCCAACCCTCATCGCGGACGGAGCAGCCCAGGTCTAGGCCATCCCACGAAGCCGCAACTTTCAGACGTCATTCTGAGCGAAGCGAATAGCTGCAATCAGGATGAATCGAGCGTATCCGCCCATACCGCGGTATCCGTCCGAACGCCCGCATTTCGCCTTTGCTGTTGGCGGGTGGCCCACATCCACAACCCACCACAAAATCGGGTGCCCCGCATCTCGATTCTGAGATGTGGGTTCCAGGTCCGCTCCGCACACACCCAGTTCCCGCACAGCCTTCTTTACCTGTGATTTCGCATCAAATGGAGTATTCGCCGACGGACGAGAACAGCATTTTGCGGAAAGAAAGATTCCAAAACTCAAGGCGATAGACGCGACAATTTCATAGACGGCGAGCGAAAATTTTTCTGATCTGAGTCCTAATGCGGGTGCCCCACATCTCGCTTCTGAGATGTGGGCTCCGCGTCAGCTTCACATCCTGCAGTATCCGCACAGCCTCGGCTGCGGTTTGCTTTCCCGCCGATTGGAATTAAAGTTTTCCAAAAATTGGACATGTGTCGGTATTGAACTTTGTGGAGTTGTGATGAACACAGAGGGGAGGTGCCATAATGTTCAACCGGACCATGCGGAGGGTATCGACTCTCTCTGACGAAGCGGATGATCACTACGACTGCGACGGCTGCTGCTGGCTGGGTATTACAGTCTCCAACGGCGACGTGGAAGCAGCTTGTGAGGCATTCAAGCGGCATGACTGCAAGAAGTACGTTTGCGGTTCGTAGACACAGGCAAAGTGCAGGTTTCCTGTCATCCTGTGGTTTAATGCGCAGCTTCGGCTGCGCGTTGGACCGCACTTTGAAACTGATTAAGAACGATGTTCAGCATTACATGCTCTTCTGCTTTGAGTCCGCGGAGGGCTGATTCTTACGTTCCCGGCATAGAGCGACTTTCTTCAGAAACAGATCCGCCCTTTGCAATTCTCTGTTGTTCGATCCAATAGCTATCTGGCTTGTGCATCATGCGCAGTCCCTCTAGAACCTGCTCGCGCGAACGTCCCTGTTCGAACATCTTCCGCATGTAGTTGAGTCTCACGAGATATGTGTCGAGGTGCTTGTGATAGTTTTCACAATTCGTCTCTTCATTCGGGAGTGAGTTGATCCCGATCACCGTGAGCATACTAGCAAAGGAAACATGTGCGCCTTGGTTTATGGTGTCCATCGGCGTGAACTCACCATAAGACCGTCCTGGCACCACATCCGTAAGCTTGGCTCTGCCTTCGAAGACTAAATCGTTGACCTTTTTGTAGAGAGCGGAGAATCCATTCGGCATCATGTTCGACAGGAGGTGGGGAACCTCAGCTTTTTCGGCGATCAGCAGCGTGTAAATCGCTCGGAAATAGAGTTCTTCGATCTGGCGCAACCGGGTAACCCACGCAAAGACCCTTCCAACTGCCATGTCTTGCAAAAAGGAGAGTGCCAGCTCCTTCATACTGGCCTCCGCCCATCCCGCTAGCTGCTTGGGATCTTCATAAGCCTTCATGATGAAGGCAACTGATGGGTCCAAGAGGTGAGGCTGCATGGTCCCGCAGCCTGCCACTGGGCAATGCGGATTTTTCTTGCGGGGTTTTCGTCCTGATTTGGCAGGCATGGGGAGATAGTATCTCGATTTGACACGTCTCGCGCTCGGCTTCTGTCGATTGCCTCGCAAAGAGCTTTGACAATTATGGAAGCTTACGGTCGACAGTCCGGATGAACGCGAAGGTATCAGGAAAGACTCTCTGTTGATGAAAATCGCCAATGCGCTCACCAACTCTGGATTGATACCGAGGTCGGCTTGTCGGAAGCGACAGAGGTACACCCAGACGTCCAAGCAAAACACCGGCCCGCCTAAACCCCACCCCGCCCCACCGTACTCTCCCTTACCACCAGCGTTGAAGGCACCAGCACGCTCTTCGGCTCCTGCTCCGGCTTCGCTGAAAGCTCCAGCGCAAACTCCCCCGCCACCCGACCCAGCTCCGCCGTTCCGTGGTCAATCGAGCTCAGCGGAACCCGCAGGTAGTTGGCATAGCGCAGGTTGCCGCAGCCGATAAACGCGATATCCTCCGGCACCCGCAGCCCCGCCTGCAGCGTCGCGTCGATCGCGCCCACCGCCGTCAGGTCGTTGTAGCAGAACACCGCATCCGGCCTGGGCTCCAGCTTCAGCAGCTCCTGCATCGCCTGGAACCCTACCCGGTCGCCCGACTCTTCCACCCGCTCCCGCACCACCACGAAGCTCTCCGGGACCTCCAGCCGCGCCGCCGCCATCGCATTCCGGTAGCCCCGCAGACGGTCGAACGCCGGACTCGTATTCTTGCCGCCGATATGCGCAATCCGCTTCCGGCCAATCTCCAGCAGGTGCTCCGTCGCCATCTCCCCCACCCGCACATCGTCCGACCCCACAAAGTGCGCCGCCAGGTGCGCGAAGTTGCGGTCGAACAGCAGGTACGGCGTACGGTCGTCGCCCAGCTCGTAGAAGTTGCGCAGGTTCGCCTGGCACGACGCAATCAGCAGCACATCCACCCCGCGGCTCAGCAGCGTGCGAATCTCCTGCCGCTCCACCTCCGGGTCTTCTTCAGAGGAAGCCAGGATCAGCGCGCGGCTGCTCGTCCGCAGCACCCCGCTCAACGACTTCGCAAACTCCGCAAAGAACGGATGCACCAGGTCCGGCACCACCAGCCCCACCGCAAACGTACGCCCGCTCGCCAGCCCGCGCGCCATCATGTTCGGCTGGTAGTTCAGTTCCTTCATGCGCTTCAGCACACGACGCCGCGTCGCCTCGCCAATGTCCGCGTTGCCCCGCAGCACCTTCGATACGGTAACCACCGAAACCCCAAGATCCCGCGCAATGTCCTTCAGCCTGACAGCCATCCATCACTCCTGTTGAGCCGCCCATCGCCCCGCCGCCGCGAACGCCGCAAACCCATGACAGAATGTTACCCCCGCTCACCCGCTCCGGGCGCGCGGAAGTAAGCAGAATGCGCACGCCGGGCCCCTTAGGAGAACCTGGCAGAACCCGGCAGAATCTACGAAAACCGCGTCCGCTTGTACAGGCTCCAGCCACCCGCAACCAGGCTCAGCACCAGGATCACGCTCAGAATCGCAACCCAGCGCAGGTCCATATTCAGCGGAGGCACCACCGCCCGCACGCCCAGCGTCACGAAGACGCCCGTCGCCACCAGCACAATCGCATAGTCCCACCAGCGCTTCTTCTCGTCGCGCCCGCTGAACTCGTCGCCCGCCTGCGCCAGGATCGTCCGGTTATAGTCCAGCCCGTAGCGGTTGCACTCCCGCAGCACCGCCTCGTTCGTCGAGCTGTGCTCCTTCGCCGAAGCCACCGCCGTACTGATCGCCAGCGCGCCCAGGATCATGAACAGCGACCCGCCAATCACCAGCAGCACGTGCTGCCGGTCCGCCGTCGCCAGCTCACCAAACACCAGCGCGCCCCACGCCAGCCCCCAAAGCTGGTTCGTATTCGAAAGCGGAATCCCGCGGCCAATCCCCAGGTACTTCGCCGCAAACTGCTGGAACAAGTCGCCAATCACCCAGACAAACCCGCCCAGGAACAGCCAGAACAGCACGCCCGGCATATGGAACAACTGGAACGCCGAAGAGTGAATCCCGCCATCCAGAATCAGCGTCAGCGCCAGCACCGTACCCAGCTCGCCCACCGTAAACGCCGTCACAAACGACAGCGGATTCATCCCGCTCAGGTACGCCTTGCGATACGGAACATACATCGTGCCCCACATCAGGCTCGCGCCCAGCGCCGCCGCAATCCCGCGCACCGCATGGGCTCCCATCGCCCCGCCATGCAGCGTGCTGAAGCCCAGCATCACCGCCGCAATCACAATCGCAATGCCGCCCACCACCACCTTGGCGATATTCTTGCCGGAGGCACCCTCCAGCTCACGAAACAGCACCCGCCCCCAGAACAGACCAATCAGCGAGTTCGCATTCCACATCGGAAACGCCACCGCCAGCCCCACATCGCGGATCGCAAAAACCGTCAACGTATTCGCCACCGCCCACAACGCTCCGGCCAGCAGAGCCCACACCACCAGGTGCTTCTTTTCCATCAGGTCCGCAAAAACGTATCCGGTCCCCTTCAGCAGCGTCGGAAATGTCCACCGCGCCGTAAACACCCCCGCGACCATGCACAGCGAGATCGCAAACGGCGAAAATCCCGCGTTCACCAGCTTCGTCGGGGCCTCCGCCGCGCCCAGCCACACGCCGGCCGTCAAGCCACAGATCACGCCCAGCATATGGAGCGAGATACCCTTCTTCTCGTGCAAAGTGTCCACTTTTATCAAACTATTCTCCACAAAATGCACCACCAATTCACGGCTTAATGCAGGACAACCAGCAAGGCAATCCCCGCCAAAAGTACGAAAAACGGCACTAAAAAGTGACTATCCGTCACAATCGCCTTCAAAGACCGCGTCAACTCCATGAAATCTCCTCCAACCCTTCAAAACACAGCAAAGTAAGCGGTTACGTTGCGCTAAACCCTATCGTCCCACCACACCTCTGTCAACAAACCCTCCCCCAAACCTACCAAACAGATACTCTCAGCCATGGAAAATTTTCGCGTGCGTGTCTTCCGCACCGTGGCTCGTCATCTCAACTTCCGCATCGCCGCCGAAGAACTGCTGCTCACCCAGCCCGCCGTCACCCAGCAGATCAAGGCGCTCGAAGCCGAGTTGGATGTCGCCCTCTTTGATCGCGCCGGCGGCAAGGTTACGCTCTCGCCTTCTGGCGCTGCGTTATTACCTTTCGCCGAGCGGCTCGCGACACTGGCCGACGAAGCGCGCGAAGCCGTCGCAGCCACGACTGGCAGCACCGCCGGCCGCCTCGTCCTGGGGGCTTCGCAGACCATCGGCCAATATCTTCTGCCTCGTCTCATCGCGGGCTTCCTGCGTGAGCATCCACGAGTCGAGATCAGCGTCACCGGCGGCAATACCCAGACCATCCTCGAAGCCATGATGGAGCATCGCGTTCAACTCTGCCTCATCGAAGGCCCTGCCATGCGCCGCGACGTCCACGTGGAACACTTCATGGAAGACCACATGGTCTGCGTCGTCCCCGCAGGTCACGAGTGGGCCGGCGAGGAGATCGACGCCAACGCGTTGCTGCACACCACACTGCTCACACGCGAACAAGGTTCCGGCTCGCGGCGCATCGTCGAACAAGCGTTTGAAGAGGCAGGCCTGCGCATCAAGGAACTCCGCATGGGCATGACCTTCGACTCCACCGAAGGCCTGCTGAGCGCGGTAGAAGCTGGTCTCGGGATCGCGTTTGTTTCACGCTGGGCGGTACGCAACCAGCTTGCGCTCGGCACCCTGAAGCTGACGCGTGTGCGGCAGTTGAAACTGGCGCGCATGTTCTCGCTTGCTGCGGCGTCCGGCCCGGAGCCCGCAGGCATCGTCGGGGCCTTTCGCCGATTCGTGCTGGAGCGTGCCGAAGACCTCGCGCCCCGCTCCACCGGACGCGCCAGCAAGCCGCTCTAAATGCCAATCCAGCGGTAGTAGATCGCCGCAAGCGACAATCCGCCGACAACCACCCACAGCGTCACGCCCTGGATCAGAGGCCGAACGCCCACCTGCTGCAACGTCTTTCGGGAGAGGCTGGTGCCGATCAGAAACAACGTTACCGTAAGACCCGTTCGACCAATCCAGTTGAGCTCCGTATAGAGCGTTGTGAAGTGTGGCCAATACGTCCGCGCCGCCGCGGCAAGGCAGAAGAGGAAGATGAACCACGGCACCTTCACCGTTGCCCGCGGTCCAGCGTCTTCACCTCTCGCCGCGAACCGAGCCATGAACGCCGCCACCAGCAACGACACCGGCACAATCCACAACGCTCGCGCCAGTTTGACCGTCGTCCCGATGGCCAATGCCTGCTCCCCATACTTGGCCGCCGCGCCGACCACAGAGCTGGTGTCATGGATCGCCAGTGCTGCCCAAAGGCCGAACTGATTTTGATCCAGATGCAGCGCATACCCCACGGCCGGAAACAGCAGCAGCGCTACAGAGTTCAGCAAAAACACCGTACCCATGGAGACGCTAATCTCTTCTTCGCTCGCCTCCGTGATGGGCGCAATTGCGGCGATGGCACTCCCTCCGCAGATCGCCGTACCCACCGTGATGAGGAACGACGCCTTGCCGCCTATCCGCAGCAGCTTACCCAGCAGCAGTCCCAGCACAATCGCTCCCGTGATGCTGATCGCCGTGTACACAAAGCCCGAACGGCCCGCATGAATCACCTGCGGCAGATTCAAACCAAACCCCAGCACTACCACTGAAGCCTGCAATAGGCGTCGCGAAAGTACGCTACTCCGCTCACGATACGGATGCACAAACGAAAAGCCGAAGATCACGCCAGCCAACAGCGCGATAGGGGGCGAGATCAACCCGCTCGCCGCGACCAGCACACCCGCAACAAAAGCTGCCTTGCCAACGATTCCCTGCTCTTCCACGGTACGCATCAGCTTGTATTCCCTCGACTTCAAGGCTCGCCCAGTAGAGGCCAGGCCGTCCAAGTAGAACGCGTGATGCGCGATAACAATTTGTTGAGGTCGGCGACGCCGCAGCTTAGACCGGCATGATGCGAAGCTCTGGCGACACCAGCAGCGTCGCCTCCGTGCGGGCTTGCACGTCCACAGCCGAGATGCCCTCAGCCACCTCCGTCAGCACCAGCCCAAACGGCGTCACCACAATCCAGCAGAGCTCCGTCACGATGTCGTGTACCACTCCCCTGCCCGTCAGCGGCAGCGTACACGCCTTCAGGATGCGTGAGCCGCCCTCCTTTGTCTGATGTTCCATCGCGACAATCACGCGCTTGGCTCCCGCCACCAGGTCCATTGCACCGCCCATCCCCTTCACCATCTTGCCGGGAATCGTCCAGTTCGCGAGGTCGCCCTGCGCGTCCACCTGCATCGCGCCGAGCACGCTCATGTCCATGTGGCCGCCGCGAATCATCGCGAACGACTCTTCGCTCGCAAAGAACGAGCAGCCCGCCAGCTCCGACACCGGCTGCTTGCCGGCGTTGATCAAGTCCGGGTCAGCATCCGCATCCGCTGGCGCAGGTCCCACACCCAGCATTCCGTTCTCCGATTGGAAGACGACGTCGATCCCATCCGGCACATACGCGGTAATCATCGTCGGCAGGCCGATGCCCAGGTTGACGTAGAAGCCATCCTGCAGCTCCAGCGCGATGCGCCGTGCGATGCGTTCTTTGCCCGTCACGTCTTGCCGCCCTTCTCGGCGAGCTTCGCCTGGATAAACTTCGACTCAATCGGCTTGCGATAACTCGCGCCGACAACGACGCGATCCACATAGATACCCGGCGTCACGATGTGATCCGGGTCCAGCTCACCCGGCTCCAGCAGCTCTTCCACTTCGGCGATCGTCAGGGTGGCAGCAGTCGCCATCGCCGGGTTGAAGTTGCGCGCCGTCTTGCGATACACGAGATTCCCCAGCCGATCGCCGCGCCACGCCTTGATCAGCGCGACATCCGCATGCAGTGCCTGCTCCAATACATATTCGCGCTCGCCAATCGTGCGCGTTTCTTTTCCCTCGGCGACAATCGTTCCCAACCCAGTAGGCACATAGAAGGCTGGAATTCCCGCGCCACCCGCGCGAATTCGCTCTGCAAGTGTCCCCTGCGGAATCAGCGTCAGGTCAAGTTCGCCGCCCAGCACCATCGCTTCCAGCTTGCGATTTTCCCCCACGTAGCTGCCCATGTGCGAAGCAATCATCCCGGCCTCCAGCATCAACCCCATGCCAAAGCCGTCCACGCCCATATTGTTGCTGATCGTATGCAGCCCCGTGATACCCAGCCGCACCACCGCGGCAATCAGGTTCTCCGGAATGCCGCAAAGCCCGAAGCCGCCCAACATGATCGTCGAGCCACTCTGGAGATCGGCGACAGCAACATCAGCGGAGGCAATCACTTTGTTCATACAGGGAGACTTCCCTGCGCGACGGAGTCAGCCCCCGTCGCGCATCGTGCTTACTTCGCGTGCGTGGAGAAAGTAAAGGTAGTCATGCTGTGCCGCGTCTCGCCCGGCTTCAGCAAGGTGGTCGGGAAGGCGGGGTGATTCGGCGAGTCCGGGTAGTGCTGCGTCTCCAGGCACAGCCCGGAGTTCTTCACATACGTGCCGCCGCTCTTACCCTTCAGCGTTCCATCCAGGAAGTTGCCCGTATAGAACTGCACGCCGGGCTCCGTCGTCGTCACGGTCATCACGCGTCCGCTCTTTGGCTCGTAGACACGTGCCGCCGTCTTGATCTCGCCGTTCGCGCCGCGCAGTACCCAGTTGTGGTCATAGCCACCCGCAATCTTAAGCTGCTCATTCGCATCATTAATGTGCGCCCCAATCGCCGTGGACGTGTGTAGATCGAATGGTGTGCCCGCCGTAGGCGAAATCCCGGTCGGAATCAGCCCCGCATCCACCGGCGTGTACTTGTCCGCCGCGATCATGATCTCGTCGCCCAGAATCGTCCCCTGCCCTTCACCCCCGAGGTTGAAGTACGCATGGTTGGTGAGGTTCACAACCGTAGCCTTATCCGTGGACATGCTGTAGTCGATGCGCAGCGCGCCGTGGTGCAGGGTGTAGCGTACGTGCGCGGTCAGCGTACCGGGGTAGCCCTGGTCGCCATCCTTGCTGATCAGCGTCATCTCTACGCCTTCTGCCACGGCGCGTGCGGTCCACACATGCTGGTCGAAGCCGACCGTACCGCCATGCAGGGAGTTCTCATTGTTGTTCGTCGGCACCTGGTAGTTGCGGCCGTCGATGGTGAACTTACCCTTAGCAATGCGATTGCCGTAGCGACCCACAATCGCCCCGAAGTAAGTCTTCTTGTCTGCGACATAGCTATCCAAATTGTTGAAGCCCAGCACGACGTCGGCCATCTTGCCGTCGCGATCCGGTGCGCTGATGGCTACGATGCGCGCGCCGTAAGTCATTACGCGGACTTCAACCAGGTCGCTCTTCAACGTGTAGATATCGACGGCAGTGCCATCAGGAGTCTTTCCGAACGCGCTCTTGAATACGGCGCCGTGTGCAGCCATCACAGTTGTCATGGTAAGCAGCATAACCTTAAGCCAACGCATCGTCATGGAGTCCTCATATTTCCTGTCATACAGCCAATTCCGGTGCTCTGCGCACGCAAATCTCGCGGCCATCGCAACTATACGTCAACTGCACATCCACCTCGAAACCGGGGTAAGATGAGGCGTCGATTCCAAGTAACAAAAGCCATTCGCCAAAGGATACCTATGACTGTCTCCCGCAAGTTCACCCGTCCGTACGCCCTGCTCCTCTTCTGCCTCACCGCACTCGTGCCCGCCCTCCGCGCCGCGCAGCCCGATCACTGGGTCGGCACCTGGGCCACCTCCCCCGTAGCCCTACCGAATCCCGAGGGCAAGTACGGCACCGCCGACACCACCTACCGCGAGATCGTCCACGTCACCCTTGCAGGCTCTGCCGTCCGCATCATCCTCTCCAACGAGTTCGGCACAGATTCACTCACCATCGGCGCGGCTCATCTTGCCCTCAGCGCAGGTGGCAATGAGATCGCCCTCTCCTCCGCGAACACCCTCACCTTCGGCGGCAAGTCTTCCGTCACCATCCCCGCCGGAGCACTCATCGTCAGCGACCCCGCAGAGCTGAAGATCCCCGCGCTCACCGACGTCACCGTTAGCCTCTTCATCCCCGCACAGCCTATGCGCGTTGTCTCACAACACAGCTCCGCCTTCCAGACCAGCTACACCGTTCCCGGCAATGTGGTCAGTGCCAAATCGCTCGAAGCCCCGAAGGATATCTACAATTGGCCCTTCCTGAAAGGTCTCGACGTAAGCGCCTCTGCCAATTCGGCTGCCATCGTTACCTTCGGTGACAGCATTACCGATGGCGCACTCAGCACACGCAACAAGAACGCCCGCTGGCCCGACGTGCTCGCCCGCCGTCTGCAGGCCGACAAGAAGACCGCCGAACTCAGCGTCCTCAACGAGGGCATCGGCGGTAACCGCGTCCTGCATGATGTCACCGGCCCCAGCGCGCTCGCCCGTTTTGACCGCGACGTGCTCGCCCAGGCCGGCGTAAAGTACCTCATTATCATGGAAAGCATCAACGACATCGGCCACGCACAGGACCCCGTCAAACCCTACGACGTAGTCACCGCCGCAGAAATCATCGCCGGACTGGCCCAGATGTCTGCCCGCGCCCACACCCACGGCATCAAGGTCTACGGCGCTACCCTCACCCCTTACGTGGGCGCAGGGTACGCCTCGCCCGGAGGGGAAGCCATGCGCCAGGCCGTCAATAAGTGGATTCGCACCACAAATCAGCTCGACGCCTTCATCGACTTCGACAAAGTCACGCAGGACCCCGCCAACCCCACGCAGTTCCTGCCCGCCGATGACTCCGGCGACCATCTCCACCCCAAGGACGACGGCTACAAGGCCATGGGCGAATTCATCGACCTGAAGCTCTTCACCGGAAAGTAGACGCGCAGCAAAAAGACGGCAGAAGCCGATAGCTTCTGCCGTCTCTACTTTGCTTCATTCAAACTACTTGAGTTCGATGCCAGCGAAGAAGTAACCGATCTCAAACGCGGCGGTATCTTCTGCATCCGAACCGTGAATCGCGTTCTCACCGATGGAAGCAGCAAACATCTTGCGGATGGTGCCTTCCTCGGCCTGTGCCGGATTGGTCGCGCCCATCAGCTTGCGCAGGTCGGCAATGGCGTTGTCCTTCTCGAGAACCATCGGGAAGATGGGGCCGCTGGACATGAATTCCGTCAATTCGCCAAAGAACGGACGAGCCGCGTGAACATGGTAGAAACCTTCGGCCTGGGCCTTGGAGATGGAGAGCCGCTTGATGGAGACAATCTTGAAGCCTGCTTTTTCAATCTCGGCGAGGATGGCGGCGGTATAGCCCTTCTTGACTGCGTCCGGCTTGACGATGCTGAATGTGCGCTGTGACATGATTTTCGTGTTGCTCCTCAGTAAGTTTCGCTGCCTTCATCGTACTTGAAAACCGACGCAAACAGCGATAAACCATGCCTCCAAGTGGTATCCTTCCGCTACATTTCAATTTAGCTTTCGCCTCTCGGAAGGGTCTCCCCGCATGAAGAAGTCAGTCGTTTTCACCGCTGCCCGTGCCGCACTCACGCTGTGTCTCGCGGCCTCCGCCGTCGTTACCCCGGTCATGGCACAGACGGCCAGGCCGCTGCCCATCCCTGAACTCAAGTACGTCAAGTACACCCTCCCCAACGGCCTCACCGTCATCACGCACGAAGACCACCGCCTGCCGCTCGTTTCCGTGGATCTCTGGTATCACGTCGGCCCGCTCAACGAGCGTCCCGGCCGCACCGGCTTCGCGCACCTCTTCGAACACATGATGTTCGAAGGCTCCGAGCACGTCGGCGAAAAGGCCCACATCAAGTATGTCCAGGGCGCTGGCGCCACCGACGTCAACGGCACCACCAGCTTTGACCGCACCAACTACTTCGAGACCCTGCCCGCCAACCAGCTTGAGCTCGGCCTCTGGCTCGAAAGCGATCGCATGGGCTTCCTCATGGAAGGGCTGGACCGCGTCAAGCTCGCCAACCAGCGTGACGTCGTCCGCAACGAGCGCCGCCAGGGCGAAGGACGCCCCTACAATGCCGCCCGCGAAGAGGTCTACCACCAGCTCTTCCCCAAGGAGCATCCCTACTACGCGGACGTAATCGGCAGCCACGCCGACGTCGAAGCTGCTCGCATCTCCGATATCCGCGACTTCCACCAGCAGTTCTACACCCCCAACAACGCCAGCATCGCCATCGCCGGCGACTTCGACCCTGCCAAGCTGAAGGCCCTGCTCACCAGGTACTTCGGCCCCATCCCCGCCGGCCCCAAGGTCGAGCCCGTCACCGCCGTCACCCCGGCCATAACCTCCCAGCGTCGCTCCACCGTCACCGATACCGTCAAGCTGCCCCAACTCAAGATCGCGTGGCTTACCCCCGCAGCCTTCTCTCAAGGTGCAGCGGATATCGGTGCCGCTGTCTTCGCACTCGGCGGAGCCAAGGCCAGCCGCCTCGACCAGGTACTCGTCTACAAGACCCAGGTCGCGCAAAGCGTAAGCTGCAACTCCGACGCGGAGAAGCTCACCGGGCTGGTCGAATGCACCGTCACCGCCAAGCCCGGCATCAAGCTCGAAGACCTCGAAGCCACCGTCTGGGCGGAGATCGCCAAGCTCCAGGCCACCGGTCCCACCCAGGCAGAAGTCGACGCCTCGAAGTCCGTCGACCTCACTCGCAAGATCGGCGGGCTCCAGCGTCTCGGCGGCTTCGGCGGTATCGCCGACACCCTCAACGAGTACAACCAGTACACCGGCGACCCCGGCTTTTTGCCCAAGGACATCGCCCAGCACCAGGCCGTCACCGTAGCCAGCGCCAGGGCTGCAGCGATGAAGTACCTCACCAAGGACTCCGCCGTCGTCGTCTACTGCGTCCCCGGCAAGAAGGTCGTCAACGACGTGCCCCGCAGCCCGGACAACACCGACGCCGACGTAAAGATCACCCCCGCCTACACCGCGGCCTTTGAGGAGGCGCAGAGCTGGCGCAAGACTGCTCCCGCCCCCGGCCCTGCCTCCACCTTCCACCTGCCCGTGCCGAAGACCTTCGCGCTCAAGAACGGCCTCAAGGTCTACTTCGTGCAGGACTCCAACCTCCCCGTCCTATCCGCCACCGTCGTCTCACGCGCTGGCAGTGAGACCAACCCCTCCGGCAAGGCTGGCCTTGCCTCCATGACCGCACTCCTCATGGAAGAGGCCACCACCTCGCGCGACTCCACCAAGCTGGCCGAAGATGCCGAGCGCATCGGAACCCGCCTTGGCGTCGGTGCCTCCATGGACGCCGCCACCGCCGGCCTCACCGTTCTCACCAATAACATCGACTTCGGCATGGACCTCCTCGCCGATGTCATCCAGCACCCCGCCTTCAAGGCCGAAGACATCGAGCGCATTCGCAAACAGCGTCTCATCTCCATCGGACAGGAAGGGGACTCCACCTCAGCCGTCGCCGTACGCGTCGGTCCGAAGCTCCTCTACGGCGACCAGCCCTACGGCGAGTCCAACGTCGGCACCACCGCCAGCGTCACCAGCTTTACCCGCGACGATATCGACGGCTTCTTCAAGGCGCAGTACGGCCCTGCGGACTCCGCGCTCATCCTCGCTGGTGACGTCAACGAAGCCACCGCCCACAAGATCGCCCAGCGCTACTTCGGCGGCTGGACCGGCACCGCGCGTCCCGAGGTGAAGCTGCCTTCCCCGCCCCCTGCACCCACCCGCAAAGTCGTCATCGTCGATAAACCCGGCGCACCGCAGACCGCACTCTACGCCTGGGGTCTCGGCCTGCCTATCACCACGCCTGATCTGCAGAGCCTGCAGATCATGAACTACATCCTCGGCGGAAGCTTCGCCAGCCGCATCAACATGAACCTCCGCGAGGAGCACGGCTACACCTACGGCGCCAACTCGCAGTACATCCTCTACCGTGAGGGTGGCTCCTTCCTCGCCGGTGGCCTCATCAAGACCGCCGTCACCGCTCCAGCAGCCAAAGAGATGATGATGGAGATCGCCCGCATCCAGACCGACCTGCCCACCGCCGAAGAGCTGAAGGCCGCCAAGCAAGCGCGCATCCAGTCCATCCCAGCGCAGTTCGAAACCACCAACGCCACCGCCGGCGCCATGACCGGCATCTTCCTCTACAACCGCCCGCTCGATTACTACGCCACGCTTCCGGCAAAGTATGAGGCAGTCACCGCGGAAGACGTCGCCAAGTCCGCCAAAATGGACGTCCACCCCGACCAGGTCATCGTGCTCGCCGTAGGCGACCGCGAGAAGATCGAGCCCAGCCTCAAGGAGTTGAACCTCGGCCCCATCGAGATTCGCGACACCCAGGGCAATCTCGTCAAATAACCCGCACCAACAGAAAGGCCGGAGAGCATCGCTCTACGGCCTTTTCTATTAAGTTGAAATTGTCATCCTGAGCGCGAGCGAAGGACCTGCTTCTCGCCCTACGCTTTACCCAGCACCCGCGCCATCGCCTCGCCAATCTCAGCCGGCGAAGTCACCACGGTAATCCCGGCTTCGGTCATCGCCTTCATCTTCTCGGCAGCCGTACCTTCTCCGCCGGAGATGATCGCACCCGCATGGCCCATACGGCGTCCCGGAGGCGCCGTCTGACCTGCAATAAAGCCGACCACAGGCTTCTTCACAAACTCCTTGATGTACTTCGCTGCAGCCTCTTCCGCCGAACCGCCAATTTCGCCGATCATGATGATTGCCTCGGTCTCCGGGTCTTCGTTCAGCAGCTTCAGCGCATCGATGTGTGTCGTCCCGATAATCGGGTCGCCACCAATTCCAATCGCCGTCGACTGCCCAATGCCGCGCGTCGTCAACTGGTACACCGCCTCATAGGTCAGCGTGCCTGACTTCGACACGATCCCCACAGAGCCTTCCTTGTGAATGCGCCCCGGCATAATGCCGATCTTCGCCTTACCCGGCGAAATCACGCCCGGGCAGTTCGGCCCAATCAGCCGCGACTTCGAGACCTTCACAATCTCCCACACCTTCACCATGTCGAGCACCGGAATGCCCTCCGTGATGCAGATGACCAGCGGCAGCCCTGCCGCCGCTGCCTCCAGGATGCCATCCGCCGCAAACGGTGGCGGCACAAAGATCACAGTCGCATTCGCGCCCGTCTCCTTCACGGCCTCTTCCACTGTATTGAAGACCGGAAATCCATCGACGATCGTTCCGCCCTTACCGGGCGTAACACCGCCCACAACCTTGGTCCCATAATCCCGGCAACCCTGCGCGTGAAACAACCCTTCGCGTCCCGTGATTCCCTGCACAATCAATCGCGTATTTTTATCGACTAGAACTGCCATTGCTCGCAACTCCTTATGTTTTTTCCAAGTCTGGTGCTGCTTCTTCGTACTCTTCAAGGACTGAATCACTCATATGTGCTAAGTGATCCTGCCTGCGTAATTCATCGAGCGCATCGTAAGAGATAAACGTGCAACTGTTTGCCAGGGGGCCCTTATCTAGCAGCGCAAAGACCGGACGCTGAATTTCTTCGAGCACTTTGTCACGCCTATTTTCAGGTGCAACAATATGTAATTTGATATCGATATTTGGCTGAAGTGCCAGTAAGTCAGCCATGCGCAAGAGCCCAGAGTAGATAGCAGTTGTATGCTCTACTTCGAATGCTCGCACGAGAGTGCGCTTCTTCAGCCAGAGCACATCAATATTCTCAATGGTCTTGAACGTTACCCGGTCAAAGTTGAGCGGCAACTCTCTGAGTATCTTCTCGCGAGCTTCTGAAGGCAGCTCTCGCTCGATTCGGCCTTGATCGGAACGAGGCACCCAGATATCGAAACCCATTTTTGCGCCGATCTCGACCAAAAGCGCCTGCTTCTTGATCGACTCCCGCGTCTCTTCAAGAACTTGCGTAGGTTCATCGATATCCAGTTCTGATTCGGGCACAACCACGGTGACGATTCGACCAGACGACTTTACTGTGTCCGTCGATTTACCAAGTAATTTTTGATCTCGTTCTGAAAGCGGATATTCAATTTGATCTGATTCTTGACGTTTGAGGACATCGTAAAGAAAGCTACCGTCTTCATCACTAAATTTTTGAAGTGATGACTGAAGAACCGCTTTTACCGGCCAAGAGTGTGAGTTCGGCTGCAGATTTCTTGTTCGACTAAAGCCTTCCCAGATAGCAGGAAACTTTATTGGAACTGCCTTTTCCTCGTCCAGCAAAACCAAAGCTTTAACCTTGAACCGTGTTGTCCATGGATCACTCTCCGCACGGAAAATCGGAGTGTCATCCTCGTACATTTCACTCGTGACCTC
>Ga0123336_10000918_pt1 | contig 28247 bp, 34 predicted proteins | sample SSSSmetaG_FD_96466 | JGI IMG/M metagenome (GOLD analysis project Ga0123336, IMG submission 96466) | Glacier valley bacterial and archeal communities from Borup Fiord, Nunavut, Canada, to study Microbial Dark Matter (Phase II) - ​SSSS metaG | ecosystem: Environmental > Aquatic > Freshwater > Ice...
ACGGCATAGCAGGTACATCCTTTCGATTGAGTGTTCACAGGTAAATGCTTGGTGCGTTGTTTCCCATCATCAACGTTTCAAGGGTCATGATGGCCTGTGCCGGTGTTTGAGCGCCTATTTCTTCAAAGGTTTTTTCAAGCTGGGCATTGCTCAACCGGGTTTGGTCGTCCCAGGTGCTGCTCAACCAGGCGGCCAGTCTTGGATCGAGCAGTTGGTAGCCTGCGTTATCCTTGATGAGTCTTTTGGCGAAGGCGATGCTTTCGGCCAGCGTGTTTTCATGAACGGTTGTTAATATCGTCCCGCTGGTGACAGCCTGTATGTGGACGACATGGCTCAATCGTTCATAGCTCCTGATTTTGGGGGTTTTATCAACGATCAGGGTGACGAAAATCGTTTGTCCGTCGTTGGCTGGCATCACGCCGTCTGTTGAATCGGGCGTGAAAGTTGTCTCGTCCTCAGTGACTGTCATGAATGCGCTCAGGTTGTGCGTGAGCAGATCGAGTTCCTGCTTTTGAAAACCGTCAACGATGCTGGATGAGGTAATGCTGAGTTTTCCGCCAGAAATGGCCAGTTCAGTATAGATCATATCATGGCTGCCCAGTACGACCAGCGTGATACGGTTCGATTCAATACGGAACTCGAGCCTCACAGGCGGGTGTAAGGGATGGTCGCTGTTATGCTGATGGTTGAGGGTGACGGGGATGGTTTCCAGGTAAGTCGGTGCATCTGCGCGGGCCGGTAATGAGCCGCGAACGTTTGCGACCAGTTGTTCTAGATCCGGTGTGATGCGCGTAAAGCGAGTACACGCATCGCCATTCGGATCCAGACAGACAATATTGTTCAAGGATCCTTCGAATAGTTCGAAAGTGGTTGCGATAAGGTTGTCACTGTCGGCGATGATCATTTCGGCCGATGAGTGGTCGTTGATGTGGATGTTGACCAAGATAGGTGGATGATGTGGAATGCCATCCTGTGGCGCTTCATTGAGAACGGCGGTATGCTGCGGAAAATGGCCGGGTGCGTTCATGCTGGTAGCTATCCTTTGGTTGATTAAACAGGTGTGATTTTGCTCGGCTGGTGGTTAATACGGTTTCGCGATGCTGCTAGTGGTGTCTTGACTGGTCAGTTTTTGGGTGGTCGCCACTGATCCAACGTTTTCCAGTCGGGTGGCGTTTCATCGAACGAGAAGTCGCCAATGTTGAGCCATGTATGGCCCTTCATGCTGTCTGTGAATGGCTCTTCGGCGTTCATGGCCTGCCAGCTTTCGATGGGAATATGGTGATACAGCACGCTCAGGCAGTTATTCCAAGGGTCGATGAGATAGGCATACTCCATATCGTAGCTGTCTTCATCGGTGTCGAGATAGTGATCCGGGCTCTCGGCGACTGGGTAGCTATCTTCCAGAATATTTTCGCGTGAGAGGCCATTGAACACGCTGAAACCCTGTTTAACCGACAGGATCAGTTCGGCCAGTGCGAACAGTGGGCTGTGCCACTCAGATTGTGTATACTGAAATAAGCTGGCGCCGACTCCGCTGGGATACCCGTCGCTATGGACGTAGATGCCGCGCCAGCCGCGACGTTTTTCGTTCCAACTGCCGATGATGCTTCGTGTGCTCATATCTGATGTTTCTCCGTGATTTGTTGTTGCGGGTGTTGGGTTAACTGATGCTAACCCGGATGAACTGCTCAAGCCCATCCAGGGACTGCTGGAAGCGGGTATAGATTGTCCTTGAAGCGTCGGCGTACCCGGTCCGGCAGTGGGAGCGTCCAGGGTGAATCTGATAAATCGACTAGCAGGCTGCTCATCTTTTGGTGACTGCTGTGTTCAACCAGATTTTGATAGGCGGTTTGTCCGATTTTGATATAGATGAAGCCGTAGTTGGGTGCGATAATCATCTGAGGTAAGTCGCTCGGGCGGCTGCCTGGCCGCAGATGCAGATGGGTGTGAACTTGATGCAGCGTGGTGCTGGTCGCTAAATGGGGCGTTAAGTCGGTCAGCAGGCGAACGGTCGAAGGGTCAATGTGTGTGAAGGCCTACTGTTTAACGTTGTTGAAGGGGCTTCTGGTTTTCTGTGAAGCGATGCTGTAGCTGATTTGGATAACCACGTCTTCGTCGATGACCAGAAAATGAGCCAGGTAGGGTGACAGTATTTCGGCTTCGAGCTGTTCATCGCTCAGCGTGTTCAGTATATCCAGACATTCGTGGTAAGGCCGTCCATCGATACGGTCGAACATGTTTATCTGGCGGGTTGTATTGTTTTTGGCTTGATACTTCCGTTTGAGGGTTTCGTAGTAGATGTTGAGGAAAGCGTATGTATCGCTTGCCGCCTGGCTTAGGTGCGCGGCCAGCAGTGCTTTGTTGTATTTGGCTGAGTGCATTGTTTAAAAGAGCCGTTTTTGTAGCGGCGCGCCAGGATTATAGTTGCGGATCAGCACTTCCCTATTGTTGATGCGTCCCTTCGCCTGTTCAGCGGGTTTCATGCCGGACGCGAAAGTGACTGACTGGATATCGTAGTGCTGATAGGTATGCCGTATGGCGGGCGTGTCGTAGGAGGAGAGGATCCAGCGGCAGTGGGTGTTGAATAAGCGCTCAGCCAGCTGCTGGTGTTCTTCAGCGGCGCGCATGTTGCGCGCGTAGTTAGCGCCGTTTCCCGGATAGGGTGGATCGATGTACATGAGACTGTTTGGCTGGTCGTATTGATCGATGGTGAGGCGCCAGTCCTGGTTGAGGATGGTTGTCCCGGCTAGCCGCTGGGCCGCTGGCTGGATGCGCTGTTCGAGATTTTGAAGCGCGCCGATCAGTCGGTTACCGTGCCCGCCGTCGTTCACCGCAGTCTGAAAACGCGGGTAGTTCAGTTCACCGCCCCAACCGGCCATGATCAGGTAAAAGAAACGGTGGGCGCGCGTGAGGTCAGTTAATCCGGCTGGGTCAAGCTGTGCCAATCGCTCAAATTCAGCGCGTGAAACCAGTTCCCACTCGAAGCTGTGTATGAAGGCGACGCTTTGTGTCTGAAGGGTGCGGTAGAAAGCGATTAGATCGGGGTCGATGTCGTTGATGATCTCGTGGGTGCTGGCCGGTTTTCCGAAATAGACCCAGGCGCCGCCGGCGAATGGTTCTACATAGGTGTGGTGCGTAGGCAGGCTGTCGATGATGGTTTGGCGCAGCCGCGATTTTCCGCCGACCCAGCGAATGGGGCTGTTGATCATAAAAACTTCTCTCCTGTTTCAGGGAACATCCTGTATATGAAGGATGGCTGCATCATGGATGCCTCGTAAGATGTGTTCAATCCACAGCTGCCTGGCTGGCTGAAGGCCGGCAGGCCGGCTGATTTGTTACTGATTGACGGTTGTGAAATAGTGTGCTTTGAGATGCGCTTCGTGTTCACCGTCATCAAAGCTGAGCGTGAGCAGGTAGTGTCGACCGTGTTTCAGGCTGCTTCGCAGTAGGCACAGGCTGGCGTCGATTCAAGGTCTCCGAACAGATCGAGACTTGGTAGTGCGTCTTTCCACTTCGCCTGCAGTTCTATGCGGAATTCTCTCAAGGGGAGTGGGCTGGTAACCCCCTTTTTTTTTCGTCTGAGTATGGCAATATCGGGATTGATCTCGCGCCTGAAGCGTTCTTCGTTTTCTTCCCACCAAGTATATACATCGGGCAGATACCAGAGTGTGCGGGCCCACTGGGCCTGCCCGGCCTTGATACAGGCGCCGCCGCAGTTGTTGTGATCAAAGCCGTATTTGTACAGACGAGGAATAAAGCCAAACATTTTTTCGCAGTCGGCCATCATTGACTCGCGGGTAATGCTTTTATCGTTTGCCAGCGGTGCTTCGACTACCCAGCCGTTTTCAGTCCAATTCCTATGAATGTCGAACCATCGATCCGAGTATTCGTGGGCGGTGATGCCTAAACAAACGGTGGTAGTTTGTGGATCGTAGTGTTCTCGTATGTAGTCAGCGAAGTATTTACGTTTGAGGATTTTACTGCATGGGTCGGCCCGTCCATGTCCGTTGACAGGATTGATATAGCCTTTCTCGAAGAAGATGTCCTAGGGTGTTTTGTTCAGACCGATCATCTGAACCTGAAGGCCTGTCAGATTAGAAACGGCGTCCACCAGTCGCCACACATCCGGGTCCTCGTTGGGTAAACGACACATGATCAGATCGACATTCGCGCGACCGTATCTGGCAATCACTTTCATGGGCAGTGCCATTGTCGATGCTAACCCGCCGCCCACGCTTACAACGTATCTTCTCGGTTTTTCTGGCGCGTTGTTTGTTTCTGTGTTGATGATGTGCCTTTCGTTTTGGCCAGGTGCTCAGGAGGTCCTGAGCACCTGGTTACTGTGTGATCACAGTATATCCTGTAGTTGTGGCTGAGCGCACTCTCTGGTTATTGAATGGGCATATCGTATTAGTTCGTCCACTTCAATCCACCAGCGCCCGCCGATCTTTCGGCCTTTGAGCACGTTAGTATGCAATCGATAAAAATACACCGTAAACTCCTTCTGCCAGGGTGGGATATAAGGTGTGCGGTGAGAAACGCGCATACGCTGCGTGATAGAACGCTGGCCTGTGCGTGTGGTCTGGTAATTGACCATGATCACAACTCTGCTATCAATATCCAATATCAAAGTCTTTGGGGCATCGAAGACCTACCAGACTGTCGGTTAGCTGCAGGTTCGCCTGCGCAGTCGGGTTTGACGGTAGAAGCCCCTGCCCTTTAGGCATGGGGAGTATGTCACGCTTTTTTCCAGCTTGTTGGGTGTCAGTTCGTATACTGATTGCCCTTTTTGATAGCTGGTTCCCTGTGTATTTTTCATTGTCTTTTCCGAAGCCGCCAGGAGGCGGTACATAAAAACTTCAGGTCTGCCGGTTTCGCGTTCTGGCATAAGCGTTTGTCTGTGCTCAGATCGTGTAAACTGATCTGCTCGTTCGAGCTGCCATTGACATAGCAAATATTGTATTTCGGATGATGTATTCATGCTCTGTGCTTGAAGCCTAAGTTCAAATGGGTTTTCATTAGACAAGTTCTAGAGTAACAAGCGGCGGCGGCGGCGCTGGCGCGGTTGAAAATTGCTGTCGTCGCTGCCGATGCTGGCGCGCGGTGGTGGTTCGAGCAGGAAAGTGAGCGTGTGTCGGGCACGGGTGAGTGCTACATAGCGAATGTTTTCTTCCTGCTCGCGTTCCCAGGCTTGCTGGTTTTCCCAGCGCAGCGGTAGCAGGCTGGGGCGTAATAGGAACACCTTGTCGCATTCGAGACCCTTGGCCCGGTGTATGGTGGATAAGATGATCACTTGGCTGCTGTCGGCGAACAGGCTGTCTAGTCGCTTGGATAAGTCGCTTAGTTGGTCTCCTTCTTTGTACAGACTGTTCAGTGCTTGCAGATTGTCGTGCAGACTTTGAATGCGGCGGTCGCTATCGCGGCGGCCTTGCAGTTTGTATTCGGCGCTGGCCCGGTAGCGTTCCAGGCTGTTTTCAAAGTCGTCGATCGTGAAAGTGCGCTGGCGGCTGAGCTGGTTGAGCAATTGATGTAGTTCGCCGGTCGCTTCCTGGTGCCCGCTGATCCGCGCGGCTAATCCGCTGCCGATCAGGCGCACGGCCCATTCGACTAGTGGTGCGGTACGCCGGCAAAGGACCATATCTCCATTGTGGACATGTTCGGCTAGTTCATCTTCGTTGATATACTGTACACTGCCTGGCCCGGTGTTCGGTGCAGCGCGCATGGCGGGTACGATGCGGTTGGCCAGGGCAACGTGACTGGTCGGGCAGCGGAAACTGACATTGAGGGGTAGTTCGCGGGCACCCTGCTGGCGAATGCGTTCGAAACCTTCGGTATCACTACCGGCAAAGCCCTGTATGCACTGAAATTCGTCGCCGGCCCAGATGACCCGCCCGCCGGGCGCGCGCAGCCGTTCTACGAAAGCGTGCTGCAATAAACATAGGTCTTGTGCTTCATCGATGAATATCCAGTGTTTGCGGACTGTGGCGGATTGCCATTGATAAGGTAGCCAAAGCATGTCGGTAAAATCGATCAGACCTCGATCGATGGCCTGCTGTGCGGCCTGTGCGATGATTGGGTCGACTAGCGCGTATAGCCAGCGCTGGTTGGTTAAGCCGTAATGTTTGCAGAGTGCTTCGAGCGCTGCCTGATCAGTATAGGGGGTCAGTGTCAGACGGGTATAGTTGACTAAGTCGGTCAGATCGTCAATCAGGCTGTGTCGATCGGCCGTATTCACTTTGTTTTTGGCGAGCTGCTGTTCGGCCAGTTTCCGGTATTTGTAGGCGTCTACGGTGACCTGTGGCAGGCTGCCCAGCAGCGTCTGGCGGCCCAGAGCGTGCAGCGTTGAGGCGCGCAGTGGGTGTAGACGCTGACTGAGTTCTTGGGCGATGTGTTGATTGAAGGCCAGTAAATAGACGTCGGATTGGTGGGCTTTCAGTCGTTTAATGAGTTCGACTAAAGTAGTCGTTTTACCGGCACCGGCTACGGCGCTGATCAGTAGGTCGTCAGTGCTGTTTTCAAGTGCTTCATAGATGACGCGTTGCGCTGGGCTGTCGTTCATGTCTGCACTGATTGATCAGTGCGGACGGTGTTTGAGTGCTGGATGATCATTTTGCTTTGTGCCGTTGATCTGGGTTATTGTTTGTATGAGTATAGCGTATGTTCAATCGGTTGGACAGGAACTGATCGTGGATGCTTCAGTGTGGTTGGTCGGTGCGTCGGTTTCGCCAGTCGTCTTTTCGGAATGGCAGTCAGCCTGTCTGCTGCCGTTTATGTTTGATGAACGGCTGTCGGCGCTACAGTTTGGCAATCGTCTGATTGAATCGATCGGGCTGACAGTGCCGGATTTTGGCGCTGAATGGCGGGCTACCCTGAGCATTTCGGACGCGCCGGGTTTGTTGGGGCGGGCGCTGGCGCTGGATATGTCCACGTTAGCTGATCGACAGCCGCTTTTAGTATGGGATGGTCTTGACTGGCTGGACGCGCCGGATGTGTTCATGACCGCTTTTGTGCGGACGTTGGATGGGCTGGTTCGGCTGCTGGTTCGAGCGCGTAGTTTTCGGCGTGCGCTGTGGATGCCTTTTCTGGTGAGTGGACGAGCGCGCACGTCGGGTATTGCTCGTTTTGTTGATGTTCCTCTGTTTGACCCGGTTCAGCGCGATTTGCCGCAGCTTGAAGTGCAGGCGTTCGGGCACGGTCGGGTGTGGTTGAACGGCGAAGCGGTGTATCTGACGCAGCAGCCGTTTGCAATGCTGGTACGGCTGGCGGATGGGGGTTCGCTGTCTCTTGAAACCATTGCGGATGCTTTTTTTCCTGATCTGGTACGTTCGGCCGATCGGTTGAACCGACTGCATCATGGATTGGCCGTTATTAATCAGCAATTTGGTTTTGAAGCGTTGGTTCGACAGGCGGGGCGGCTTCAGCTGGGGCGTGTGCATCTGCACTATGATGTTCATCTGTTCGAGCGAGCCGTCCAGCGTGCTGATTGGCGGCGGGCCTGGCATTTAGCGCGTTTGCCGTATCTGATGGATATGACGCTGCCCTGGGTAGTGGTTCGGCGGGTGACACTGCTCGATCAGTTGGGTCAGGTCGCTGAGCGGCTGGCTGAAGGGGCACCATTGGCTGAGCAGCGCGGTTGGCTGCGGCAGGCGCGTGTGCAGCGTCCGCTTGATCGACTGTTGGCCATGCGTTTGGCTGCTTTAGAGACGCCGCCCGCTGCGCAGGCTGTCTATGATGATGTTAGGCAGCGCTCTGAACAGATGTTGGGGTTTGTGCTGCCGCCGTTTGCCTGTTATTCGGTGATTGGGCTGGCGGCTGATCGGTGGTGGTTTGGCGCTTATCGTATTCATCACGGGCCTATTGCGTATACCGATATTGAGCCGTTGGCGAATGGGCGGGGCGGTTGGCTGCTGCGCTATGAAGCGGGTGGTTGGCGACGGCGGTGGGTGGCAGCCGATGCGCGTTTGTGGCTGTCGGCTCTCGATGTGCTGGTTTAGCAGCTGCTCTATGAGGTTTCCTTATTGTTTAGCGGACCGATGGCTGGGTGAACTGCCGCAGGGTCAGCAGCAGTCCGAGTAGTACGCTGCTGAGTCCCTGCCAGCTGCCGAGCAGACTGCCCACGGCTGTGTAAAGGGTCAGCCACAGCCAGCCGTGACTGGCCCATAGGGTCAAGCCCAGACGCCCGATCAACAGTAAACTGAGCGGTTGACTGAGTGATGGGTCGATCAGGAAGGGTAGACTGCCGGCAATCAGACTGATAGTCAGATCGAGCGCGATCAGGCTGCGTTTTTTGAGGCCTATATATCTGAGCAGACTACCTGAAGCCAGTCCGATCGCCAACGGTAGCAGTGGTTGTAAACGTTCCAGCAGCAGTCGTTCGGCCAGACTGTGGTCGAATAGCTGCGCTGCTTGTAGAATACTGAAGGCAATCAGCAGCACACCTAGTCCGCGCAGCGGTCGCCAGAGTAGTGGAACGCCGATGACGGTTAGTACCAGCCATAAGCCGCTGTTCAGGTACACGATTGGATCAATCGCGGCGACGGCTGTTTTGGCGGACAGGTTGGTACAGAAAGGTGGTTTCCAGCGCTGGAGCAGGCTGCATAGATGACCATCCAGACCGTATAAGGTGGCCAGCAGCACGCTCAGTGCTGAGAGTTGTCGAATGATGTTCAGCAGTCGGCGGGTGGTTCTTAGCGTTCGCATTTCGCTTGTTTGCCTTTCAAATTTGTGCTGTTGTTCATCGCCAGGCGTTGTCGGGTAATCCGCCTAGGTCGATGATTAACAGGTCTTTCTTGTATATGATATAGCAGGTATGTGGCTGATACAGGATGCTGCTTGTGATAACCGGTTGTCCTTCGTTGCCGCGTAGCAGTAGTGGCCCGTCGTTGATCCACAGGTTTTCTTTCAGTGTTTTTCCACGATAGGGCGGATTGGGTGCTCGATTCCAATTGTTGATCAGTAAAGCCAGCGGTTGCATCAGGTTTTCGTCCTTGAACGATCGACGCTCCAGTCGCCACAGCCAGAGTACGTTCTCACTCGGCAGCCATTGGCTCAGATCGATGTTTGGCCCGTCGGGCTGGCTGTCATCGCTGATTAACAGCTTTGTCCAGCAGCGCATGCCTAATAGCCGGGTGGTTACATACTGACCGCTTCTGGTGCTCATGTTGGCTGCCTCAGCAGGTAGCTTAGACAGTTGCTTAGTGTGTTGTTCGGAAAATTCAGACGTACCACTGAACCCATAATTTTTTGCGGCGGGGGCTGTCCCGTAAACGGGGCAGGGAAGCCGCTTCTCCTTGTTTGTAATCATAACCACCGGCGGATTGTAACTTGCGGCGGATTGTAACTTGCGGCAGTGATGCTACCCAATGTCGGGCGTTCTGGTTACCCGTCTCCGATACTTGCTTTTCCGCTTGTTTGTCGGTACTACGGCGTTTACCAGGTCCTTTTGGCCTTGGAACGCGGAAACCCGAATTTGTCCACTAAGGTCATTTGCCGACGCTGGCGTCTAGTGGCGTGGATGCATTAGTGGGCGATGATGCGTTTTTAGATAAATCTGTTCACCGCTTTTACCGATACAGACGGCATCGATCCAGTGTTGCTTTGGGATAGTTTTGTTGGATGTGATTGTGTTTGGTGCGTCCCTACTGACCGCTGCTGAATCCTTGAGCGGTTGTTTAGCCTGCGCTTGTAACTGTGGATGTCCAAACTCGGCGGCGGTCTGTGTGCCGCAGGTTAGGGTCGTGCGGTGAGGTGTTCGATTTTCAGCGGTGCACTGGGTTTGCGCTTGCGCACAAGCCGTCACGTTTACGCGGCGGTCACCGACTTGTCCAACAGGATACGACTTTCCAGCACGAGCGCACCTTCTCGATTGATGTGTGTGGTATAACGTTTTCCGGATTTAGTGAGCACTAGTGGTCTTTCAGACGCACTAACTCGCTGCTTAGCTCGTCCGCATGCCACCAGCTGTTTTCAGCTTTTTGCCACTGACAACCTTCTGTTCTCAGGGTTTGACGGTAGGTGAATGTATCGCCGCTAATGCGCCAGCCGTTGTTTTGCTTTGTGAAAAACAGTCCGCTGCGTGTTTTAGCGGGTGGGTTATGGTAGACTCGCTCTTTGATTTGCCAGTCGGTGTAGCTGGCGAACATCATGATGAAGTCGCATAACAGGCAGTACGGCTCTTCGGCGACCAGTGTGCCATCGTTGTCCGGCTGCATGCCTCGGTCATATAGCCACACAATGGCTGGTGTTTCCAGGTTCAGTACGGTGCAGCAGCGGGTGGCGATGGCGGTCAGAGTGGTTTCGGTGTACGAGCGGAGCAGCAGACTGGGCCGGAGTGTCGTGTTATTCTGAGCATTGAATAGTTCCAGACTTTTTTCGACGGTCGAGCAAGCAGGTCCATCGATCCATTGGATGCTCGAAATGAACTCGTGTTGTGCGTAGTCGGCTACCATACGGCGTGAGTAAGTTTTGACGGTGAATGTCTGGCCTGGATATAGCCGGCTCAGAAAGCAGTTCAGGGTGTTTCCGAGAGACATACTTTTTCCTCTTTAGTTTTGTTGTAGATGGTGTTGCCATAGGGCGTCAGGTTGATGCCCAATACCTGGCATAGTTCTTTCAGCAGTACGCGTTTATGTTTGCCGAAACAGTAGCCAAGACCCAGCGCTGGGTTGTAGTTGAAATGTTCGCCAACCTGATCGTGTTCATGCTGGTAAGGGCAGCGTGCGCTCAGCCAGCCGTTGCTTTTCAGATGGCCTTGATAGTCTTGTGTCAATCGATCGGCTACTTGTTGTGTGATCAGTGGATTGATCGGATCGTAGCCTTTTCGTTGTTGAAGGCTGGTGTTTGTCTGGGTGGTTGGTCTTGCTGGTGGGCTAGGTGTAGGTGGCGGTGGGTTGACCACCCCGAAATCAGCCGGTTGGTAGGTACGTCTTGGATGCCAGCTCAGGATGTGGCACAGTGCATTATGGCGTTCGGGCTTGGTGTTTCGGCTGCCGGGTAAGCGCATGGGCTGGGTGCAGGTGAAATGATCGCCTTGATGACGGTCGGCGAGTTGTTTCAGCAGCTGGTCGGCTTGCTCTAAATTGGTCAGACTGTTTTCGAGCCACCAGTAGGCGTGCCAACCGCCGCCGCTGCTGATGATGGCGCTGGGCGGTTGAGCGCTGTTTTCGAGCGTTCGAAGGCGTGCTGCATCCAGTGATTGTCCATCTACATCGACCCATAAAGCCGGCACTTGTCGAATCTGGGGGCGACTGCCGCGTATGTTGCTAGGCAGGCCGCGCCGACAGGTGGCAATCGAGGCGAAGATGCCTAAGCCTTCCCGGTTTTTCTGGTCGAGCAGGTTCAGGGTTCGGGTCAATGCTTCGGGATCGGTCAGCGCCAGATGGTAGGATAAGACCGGTGTTTTGTTTTTGAGGGTGGGATGGATGGTACTCAGAGTGAAATTGTTCTGGCTGAGGGTTTCGGGGTTCAGCCGTCCGAACAGTACTTCCAGGAACTGACGGCTTTCGCTGTGCATCGGGGATCCTATTGGATGAGGAAATTGGCCCGCTAGTAGGCGGGCCATCGATTATTTTTCGTTGGCCAGATAGTCGGGTGAACGCTGTTTGAGTACGATACGGCCGAGTGGCAACGCGTTGCGTTCCATGAGTGGTTTGATGACAATACCTTCGCGCAGCACGTCGGCCAGCGCGGAGTGACCGTTGGATGCATCGCGTAGTGAGCGACCGGCCAGCCATTCGTGCAAGGTCTGGCTGCCGTGTGACAGTAACGGCACGCTTGTCAGATGTAGGTTCGCGACCTGACATTGAAAGTCGATGGCGTCGATGGGCTGGCCATCGATCTCGATTTCGAACACATAAATAGCATGTTGAGTGAGCCGATAAAGGTTGCCCTGAATGGCCGGACCGACGATTTCGCCGCGTAAGGTGAGCAGGTTGATCGGTTTGGAGCGGGTCTGATTCAGTAGATTGCGCAGCGTGATGATTTTGGCGGGCAGATCGGCTTGTAGTGTGGCGCGCCACCAGGTGTGGTTTTCGTAGTCCTGGATGGCGTAGCGGCGCTGTAACAGGCTGAGTGTGTCAGTACTGCTGAGGGCGAGGCCCCAATGGCTGCCTTCGAGTTTTTCAGTGACGGCAACGGGCTGATTGAGCAGTTCGCGGGTGATCAGTGTGCTGAAGTTTTCGGCGTTTTCCAGGTCGTATACGCTGACTAGCGGGGGCAGTCCGATCAGCTGGCCGCTTTTATCGAGTGGGACGGGTGGCTCGTATTTGCTGACGCTCAGCTGATCGGTCAAGTTGCTGCCGACTGGCCACACTGCTGGATCAAGGTCCAGTTCATTCAGACGTGCTACTAAGCCCTGACTGATGACGCCGCGCAGACGGACCGTTCGGATGCGATTGCGATGTTTGAGACCGTCTACGGTGCTGTTGGCGAGCTTGTCGGTTAGTCCCAGCTGTTCGATCAGTTTGTCTGGTAAAAGACTGTCCAATGGAAAGTAGACGACCTGATCGCCGACTTGATAGCTATCTTTAGCGATGATGAACTGGTAGGCATTGTTGGTCAACTGTGCCAGCGCTAGTCGATCGGCGTTGTGATGGGGCAGAATGCTTTCAATCTGGCACACTTCAACTTTGAATAGACTCATGATGGCCTTTCAGATGTTTTTTTCGGTCCGCTGGCCGACGTGTTTTTCAAGGCGCTGGCGGCGGCGGTTCAGATTATAACCGGGCTGCTGACGTTGGCGATGTGCTTTGCGACAGTTTTCTGAACAGTACAGTGGCTGAAAAGCGGCCGGACAGTGATGCTGACTGACGTACCAGCTTTTCTTACCACATTCCTGGCAGGTGTAACTGTGCGCGCTGTTCTGAGCGAGCAGGATGTCAGCTGTTTCGCGCAGCAGGGTGTGAGCGTCTTCAGCGCCACCATTCAGACAGTCCTGAATGCGTTCGAGCAGTCCTGAATAGCGTTTCATGGCCAGCTTTCGGCAGTCAGGCACTGGTTGAACAGTTTACCCAGGTTGCCGCGTCGGGCATTTGGCTGTGTGTTGTTCAGACCGTCCGCGATGGCCGGATGCGGGCGTGTCAGCAGCAGCTCGATCAGCGGTCGCCGTTTGGAGCTGGGTACGTCGATCAGGTTTTCGCCCATGCGCGTCATGAACGCATTGACGGTGGCTGGTCGGCTGCTGGCCAGCCGTGTATCGTTCAGGTTGAGGGTTGGCAGCCGTTTGTGCGCTTTATCCGAAGAGCATAGCAAATCGGCTAGCTGCTGGGCCTGTTCCGTTTCGCTGTGTAATCCGTTTAACAGGATCAGCTGCCACAGACGGTGCAGGTAGTCGCCGGGCCAGGTTTGTCTGAGATGGTCTATCCAATAGTCCAAATACTCGGCTGGCAGTGCTTGCTTGATTTGGGCCAGGTATAGCAAACCGTTTAGTTCCGCTTCAGCCCTGTCCAGGTTTTGCTGGCCAGTTGGTTTATCGCTCAGGATTTTGCGTAACAGGTTCAGTGCCGCTTCATCCGTGCGTTTGAGCAGGCCGTCGATTAGATCGCCGCGATAGCTGCTGTTGGCGATCGGCAGCAGTGCCTGTGGATCCCTCAAACGGATTGCTAATTGGGTTATTTTTATCGAGGTACGATGATCTTCAGGCGTGTGTATGGTCAGCAGCACATTGGCGATGACCAGATCCAGTCGATCCACTTGAGCCAGACAGTGTATGGTCATTTCTAGTGGGATCTTTAATTGATGATCCAGCGTGTGTGCGACGTTTTCAGCCTGACTGTTCAGTTTTAGGCGTCCGATCAGTGCATACATGTCAAAGCTGAGGGGCGTGTTGCCGATCACAGCCAGTGCACGGGCATCGCTTTCGGCGAAAGCCAGCAGCAGATAGTGCATATTGTGTGGCAGCCTGTCTGTGTAATGATAGGTGAGCAGCTGCTCCAGTAGTGCGCTGCCCATGCTTTCGATCAGATGGTCGTGCATTTGGAGTCGTTTGCTGACCGTCCATTCATCTTTCAGAAGCATGTCCAGGATGACGGTGTTGTCCAGTACATCGGTGCTGGCTACGATTGGATCGGCCTGGCCCGGGCTGCCCAGCCAGTTTGGATTGCTGAGCAAGTAGCGCGTGAGTTGTGCGCGCTCCTGGCGATCGGTGGTGTGTTGCAGTTGTCGGACGAGTGGATAAGCGCTCAGTCCATCAGCCCACTCTTTGATGCGTGCGTCGGCCTGCTGAAATTGACCCTTACTCAGCAGGCTCAGCGCGTTTTCGATAACTTGCAGGTACAGATTGCTCATTCTTTTTATTTTTTCCTATTTCGGCGTTTATTTTGTTTACGACGCCGTTCGGCTTCTCGGCGGCAGGCTTCCGAACAGTATTTGCGGTTGAACTGCGCTGGATGCGCGACTGTCCAGTATTCTTTGGCAGTCTGACAGATGGCACACGTATAACTGTAGTGTTTCAGGCCTCTTTCGTGTGAGGCATAGGCGGTGTAGTTCAGATATTGGTGATGTTCGCTGGTCACTGGCGGCCGCTGGGCTTGACGGCGGACGCGCCGTGCATTGGCTTGTGCCTGACGTGTTTGTCGTTCGGCTTCTTCATGTCGATAGCGGGTTAGTTCACGTTCGGCTTCTTCGAGTGCTGTTTCCAGATAACTGAGCCGTTCTTCCAGGTTGCGAATGTAGCTGAGTTCTTGTGTTTTAATCATTTTGAACCCGTTGGTTTATTTTACAGCGGCGGTCGCCGCTGTTGGTTTCTGGTTTGAAAAGTATTTGACAGATGTATAGCTAGCCCGTATGCTTGAGGTATAAGGCATTCATCTTTCAAGGAACCCTAATGCGTATTGGCGATGTGGCGGGCTATGAATTGATGGAACGACTGGGTGATGGCGGTATGAGTGATGTGTATCGTGCCTGGCAGCCTAAACTGGAGCGCGAAGTTGCGGTGAAGGTACTGCTGCGTGGTCTGGCGCGTGAGGATCGTTTTGTTGAGCATTTCCAGCGTGAAGCAAAAGTAGTTGCTTCTTTGCAGCACGCGCACATCGTGCCTATTTTCGATTATGGAGTCAGTGACGGCTGCAGTTTTCTAGTTATGCCGCTGCTGCGCGGTGGCACGCTGGTGCAGCGTATTCTGCGCGATCCGTCGTTGTTGTTTCCGTTGATCGAATTGGCTGATATTGCGATTTTTCTATCGAAAGTGGCGGATGCCCTTGATTTTGCCCATGATCGGGGGGTCGTGCACTGTGATATCAAACCGGGTAATATTCTGTTCGATGAGCGGGGTGTACCCTATCTGGCCGATTTTGGCATCGCGACGGTGTTGGCCTCCAAGACGCAAGCGCTGGAACGGGGAGAGATGATTTCCGGTTCCATTGCCTATATGCCGCCTGAACTGTGGCAGGAAGGCTCGCTCACGGGCGCGGTTGATCAGTATGCGTTGGGCCTGGTAGTGTATGCGATGGTGACTGGTCATCCTCCGTTTGGTGGGCAGTTGACGGCGATTGCCGAGATCATGAATAAACATTTGACGGCGATGCCGCTGCCTGTCCATTTTTTGCGTGAGGAAGCTGACGCTCGACTGGATGCCGTGATCGCGCGTGCGATTGCCAAGAAACCTGATGAACGCTGGCCGAGCGTGGGCGCTTTTGCGCGTGCTTTTATGGATGCTGTACTTGAAAAGGAGATTGTGGTGACTGATGATCGACCGCCCTGGACTCTTCCTACCCGTGTTTCGGTGCTGCCAGCAGCGCTGGATAATAAGCGGATCACGCGTTCTCTGCTGGCGTCGGCCAATTTAGTGTCTGAAAAGATTTTTATTTCTTATCGACGGCAGGATAGTCAGATGGTGACCGATCGGCTGTACGGTGGCCTGGTCACGCGGTTTGGCGTTCAGTGTGTTTTTCGCGATCTGAATTCGATCCCATTGGGTGTCAATTTCAAAGATGCGCTGGATAATAAGATACGGCGCTGTGTGGTGATGCTGGTCGTCATCGACCGGGATTGGCTGACTATTCAGAACGAGGAAACGCATAGTCGGCGGTTGGACGATCCGAATGATGTGGTGCGTCTGGAAATTGAAGCGGCTATTCGTTTTAATATCCCGTTGATCCCGCTCTTGATTGGCCGAACCAGTATGCCGCTCATCAGTGCTTTGCCGCTGTCATTGGCTGAACTGCCACTGATGAACGGCATGGCCATGCGCCCGGACCCGGATTTTGAGGCCGATATGACGCGTTTGTTGACTTCTCTTCAATATTTATTGGACTAGTTCTGATGACTTTCTGGATAGTGGTTGAGGATGATCTGGATATTCAGCTGGTGCTGCGTGCGATGCTTGAAACGTGGGGCATTCAAGGTCTTATTTTCTCGGATGGTCTGGATGTTCTGTACTGGCTGGCCGATTACCAGCAGAGTGATTTGTATCGACAGCGCCCGCTGCTGGCCTTGATCGATATCCGGCTGCCGCATGTGTCGGGTATTCAGGTGGCGGCCAGCCTGCGGGCGAGTCCCTTGCTGGCCGGTATGACGATTGTGCTGATGACGGCGCATCGACTGACTCCGTTTCAGGAGCGCGAGGCACTGCAGCTGTCGTCGGCCGATTTGCTGATTTACAAGCCGTTGCTGCCGATGCCTCAGCTGCGCGCTATGCTCGAAAATTTGCTGCGGGTTAGAACGCGTGGTTGATTCTGTTCAGCAGTAGTTCGCCGTTCAGTAGTCGGTAGATCGGGTCTTCAACGGCGTAATACTCGTTGTACCAGATGTGCAGCGCTTGATAGTCGTTGTTGGAGTTTGGTAGGCCGTCCAGAATAGCTTGTGCATCACCTTCGATGAGCAGTGGACTGCCGTGCATTTCGTAGATGTTGCCGTGTGTGAAAGTCCAGTGCCCGCTGCGCAGTTCATCGCCCAGTAGAACTGCCAGCATTGTCTCGCTGTTCATGGTGGCAGTTTCGTCAGGTTCGATGGCTTGGCCGCGTTTTTCCAGAAAGCGCTGGTCGTCTTCGTTGCCGCGTTCGGCCAGCAGCTGGTATGCCAGTTGTTCACCGCTGGCGGTCAGGGTCAGACGTAATTGCTCGTTACTGCCGCGTTCGATCGTGATATAGTGTCCCATGTTTATTGTCCCATCACGCAATTTGCGATTTCGGACCAGTCAATGGCGGCTTTTTCGGCTTTGTTCATGTTTTCCATAAGCGTTGGCAGTACCTTTTCGACTACCGTTTTCAGTTGTTCGAGCTGCTCGCGCCGACTGCCAGTGCTCAGCTCTTGGCGAACATAGCGATACAGGCTTTCGTCGTTGATCAGCCAGCGGATGATTTCGTTGGTTTCCCAGGTGTTCACGTCGTCGGTGCTCATGTTGTTTTTTGCTGTCTCCATAGTTGAAATTAGCTGGTTCAAATAGCAGTTTTAGGGCTGCTCGATCGTGTACGATGAACTTGTTCATTCGAAACAGGGCGTCTTACATGTTCGTTTTTCGAAGGGTCTTGCTGCTGGTCGTGTTGATGTTGTCGGGTGTGCTGGCGCGGCCGGCTTCAGCCGCTGCTCCTACTCCGCCTAATTTTTATGTGAATGGGTACGCTCTGCTGACCCCATATGCGTGTTCAGCGCCGTTCGGCTGTCTGGCCGGTGTGCTTAGTGGACCAGGTGAACATCATTTTGAGGGTCGTTTGGATATTACCTACTGGTCCAGTGTGACGGCCACTAAAACCAGGTATTCTGACTATCCATTGGGTTCACCGGTGTTGACGGGTTTTTTCACGATCACGACTGTGTATGGTAAGCTGGTGGGTCGTCTTGCGCGTGATACCAGCGCTCAATTTGGCAATTGGTATGAACTGACGGTCACCAATGCTGTTGGCGATTATCATTATGCGTGGGGTGATGTGCTGTTTGGCAATGATGCAGCAGCTCCTTACAACTTCACGTATGCCGGCTGGTTGTATTAGTTGCGCTGAATGACCGCTCTGAAGCAGTGATAGCGGCTGTTCAGATCGGCGGTCATATGGCTGTTTTCGCCGGCATGACCGTGTATGTCGATTGATAGAAAGATGAGCCAGATCAGGCGCTGTGTCTTTTTCGGTTCTTGTAGTAGCTGATCTTTGCGTTCCAGATGTTTTTCGGCGATTCGCACGGCCCGCTTGAGATGGGCGGGCATCGTTAGGGTTGCTTCCCAGTTCATCATCGTCTTCTCCTTGTGTCCGCGCTGATTAATCAGTGCGGACACTTTTCTTAGAACATGGGGATGCCGCTGCGTATCGAGAAGCGATACAGGTACTCGTCCAGGTCGAACACGATTGGCGCTGGTGGATGTGCTTTGCGGCGTTTGGCGTGCAGGCTATGGAAACCGCGCGGTTTTAGTCGCTGTGGAGTATCGCGGGTTCGTTTGTACATGTTTGGAGTTCTTTCATGGTTTTTCGAGTAGGATCAGTACCAGCACGTCACTTACAAAGGATAGTGTGATAGCGGCTGACTCGGTTAATCGGTTATGGCTCAGGAAGCTGACCAGGATGATGGTCAATGCGCTGAGCGCATAGCGGATGTTAGCTGACCGGAGTGGGCGTTTGAGCATTGTTCACCTGACATTCGGGAAAGTGGTCGTATACTGTGATTATCGAATGAAAAGGGGAGGTATACCATGTTTCGACGTGCTGTGTGTGTGATGCTGATGGCGTTATTTGGGTTCAGGTAGCTGCCGGTACGCGCAGCTGAACCGCTGCATCAGCTGATCGTGGTGCATCTGGCCGAACAGCGGCTGGATGCCTATCAGGACGGCGTTTTGTTCCTGTCGACGTTGGTTTCGACCGGTATGACTGGTTGGGAAACGCCGGTTGGTGATTGTCGTGTGTGGGCGCGCCGAGCGATGGCTGAAATGGTCGGGCTTGGTTACGATTTGCCGGGCGTGCCGTGGATCCTGTACTTCAATCACGATATTGCCATAAAAACTTTGCCAGGGGACTGTCGTCTTCAGGCGATAGCGGAATGGCGTTCTCCCTTCTTTGTCCGCCAGGCGGCGGTACATAAAAACGTGACGGTTTCGGGTTTTATCCTGGCAATTCGCAGGCCGTCCTGCATTTGGTGCAAACTAATAGTGTCAGCGGTCGTGCCACCCACGTAACAGACGCCGTGTTTTGGATGCTTCACCCATGAGCCACGCTTGAAACTCAGGCTGCGTGTGCTACCGTAAGGCTTGCGTATTCCACCTTTGGCCGGTTGCAGCATGTGCAGTTGGCGACGGTGGAAACGCAGTGGTATCAGATACAGTACAGCCATGTTGTCTGGCTTCACATGACCGCCTATGGAAGCATTGGCCAGCACCCAGGAATCGACACAGTGCGCGGTAAAACTATCCGACAGCTTCTGTTTGGACTTTTTGAGGCCCAGCCGATCACGGAGCGCTTTGGTTTCGTAGCGCTTGCGCGTCTCGACGGCAGCCAGTTTACCAATACCAATCGCCACACATCGGGGTCTTCGTTGGGTAAGCGACACATGATCAGATTGACATTCGCGCGACCGTATCTGGCAATCACTTTCATGGGCAGGGCCATCGTCGATGCTAACCCGCCGCCCACACTTACAACGTATCTTCTCGGTTTTTCTGGCGCGTTGTCTGTTTCTGTGTTGATGATGTGCCTTTCGTTTTGGCCGGGTGCTCAGGAGGTCCTGAGCACCCGGTTACTGTGTGATCACAGTATATCCTGTAGTTGTGGCTGAGCGCGTTTTCTCTGATGGGTAGCCCTAGCGGTTTCTGGTCGTCGCCTGTATGCTGGCTATTGAATGGGCATAGCGTATCAGCGCGTCCGCTTCAACCTGCCAGTGGCTGCCGATCTTTCGGCCTTTGAGCACCTTAGTACGTAACAGCGTTCGTACGTCTGCTTCGGATATTTCCAGATCGTAGGCGCATTCAGCGGTCGTCATACTGCGCCAGTGCCCTTCCTCGTCGCAGTCGTATTGGGCAGCGTAGGCGGCTGGTGTTGTGGGGTCCGTCCAGGCCTTATCAAGAAAATCGGACAGGTTATCTGTGTTGATTTCAGTGATGCGCGGTTGATGGGTGAAGCGTTCTACGTCATCCAGAAATTCCTGCCAGGCGTTCCACCAGTTTTCATCGTCGTTGATGCGTAAGGTATCGTTGATTAGGATCGCGCTGCGTGTTTTTCTGTCCATTCGAAAGATCCTCTGATTTTTGTCTATTTTACCTGTTTAGAGTTTCAAGTGCTGCGACTGGAGCTCTTCGGCTTAATGTCCTGTCCGACAGGAAATGGATTATTTTCGTCGGCGTTCCGAGCCGCTGTAACCGGATCGGGTTGGTAGCGTAGAAATTCCTGGTAGGCCTGTTCCATGGTTTCCAGCATGTCCTGCTGATCCTGTTCAGTGGGTTCGAAAGCGCTGTTTGGCAGCTCGCGACGTTCAGCGTAAAACTATGCCTTGCCGACTTCCAGTGGGCTGAAATTGGCGTTCCAGCGTCGTTTGCCAGATTTGGTGACCGCCGCGACGTCCTTGACCATGAACAGGCTGATGGGGTAATAACGGGCCAGCCAGCCACACAAGCGCAGCTTCCAACCCCAACGGGCGCGCGTCGAGGGCGGTCGTATGGCACGTCCCTTTTCGATCAGCCGATTGGCCTTGCGGTTGCTAGTGGGCATCAGTGCCTTGCCACTGCTGCTAATCACTGGAACATAACTCTGCATGGACTTCTCCTGATGAAGTGTTTAATGTCCCTAGGGACTGGGCATCTGATCCCTTTGACACTCACCACCACAGATGCGTACAAATTAGGGAAGCGTTCGTATTGTGTTCTGGACAACCACGTCCGGGTGGCTCGTTGGGGGTCGAACCCCCTAGTCTAGTCAAAACTTGCGTCGTTCGTTTAGGCGTGGTGAGCGCTTACACGAACAAGCTGTCGGCTTGAGCCGACAGTCCTTGACTCATAGTGCGTACTGGCATCATTATTTCGGGCATCCGTTCAGTCATGGCTGCGTGAACGTGCCGACTGATGTAGCTGATTGGCTGTATCACTGGGCGTCAGACGATCAACTGCCGATCAGTGTGCGCCTGTAAGTTGGCTATCGATGTAGTTGTCGCGCCAGTCGACGGTTAAGCCGGCTGGTTGCAGCAGTACCAGCCGATCTTGTGAACGGGTGACGGCTACATAGCGCAGATTGAGTTCCTGTTTCCATTCCCAGTCCTGTTGATCGTCCCAGCGCAGCGGGATTTTATGTGGTTCCAGGATGAACACGGTCGGATTTTCAAGGCCTTTGGCACGGTGAATGGTCGATAGCCAAACGGCTGGTTGTTCGTCGCTGAACAAGCTGCTGATGGCCTGACTCAGACTTTCCAGACTGTCTGACTGATAGGCTTCCTGGCAGGTCAGCAGCGCTTGACATTTGTCGTTGTTCAGTTCCAGCAGTTCCTTTCCGCGTTTGCGACTGCTGTAGTACGTAGTCTGGTCGAACTGATAGCGGTCGATGCTTTCTTCTAGCTGATAGAAATCGAAGTCGTCGCGGCGGCTGATGCGCTGTAAGAGTTGAACCAGTTCCTGGCCTAATTCCAGGCCGCGAATGCGTGCATTCATCTTTAGGCCGATCAGCCGGATACACCACTTGACGAGCGGGGCAGTCAGCCGTCCGATGATCAGGTCACCTGGCTGGACCAAGGTCGGTAGTTCTATTTCGGGTAGCAGTTCTAGTCGGCCGAGTGGTGCGTCAGGCCGGGGTTGAATGTCGTGTACCAGTTTACGCGCCAGTTCCAGATGGCTGCTCGGACAGCGATAGCAGATCGAGAGCGGCAGTTCGGTGGCCTCTGTTTGTTCTTTGATATTCCAGTAGGCGTTGACGTCACTGCCGGCAAAGCCCTGGATACTTTGGTCTGGATCGCCGACGAAGATCAGGCGGCCGTTCTCTTTGCGACAGCGCAGGATCAGCGCTAACTGAGCTGGGCTGAGATCCTGGCATTCGTCGATGAACAGATAATCGGAGGGATGAGGCTGTAAATCGAGTCGGTTGGGCGCGTACAGCATGTCCGTGAAATCGTGTAGTCCTTTGTCGACCAGCAGCTGCATGCCGCGTTCGACGATGGGCGCAATCAGCGGATAAGCAGCGTCGGGCAGGTCTAATCCGTAGTGTCGGTTCAGCTGATCGATGGCGTTCAGGTCGCTCATGTTCAGCAAACTCAAGCGGGCCAGGTTGACGGCCTGCTCGAGCGCGTAGATCGTTTCAGTGCTGCTAGGTGTCAGCGGCTGGCCGCTGTTTTTCCAGGCGTCGCGGGTCAGCCAGCTGTATTTATCCAGTTGAGCACGTCCGATGCGTGCGCCGTAAGTCTTTTTGAGACAGCTGTAGCCGATGCCGTGAATGGTGTTGACGATGGCGTCGGTGCTGCTCAGGCGGTCGGCCAATGTTTTGCGGATGTGCACATTGAAGCTGGCCAGCGCCAGTCTGAAATTGGCGCGTGGTGTCAGATACAGCAGGCGCGCGGCCTGTGTGATCGTCCATGTTTTTCCGGCACCGGCCACCGCTCGTACGATCAGATCGCCCTGTCCGTGCAGGACCTGCTCGAAGATGGCTTCCTGGTAGGGGCTGGGCCTGACGCCGGCGGGTAATATGGCTTTCCAGGCCGCGCCTGGTGCCTCGAATAGGCTGAGGGTCATCTGATCGGCATTTTTTGCTTTGGACATGGCTTACTCGTAAAATGGTGGACAAACTGATGAGGATAATACTATCGTGTTTCAGGATCGGACGCGTGTTCATCTGACAGGCCCGACGTTACGGGTTACGCGGGCCGTTTTGCGCACGGCGGGGGATCCGGCGCTGCAGGCCGCCTGGAGTCGTTTTTCGACGGCCGATCGGCGGGCGGTACTCGCTAAACAGTCGTATGTACGGTTGCGGCTGCTGGTGCTGGCGGTTGGTTTTGGCGTGGCGGTGCTGGCGGTTATCAATGTGCATCAGATAGCTTTAGTTGTTTTGCCACTGCTGTCAACCGGTTTGATTGCGTACATGGTGCAGTTCAGTTCGGTCAGTGAATGGGTCAGTCAACGGGCATTGGCCGAGCAGATTCGCTCGCAGCTGTATCTGTATCGGCTGGAAGCGGCTCCGTATGCAGGTTTGTCGGTGTTCGATCAGCAGCAGCTGCTCGCTGTGCGAACGATGCTCGATCAGCCGGTCGACGACGGCCCGCTGCCAGTTTTGCCGGACGCAGATCCGTTTGGCGCGCTGTCGGCAGCGCGTTATGCCAGTGGTCGGGTAGCGGTTCAGCGTGACTGGTATGTACAGCGGGCGGCCGTGGATGTGTTGCGTTTACAGCGCTGGCGACTGCTGCTGGTGCTGTGTTCGTTCCTGGGTTCGGTGGCGTTGGCGCTGGGCTGGCAGCCGTTGGTCGTCTTTCTGACGGCCTGTGCTGGACTGATCGGCTTGTACAGCGGTTTGCGACTGATTGGTGAAAGTTATTTGTTGTATCGTTTAACGGCTGCCCGCTTGGATCGGCTGCTGCTCGATTGGCAGTTGGCGGCCGATGGTGAAACTGCTGGGCAGGTGCTGGCTGAAGCGGCTGAACAGGTGTTAGCCGAGGAACGAGCGGCCTGGCAGCAGACGGCCTTACGAGTGGGCGCTCATACTGAGCAGCGGTTGAACGGTTCGTTTCCTTAATCTTGCTCACCGTCTACATAACCACAGTGTGGACAGTCGCTCATATGTTCGTAAAATGGTATCTGGATGGTAGCTGCCTGCGTCGGCGCTGGCGTACAGTGTCCTGAACAGTTCGGGATTTCCGAACTGTTGTCTATTTGTCAGGTCGTCCACTGATCGATTAGATTATTGACCTGTTCGAGCGCTTTCTCGCGCTGCTCTGGATCTTCGATCCCTATCAGTGCGGCAAGCAGCCGTTCAGGGACTCCGTCAAAGGTTTCCGGTGTGAAACAACAGGTGCGGCTTTCGTTTTCGGTGCGTGCCCAGATGATCGGTAGTGGACTATTTATTGATTGGAAGACTTGTTGTGCCAGCTTGTTTTGCAGCTCTTCGTTCTCGCTGAGTGATGCAGCGAAGATGTGATCCTCGATGGTGAAGTGTATGTCGGGTAGTAGCCCTGGCCATTCTTCGTAAATGTCGATGCTCAGTTTCATCGCTTTCGCGCAAGAAACCTCTGCCTTTAGGCAGGGGTAGGAATGCGCTTTCTCCTTTCTTTTGATAGAAGATTGTGTTATAATGACAGACGGCCCATTATCGGTATGAAACTCGCCGCGCAGGTTCAGCTTTTGACCGATAAAGGGCAATTCGGCGCATTCAAACACACGTTTGAGCGCTGCGTGCAACGTGGTGAGTGAGTACGCTTGGCAGACGAAGGTTTTTAACGCCTTCAAGTTGCCAGATAGCGGCCTAGTCCGTTTGGATAGCCGTCATAGTGATGATAACGAGCCTGCCAGTGCTCGTCAGTGGTGTAGCGGCCGATTAGGCCGTGGGTTGCCATAAAAGCTCCTGTATGATTTGTGGATCGTCGATCAGCTGCCAGTCGCTCAAATCGGTTAAGGTGAGTGTTTGTTGGTCGCTCGTGTGGGCCAGCCAGCCGCTGCCGCTGGCTTTGATCAGGCGGACCGTTTGTGTCTGTCGGGTGTAGTACAGCAGTGGTCCGGCGGTCAAAGGTTGGGTGCTCTGGCTGACCCTCAACTTTCCGATTAGAATGTCTCCGTACAGCGGCGTGTGGCGGTAGCCGCCGCTCAGCCGATATAGCACACTGCCGATGCCGTTGACGAATCGGTGGTTGGCCTGTGTATTATACAGCAGGTCTTCGCGCAGTGCGATATGTTCGACCCAGCCGCTCACGTAGTGCTGCAGGGCGAGTGGATGGAAGCCGTCGGCCGTTTGCGGATACACGAGTTGATGGTGACCTGTGCTGTCGATATAGGACAGCGTTTCAGTGTTTTGCCCAGTTGTGTTTAGTTCAGTGGTTATGGTGTTCTTTCCCCGCTAATTCGGCAACAAAAAACACGGGGGTAGCCCGTGTTTTCGTAGGTGATGCACTGATCGATCAGTGCGTCTGTTATGGATTGCTGATCGGTTTCAGGCCTGGATCGAGTATATGCTTGAAAGGACTGCCGCTTAGCTGGTGAATGGCACTGTTGACGGCTTGATCGGCATTGGCGCGTGGATCGATGGTGACGATGCCTTGGTAGTAATGACCGTCTTTCAGGTCTGCCAAGGTCTGCGGATCGCCATCGATGCTGAAAATGGCTATGTCATTCTTCAGTTGAGGTGTGTTCTGAAGGGTCTTGATAGCGCCCAGGCTGCCGGGGTCGTTGATGGATAAGAGCACGTCGGGTATGACTGCGCCTGTTTTGGCTAGACAATCGGCTAAGTTCTTCTGGCCTAGTTCGCCGGTGCCGCCTTTCAGGCGAGCGATAATGTGTGCGTTCGGTGCGTTTCTGTGCAGACCGCTGAGCAGAGGCTGTCCGTTGCTCAACTGTTCCAGACTGCTTGGATCAAGCGTGGCTGGCTGGCTATCAGGTCTGCTGAGTAGTATGTTTCCGGACAGATCGTGCAAACTGACCTGTGCGTAGCCGGATTGGGTCAGAAAGGTTTGTAAGGCGTCTTGTGTGTTTTGGTCGATGGCGCTGCCGCTGCCGCCAGCCACGGCGTCTGCATAGAGTTTGATGGCCGGACTCAGACTGAGGCGGGTGGCTTGATCGTTCAGTGTGTGCAGACGTTCTTCGAGCAGCGCAGCATCGGCCTGGGTTTGGTTGAGCAGTTCGGTGCGTGCGCTTTGTTCGATCAGGCTGCTGATATAGCTGGTCACGCTCACCATGACCAGCAGGATTGGAATGCTCAGGACCAGTCCGATGCTGCTCAACAGTTTCAAACGCATCGTTAGTTGTTTTCCAGGACGAGCGCCGTGCCGTGGAGTGGAGATAGAATCCACATTTGATTGCCGATGGCGACCGGTTGGCCGACTTGATAGCGTTCTCCCTGATTTTGCGGATACCAGGTGCGCAGCAGTCGTTCAGTGCTGAGCTGAATGATGCGGATGCTGTGATCGTAGGCGCTGGTGATCCACAGCCAGCCATGTTTGTGATCGACCAGCAGTGTGCTGGGCTGATTGCCGGCTGGAAAAGTGTGGTTGTGGCCGTCGCTGTCCAAGACCGAGATAGTGTCTGTTTTGGTCAGTGTGCTGTACAGGCGGCCGTTGTCCTCGTCGAACGCGAGCATACGACCGCCGGCGGCATGATGGACTGTTTTCCCGGTCTTTTCGTCGATGATGTACAGCTGGTTTTCCGCGCTGTTGAAGACGATCAGGCGGCTGCGCACTTCATCGATCAGCAAGCTGACTGGCGGTCCATCGACTGTCAGAAAGCGGGTGCTGCTGTTGGTCAAGTCAATCTGTCGGATCAAACGTTCAGCTCCTTGCGCGACATACAGCTGCTGGGTCAAGCCGTCGACCGCAATGGGGCCAGGAAAAGCGCCGACGCGCAGGCTGTGGACGGGCGCATCGAGCTGCGTGCCGTCGATGACCGTAATGCTGTTGCTCATTTCGTTGCAGATATAGAGGTGTCCGCTGTGGCGGTCCAGGGCCAGGCTGTTCGGCCGGTGGCCGCTGGCAATGGGTTCGTGCAGGGGTTGATAGCTGAATGGATCCAGAATCAGCAGGTTTTCATCCAGTGTGTTCACGACGTACAGCTGGCCGCGCGGTTCGTCATAGGCGACCAGCAAATCGCCGTGTGGGTTTCCCAGATGCACAATGTTGGTGAGAGTCAGCAGCACGATAGTAGAAAATCCTGTCCATGGAATGCGATGTGGTTGATTATACGGAATGCCGATGGGTTTGCAAGTCGTGCTGGCCGGCCCACTGGAAAATGTCGCGTTTTTCGATGGCTGCGGCGATTAAGTCGGGCATCAGATCGGGTGTGCAGGCGAAGGTCGGAATGCCTAGTTGGCTGAATGTGGCCGCGTTGTTCTGATCGAAAGCGGGCTGCCCACCGTCGCTGAGCGCCAGCAGCGTAATGAACTGGACGCCGCTGTCGTGGATCAGGCGCGCTTGTTCGTGCAGCGTTTCCTGGCGACCGCCCTCCAGCAGATCGCTGATCAAGATCAGGATGGTATCGGCCGGTCGGCTGATGTGCTCCATACAGTACTGCAGAGCCTGCCGAATGTCGGTGCCGCCGCCCAGCTGGAAGCCGAGCAGCAGCTCGACCGGATCCTTGAGGAGCGCCGTCAGATCGACTACGCTGGTGTCGAAAGCGACCAGCCGAGTGTCCAGGCTGGGCAGGCTGGCTAAGATGGCTGCGCTCAGACTGCCATGCACGACCGAGGTAGCCATGGAGCCACTTTGATCGATGCACAGGATGATGTCGCGCAGGTGCATGCGTTTGCGACTGTAGCCGATCAGTTGTTCGGGGATGATGGTGGCTTGGTCGGCTGAATAATGTTTCAGATTGGCCAGAATCGTGCGCTGCCAGTCGATTTCGTGGTGACGTGGATTGGTTTTGCGGTTGGCCCGGTTCAGGCTGCCGCTGACCGCGCGTAGCAGCGGCTGGCGCAGGTGGGACATGATCGCTTCGGCGACGTTTTTGATGATGCGGCGAGCGGCTGGCAGGTGGCGCGGTTCCAGCTGCTGGCGTAACAGCAGCAGGCTGCTCAGCAAATTCAGGTCGGGTACGATGTGGGTGGCTGCTTCTGGCTCCAGCAGCAGCAGTTTCAGGCCCAGTCGTTCGATGGCATCGTTTTGCATGATGTGTACGCTGCTCAGTGCAAAATATTCCTGAATTTGGCTGATCCAGTGGGCCAGGTAAGGTGCTGATTGGGATAGGTTGGCACTGTGCACGGGTTCATACAGATGTTCGAGCAGATCGTCGCGAATCAGTTCTTCGGTGCTCAGTCCGAAAGTGTTGAGCGGCTCGTTGTTGGAGAGCGTGTGTCTATCGTTTTCGGCTTCTTTACCGAGCAGCAGCCGCCAGCGGCGGATAGTCTGGTGATCCATGGGAATCCCTTTTACGCATTGATGAATAGTTTCAGCAGTTCGAGTAAAGCGGGCCGGGCGGCCGTGATTGGATAGTTCGGTGTGTTGGGTGGTGGCTGATGGCCTTGTGCGTGTTCCAGGATCTGACGGCGTTCGTGGCGCGGAAAGCTGTTCATGGTGCGCCGTACCAGCGGCAGCAGCCCTTCGAATGCGTTGTCGGTCAGTTCGCTGAGCCATTGGTTGATAGTCTGCCACAAGCCGTCGTCGTGGATGAGTATGACTCCACTGTTTTCGAGAAAGCCTTCTAGCCAGTTGGCCGTTCGTTCTGGTGTCTGTTC
>Ga0123336_10000921_pt1 | contig 28184 bp, 23 predicted proteins | sample SSSSmetaG_FD_96466 | JGI IMG/M metagenome (GOLD analysis project Ga0123336, IMG submission 96466) | Glacier valley bacterial and archeal communities from Borup Fiord, Nunavut, Canada, to study Microbial Dark Matter (Phase II) - ​SSSS metaG | ecosystem: Environmental > Aquatic > Freshwater > Ice...
ATTACAGGCATCCGATATGTCATTGGAGAAACCGATACTTACTTTTGCCTGAATCAAATACAAGAGTCCTCATATATAATCATAGTTGATGCTGCTAGCTTTGATAAAGAACCTGGGACTATAAGCACTATCCCGCTTCAGCACGTCATGAAAAATTCCATGCAGCCAATATCAATTCATGAATCCCACTTACTTAATGAAATCAAGATGAGAGGCAAAAGTTTTGAGGGTGTGTTTATTGGCATTGAGCCATACGAAGTTAATTATTGGCCCAATTTGTCAACAATTCTTCAAGGACAGTTTAATAGGATTGTTGAGGAAATAGAAAGTATAGTAATTTCATTTTAATGTTAAAAACAGCGTCCTATTTGACTTTACCAAAGGAAACTGTTTTTCCGGATTTCTTCATAGTTTCTTTTATTTCAGCAGTTGTGGTTTATTCTGCAGCCTGTGCGATAGCTTTAGTTGCATGAACTGTACTGTGTGGGTGCTGAGGCGGTGCATAGATAGAGTACAATTTAAGCGCTACTATCCCCTCCATTTCAACACATATGTTATTGTTTGGTAGAAAAATCAGGCTTTGGCTTGAAACATAAAAAAACTATATTCTGTGCCGCTTAAAAATAGCCATTTTTTAGCGGTTTCGGACGGTTCTGCTGTCTTGACCCAAGAAAAATTATATAGTATTATTTTCCTGGAGTGATAAATAATGTCAAGACATGAGAGAGCTAAGAGTAAGAGTGGTTATTATCATATAATGATAAGGGGAAATGAACGAGTGGAACAAGGGGACAGGTACCTCGTTCCGGAAGTTAAAGTTGAAAAAGTTGGAATGAAACATCAATAGTGATTCTTTAGAAGAAGATGGCTATTAACTTGAATTATAAGATGTAAAAAGTAAAAGGAAAGCCTTCAAATTTATTTTAAAATAATTAATATCACACCGTACGAAATGATATATTATTGTTATCATTAATAAGCTCCTATAGGTTATAATGACTATAGGAACATGTATAAATATTATACATTATAGATAATCCACAAATATAAGAGGAGGTGCCCAAATGCCGAGAAGGATAATCAATGCCTTGTATGCAATAATTTTAAAGCTTGCACAAAGCTTAAAAAGATTCCCAGAAAGCCTTCTTTTAATTACAGCTACAGCCTTGCTACTTATTGATGCGAACCATCAAGGGGTAGTAAGCGAATTAATGAAGGATGACTTTCCAAAACTTCCTATGATTTTAGCAATGGGATTTGTACTCTACTTGTGTTATAGAATGCTTAATGAGTTGGGTGATTTGAAATATAGGGTCATGAAAGTAGTTATCTGGCTCACTTTTGCGGGTTTCCTGGTGCTATGTTACTTTTTATTGCTCTCAGAATTGAATACTGTTTCTATAATTAGGTACATTGCATTAGTTTTTGCTTTTATTATGGCATTTCTTTTTATACCCTATCTCAAACGTAAAAATGGCTTTGAAATGTATATTATAAAGATCGTGATTGGCTTTTTAGTGACATATTTATATGCAGGAGTATTATTTCTTGGTATAGTTGCTATGGTATTCACAGTAGATCAACTCTTTACAATACAAATAAACAGTAAATTATATTTTGATATATGGCTTATTGCTGCAGGAGTATTTGCCCCTGCTTATTTCCTTGGGGGAATACCAGAAAAGGACGCAGTGCTGGATGAAAGTAATTATTCTAAGATACTAAAAGTACTGTTTCTCTATATAGTGATGCCAATAATTTCAGCATATACTCTAATATTATATGCTTATTTTGCTAAAGTGCTTGTTACCCAGACATGGCCCCAGGGTATGGTTTCAAACCTTGTATTGTGGTACTCCTTTATTACTGCGGCAATAATTTTCTTAATCAGGCCTTTGACTGCAACTAATTTATGGGCAAAAAGGTTCAGCAGTATTATTCCAATTATTATCATCCCTTTGATGTTTATGTGTTTTTGGGCTATGGGAATCAGAATAAAAAGTTACGGCTTTACTGAGAACAGATACTATGTCTTTGTAGGTGCATTGTGGGTGGTTTTCGCTATGATTTACTGGATAATAAAGAGAGAGTCCTGGAATGTGGTGCTACCGGTTTCCTTGGCAATTATAGCGGTGTTGACAATTGTTGGACCACAAAGCGCATTATCAGTATCCTTAAATAGTCAATCAGCAAGACTTGGTAACATATTAGAGAAAAACAACATGCTTATAGATGGAAAGCTGGTAACGACAAATAAGGAGATACCTAAGGCGGACAAAGAGGAGATTAGCTCTATCTTGAGATATATTGATAATACTCATGGACTAAAGAAGTTAAGTATGTTGCCTACTGATTTTAGCCTAAGTAAAGGGAAAGAAATTCTGGGTTTTGAGATAAGCGACTATAGCCCTTATTACAATAATATGTATTACAGTTATTCCACAAGAAACGTGATGCCCATTGATATATCAGATTACAACTTTTATGTAGATATAAGATCATATGATTTTGCAGGCAATACAACTATTTCAAAAGACCTTAAGGTAGATTATAATACCCAAAGTGGCATTGTCACTCTTTTTAAGCAGGGTAAAAAGGTTTATGAGAAGGATATAAAGGAATTCGTAGATAGTCTCCCAAAACAAGGGAGTAAAAATATTGAAGTGGATGCAGATAAGCTTACATTTGTAGATAGGCAAGGAGACATTGACGTTAAGTTCCAATTTAGATCCTTATCTATTGAAGAAGGTTCTGATGGAGCTAAAAAGTTGAATAATGCGGATTTCTGTATTTTTATTAAGTGAACATGGATATTGTTAATACTTTAATTATGACATTATACAATATTTTAATTCTCCACATTTGACATTTATACGAATTACAGTGATAATTGTATAGTTACATTACCCCTGTTTAAGGGAATTGAGAGGATGAGTTTAGTGCTACAATTAGAACAGTTCAAGGTTGAGCTTGAAGCCTTAAAGGTAGATTTAAACGAAATGAGGGAGTCACTTTGACATCGCTAAGCTTACTAATGAAGTAGAAGAGCTTGAGCAAAAGTCGGCTGAACCGAATTTCTGGGATGACATGGAAAGATCACAAAAGATTCTTCAGAGGACGAAGGCAGTTAAATCTAAATTAGAACGGTATGAAGGACTTCTTGCTAAGAGAGATGACCTTGAGACGCTAAATCAACTGGGAATGGAAGAGGATGATGAATCTGTAATTCCAGAGATAGAAGATGGAATTAAAGGGCTAAAAGAAGATTATGGAAATCTTAAATTAGAAACTCTCTTTACTGGACCATATGACAAAAATAATGCTATTTTAACACTTCATGCAGGAGCCGGTGGTACTGAGGCTCAGGACTGGGTGGAAATGCTTTTGAGAATGTATACCAGATGGGCTGAAAAAAAAGGTCTTGAGTGCAAAATACTGGATATACTTGATGGTGATGAAGCCGGGATAAAAAGTGTCACATTTATGCTAAATGGCGACAACGCCTTTGGCTATGTGAAATCTGAAAAAGGTGTACACAGGCTGGTTAGAATATCACCTTTTGATGCTTCTGGCAGAAGGCATACCTCCTTTGCATCTCTAGATGTTATGCCAGAGCTGGATGAAGAGATTGTAATAGATATTAATCCGGATGACTTGAGAGTAGATGTTTATAGAGCGAGTGGCGCAGGTGGACAGCATATTAATAAGACATCTTCGGCTGTAAGAATAACGCATATACCAACAGGAGTAGTAGTTGCCTGCCAGACGGAAAGATCACAGCATCAGAACAAAGATACGTGTATGAAAATGCTTAGGGCAAAGCTATTTGAACTAAAAGAAAGAGAACACAAGGAAAAAATTGAGGATTTGAAGGGCGTTCAGATGGACATAGCATGGGGAAGTCAGATTCGCTCATATGTGTTCTGCCCATATACTCTTGTAAAGGATCACAGAACAAATTACGAAGAGGGTAATGTAGATAGCGTAATGGATGGAGGCATAGATGGCTTCATAAATGCTTATCTATATAGCCTTATTAACAATGGGAATAGGGAATAGTACTTACAAATAAATAAGGTCTTCAATAAGAAAAACGCCTTCGTTTCTCAGCTAAATAAGAAACGAAGGCGTTCTTTTATTAGAAAAGTATTACTTTTCTAAATCGCAAAGTTTAAAACTATTTGCTATTTCGTTGAGAATAATTGGCATTGTTTGACCAACTTTACCGTCTTCTCTATATAACAGTGAGTTTATATCTATTAGCATTGTGTACAATTTTTCATTTCTGGAAATGGAAACACTATAGCAATAGTGAATTCTATTGTTTTCATCTAGATACTTTTTTATTCGGTATATCTTCGAGGTCTTATCGTTGAATACAAAGCTACCTCCCAAATTGGTACTTTGTATACTAATGTAAGGCAGTGTAAAGCTATTTTTAAGATATTTATCAAAGACAGGATAATCACCATTTGTCAGTTTCGAAACAGCTTCAAAATCAAGGTTCTTAGTTAGTTCATTTTCAAGTAGATATATTTTAAAGGTATTTACATCGGGACTTGTAATCTTCATATTGTTTTCACCAAGATTTTGTACTTTATATTCATCAGGAAGCTTCAAAATCATCTCTCCGAATTTTTTTTCCAAATATGTAACCGAGGATACAGAGCTTTCTTGAGACCTTTCAAAGATTTTAGTAGTCATAAGCACTCTAATGGCAATGTTATCAATAGAATAGGCAGGATTTTGTGCACTGGTAATAAAAGAGTAGATAACAGTGCTACCATTAGATGACATGGAATATGAAGTCTTCTTATAATTAACATCATTCACAAAATAGGAATACTTAATTTCAAATATTTCACCATTGGGAGATTCTAGCTTATTCATCTCACTTATATTAGTATTTTCGTAAATTGAGGTCAATGTTGAAGCAATGGAGTCATTAAGAGAGTATAAATTACTATCTGCAACAGTTACGTTTAAAGTAGTATAAGGGTCAATTTTAAAGGAAGCACTTTGAATTCCGTCAAAATTAGTAACTTCATCTGTAGGTATCAAAAAATCTGGATAGTAAAAGGAAAGCCCCATTTCTTTTCTGTAAAAAGGCTTCATATTATAGTTTTTGAAGGTAAAGGCGGGATAGATGCCTGCAGCAGACTTTTCAGTGTTTCCATTTGCAACAAAGATTAATGGAACTCTATCCTCAATTAAATGGTCTGTTAACTTTATAGAGGCTATTAGTTCTGCAAATTTCAAAGAAGTATTAATATTCATCTGTTCTCTTGGGACTATAAAATTAAGACTAAAGATACCACCATTATTATATGATGGTATATATATATCGATTTTGCTAAATTCACTTATGTTATTTAATGTAGCATCAAGTGTATTATACATGATACTAAAGGTTCTAGTACCAAAAAGGTTTTGTATTTGTTTATCAATTATTTTAAAGTTATACTCAGAGTAGTCCTTGTTCAGTGGATAAAAGAGCGCTGAATTCTCATAAGATTTCTCGACAGCTTCATAAGCACTTGCTTTAAGGTCTATAATACTATCAAATAAACCAAAACCATTGCTTGAGTAATCATCAAGGTATCTTCTGACATCAACAAGGTCACTATCGCTGATACTTTCAAATGATATTTTTGCTGTAAAGCTTAAATCATTATCACTCAATACTGTTGAGTAGTCACCTTTTTCAGTAGTACTCAAAACTTTTGCCCAGGTCGGAACCTGAATACTATAAAGCACATTTTTGATATTTTTAGTAGGAAGATTGCTGGCTAGGGCTATATTTGACGTTAAAGTTACAAAAGTCATAATCGCTACTATTATTAAACTGATACTTTTTTTCATAATATAAACCACCTATATATGTTGAGTTGAGTTTTCTATAAAATAAGATGAAGAAATTACTGTTATGCTCGAGTATTAATTCATATTATCATCTTATTTATGCATTCTATATTTATAGTAACAATATTGGTAAATGTAAGCAATGATTGTAAACAAGATGTAATGTAAGTGAAAAATATTGTAAATAAAGAGAAAGCTTTGGTTATACTTTTAAGTGCAAGATGTTAGCTTTTCTGATAAAATGTTAATATATTGGTTAAAACGAACCTTTGTAAGAAAATATATATTAATGTATAGCTATTAGGATTTTGATTCACATTGGAAAGAGAGTGTGCTTAATGAACGAACAAAGTATAAAGGATTTATTGGAAAGAGTAAAAACTGGGGATGAAACTATTGAGGCAGCAGTAAAAGAACTTAAAAAGCTTCCTTTTGAAGATATGGGTTATGCAAAGATTGACCACCACAGAGAGCTTAGAAATGGCTACCCAGAGGTCATTTATTGTGCAGGGAAGACTATCGAACAAATAAAGGGCATTGTAAATAGATTAATGGAAGAAAACAACAATATTCTTGCCACGAGAGCTTCAAAAGAGGTCTATGAAGCCATTTTGGAAGTGACTGAGGATGCAATATACTATGAGGCTGCTAGAATCGTTGTAGTTAAAAGGCGTGACATTATAGTGACTGAGAAAGTCATAGCCATTGTAACTGCAGGAACATCGGATATTCCTGTGGCTGAGGAGGCTGCTGTTACAGCTGAGACTCTCGGTAATAATGTGAATAGAATCTATGATGTGGGAGTTGCGGGTATTCATAGACTTTTGGCAAATACAGATGCTTTAATGAGTGCCAATGTACTTGTAGTGGTAGCAGGAATGGAGGGGGCCCTGGCAAGTGTTGTTGGAGGGCTTGTTGATAAGCCCGTTATTGCCGTCCCTACTAGCGTAGGTTATGGCGCTAATTTCGGAGGCTTAGCAGCTCTTTTGACAATGCTGAATAGCTGTTCAAGCGGTATTGGTGTTGTAAATATTGATAACGGCTTTGGAGCTGGATATTTAGCAAGTATGATAAACAAGCTTTAGGAGGAACATTAATGAAGACACTTTATTTGGATTGCTTTTCGGGAGTTAGCGGAGATATGCTTCTGGGTGCTTTGGTTGACGTAGGAGTTGATGGGGATGCCTTGATAGCTGAGCTATCTAAGCTTAACGTAGATGGTTACACTTTGTCCTTTGAGAAGACAGCTAAGCAGGGTATTGGAGGGACAGATGCTCATGTAGAGCTTCACCCTCATGAGCACCATCATGAACATGGCAATGACCACGAACATCACCATCATGATTCAAGAAACTTATCGGATATTCAGCATATAATAGATTCGAGTACCATCACAGATGGGGTTAAAGAACTCAGTAAAAAGGTTTTTCAGGAGATCGCAGCTGCTGAGGCAAGAGTGCACATGAAACCAATTGACGAAGTTCATTTTCATGAGGTGGGAGCAATAGATTCTATAGTTGACATAGTCGGGGTATGCATTTGCCTTGACATGCTCGGAGTGGAAAAGGTTTTTGCATCTGAACTCCATGATGGCAAGGGCTTTATTAAATGCCAGCATGGAATCATACCAGTTCCTGTACCTGCTGTAATGGAGATGCTAAAAGGTTCTGGTATCCCTCTTGTTCAGGAGGATACAGGGACAGAGCTGGTTACGCCTACGGGCTTTGCAATAGTTAAATGTATCACATCAGCCTTCGGGACTATGCCTGCTATGGATATACATAGCGTGGGCTACGGCTTTGGGAAAAGGGAAACTGGTAGATTTAATGGAATAAGAGTTCTCTTGGGAGAATCAAAGGGAAAACAAGCCCTTGAAGATTTAATAGTTTTAGAGACCAATATAGACAATATAAGTGGAGAGATTTTGGGGTATACTATGGAAAGGCTTTTAAATGAAGGGGCCTTAGATGTATTCCATACACCTATTTATATGAAGAAAAATAGACCAGGTGTTATGCTTTCAGTTATCACAAAGGCTGATAAAGAGCAGGCTATGGCAGATATCCTTTTGAGGGAAACTACTACTCTGGGAATCAGGCGTTATGCAATATCTAGATACGTAATGGAGAGAGAAATATTCAAAGTTGACACCAAATATGGTGAGATAAGAGTAAAAAAAGCTTGGCTTGATTCTATTGTAAAATATTCTCCTGAATATGAGGATTGTGTCATATGTGCCCAAAGGAATAAAGTACCTATAAAGGATGTTTTTGCAGCTGCAATGGTTGAGGCAGGTAAATAATGTTATATTACAAATTTTCTGACTATTTAAAGGGAAAATACGGACAAAAAGTATATAAGCTTCCCTTGAATTTGCCGGTTACTTGCCCAAATAGAGATGGATGTTTAGGAGTAGGTGGATGTATTTTTTGTGGAGAAGAGGGGGCAGGTTTTGAGACCTTGTCTTCAATTTTATCTATAAGTGAGCAGCTTAAGGAGAATAAAGCATATATAGGAAGAAACTACGGTGCTTCTAAGTTTATTGCATATTTTCAGAACTATTCAAACACCTATCTACCTTTATCAGATTTTAAATGCGCCACATTTGAAGCATGTCAGGAGGATATTGTTGCATTATACATCTCCACAAGGCCGGATTGTATTGGAGATGAGTATATTGAGGTGCTGTCACAAATCAAAAAGGATAAGAATGTAGATATTGTTGTGGAGCTTGGGCTTCAGACTGTAAATTATCACACCTTGGAAAAGCTTGGCAGGGGCCATGGGCTTGCGGAGTTCATTGATGCTGTTACTAGACTTAAGCAAAAGGACATTGGCATATGTGCTCACTACATAGTTGATTTGCCAGATGACGACTTGATGGATGTAATTGAAGGGGCGAAAATAATATCTTCACTTGGTATTGAACAGGTAAAATGTCATTCTTTATATATACTTGAGGGGACTGTCCTTGGGGAAATGTATAAAAAAGGAGAAGTTTCACATATTAGCTTTGATGATTTTTTGGAAAGGACTATTTCCTTTTTGGAGTACCTCGACCCAAACATAGTTATTCAAAGGCTTTTGGGCCGCGCACCCGAAGAAAAAAGCCTGTTTTGCAACTTTTCCATGAGCTGGTGGAAGATAAAAGATATTATTGAAGAAAAGATGATATCTAGGAAAATATCAAGGAAGTAGATTTAAATATCTCAATGGGTCCAAAACATTGGGGAAATTTAGAAATATGTAGAAAAACATTAATATAGTGAGATAATCAACAGAAAGTGAAGCTAATTATCAATTTTGCCTATAATAAGGCATTACGCAAATTTGATTATGTTTTAATAAATATATATTATAGAAATTGTAGTTAGCACTCACACACGGTGAGTGCTAACAAAATAATAAAAACATTAATAGGAGGTAGATCTTATGACTATAAAGCCATTAAGCGACAGAGTTGTTATTAAGATGGTTGAATCTGAAGAAACCACAAAAAGCGGAATTGTTCTTCCTGGAAGTGCAAAGGAAAAGCCACAGGTTGCTACAGTAGTTGCAGTAGGCCCTGGTGGACTTGTTGATGGTAAAGAAGTACAAATGCAAGTTAAGGTTGGAGACAAAGTATTAATCAGCAAATACTCGGGAACTGAAGTTAAGATGGATGGAGAAGAGTATTCTATATTAAGACAGAGTGAGATTTTAGGAATCGTTGAATAATATCATGTTTATAACAGAGTTTTAGTGCAAAGGAATTTCTTTGCGCTATATCTTATATTTCTCTTAACTTTTAAGAAGGTTGATGTACATATTTTACGTGTTAAATGTAGCATCCGCCTTCAAAATATGATTCTAAAATAATATGGAGGTAGAAATAATGGCAAAACAAATTAAATTCGGAGAAGAAGCTAGGCACGCCCTTGAAAGTGGCGTAAACCAGTTAGCAAATACAGTTAAAGTTACACTTGGACCAAAAGGCAGGAATGTGGTTCTTGATAAAAAGTTTGGTTCACCACTTATTACAAACGACGGTGTAACAATTGCAAAGGAAATTGAACTTGAAGATAAATTTGAAAATATGGGTGCTCAGCTTTTAAAGGAAGTTGCTACTAAAACAAATGACGTAGCAGGTGACGGCACAACAACTGCAACTGTTCTTGCTCAGGCAATGGTTAGAGAAGGCATGAAGAATGTTGCAGCAGGCGCTAACCCAATGATCCTTAAAAAGGGTATGGAGAAGGCTGTTATAGCTGCAGTTGAAGGCATTAAGGAAGTTAGTCAGAAGGTTAATGGCAAGGAAGACATTAGGAGAGTTGCATCAGTTTCTGCTAACGATGAAGTAATAGGCCAACTCATTGCTGACGCTATGGAAAAGGTTACAAATGAGGGCGTTATCACTGTTGAAGAATCTAAGACCATGGGAACAAACCTTGAAGTTGTAGAAGGTATGCAGTTTGACAGAGGCTACCTCTCAGCATACATGGTTACTGAAACAGACAAAATGGAGGCTGTTTTGGAAGATCCATACATCCTCATTACTGATAAAAAGATAGGCAACATACAGGAAATTCTTCCTGTATTAGAGCAGATCGTACAGCAGGGTAAGAAGCTTCTTATAATAGCTGAAGATGTTGAAGGCGAAGCTTTGGCAACATTAGTTGTTAACAAATTAAGAGGCACATTTACATGTGTTGCGGTTAAGGCTCCTGGCTTTGGTGACAGAAGGAAGGCTATGTTACAGGATATAGCTGTTCTAACTGGCGGTGAAGTTATTACAGAAGAGCTCGGTTTGGATCTTAAAGAAACTAAGCTTACTCAGCTTGGTAAAGCTAGACAGGTTATTGTTCAGAAAGAGAATACTATCATTGTTGATGGTGCTGGTAATTCTGAGGAAATAAAGGTTAGAATTTCATCAATCAAGGCTCAGATCGAAGAAACTACTTCTGATTTCGACAAAGAGAAGCTTCAGGAAAGACTTGCTAAACTTGCAGGCGGCGTAGCCGTTATTCAAGTAGGCGCTGCAACTGAAACTGAAATGAAGGAAAAGAAGCTGAGAATCGAAGATGCATTGTCTGCTACAAGAGCTGCTGTTGAAGAAGGTATTGTACCTGGTGGCGGAACAGCTTTAATATACGCAACACATAATGTTGCAAAACTTCTGGAAACAACTACAGGTGATGAGAAGACTGGCGTTCAGATAATTCTCAAAGCTTTAGAGGAACCAGTAAAACAAATAGCTGCTAACTCAGGTCTTGAGGGTTCAGTTATAGTTGATAAAGTTAAGTCAAGCAAATCAGGTATAGGCTTTGATGCTCTTAAAGAAAAGTATGTGAATATGATAGATGCTGGTATAGTAGATCCTACTAAGGTTACTAGATCAGCTGTTCAGAATGCTGCATCAGTAGCTGCAATGATTCTTACTACTGAAAGTGTTGTTGCTGATATTCCAGAAAAGGAAGCAGCTCCAGCAATGCCAGGCGGCGGAATGGGCGGAATGTACTAAGATAAAGCATAAGCTTTAATATAAAAAGGCTATCCATTAAAAAATGGATAGCCTTTTTTGCGCGCGTGAGGGACAGGGGGACAGGTACCTTGTCCCTCCCTCAAAAGGGACGAGGTACCTGTCCCCCTGTCCCATGTATACCATATCCTCAAAGTGTCAATAATCAAATGTATAAAGAAGTAAATGTGCCGATTTATGCGATTGTTTACTGAATTATTTTGAGGAAGGTGGTTATTATGAGTAAAATAGGTATCCCAAGGGCCATGTATTATTATAAGTATTTCCCTATGTGGAAGACATTTTTTGAAGCCTTAGGTGCTGAGGTTGTGGTATCTCAGCCAACAAGTAAGCGAACCATAGATGAAGGTAGCAAGTACTGCGTAGATGAAGCATGCCTCGCATTGAAGCTATATATGGGACATGTTGAGAATCTTAAAAAGGATGTTGACCACATCTTTATTCCCAGATTTACTAGTATATCTAAAAAGGAATATATTTGCCCTAAATTTGGGGGATTACCAGACATTGTCAGGAGAAACATACCGAATCTGCCAAATATAATTGACTCTGAAGTGAATCTATACAAATCTCAGAATGGTGCATATCTTGCTGCACTGGATGCTGGAGGGTATTTTAGCAACGACCCTATTAAAATAACCAGAGCATATAAAAAGGCACTAACAATACATAATGAATTCAAAGACCAACTAAAGTTGGGGATTCAGCCAGAGGAAATTTTTGAAAATAAGCTTAACCTAATTAAAAAGCCATCGGATAATATGCTCAATGTTGTACTAATTGGACATGATTATAATCTGTATGATGGGTATTTTAATTTAGATTTAATTAAGAAATTAAAAAGCAAAGATGTTAATGTAATAACAATAGAAATGATGGAAGAGGACATAATAAATAAGAAAGCTTCCAAACTTGACAAAAAAATGTTTTGGAATTTTGGGAGAGTAGCTGTTGGTACTGCTTTAGAGACAATAGAGAGGAAAAACGCAGATGGTATAATTTACCTGATGACCTTTGGTTGTGGTGTGGACTCTTTTGTAGCAGATTTTATAGAAAGAAAGGTGCGCAATAACAGCAATATCCCATTTACATTGCTTACTATTGACGAGCATACAGGGGAGGCAGGGTTGGACACCAGAATTGAAGCATTTATTGATATGATTAGATGGAGGTATTCGCATGACAGTGACATTTCCTCACATGGGTAATACCTACATTACAGTAAAGGTTCTTTTAGATGAATTAGGAATCAATTATATAGTTCCATCCTTCGATATAAAAAAGTCTCTTGAAATAGGGGCACAAATAGCACCAGAATCGGCATGCCTTCCACTAAAAATAAATCTAGGTAATTACATACAAGCATATAATGAGGGTGCAGATACCATCTTGATAACTGGAGGGAAGGGACCTTGCAGATTTGGATATTACAGCGAAATGGAAAAGTCAATATTAAAAGATAATGGTATTAATATGGATGTAATTGCTTTGGAAGTACCAGACAATGGAATCAGAGGGCTGATTGGGCGAATAGAGAAGTTAACAGGTGGGTTTAACTTATATAAAATATTTAAGGCATTAAGGGCTGCTGTTAATACCTCGGTGATGGTGGACGAGCTTGAACGGGAAACATTTAGGACAAGGCCCAGAGAGATTGAAAAAGGGTCAACTGATAAAATTTATAATAATTTTAAAAGAGAAGTTTTAAATTGCATAGGTTTCAAAGAAGTAGAACAAAAGATTCTAAATACTATAAAGGAACTAAATAGTCTAGAACTTGATAAGAACATTAACCCATTAAAAATAGGAATAGTAGGAGAAATTTTTACCACAATAGATTCTGATTCCAGCTTGAATTTGGATATAAGACTTGGCAATATGGGAGTTGAAGTCGCTAGAGCAGTGACTGTTAGCGGTTGGATTATCGACCACATGTTAAAGCCTGCCCTTAAGCTTCCCACAGATGATAGATTTATTAAATATTCCAAACCATACCTAAAGACTATGATAGGTGGACATGCACAGGAGACTATAGGAAACTCAGTTATTTATGCTAAGGATGGCTATGACGGACTTCTTCAAATATATCCACTTACCTGTATGCCGGAAATAGTTGCTCAGTGCATTTTACCTGCTGTTTCTGAAGATTATAATATTCCACTCCTGACACTTATCATTGACGAGATGAGTGGTGAAGAAGGATATGTTACCAGGCTGGAGGCCTTTGTAGATCTGTTATGGAAAAGAAGGGAGCGAGGAAGAATTGCATTATAACAAAAAAGTATATATGGGCGTGGACGTGGGCTCAGTGAGCACAAATTTGGTACTAATTGATTCAGACGATAATTTAATTGAAAAGTTATATTTAAGAACTATGGGACAGCCAATAAAAGTTTTGAAAGAAGGATTAGAGCTTTTGAAGGATAAAGTCTCAGATGATGTGGAAGTAGTAGGTGTAGGAACAACTGGTAGTGGAAGGAAACTTGCAGGGCTAATGCTTGGGGCAGATATTGTAAAAAATGAAATTACTGCACATGCCCTGGCAGCACAACATCAAATACCTGATGTGAGAACAGTAATTGAAATTGGTGGACAGGACTCGAAAATTACAATATTAAGAAATGGGGTTGTTTCGGACTTCGCTATGAATACTGTGTGTGCAGCCGGTACGGGCTCATTTTTGGACAGGCAGGCTGGAAGGCTAAATATCCCAATCGAGGATTTTGGAGACTATGCACTTAAATCCATAAAGCCTGTCAGAATTGCAGGTAGGTGTGCCGTTTTTGCTGAGTCAGATATGATTCATAAACAGCAAGCGGGTCATAGCATGGAAGATATAGTAGCAGGACTTTGTGAGGCTTTGGCGAGGAATTACCTAAGCAATATTGCGAAGGGAAAAAAGATAGAGGAACCTGTGATTTTTCAAGGTGGTGTAGCTGCTAACAAAGGAATGGTGAAAGCTTTTGAAGAGGCGCTTGGAATAAAAATAGCTGTTCCAGAACATTTCGAGGTAATGGGAGCATATGGTGCGGCCCTTCTGGCTAAAGAGTTAATATCTCATGATAAAAAGAAGACATCCTTTAAAGGCTTTGATGTAAAGGATTTAGAATTCAGAACTAGAAGCTTTAACTGTCAAGGTTGCACAAACCAGTGCGAAGTTGTTGAAATTGTCGCAGATGGAGCAACTGTTGGACGTTGGGGAGATAGATGTGGTAAATGGACTGCGATGGTTGAGAAGTCTAGTAAAACAGAAAGTGCGTGATAATTTATATCATGCACTTTTTCTTTTGAATATTTTTTTTCGTAGATTATTTATTACTAGTATTAATTCCACAAAGCAGAGGATAAGTATAAAATAAAGAACATCCTTGTTATCCAAAAGCCTTATTTTAAGTTCGTTTAATTTATTTTTGTCTGCCTTTATATCTGTTTTGCTATATAAATTTACTTCAATCGCAGTATCATCGGAGAGTGTATATCTGGCTGTTCCAAGTACTGAGCTCTCGGTTATAGGAGTTTTTATATCATTTTTAACTTTAAAATCTAGACTCTTAATAAAACTATTTCCTACGGGATGAGTATAATAAACATCTTCCATACTGGCTAAAGGGAGGGGGTTGCCGGCAAAATCAATCTCACTTAAAATTGTATCCTTTGCTACAAGAAGACTCTTATTATATTTTGAAAAACAGTAATTCATAAGGTTTACTGTATCAGTAAATGCCCCATCTCCATTGCTACCTGTGATAATGGTGATAAGTTTTTGCCCTTCTCTTGAGGCTGTAGTAATACTATTACCATTACCTTTAATACTCTGGTATGTACCGCCATTAATGCCCTCTAAGCCCATCCAAAAGAGTTTGTTGGGATTAATTAATACATGAGTTCCATCTTTGGAAATCCAGGGCTTTGCAGAAGTGGACAAAAAACTATCGATGATTGGATTATTAATTGCTGCTCTAACTAATTTAGAAAAGTCATCTAAGGATAATTTTAAATCACCAGAATCATAAGATGATGGAGCGGTGAATGTAGTATTAGTCATACCAAGAAGCTTAGCCTTTTCGTTCATTAATATTACAAACTTGTCATAGTCGCTTGTAATATAATGTGCAATGGAATTTGAAACATTTGACGTTGGGCTTAGTATAAGTGAAAGCAAGAGCTCATCCATACCGTATTTTACGCCTTTATCAAAAAGGATTTCATTGCTATCAACAGCTTTAACTTGTTCGGAGATTGTAACCTTTGTATCAAGCTTAACCTTTTCTACAGCTACAAGTATAGTCATTATATCAGAGGCTATTGGTAAGGAAGCTTTGTCTTCAGAGTTGCTTTTATATAAAATCTGCCCTCGTGCCGAATCAAAAACCATAGCACCTTTAGATAATACAACAGGAGGGTAATTGCCATTAACACCTTGAACAGCTGCATAAACAGGCATACTTAGGCTTAATGTAAAAAATATCAAATATATAATGGCAAAAGTCTTTTTATAAAAGTTAGTCATAAGTAATCTCTCCGAACATACGTCATATTTTATATGTATTAGCATTTATCCTTTTATTGTGTAAACTTAAACAACCGAATATACAAGCATCAGTGAGTTGTTCTAGAGAGTGTGTTGTATAATTAAAGAGTCAATAATGCCGTACCTAAAAGTATTTTATATTCTAATATATTAATAAGCGGTGAAAGACGCGTTTCACCACTTATTATATACCACTATTTACCTTTATAAAACAATAAATACGAACTATTTGATTACTTTTTTATTACTAATTAATTTTACTACCTCAACTATAAGGATAATGCTAAATGAAGTTATAAGTACCAAAGCCCATTGTACAAAGTTAAGATGCTGTACTTTAAAGACATCATTTATTCCTGGAAGTATTATAACAAGTATCATTAGAAGACCTGAGACAATATTTGCAACTAACAGATACTTGTTGGAGGTAAAGCCTAGTTTAAATATTGAGGTTGTGCTAGATCTTACATTAAAGGCATGGAATAGTTGTATGAGCCCAAGTGTTCCAAATGCCATTGTCATAGCTATATTGTGGTTATACCAAATACTACCCAAATAGTAGATTAGAAGTGTCAAACCACCCTCAACAATTCCTTGATAAAGAATACCTGTTCCAACGCCATCTGCAAGTACACTATTGTTTGCTTTTCTAGGTGGCTGCTGCATAACATCGCTTTCAGCTTCTTCCATACCTAAAGCAATAGCTGGCAAAGAGTCTGTAACTAGGTTAATCCATAAAATATGAATAGGAAGAAGGATTGTCCAGTCTAGCATTGTAGCTACGAAAAGAGTTAATACCTCGCCTAAATTAGCTGAGAGTAGGAACTGTATTGATTTCCTAATATTGCTGTATATTTTCCTACCTTCTTTTACCGAATAAACTATAGTAGCGAAGTTATCATCAGCTAGAACCATATCGGAAACACCCTTAGAGACCTCGGTTCCTGTGATTCCCATTCCAACGCCTATGTCTGCGGCTTTTAATGCAGGAGCATCATTTACACCATCTCCTGTCATTGCAACTACCTTGTTTCGAGCACGCCATGCTTTAACGATACGGACCTTATGCTCTGGAGAAACTCTTGCATATACTGAATATTTGGTTACGTCAGAAGCAAAATCCTCTTCACTAATTTGGTCAAGATCTCTTCCAGTAATAACTTCACTTTCATCTTTTATCATATTGAGCTCTTTTGCGATGGCGGTGGCAGTGTCTCTATGGTCACCTGTTATCATAACAGCTCTGATTCCGGCATCGCGACAGATTGCCACTGCTGCTCTAACTTCTGGTCTTGGAGGGTCTATCATACCTACGAGCCCTGAGAAAATAAGGTCTTGCTCAAGTGTCTCAGTAGTTGGTTCAGCAGGTACAGCATCAATATTCTTATATGCCATAGCAAGTACCCTAAGGGCCTTCTTAGCCATAGATGAATTCATATTTTTAATATCATGTTTTAGATCTTCTGTTAATGGAACAACTTGACCATTTATCAAAACAAATTTACATCTGTCTATAAGAACATCTGGAGCACCTTTTGTAAGAACCTTAAGACTACCATCAATTCTGTTTATCGTAGTCATAAGTTTTCTCTCTGAATCGAAAGGCAATTCACCTTCTCTGGGCATTTGCTTTTCTAAATCATTTTTGCCAAAACCGTATAATTGACCAAAGGTAATTAATGCTGTCTCTGTAGGGTCTCCAACTAAGACTGGATTATTATCTTCGCCTTTAGAGACCTTTGAGTCATTACATAGGATCATAACTCTCAAAAATGTTTCAAATTCTGTTCCTTTAAAATTTTGTTCTAAATCAGTATTTGTTGAGCCATTAAAGTATACTTCCTTAACTGTCATCTTATTCTGTGTCAAGGTACCGGTTTTATCTGAACAGATAATCTGAGTTGAACCAAGAGTTTCTACGGCAGGCAACTTTCTTATAATTGCATTTCGTTTAGCCATTTTTTGGACGCCTATTGCCAGAACAATAGTAACTATTGCGGGAAGACCTTCAGGTATTGCAGCAACTGCTAAGCTTATTGCTACGAGGATCATTTCAAGATATGCGTGACCACGTAAGACACCAACTCCGAAAATAACTGCTGCTATTATAATAATCCCAATAGTAAGTATTTTACCTAACTCTTTCAATTTTAATTGAAGGGGAGTTGACTCGGTTTCCTGAGCAGTAAGCATATTTGCTATTTTTCCAACCTCGGTTGACATACCTGTGTAGGCTACAACACCAAAGCCTCTACCATAGGTTATGCTACTTCCTGAGAAGGCCATGTTTTTTCTATCTCCTAGAGGGGTATCTTCAGACTCAACTTGGAGAATGTTTTTCTCTGATGGTACTGATTCACCAGTTAAAGCAGCTTCTTCAATTTTAAGACTGGCACTTTCAATAAGCCTTATGTCAGCGGGAACTATATCACCAGCTTCAAGGTAAACTATATCACCAGGGACAATTTCTTCAGATTTGACTAAAGTTACATCGCCATTTCTTTTTACTTTAGAAAAGGGGGCAGACATTTTCTTAAGAGCAGATAAAGCCTTTTCTGCCTTGCTTTCCTGAGTGACACCCAAAATGGCATTTATAATTACAACTGTTAAAATAATTATAGTATCGGATATTTCACCTAAAAGTCCAGATATTACTGAGGCTACTAGCAAAATAATGATCATAAGGTCTTTGAACTGTTCCAAAAACATAATTACTATAGATTTCTTCTTTCCCTCTTCTAACTCATTACTGCCATACTTTGTTCTTGAATCAATTACCTGTTTGTTATTAAGACCATCAGTGCTACTTTGTAGCAATTGCAAAGCTTTCTCTGAATTGATTGTGTAAAAGCTCACTTTTTGACTTATATCTTTCTCCTGATTCATACAATAACCTCCTTTTAATATTGTTCTATAATTAAAGCGAAAATATTAGGTAAAATATAACATAATAGATCGCAAAATCAGACAGGGTTTCAGTTTTAATTAGGCATTTATGTTATATTTAGAAAATACCCAAAAGTTTATTGAGTTAAAACTAAAGGTAACAAAAAAAGACTTTTAACACATTTAATAATGTGTTAAAGTCTTGCAACCTAATAATAGGAGTATAAAGCCAGGCATTTCATGCCGGTTGTTGACTTTATACTTTAGCTACTCCCCTTTAACTTGTGAAAATTATACCTTATAGACAAGCGCAAAGTCAAGATATATAAAATGTAGAAATGAATTAAGGAAGCAATTTATCACTGAATGTAGGAGTTACCTCAAAAGCCTTGTCTTTTAGATAGTTCAAATGCTTTCCATCATTAAAATTGAATATTAACTTGTATGCCCACAATTGTTGTTTTGCTATTCCAAATTCTCTATTAATAACATTTGTGCCATACTTCCCATCTCCGATAAGCGGGTGTCCAATAAAAGCTAAATGAGCTCTTATCTGATGAGTTTTTCCTGTAATAAGCTCAACTTCAAGGCGACTGATATTTTTGTTTTTGTCATAGCTTATAACCTTGTATTTCGTTACAATTTCAACGCTGTTCGGAGATCTATTTTCACTGATGAAAACTCTACTCTGGTTGTCATCCTTTTCAAGGTAGTGGGTAAGGGTAGCTTCCACTTTTGGCATCTGACCATAAACTATACATTTATACAGCTTAGTAATTTCTCTGTCTTTAATAAGTGCTTCCAAGACCTCTAAACTTTGAGAATTTTTAGCAATAATCAATAGACCACCTGTGTTTCTGTCAAGTCTGTGGCAAAGTGAAGCTGTGACCTTATTTCCATTTGAAGAATTTAAATAATCCTGAACCTGATCAATAAGCGTCTCACCATTTTCATGTTTATCTTGGTGTACCGAAATGCCAGGATATTTGTTCACGATAATCAGATTATCGTCTTCAAATACAATATTAAACATGGGCACATTAGGCTTATTGATGCCATAAAGGAAGTCATCAATTATGTAAACCTCTAAATTGTCACCACTTTTTACAATATGGCCTTCTTTAATTCTTACACCATTTATTTTAATGTCTTTCTTTCTCAAAGATTTATATAGCACTCCTGTAGAGAGCTTTGGAAAAATCTCAAGAAGAACTCGCTCTATTTTTTTCCCCGAAAATTCGGGCTTAATGGATACAGACCTCATTATTTTCTCCTTTTACGAACCAACAAGATAAACTTTGGATAAAGGGAAAGAGCCCCTATTAATAAGAGGCTCTCAAAATATTATCCGTCATTTTTATATTTTAATCAAGATAAACTAATGTATTCTGATACAATTCTATCTACTAGCTGTGCATCGCCGCCTTCTCCTTCATCAACTATAAGCTTAGTTTTGAATTCCTTGTGGTCAGATGAACTCATGCCACTTACGTTAGGGTCTGCGACAGTTAAGGCCAATTTCTCAGGATTAAATGCGTAGTAATTAGTTCCATATACACTTCCGGTAAGGCTTCCAGCAGTTAATCCATGGTCAAAGGCGAACTCTGTGTCAGAGTGGAAACTGTCGTTAGCATCAAGAGTGACATGGTTAAAGCCGAATGCCTTTAGAGCTTCTTTAGCCTTTTTTGCAGCAGACATATTACTAAATGAATAACTTAACAAATCAAATCACCTCTTTAGTTCTGTGTAATTAAAATATTTTGTCATACATAGTGTTCTTAAATTATGGAAAGTTATGCAGATTTACATAGAGGATGTTTAGAGACCACTGAAAAAAGTCAAGATAATATGGCAAAGAGTCAAGGTTGACATTGTGAGCGAAGGGAAGTATGTGCCCGCAACTGTTCAATTTGCAAATATTTGGATACTATGATAAAATATTAACTATATGTGTTACACTAAGGTTTTGAATAAGAATTATATTTCTATAAGTGCAAAAATATTCATATTATATAGTTGCCGGGAAAAGAGTATTTCCAAATTAAGTCGAAAAATTTCGCTGACGACACGAATTTAGGGGGTGCCTATGCTGTATTTTTATTTTGGATGTTTGACATTTGGTGTTGTCTATTCTACTTTATACGCTGTTTTTGGTTCCCATGGCATGGATCATAATGTTACTGAGATTCACGTAGATGGGGTTCACGTAGATGGAGTTCATGCAGGTGATACCCATGATGCAGGACCATCAATCTTAAACCCTATTGTAATTGCCAGTGCGCTAACTGCTTTTGGAGGAGCAGGCTTGATCGGAGATTTAGGGCTGGGATTCACATCTATATTTACACTTCTTTTTGCTTTGATTATTTCTTTTGGGATTGGTGCGGCGGTTTTCTTTGGAGTTGTGAGGCTTCTGTACACTTCTCAAGCTAATTCAAATTTTTCCGAGGAAGAGTTGTGTGATGTTGAAGCTGAGGTAGTAACTCCTATACCTAAATTAGGCTTGGGGGAAATAGTCTTTACTGCTGGTGGGACGAGGACCACACTTCCTGCACACTCTATAGAAGATTGTGAGATTGAAAAAGGTACTAAAGTAATGATTAGAAAAGTAGAAAATAGAATTGCTTATGTTGGAAGGAAAATCATCATTGATGATTTAATTATAGAAAATGAAAAATTAAAAAATAGGGGGCGGGTTGATTGACTAACGATTTAATTTTTATAGTAGGAATAGTTGCGGTTGTCGTATTTGTGTTATTTCTACTAATTTCGGTTTTTGTGAGCAGATATGTAAAGGTAGGACCTGATGAAGCACTTATAGTTTCCGGTAGGAAAAACAAGCTGGCTAACGGGCAGATCGTGGGTTTTAGAATTGTAAGAGGTGGAGCTACTTTTGTTATCCCAGTTTTAGAGGTTGCAAAAACTATTTCTCTAGGGATAATGCCTCTTGATGTTAACTCAAGTGCCTATACATCACAAGGCGTTCAGGTGACTGTTGATGGTGTGGCTCAGATAAAGATTGACTCTAGTGTAGAAGCCATTGCTACAGCTGCTGAACAATTTTTGAGTCTCAAAGAAGAGGAAATTAAGAACATTGGTACTCAGACACTAGAAGGACATTTAAGATCTATCGTAGGTAGTCTTACAGTTGAAGAAATAAATCAAAACAGAGATGTGTTTGCACAAAAGGTTCAAGAACTTGCAGCAGGTGACCTTGCTAACATGGGACTTAGAATCATTTCCTTCACAATAAGAGAAATAAAGGATACAAATGGCTACCTGGAAAGCCTTGGTAAGGCACAAATAGCTCGTGTTCAAAGGGATGCGATTATTGGCCAGGCAGAGGCAAAAAGAGATGCAGATATAAAGAGCGCTGAAGCAATGCAGGCTGGTCAGACGGCTAAGCTTTTAGCAGAGACCAAGGTTGCAGAGTCTAGCCGTGATAAGGAAATAAAAGTAGCTGAATACGAGACTTTATTGAATGTTAAGAAGGCTGAGGCAGACCTTTCCTATGACAGGCAGAAATACATAACCGACCAGGAAGTTCAGAAGGAAGCTATGCAAGTTGAGATTGTCAAGAAGCAGAAGCAGATTGAACTTCAAGAGCAGGAAACCCTGAGACGGGAGAAGGAATTAGATGCTACCGTTAAAAAGCCTGCAGATGCTGAACGCTACAGAGCTGAAGTTTATGCAGAGGCAGAGAGAATTACTAAGTCCAAGGAAGCGGATGGTCAATCCTATGCAATAAGAGCTGAAGGCTTGGCAAGAGCAGAGGCAATAAAAGCGGCGGGTTTAGCAGAGGCAGAGGTTATAAAGGCTAAGGGTGAAGCCGAGGCGGCTGCCATGCTTAAAAAAGCTGAGGCCTATAAACAATTTAATGATGCTGCTATGGCGCAGATGATTATTGAGAAGCTGCCTGAAATAGCATCGGCTATTGCACAACCATTAGCTAAGACTGAGAAGATTATTATGATTGGAGATTCTGGAGCATCTAAACTAACAAAAGATGTTACTTCCATTGTTGCACAGCTTCCGGAGACAGTTAAAAGCCTTACAGGTATTGATTTGACAGACATTATCAGAAACTATGCCAAAACTCCTGACGGTAAGGTGGAAGTTGTAAACAAAAAAGATGATCTATATTAATATTTTACCTTAATAATATATGAAGTTTTTCGAAGCCATAACTTTAATAAAAACAAAGTTATGGCTTTGTCTTTGTATTAATTTGATTAGGTTTATGGTTCAAAAGTCTGTCTCTATGCTTTCATATACCGCTCTAGCTATCTATATCAAGGAAAACTAAGAAAGTATGTAAAAAAATACAAATTTATTGAGAAATATAGTGCAAACAGTGACGAAACATGTTATTATTAACAATAAAAAGCATAATTGTGGGGTGGAGTGTCCATGGATTCTATCAAAAATAAGGTAAATGTGAGAATTAATGGGAACGATTATACGCTTATGGGTGTTGAATGTGAAGAACATATTCAACGTGTCGCAATGTACATAGATAAAAAAATGCACGAGGTAACTCGCTCAAATAACCGGCTTAGTACATCCATGTCGGCAGTTCTTACTGCAATTAACATTGGTGACGACTGCATAAGGCTTAAAGAACAGGTGGCTGATTTTGACAAGACCCTTAAGGAAACAAATGAGGAATTGGAATTTTTAAGGTCAGATGTCGGAAGGCTTAATGCAGAAAGAGTATTACTTGAAAAAAGAAATACCAACCTTCAAGTTGAACTTGCTAGGAGAGAAGCAGAGCTTTCAGAGGTTAGGAATGCATTAGATAGCAATGTTAAGCAACGTATGTATATTGCTAAATAGTTTTGGTTAGTAGTTTTATGATATGATAACTTGAATTTTGTATTTTATTCTAAATATTATATTTTTATAAATTAAAGCGCCTTTGGCGCTTTTTCAATGCAAAAAAGTAATTATTTCAAGTATAAATAAGGTAATAATAAAGAATAACGTTTTTTAAATTAGTGGATAAATATAGTTATATAAAGTGCGTTTTTTAGTAAATGCGGAATTTACAGGAGGTATAAGTGAAAAATAAAGTTGAATTACTGGCTCCAGCGGGAGACTGGGAGTCTTTTATAGCTGCAGTAGAAAATGGCGCAGATGCAGTGTATATGGGGGGCAAGATGTTTTCTGCCAGACAATATGCTGATAATTTTGATGATGACATGCTGGAGAGTGCACTTGATTATGCTCACCCAAGAGGAGTTAAGGTTTATTTGGCAGTAAACACCCTTATGCATGATGATGAGCTAGAGCAAGCGATAAAGCTTGTTGAGGAAGCATATGTTTTGGGCGTAGATGGACTAATTGTTCAGGACCTAGGTTTAGCTTCCATGCTAAGAGAGTTGTTTCCGGACCTTAAGTTATGTGCGAGTACTCAGTCTGTGATTTACAACGAAGCGGGCGTTGAAGAGGCGTTGAAGCTGGGCTACGATAGAGTTATCCTTGCTAGGGAGTTATCTATAGAGGAAATAAAGCGAATTAGCAGTAAAACTAACGCCGAGCTGGAAGTGTTTGTACATGGGGCTCTGTGTGTATGCTACTCTGGACAATGTCTCATGAGCAGCATAATTGGCGGGAGAAGTGGTAATAGAGGGAAGTGCGCTCAGCCCTGCAGACAAAAGTATACTCTTTCTTCCTCAGATAGTTTTAAAGAAACAACAGGTTATTTAATGAGCACAAAAGATATTGCTGCAATTAAAGACCTTGAAAGTCTTATTAAGGCTGGGGTATCTTCAATAAAGATTGAAGGCAGGATGAGGTCCCCTGAATATGTTGCCATTGTGGTTAAGACATATCGCAAATATCTGGACAGAGCACTTGCAGGAAGCACTGAAGAGATTGATAAAAAGGATATTGAAGAACTTACACAGGCTTTTAACAGAGGTGGCTTTTCAAAAGGCTATCTTTATGGGCAAGGCGGAAGTGACATGATTAGTCATGAAAAACCTAAAAACTGGGGTATCCACATTGGAGAAGTAGTTTCTTCAGATAGTGAGAATAATACTGTAACGGTAAGCTTTATAGATAAAATTGCTATTGGTGATGGCGTGGAAATATGGAATGGGGATGAAGTAAGCCCAGGAAATATTATCACCGAGATTAAAATCAAGGGAAGAAGAGTGGAAGTCGCCTACGAAGGTGAGGAGGCTGAAATTGGAGCTTTAAAGGGTAAGGTCAATGCTGGAGATAAGGTATATAGAACTTCCCAGAAGGCTCTATTAAAAGAAGCTAGGCTTACTTATGAGGGAAGAAGTTTACGACAAATTCCTGCCCACGGACTTTTTACAGCTTCAGAGGGGGCAAAAGCTTTCTTTAAAGTTTGGGATAACGAGGGAAATGTAGTAGAACTTACGGGAGATAAGGAAATAGAAAAGGCCAGAAACAAACCGACAACTGAAGAAAGACTATTAGAACAGCTGAACAAAACTGGGGCAACACCCTTCTTTTTTGAGGAGCTCAAGGCGAATATTGAAGAAGGTCTTATGCTTCCTGTAAGCGAAATTAATGAATTAAGAAGAAGAGCACTTCAGGATTTAGAAAAAAAGAATCTTGACAGTAGAAAAAGGAATACTGGGGAAGATTTTGAGGAAAAGCGTGAAAGGTTGTTTCATTTCCCAGGAAATAGTCGAAATGTATCACAAAACAAAAAGATTTCCGCATTTTTCTACAAAACCGACGACAAAGACTCCTTTGAGGACATTGGAGCAGATAGATACTATTTTCCCTTTGAAAGTATCTTAAATGATAAGAAAGCCTCTAGCATTAAAAGACTAGTTGAAGAGGTTGACGATGTTTATTTAACACTGCCTCCTATAATAAAGGGGAACTATAACAATATTATTAGAAATAATATCGAAAAAGCTGTTAGTTTAGGAATAAAGGGCTTATTAATATCCAACATTTCAATGCTGAACATGGGCCTTGATAAGACTAGACTTAAATTAATGGGAGATTCATATTTGAATGTCTTTAATAGCTCTACATTGAGAGAGCTTAAGAAGGCAGGACTTGAAGGAACTTGTTTATCCCATGAGCTTAACATCGAGGAGATCAGGAAATTGCAAAGTCCGGAAGGCTTTATAAAAGAAGTGGCTGTTTACGGAAGACTTCCACTTATGGTAAGTGAGTATTGCCCTGTTGGAGGCTTTGCAGGTGGGAAAACCAGAGAGAAAAAATGTGACAACTCTTGTCAAAGAGGAGATTATACCCTGACTGATAAAAAAGGTGCTAAGTTTTCTGTCCTTTGCAATCCAATTGACTGTAGAAGTACAATTTTAAATAATAATGTCCTTTTTCTGTGGGAAACAGTTAGTGACGTAACTAAATGTGATGTTGACATATTAAGGCTTATGTTCTATGACGAAGATGCAGATAGAAGGGCTGAGCTTGTTGCACTACACAGACAATTAGCCCAAGGCAACAAAGTCGACGCAGAAAAATTCAAAGAATTGGCTGAGAATATTAAAAATGCTGGTTTTACAAAAGGGCATTTTCATAGAGGAGTATAAATTGTTTTTTTCGGAGGGTGAAACTTATGAGTAAGAAAGTAAAGGTACATGTGGAAATATGCCGAGAGGGTGTGAAACTCCCTGTCTATGCAAGACAGGGGGATGCAGGAATGGATGTGTCAGCAGCTGAGGATCTAATGATTGAACCTGGGCAGACCGTCGTGATTCCAACAGGCATAAAACTGGCCATACCTGAGGGTTACGAGATCCAAGTTAGGCCAAGGAGTGGTATAAGTTTAAAAACTCCTCTAAGAGTATCTAATACACCAGGAACAATTGATTCAGGCTATCGTGATGAGTTAGGTATATTGTTAACCAATACTTCATATGCATCTTCAGAAAACAATGGAATTTTTACTATTGAGTCAAAGGGAAATAAACATGGAAGCTATAGAATAAGAAAGGGAGACAGAGTCGCTCAGATAGTTCTTCAACAGGTGCCTGTGATCTCCTTTGAGTTAGTAGACAACGTAGCAGACATAGGCTATGACCGTGGCGGAGGACTTGGCTCAACTGGTACCAATGAATTGTAAACCTTTAATATAAATATGGTTGACAATACCTTCCGAAAAGTATACATTATATTAAAAAGGATAAAGATCTGGTTAAACTATATTTAATAGTAAATTAAATAATGTAATGTCTACTAGGTCGGATAGGATTGGAAATTTATGAAATTATCATTAAAAGAGATGCTAAGAGTATCAATATTTGCTGCATTAATGGTTGTAGGTGCCTATATTAAAATACCCTTTCCATTTTTGCCAGTAACTTTGCAAGGCTTTTTCTGTGCATTTGCAGGCATACTTTTGGGAGCAAGGCTTGGCCTTATGTCACAGCTGGTTTACATTTTAATGGGTCTTATTGGCTTACCCGTCTTTTCCAATGGCGGTGGTGTAACATATGTGCTAAATCCAAGCTTTGGCTATATTATAGGATTTGCACTTGCTGCATACATCATTGGGTTGTTAAGTGAGAAAATAGGAACAGGTACTCTTAGAAATACATTAATCTCATTGTATAGCGGACTTTTTGTTATTTATTTGATTGGACTTGGATATGCATATGCTATATCTTTAGTTTATCTTGGAAAACCAAATACGGCCTTTGTATCAATGACCATAGTTCCCTACTTATTAAAGGACATGATATTATTTACTTTGGCTGGAGTCGTTGTAAAAAGTACTTCAGAACTCATAAGGCATCAGATGATAAGTAAAGCATAAAATATTTTCAGGAACCATATTTAATATCGATATAAGAAGTTATTTTTAGAAGTTCCAAAAATGTTTTAACTTTGGAACTTCTAAAATATTACTGAACTTCTTAAAACAAATAGTATAATATCCCTGTTTCTATAAAAAATAACTTGGCTTTTCAAAAAAATCGTCATTTAAAACTTTTTTTTCTCCCGTTTGCTGAAAGTAAACACAATCAGGATTTGAAGAAATGGGAAGTGAATAGAAGTTATTCAGATTACACATGCCATCCTTCTGAAATCTGCAGTTTGATGAACAGTTAATGGTTGTCATAAAATTACCTCCCGATTATATTATTACTTTTTTTCATAAAATATATTAAGAAAATAATTACTTTTTAGGATTTTAAATAAGGTTGACTATGTCACTTTTAAAATAAAATGATTTACTTAGTAATAAATAACAAGCCGCGCCCTTGCCTAAGCAATGAGCGCGGGTTATTTTAATAACCGACATTAATAATAATGCGGTTAGAGATGATTATTATTAGAAAATGGAGAATAATAGACTTTCTTGAGTCCATTACTATAATATGATTTTACGGATAAAATGTTACAGACTAATACTAATTTGCGATTGAA
>Ga0123336_10000922_pt1 | contig 28170 bp, 23 predicted proteins | sample SSSSmetaG_FD_96466 | JGI IMG/M metagenome (GOLD analysis project Ga0123336, IMG submission 96466) | Glacier valley bacterial and archeal communities from Borup Fiord, Nunavut, Canada, to study Microbial Dark Matter (Phase II) - ​SSSS metaG | ecosystem: Environmental > Aquatic > Freshwater > Ice...
GACAAAGTCGTTGAAAAAATAAGAGCAACCGGGGACGAGTGTATTGGCGTTGCAGCAAATACCGGTGAACCCGCCGGATTAAAAAAACTTGTTGATACTGCCGTTGAAAAATATGGCGGCGTAGATATTCTCATTAATAATGCTGCATCTAATCCAGTGTTCGGTCCTGTAGTGCAAACAGAAGAATGGGCATATGATAAAATTATGCAAGTAAACGTTAAGGCACCGTTCGAATTGTCAAAGCTCGTTTATCCAATCATGAAGCTACGCGGTAGTGGATCTGTGATTAATATCAGCTCGATTGCCGGTGATACCCCTGATCCGGGACTTGGTATTTATTCGGTTTCAAAGGCAGCACTTAATATGTTAACAAAAGTTACCGCCAAGGAATGGGCTGTTGACAACATTCGTGTAAACTCAATTTGTCCTGGATTAATAAAAACAAAATTTTCAGAGGCACTTTGGCAGGATGAAGCCATCTTAAAAAAGTTTATGAAAATGGTACCGATGGGAAGAATGGGAACTATTGATGAGATTGCTGCACTTGCGCTATTTCTATCTTCGGATGTTTCAGGGTATTGTACAGGAACGTTGTTTACTGCTGATGGAGGGACGACTATTTAAAAAGAGGAAATGTTATGAGTATTATAAAAATTTAAAAGTAAAAACTCAGAGTTCAGTATGGAAAAAATATTTTCAACTCCCCGCCTCTCGGAGCTACTTCCAAACGTACAAGCATTCGTGAAGGAAGAACTTCTTCCACTAGAAGCATGTCACCATCAAAGATCAATAACTGAAACTTTCCAGCTTCTCGACGCCAAACGTGAACTCGTAAGAGCAAAGGGACTTTGGGGATTACATCTTCCAACAGCTGAAGGTGGTCTTGGCCTCACTCTTTGTGAATTCGGACAAATAAGCGAAGCACTTGCGCTCACGCCATTCTATGGACATTATACCTTCAATTGTCAGGCACCTGATATCGGGAACATGGAATTGCTGAGCAAGTTTGGATCGGAGTTTCATAAAAATCAGTTCATGCATCCATTGCTTGAAGGAAAGATCCGAAGTTGTTTTGCGATGACAGAACCGGAGTTTGCCGGATCAAATCCTACCCGTATGGCTACGAAAGCGGTAAGAAGCGGCGATACATATATTCTCGATGGACATAAGTGGTTCACTTCAAGCGCGGAAGGTGCAACTTTTGCGATCGTAATGGCAGTGACACATCCGGAAGCGGTTCCACATCAGCGGGCAAGTATGATCCTAGTTCCTATCAATACGCCGGGGTTTATTCACGTTCGAAAGATACCGGTGTTCGGCGAAGAAGGTGGCGGATGGGCAAGTCATTCAGAGATTCGTTTTGAGAACTGTGAGGTGCCTGTTGCTAACCTTATCGGTGAGGAAGGTTCTGGTTTTAAACTTGCTCAGGAACGACTTGGACCTGGCCGCATCCATCATTGCATGCGATGGATTGGCATTGCTGAAAAAGCATTTGATCTGATGTGTCATCGCGCCGTATCACGTGAAGTTGAGGATGGTGTTGCATTAGGCGAAAAACAATTTATCCAGGGATTTATAGCAGAAAGTCGTGTTGAGATTGATGCTGCGCGATTGCTTGTATTGCGTACGGCTTCAAGCATCGATACGGATGGAGCATCCGCTTCACGAAATCAAATTTCAGGCATCAAATTTTATACAGCGAATATGGTATTAAAAGTTCTTGATCGTGCGATCCAGGTACATGGAGCGTTGGGATTGTCAGATGGAACGATGCTCGCAACACTATATCAACATGAACGTGGAGCCCGCATTTGGGACGGTGCAGATGAAGTTCACAAACAAAGTCTTGCCCTAAGTATTTTAAAAGAATACGGTCTTGATGTAAAAAAGAAAAAACGCTCGTAATGATGGGTGAAGATCAACCAGTTTCGATAAGACAAGGTGAAGAGTTAAATATCCAATCACTTAACAAGTACCTATGTGATCATTCAACTATTGGAAAAATTATACGTCAATATCAATTTCCGGGAGGCTATTCAAATCTTACCTATCTTTTAATGACCGAAACGGGCGAATACGTTTTGCGTCGACCGCCAACAGGGGCTGCTATTAAGTCAGCGCACGATATGGGTCGTGAATTTAATATTCTTTCAGCTTTAAGAGATCACTATAAAATAATTCCAACTCCTATTATTTATTGTGAAGATGTTGCTATAACCGGAACACCGTTTTATATCATGCAAAGAATAAAAGGAGTCATTTTACGGCCATCCTCTATAAATGATATTCGACTTTCTCCTGGAGAAATGAGGAAGTTATCAGAGGCATTCGTTGATAATCTCGTTGCACTTCATGCAGTCGACATAGATGAGACTGGCCTTAATAAACTCGGAAAACCGGAAGGTTACGTTCAGCGGCAAGTTAATGGTTGGACGAAACGCTACATCGATGCACAAACCGACTCAATAGAAGCAATGGGTTCAGTTAGTGTTTGGCTTGCGTCTCATTTGTCAGATGAAATACCTGCAACCTTCTTACACAATGACTATAAGTATGACAACCTTGTTCTTCAGGAGAATAATTTACCAAACATCATCGGAGTACTTGATTGGGAGATGGCAACGGTGGGTGATCCCGGAATGGATCTTGGTGCATCCCTTGCGTATTGGGCAGAAAAAGGCGATAGTGACTTAGCAAAAGTCTTTAACATATCATGGCTTCCAGGTAATCTTACCCGAAAAGAAGTAGTAGAACGCTATTCCCTTAAAAGTGGCAGGTCAATCAAAAACCTTGTTTTCTATTACGTATTCGGCTTATATAAAAATGCAGTTATTGCGCAGCAGATCTATGCCCGGTGGAAACAGGGCCATTCAAAAGATCAGCGTTTTGGACAACTTATACACGTAATTAAAGATCTTGCATTAAGAGCGTCAACAGCAATTGACAACAACTCCATTTAACTTTCTCCACCTTTCACTTTTCACGATTTAAAATTAATATCTGCAAATGAAATACGCTCTTACCCAACAGCATCTTGCCAAACGCGCCTTCATCACCGGCGCAGCCTCCGGACTTGGAAAAGCATTCTGTATTGAACTTGCTCAGGATGGATGGACATTGGGAATCGCTGACATCAATAGAGAACTACTCAATACCGTTGCTAAAGAATTTGAAGCGCTGGGCGCGAAAACTATTGCGTTTCAGCTTGACGTATCCGATAGAATTCAATACAAACAAGTAGCTGATGAATTTCTCGCAAAAGCTGGAGGAATAGATTTGCTATTTAACAATGCCGGGGTTGGTGATGGTGGTATCTTTGAAGAATATTCCCTCGATAATTGGGAATGGATGACACGCGTAAATCAGTTTAGTGTAATCTATGGATGTCATTTTTTTATACCCTCATTTAAAAAGCAGAGGTCAGGTCACATTTTAAATACAGCCAGTCTAGCGGCAGTGAGTTGTGCCCCAACAATGGGTGCCTATAATATGACCAAAGCCGCTGTCGTTGCAATAAGCGAAACACTATATGGTGAATTGATGGACTTCAATGTAAAAGTTTCATGTCTTCAGCCAGGTTATTTTAAAACGAATATCGCGCAAAGCGCACGCGGTGGTGATCGTGTGAAAAGAACAACTCAATTCTTTATTGACCATTCCAAACTTGAGGCGAAAGATGTTGCAACCGAAATCTTACACCGTGCAGGCAAAGGAGAATTGTATATCATCCTTCCAGAACTCGCACGCAAACAATGGCGGCTCAAAAGACTCGCTCCTACCTGGTTTCGGAAAATGGTGAAAGAAAAGTTTATGTCTGCTGCTGGTAGAGCTAAATAGAAAATTAACAGTAGGCAATTTTGTCAGCTTATTCAATTTTAAACTGTAAGCTATGCTCGTGTCTTTATATCTTAACCTAATATTACATTTTAACTAAATCATGCTAAAGATCCCAAATGATCGCGGAGTATTCATCCTCGAAATCATGGTTCAGTCAACTGATATTGATGATCAGAATCATGTCAATAACATTGTGTACCTGCGATGGGTACAGGAAGTTGCTTATGCGCACTGGAAAACACTTGGTTCCAAAGAACTACTGGACAGATTCAATTGGGTAGTGCTAAGGCATGAGATTGATTACCACTCACCAGCAATGCTCGGGGATAAAGTGATTGCATCTACATGGATTGATGGACCGGAAGGCCCGCGGCAAAGGCGTTATGTCTCAATTAAGCGCGTGAGCGATAATAAATCACTTGCATCGGCAACAACAACATGGTGTTTATTGGATGCCCAAAGCGGACGACCAAAGCGAGTGACAGAAGAGATAACTTCTGTATTCGGATTAAAAAATTGAACGCAGTCCCTGATTGATTAAGCGGCGGTGTCTTTTTGAATCCATTAAGTAGAAACACAAAAGACAGTGACCAAGCTGAAAAAATAGGAACGCTACGATCGTAAAAAGTAAAAGCATGACACGTATCGTTTAATTATATGACCAAATTAATAATCAAGCATTATATATCCTAATTATCAGTGAGTTATATACCATCCATTAAAGTAAATTATTGATAATGAAGATGATAGAAGTTCTGAAAAAAGGGCATTCGAGATCCCTAAGGACTAAAATTGTCAGTCACATTGGGGATGATGCAGTGCGGTTTAAGGAACTGGTGAACCTCTATTTAGATGGGCCATACAGAATAACGCAGCGCGCTGCATGGCCACTGAGCTATTGTGTTCAGAAGCATCCTCATCTGGTAAAATCTCATCTGAAAACATTAATTAATTTCCTTGATAGACCCGATACACATGTTGCTGTTCGGCGTAATACCGTTCGATTACTGCAATTCATTGATCTTCCAAAATCGCTTCAGGCAAAAGTCGCGGATATATGTTTTGCTTTCTTATCTGATCGAAAGGAGCCTGTCGCAGTGCGAGTATTTTCAATGACAGTGCTTGCCAACATTGCAAGAGAACAACCTGACCTGCGCAATGAAATAGTAATTCAAATTGAAGATCATTTGCCATACGGAAGTTCTGCTTTTAAGAACAGGGGCGCCAGGATTTTGAAACAGTTAAAAGGACGTTAAATCTACTACATCAAAGAACACTACCATTCTGATATTGGTCACCAGCAATGGCATCAAGACCAATGCAATCGTGTCGTTAACATTTTCATTGATAACTTTGTACTTTCATGGAACAGCCTCTCTCGGAACACATTTGCAAAAATTGCGGAAATCACTTCAATGGATTCTATTGCAATGTTTGCGGTGAAAAGGTGATACTTCCAGCAGATCGATCGTTTAAGACATTCATCAATAGCATTCTGCTCGCTGTAACACTTGCCGACACAAGATTTATCAAAACTATCTGGCTTATCGTCAGAAAACCTGGTGGACTATCGAAAGAGTTTGCCGAAGGTCGAAGGATCAAGTACTTGAAACCATTATCGCTGTTTTTTGTACTTAACCTACTCTACTTTTTATTTCCTTCTATTCAAATATTCAGTGCATCGTTAACGACCCAGATCAATTCGTTTCAAGGCAAGATGGCTTTGTCAACGGTGGCTTCTAAAATGATTAATATCGGTATAGAAAGCGTTAATTCTTTTGCTATTCTTTATAATCAAAAGACCAGCGGACTCGCCAAAATGCTGGTGATCGTATTTGTCGTAATAGTTTCTCTCCCACTTAATCTCATCTACAGAAAGAAAAATCGCTACTTCACCGATCATGTAGGACTGTCTGTTGAATTAGTCTGCTTCAATCTGCTGATCATTATTATAATGACGCTTGTACTGAACATTTTTGGGCTGGGGAAATATATTAGCGAAGATATTCTGACGGGAATGACCGTTACACTCAATCTATATTTTTTGGTTCGGTCTGCGAGGACCTTCTATGAGGAAAGGCCATTCATGATGGTACTGAAATCAGTATTGATGATAGGTGTTTTAAGAATATCAATTGAAGCATATCGTGCAATTTTATTCTATGTGACAATTGCAACGCTGTAGTAGATCCTAACGAACAGTTCTTAAAAGATTATCGATCAATTCATCTACGGGTGTAGAATCATCGTGTGCAGCAAGACGTTTGTAAATCAATAGTGATTGAACCGATTCTTCGATCTCTTTATTCATTGCCTGAGTAAGTCCCAGGTTGAAATAGCTATTTGGAAATTCAGGTTCTATGTTGATCGAGATCTGGTAATGCAATTTTGCAAGCGGAAGGTTTCCAAGTTCTGCGTATAGATTTGCCAGGTTGTAATGCGATTCAAAGTGACGTGGATCTTCTTTTAGGCTAAGCGTGAAGCAATCAACGGCCTTGCTAAAATTTCGCGCTTTTGATTCAATAATTCCAAGATTACAAAAAGCATCCGGAACGCACTCAAATTCCTTAATCGCTTGTAAATAGAGCTCTTTTGCACGCTCGTCTCCTTGCTCATCAAGCAAGAGCGCTTCCTCAAATGAACTTAGTTGATTGAGTTTTACAACCTTTCCACCAACGAAAAGATTAAGCTGTCCCGGCTTATTTGGATTATCGGGACGAGTTTTCCGGACAGGCTTGAAACCAAACTTCTCCGGTGGCTGAATAGGAAACTTGACCACTTTTGCCATCGAATGCAAAGATACGTTATTACATGAATCTGTAAAAAACTCATCGATCCAGGCAAGCATGAGCGGGGAATCAGGCACCAGTCATTAGGCATTAGTGGGGAACACAGAGTTGCTTGAATAGATAGAAATAGGTCGATATAAATAAAACAAAAGCGGTGGAAGACTAGTCATGTCAATCACCGCTCTCTCCCAATGCCTAATACCCAATGACTTTTTTAACTCGCCTTACGCTTGAGTGTTTTAGTTTCCTTCGCAGCCTTCTTCTCCTTCGAAGCAGCAGCTCCCTTTGCCTTCTCCATCGGCTTCTTAGCTTTTTCAATACTGGCCTTTAGTGCAGTCATGATATCCACAACCGGTGTTTCTTCCTCCTGAATAGTGACGATCTCTTTGCCTTCGATCTTAGCCTGGATCATTCCACGCAAGGCATCCTGGTAATTATCTTTCATTTCAATGTCAACGAACTGCTTGGTCATTGAATCAACAAGCATCTTTGCCATCTTAATTTGCTCCTTATCAACTTTTACATCTTCAAGGAGTTGGGGTACCTCGGTTATACTTTTTACTTCATTTGGATAACGAAGCTTATAAAGCAGAATTCCATTCTTTTCGGGCGTCAGAAGGACTACCGTTTCACGATCACGAAGTACTACGCGTCCCACTCCTACTTTACCAGATTCTTTCAACGTCTTCGCAAGTAATGAATACGTCTTTGCAGCGATCTCGCCATCGGGTCCAATAAAATAGGGAGCATCAAATAAGGTGGGATGCACTTCTGTTTCGTTTACAAACCCCTCAATATCGATAACACGTGTGCTCTTGAGTTTTACTTTCGTGAAATCTTCGTCATCAATAATTACGAATTGCCCGGGTTCATACTGATATCCTTTGATAATATCTTCAGCCTTTAATGTCTGACCGGTAACCTTGTCTTTTTTTTCATAGCTAACCTGATTATGGCCTTCTTTGGAAAGGAGGTTAAAACTTATTGTTTGACCTGAATCAATGGCATTGTAAACACGAATGGGAATTGTTACAAGCGAGAAGCGGATGTGTCCTTTCCAGATAGCTCTCATAATGATTTATAATAAAAGGTTCAAAGTACTGATAATGAGTTTCTTTTCAAAGAATTTTTCTGGTAATGCAAGGGTTATACTCTATCGAGTTACCAAAAGTGTACCGGTGGACTTTTAAGCTCTAAACCTATACTCTCAATGCTTCGTCTCATCATCCACCTTAAGTCTCTTGATCATCTCAGGGCTGAGTGATTCGGAATATGCTCCGTATGCATCAATGAGCAAACCTTTCACTCCTGTTGTGGAACTGATGGCAAATAGAACTTCACTATCATCAGGATCGTTCATTCCTTCAAATCGAAAGATTTCATCCACGTGAAATTCTTCAGGGTTTAATTTCAAATCAAGCCTGATGCACTCGAGCCAATCTGAATGAAGATTAAAATCTTGGGTATATCCTTGTTTTTTCAAGGCCTCCATTGCTTGCGAAGATGAGCTATATGCTTTCATGATGTTTAAATTATGAAGAAATAATAACTATTTTAGATCGTTAATGACAAAATGAAATATCTTTTTATAGTAGGTCTGTGTGCTCTTTTAATTGCTTGCGGCGCTGGCAAGGGCTACCGTACTGTAAAAGTTACAAAGCCAATCTATCACCACGGCTGGTATAAAAACAGTGGCTGGCATAAAAAAATTCAGATTGGCCGGGTCCGTATCCGGTGGTTTGAAAAGCAAGGCGTGAAGACTGTAAAAATGAAAGGCTGAATTTATTCGGCGTTCCGCGCTACTGAACCCCCTTCAACGCCATCTCTACCTGTCTTCTCAAAAACATCCTAAGAGATCCTGTCTGGCTTAAATGTGAGGTTACTACACCACCATAAAAAATAGTGTTAAGCAGGTTTGTAACATCTCTTGTAGAGGTTGCCTTTGTAATTTCCTTACGGAAGATTGCTTCAAGAGCGAATCTTTCAAACATCTGATCCAACGATTGAATTTCTACTGACTGAATATCTGCTATCCCTGGAAAGAGAAACTTTTTTTCTTCTGCTTTGACAGGGAATGGCTTCAGAGGTCGCTTTGGATTTGAAAGGTAGGATACCAATCCAAGTATAATTCCAGGATGCAGTTCGATATCTTCGCTAAGCTTATCAAACAGATAAAAAATCCCCTGCAAGCCTTCCTTAGGTTTATCCCTTAGCTCCACCAGTCTTCTCAGGCACCATACGCGAAAATAGTATGACAGTATATCCTCCTTGGTTGCGAAATATTTGAAAAGGGTAACTTTAGAAATCTTTACCTTATCGCAAATATCTTCAACATACAGATCGTCAAAAGGCTTTTTGCCTATCAGTCTGGTCGTTTGTTCCAGCACCGTCAACTTCAGGCGCGCCGCTTTATCTTTTCTCAGGCTCATAAATACGTTTCGCCGTTAAATAATACATTTATGATGAAATACCCTAACAATATTCCACGAAGTGAATATGTCATCTTTAAAGAATCAATAAATTGTTACGGATAAATTTAAACTGCACTACAGCGATTTTTTTCTACTTTTAATTTCCATCTCAAATATTATTTTGACTGTCTCTCCTTCCCAATGCATATATATATAACTGTACTCCAATGAAGAATCTTTTACTATTTCCACTGATAACGGTAATTCTTTCCTGTCAGCCTGCAGCAAAAAAAGAGGCATTCGTTAGCGGCCTTATAGCCGATTCTGCCATGGTGGTGTCAGCCCAACCACTTGCATCACAGGTTGGAGTGGACATCATGAAGAAAGGTGGTAATGCAGTTGATGCTGCGATTGCTGTGCAGTTCGCGTTGTCTGTTGTATTTCCAGCAGCGGGCAATATTGGTGGCGGTGGATTTATGGTGATACGAATGAAAGATGGTAGTTCGGTTGCACTCGATTTCCGTGAAAAAGCTCCCGGTCGTGCGACAACCAATATGTATCTCGATAAAGAAGGAAATGTAATCAACGGATTAAGCCTCAATGGACATCTTGCTTCCGGCGTACCGGGATCAGTAGATGGAATGGTGGAAGCGCACAAGAAATATGGAACTCTTCCATGGAAAGAGCTTATACAGCCGGCGGTTGATCTTGCATTGAAAGGATTTACACTTTCTGAAAAAGAAGTTAAGTGGATTGACGATATCCAGACAGACCTTATAAGATATAACACTGTTAAACCTGAATTTCTTCTCAATAAAAATTGGAAAGCCGGCGATAGCATTAAATGGATCGACATGGGCCACACACTTGAACGCATTCGTGACAACGGGCGTGCAGGATTTTATGAAGGAAAGACCGCTGATGATCTCGTTGCCGAAATGAACCGTGGCAAAGGACTTATCTCTCTTGAAGATCTAAAAAATTACCATTCGATCTGGAGGGAACCTGTCATTGCACTTTATAAGGATTACAAAATCATCTCAATGCCTCCATCATCAAGCGGTGGTATTTGCGTAGTTCAGCTCTTGAAGGCAAGGGAACCGTATCCAATTAAAGATTGGGGTTTCAATTCAGCAAAGACAATTCACCTGATGGTTGAAGCTGAGCGTCGTGTTTTCGCCGATCGCTCAAAATATCTTGGTGATCCTGAATTCTTCAATGTACCGATGAGTAAGTTGATTGATAATCCGTACATCACTGAGCGTATGACTTCCTATAATACTGACAGAGCAACACCAAGTGCTGAGATCAAACCCGGGATAATTGCCGGTTACGAATCAGAAGAAACCACACACTTCTCAATTGTAGATACGGAAGGAAATGCTGTTTCGGTTACGACGACTCTTAACGGTTGGTTTGGATCAAACGTTGTTGTTGGTGGCTCTGGCTTTTTCCTTAATAACGAAATGGATGATTTCAGCGCAAAGCCCGGTGTACCCAATATGTTTGGTGTAACAGGCGGTACTGCCAATAAGATCGAACCAAACAAGCGCATGCTTAGCGCGATGTCTCCTACGATTGTTGAAAAAGATGGCACGTTGCTGATGGTGGTAGGCACTCCCGGTGGCTCTACAATTATTACGTCTGTGTTTCAGGTGATATTAAATGTTGTTGAGCATGGTATGGGAATGCAGGAAGCTGTTGATGTGAAACGAGTTCATAGCCAATGGTTGCCGGATGTTGTTTTTACTGAGCCGGGCGCAATCAATTCAAAGGATAGTCTTGCTTTAACTCACATGGGGCATACGATCGCACAACGCTCCTCTATCGGAAGAGTTGATGCTATTCTTGTTACGAAAGATGGCAAGTTGGAAGGTGGCGCTGATCATTCCAGAGGAGATGATACTGCGCGCGGTTACTAACTTATAATTCATAATTGTTACGAGTTATAAGTTAGTCTTTAACAATCGTAAACTCTACTCTCCGATTCAGTCTGCGTGTTTCTTCGGATTCGTTACTCGCGATTGGCTTAATGCCACCAAAACCCTTACCTTCTATTCGTCTGGCATTGATGCCTTTTGAAACGAGATACCCTTTAACACGCTCAACACGCTTTTGGGACAATCTTTGATTATGCACCGGGTTGCCACGATTATCTGTGTGACCCGTTAATAGAATTTCAACCTTGGGATTGGTCTTAAGTAATGTAACAACCAAATCAAGTTCATCATTTGATTCAGGAAGCAGATTGAATGTACTCTGCTGAAACAAAACGCTTTTAAGATTTACCGTTGCTCCGATTTCAATCGGCTGAAGAACAAAATTCATTTCCAGCGTCTTCATTTCATACGTTCTCACGTCAAGTTTTTCAAAATTTCCTACATAACCTGCCGCTTCTACCCGTACCGAATATTCATTCACAGAAGGAATTGTGATATTATATTTTCCATCCGGATCAGCAACAGTTTTAAAAAGTGAATCTGCATGAAAAGTGAGTGTTGCTGTGATCGGTTGATTTGTCCTGGCGTTTGATACTTTTCCTGAAACACGAAAAATCTTTTCATCGCTTTCAATTGGCTTATCTCTTTTAATCTGATACATTTTAACGACGGCAGTGTCCGCCGTAGTTCGTGATTGAATTAAAGAATCCTGCAAATCAATGGGTGGTTGGTAAACGCGGATATCACCATATCCATTACTTTTGAGATTTCCGCTATTAACAGTACTTGTAAATAATGCATAACGCTGTCCCGGATAGGACCTGTAAAATAATTCCTTTCCCTCGGAGTTGACATTGGCGCCCATATTTACAGGTTCTGACCAATTCATCCACGTGTCATCAAGCCGTTGAGAATAATAAACATCAAAGCTCCCATATCCTTTTCTTCCATTCGATGAAAAGTAAAGATATTTTCCATCAACGCTCAAGCTTGGGCTTAGCTCCTGAAACCTTGTATTGATTGTCTTGCCAAGATTTTTTGGCTCCGACCACTTACCTGCATTCAAAACAGAGACATAAATATCTTCAACACCTAGTGTACTGTATGAATCTGCTGAAAAAATGAAAGCCTCAAGTCCTGTTGACAAATAGCCTTGCGTTATTGATCTATTTAAAAAGTAAGGAATGGTTATGTTCTCAGGCCTGGACCAGCCTTCGTCTGTTTTTAATGAAACTGAAATTCCCTGGCTGGTGACTGGCTCTCCTGCTTTTGAATAATGGCCTGTCAGGAACATGCGTAGTCCATCATTGGAAAATCCGGCCACTGCATTGTATCCTTCATTGTTCAATGTCTTGTCTGCATGCTGAGGAAACGACCATTCATCTCCCGTCCATATCGAATACCAGATATCACCCAAATCTTTAATCCCGCCAATGTTATCCTGATGCTGCGCCACTGTCCAGTATAATAATTTTCTATCTGGACTAATTACCGGGGATTGTTCATCGGAAGTGGAATTCACATTTCGAAACGCGTTCTGCGAAAGTTGCTGACCGGAAACGAGGTTAATTGAAATACTAAAAAAGATGTATGCTGTCGCGTACTGAATTCGAAGGGTGTTCATTCAAGATATTACATTGTTCGCGCACAAAAATACTATTCTATTTACTTTATTTACTTACCCACACATTGCCTTTAATGGAAAAACGCCATGGCAAAAGTGCGTCTTCGCCAGCATAATCAATTCCAATTCGGGGACTGCTTACAATCTGTCTTTTAGGAATAATGATGCCCAGATCTTCCAGCCAAATATGCTCCGACCACAGCAAATCTGCATTATGACTTCGGTCAATGCCTAATGCTTTCGTCAATTTGCCAGGTCCGGAGGTGATCCTTTTTTCGTTTGAAGTGTTGCTATTTTTTTTCATCCACTCAATACCTTTTACCGGTTCCAATGCCCGAATGAGAACTGCATCCGCTTCATCTTCTTCATTTGTGACAACATTAAAAAGATTGTGGATTCCATAGCACACATAAACGTAAGCGTGACCACCGTGCTTAAACATCACTTCGTTTCGTATTGTCTTTTTCTTTTGATAGGCATGACACCCTTTCTCCACATGCGAATATGCTTCGGTTTCAACGATCATCCCACCAAGAGTTTTGTTATTGATTTTAGTAAAAAGCCCTTTGCCCAAAAGTTCTTTAGCGATTTTTACAACATTGTTGCCTTGATAGAATGATTCGTTGAGCTTCATGCTTTTACTTCAGCGTATTCGTTCAAAGATCGCTAAGAAGTGGGAAGGTCGCTACATGCTTTTATTTGCGCGAAAAGCCCATTTTTTTACGGTTTTGCCATAACCTTTCTGACCTTAACAGGTTAACAAAATATTAACACGTACTCTACTAACCTAGTGGGTTTTAGGTGAATATAAAGTGTTCTACTTTTGCCGACTATAAACACAAACTAATGTATATGAAAAAAGTATTGGTCATTTTATTCGTTGTACTTAGCCTTGCTGCTGAAGCGCAGGTTCTAGCACCAGCAGCGAGCCCTGCAGCAATGGTTAGCACTGTTGTTGGATTAACAGAAGTTAAAGTTGAATACTTTCGCCCCAAAGCTAAGGGCCGCAAAATCTTTGGTGAAGGAACTAGTTTCCTTACTCAGTTTGGTCAATTGTGGCGCACCGGCGCAAACAGCGGGTCCAAAGTTACTTTTAGCGATGATGTTAAGTTCAGTGGCGTCGATGTTCCAAAAGGAACTTACCTCCTCTTGACAATCCCGGGAGCAACTGAGTGGACAGTGATTCTCTACAAAGATGTTGCTATGGGTGGAAACACGGATCAGTATGACAAAATGAAAGATCAGGCACGTATAACCGTGAAGTCTGAAAAACTTACTGAGAAGGTTGAAACATTTACAGTTCAAATCTCTGACTTAGCTGCTGATTCTAAAACAGCAAATCTTCAAATTTCATGGGAAAACACTTCGGTGAAAGTTCCTATAGTTGTTGATTTCGATGCAAAAGTTATGAAGAGCATCGAAACAAGCACAAGGGTTAACTATAACAACTATTCTGCCGCAGCTACTTACTACTTTGACAACGGTAAGGATATGAAGCAAGCATTGACCTACGTGAACGAGGCTCTTGCCAATTATCCTAAGGATGGCGACACTCCTTATTGGATACTTTTGCAAAAAGCCAAGATCCAGAAAGCATTAGGAGACAAGAAAGGTGCAATGGAATCCTCTGTAGCTTCTAAAACTGCCGCTCTTGCTCAGAAGAACATGGATTATGTGAAGATGAATGATGAATTGATGACAAACCTTAAATAAGGAGGCAGAAGTCGGAAGTCAGAAGGATCGCCTTGTTAGCTAGCGCTGGCAGGGCGATTTGTATTTTGGATGAATTGAATAACAAATGAAATAACCACAACTGCTACACATCCAATGATATTGTATAATAGAAATGCTACATCGTCTCGTTTGAAAAAGTAGAGGTATAATATGATGCCTTCAGCAATAATAGCTCCCCAGAATACTGCAGTTGATTTAAAGTACTTGATATAAAAAGCGGAAAGAAATATGCCCAGGATGGTTCCGTAAAATAACGAGCCAACAATATTTACAAACTGGATCAGATTCTCAGCCTGATTCGCAAGCGATGCGAATACCATTCCAAATACTGCCCAAAGTACTGTGAGCCATTTTGATGCCCGAACATAATGTTGATCTTTTTCCTTTGGCTTGATGGATCGTTTGTAAATATCAATTACGCTCGTAGACGCAAGTGAATTCAATTCTCCTGCCATAGACGACATCGCAGCAGAAAACACAACTGCTAACAATAAACCAATCAATCCGTGAGGAAGATAGGTCATGACAAAATTGATGAATACATAATCTTTGTCCTGGGTGTTTGCAGAAGGAATATTTTTCTTGATTACCTCCTTCGTTTTCGTCCGCAATTCACTTTCAGTGTCCTGAATAACTTTCAATTCTTCTTTTGACTTATCAATACCTTCCTGATTATCATTCTGTATTGATCTAATAAGTTCACTTGCCTTTGATTTTCTCTGATCAAAAACATCTTTATAGGAAGCTTCCAGCTTATTAATTTCCGTTGAAGCTTCTGTCTGCATAGCTTTTTCACGCAGTGACGTATTATGAATTAGCGGCGCCTGGTGAAACTGGTAAAAAACAAAAATCAAAATCCCGATGTAAAGTATAATGAACTGCATCGGAATCTTTAACAAACCATTGAAGATTAGTCCCAACCTGCTCTCTGTAATGGAACTACCTGAAAGATAGCGTCCTACCTGTGATTGATCCGCTCCAAAGTAAGATAAAAACAGGAAGAGCCCTCCTATTAAGCCTGACCAAATATTATAGCGGTCTGATAAGTTGAATGAAAAATTGATCATGTTCAGCTTGCCCATTTCACCTGCCAATTGAAATGTATTACCAAACGAGACTCCTTCCGGTAAATTAATAAACGCAATCAGACCTACACCAATCATTCCTGTCATAATGAACGCCAATTGATATTTTTGCGTCATACTTACTGCTTTGGTTCCACCACTCACGGTGTAGATCATTACGAGAACACCAATGAACACCGTTGTTAAATGAATATTCCAACCAAGAATAGTAGATAGTATGAGAGAAGGAGCGTAAAGTGTGATGCCCACGGATAATCCTCTTAGCATTAAAAAGAAAAACGCTGCAAGCGTTCTCGTTTTAAGATCAAATCTTGTCTCAAGATATTCGTACGCTGTAAATATGTTGAGCTTATGGTACAACGGAACCGCTGTAACAGAAAGAATGATCATCGCAATAGGAAGTCCGAAATAAAATTGTAAAAAACGCATACCATCCTCGTATGCCTGACCGGTAGTTGAAAGGAATGTTACAGCGCTGGCCTGAGTTGCCATAATGGAAATACAAACTGTCCACCATGGCAAACTTTTGCTTCCGAGCAAATAGCCATGCATGTTATTTGTTCCGCGTGTTTTCCATACGCCATATAAAACGATAAGCAGCAGTGTTCCAAACAATACGATCCAGTCAATTAAGATCATGCAAATGAAATAGTAATGATGGAATAAGCAATCAATTGAACAAGCATGACAACTATAACAAGCCAGTACCATCTATTCCACTTGCGGAACACGGGTGGCTCTTCATTTTCAACGGTATGATTGTCAGGATTCATGACCAGGATGATTGGGATTAATTAAAAATACTTATTTGGAGGACTTTACTTTTTGGCTTTGAGGTTTTGGCATTTTACCTAAGGAAGTAATATTGGCAAACAACTTATAAGCACCTGAAACTCCTTCGGGCAACTCTCGAAAAAATGAAAGTCCGGTGTATACATAATAGCCGCTACCATATTTTGCAATAAGCAAACTTCCATCTTTTGGCTTTTCACCAGCATCGTTCATTGAAAGAATAGCTTCGTAATTCGGATCCCATTTATCTGGAAAATAAAGACCACGCTCCTGTACCCATCCGTCAAAATCACGTGCCGTTATTTTATTTGGAAAATTCAATACAGCGTTGTCAGGTTTTAGAATTCTTACTTCACTGTTCTCTTCCGTAACGCGATCGCGTGATAGTGTCAATGGATAAGGTGAAAATTTATCTACTTCGAGATCACCGTTAGTATTGTACTGAACGATCATCGTCCCACCATTCTTAACATATTCCAGCAGATCATTCATGTTGTGTTGGAGTCGTTCATTGGTATTCAACGCACGTATCCCCAGAACAACCGCATCAAGCTTGCGCAGATTAGCGAGTGTAACTTCTTCATCTTTCATCTCCCACACTTCATAACCAATATTTCTAAGTGCCATTGGAATTGCGTCACCCGCACCTGCGATGTAGCCTATTCGTTGACCTTCTTTTTTGATATCCAATCGCATGACAGTGGCCTTTGATGGCGGTAACAACGTTTGGAATGGAATATGGTTGTATTCAATTGTTTGTACTGCATTTGAGTAAGATTTTCCATTAATATCAGCCTGCGCGGTAATGCTAAAAGTTCCGTCCGTAGTTCCAGGAATGATTATAAAATCAAGTTTCCTCTCTTCTCCGCGTTTGGTCAATTCAACTGGTGTAAAAGGAGGTTCGGACTTCCAACCTGCAGGAAGGACAAGCTTAGCAGTTCCGCTTAACTTATTCCCGGAAGTTGACGTAATGAGAAGGCTTACTGGTTTTGGATTTGAATCTTTAAAAACGAAAACTCTTTGCGATAGATTAATTAATACCAGTGGAACAATTTCAAATGGTCGTGACAATTCACCTTTTACAGGATCTGTCCATTTATAAACCAATGATGAACTTAACTCAATTTTCTCCCCATTCGATTCTATTGTATAATTAATAATTGCCGTTGGGTCATTGTATGGCTTTCCAATAAACGAATTGTCGGGAACCTTAAACAATCCCTGAGAATGTTCCTGACGAAGCCAGTAAGGATCAGAATATCCGGCATCAGTTTTTATCTGCCGCTTTATTTTAAATGAATAGTATTTATTAAATGCAACTTCGCTGTTAAGTGTTGAATCAATAGAAAGGAAACTACTGGATATTCTTAATAATTTAATGGGAGCAACAGATCTGTTAACAACTTCAAATGAGCTCATTACCCACTCACCTGGCGCAATCCATGGCTGATCGGCAGTTACTTCAAAATACAAACCAGCACAATCCTGAATAAGTTGATTTACTTCATTACTTTTTCTATCCTTCCAAACAGATGGTTCCAGTGTTCCGATTTCTTTCCTGATATGAAGCAATCCCGAAATTGAGGAAGAGGGTTGCTCTGGATTGAATTCTTTAATTACTTTTTCAACTAATGGGACTATCTTTTCTCCTCCTTTTACCCTTGTCCATGTTGTGTTGATACCATCAAACAATTCTTTTTCTGCTTTATCTCCTTTTGCGTACTCAAAGAACTCCAGAGCATCACCTCTTCTGCCAGATGATCCAAACCCCTGGCTCTTGTGCTGTGATCTGCTTTCTGCTGCTATTTCAGAATAAGATTTTCCGAGAAGAACATTATAGGTTCCCATGTTCACACTTACCACACCGGGCGTTTTCTCATCGATCGTCTGGTTCCACCAACGACCCGTATTGGTGTACACTCTTTTAACCTGCCACACTCCAAATTCTTTCACTTGCTCGGGTAAGTAATCAGGTTTATTCGCAAGATCAAAAGCTTCTAAAGCCAGGATAGCAGATGCAGTATGATGGCCGTGGCCTGCGCGCTCATCTGGTGGAAATCGTGTAAGAATAATGTCCGGTTTAAACTGACGGACCACCTTAACAACGTCTGACAGAATTTCTTCCTTTCCCCAGATGGAGAATGTTTCAGTTGCATTTTTTGAAAAGCCAAAATCATTTGCCCTTGTAAAAAACTGGAGACCTCCATCTATTCTTCTTGCTGAGAGGAGTTCCTGTGTTCGAATCAATCCGAGTTGGTCCCTTATTTCGGAACCGATAAGATTTTGGCCCCCATCACCACGTGTCATTGAGAGATATGCAGCCGCTGCAAGCCTGCCGTTGGCCATAAATGCAATGGCTCTTGTATTCTCATCATCAGGATGGGCAGCAACATAAAGAACTGAAGCGAGTACATTTAATTTTTTCAGTTTTAATTGAATGGCGGCAGCACTCGGCTGCTGGTATTGTGCGAAGGCAAGCGGTGAATATAGTAGAACTATAAAAATCCACAGGAAAATTCTTTTTTGCATGTCTGGATTGAAGTGGAAGCGTAAGGTACAGCGAACCTTCTATTTTATGATGGAAAAGCTATTAATTAACAACCTCAGAATTTACCTCTTTTCTCATCGTTTAGAAGGAATGTTCCATCCTCCTGGATTTCAAGGTTTATAATTCGGAGTCCAATTTTCTCTTTGTTCAAAAAAATAATACTATAATGGTAAGCAGTAACTCTATCCTTCATATCATCTGTATATCCAAGGTCAAGTTTAAATGAATCACCTTGCTCAACTTTCTTTACAAGTATTGTTTTTCCCTGATTTGTTACAACCTTGACGCGCACCTCGTCTTCTAACAGCTTTATCAATTTAAAATTGATCACCAGATAAGGAAGCGGACCTGATCTCTTATTATCCTCACTGGAATCGTAGACAGGTTTCTTTGTTGATATGCCTTCTACTGAACCACGATACTTAAAATCATAATTAAGTTTCATTTCAAATTCATCATTAGGCTTATAGGGTAATGTTTCCTGTTCAAAAAAACTTGAAAGCATTAATAAAAGGGGGATGATCATGTTAAAATAGGATTGCCAAAGCAATTTATGCACTGATTCGTCAGAAGCCAAGTTGATTACCAATCAAGAATAGTTATTGATAGCATGTCTAATGAAACTACCCCGTGGGTCGGTAGGCTGATTAAATAGATGTGATAGAAAGTAAAATATTCTAATTAAGCGCAGAACTCTGCATTTTACTCTTCACGTTTTACCCCTTTCACATTGCAGATTTCACATTTCCCTTTTCACATTAATCCCCTCACGTCCCACCAATAAAATTATCAAACCTACCACCGCTCCAATCGCCATCACTCCTGTCATTGGCCTGGCAGTTGCATCTGCAAGTAAACCCACCGTGGCAGAGGCTAGCGCTCCCAATCCCATTTGAAACGCTCCCATCAAGGCCGAAGCGCTTCCAGCTTCTTTATCGAATGGTGCCATTGATAATGCAGCGGAATTTGGAAAACTAAATCCCTGGCAGCTAAGAAAAAGGAAAATAAATAAAATAGTTCCGTAAAGTCCGAGGATATCAAGACATGCTCCGGCAAAAAGAAGTATGCCAAAAGATGCCTGCAGGATTAGAATGACTTTCATGATCTGCTCGCTACTGTACTTTCTCAACACGAGCGTATTCAGTTGACTGCTTGTAATTAAACCAGCGGCGATCAATGCAAATATTCCACCATACTGTTGCTCATTCACGCCATACATCTCCATGAAAATAAACGGCGAGCCTGCTACGTAGGCAAACAATCCGGAAGAAGCGATCCCTCCTGCTAATGCGTAAGTATAAAATTGTGAGTTCTTTGCAACGCGTATGAAACTTTCAAGAATAGGTCTGGGCTTTAATGAAAATGTGGGATCAGGTTGTTTGCTTTCAGGAAGCCAAAAGATCACCACGAAGAGAATAAATAAACTCACCACCCCAAGAATAATGAATATATAGTTCCATCCCACGTGTGCGATGACATAACTACCGACTGTTGGAGCAAGAATTGGTGAAACTCCCAGAATCAAAATCAAGTACGATAAGATCTTTGCATTCTCATCGAGTGGAAACATATCACGCACTATAGCGCGTGGAGCAACCATTCCCACACATCCACCCAGTGCCTGGAAGAATCGATAAAAGATCAGCCACTCAACGGTTGTGGACATTGCACAACCATAGGAAGCAATGATGTAGATGATAAGCCCGAGATACAAAGGACGCTTTCTACCAAAACGATCCAGCAATGGACCACATGCCATTTGACCAACACATACACCAATAAAAAAGCTGGCGACGGAATACGCTAATGTATCAACTGAAGTTTCCAGGTCTTTTGCCATGGAAGGAAATCCTGGCAAATACATATCAATTGAGAACGGACCGATAGCAGATAAAAGACCAAGAATTAATATAACTACAAAGCGCTGGCTCTTATTGGCGAAGTAAGGAGAAGATGTCAAATGATATTCTGGTAAAAATATAAGATGCTAACTGATTTCAAACGATTAATCAGAGAAACAAAGCTATGGCTTTTTTAAACCGAAAAAACCAATGGTATATGCATTATCTGCAATTTATTTGGGTCTGTAAAATAAACTGTGTCAGTAATAATAACTGAGGATGTTGGAATGTTGAAAACATGTGCTGGCATTAGCGTTTGGTTTTCCATATTTCAACATCATTTCTATAAAGTTAACTTCAGTCTACCCTCAAACCAAATCGATAATTGCGATACGGTAAGACTCCAGTTCTGCAGAGGACCTATCCATTTTTTGCGGATGTTTCGGTAAGCCAGATAAATCAATTTTAGCAAGGCCATGTCAGAGGTGAATGCGCCCTTTGTTTTGGTGACCTTCCTAACCTGACGATGAAAGCCTTCGATAGCGTTGGTGGTATAAATCAATTTACGAATGACTGGATCATATTTGAAGTAAGTACTTAGTTTGCTCCAGTTGTTGCGCCACGAGTTAATGACCAAGGGATATTTTTTACCCCACTTCTGATCCAGGGCATCGAGTTGTTGTTCAGCCAGCTCTTTTGTTGCAGAGCGATAGACTTCCTTAAGGTCCGCCAGGAACGGCTTCTGATCTTTGCTGGCAACATACTTGAGACTGTTACGAATTTGATAACAATACAGCTCTGAACTTCAGCTCTCGGGAAGGTGCTCTGTATAGCTTCTGCGAAGCCTTTAAGGTTGTCAATACTGGCAATGAGGATATCCTCAACACCTCGTGTTCTTAAATCCGATAACACACTCAACCAGAAGTTAGCTCCCTCACTTTCAGAAACATACATCCCCAGCAGATCCTTGCGACCTTCAGCATTGATACCCAGAATGTGATACACCGCTCGGGATACAATTTTGCCTTCATCTTTCACCTTGTAATGCATAGCATCCAGCCAAACGATGCAATACACCGACTCCAATGGGCGAGCTTGCCATTCCTTAATTTCGGGAATAATTCGATCAGTGATAGCGCTTAAGGTGGTATGGGAGATATCAGCGTCATACATCTCTTTTAAATGATTACTGATGTCCCGCAAACTCATCCCTAATCCATACATCCCAATGATTTTCTTCTCAAGGGAGTCAGCCAGAATAGTCTCTCGTTTTTTTACAAGCTCAGGTTCAAAGGTGGCATTCCGGTCACGGCCTGTCTCAAGCTCTATTGGACCATCGGAGGTTTGTAGGGTCTTACTTGTCCTGCCATTTTTGCGATTGCCTTCTTTTCGTTCAGACTCATCCAGGTGAGAATCCAGTTCCCCCTCCAAGGCTGCTTCAAGAAATTTTTTAAACATCGGAGCGAAGGCCCCATCCTTACCATAAAGAGACTTACCCGAACGGAATTGCTCAAGGGCTTTTTTTCGAATCTCTTCTAAATTGAATTGTTCTTTTTCCATATTGTGTCAAAGTTGGTGATTTTCCAATTTTGACACAGTTCACTTTACAGCCTCATTTATTTTTTGAGAATAAGTTTAAGAAATTATGCTTCACCGATTTTTTTTAAATAACTTCATAAAAATTATAATATGAGAAGTCATTATTTACACTTGTTATTGATATTTTCTTTGCCGTGCGCAGCACAAACAAATGTACTTACACAACACAACGATAAAAACAGGACAGGTTGGTATTCTCACGAAAAAATACTTACTACAGGTAATGTCAAGATCAAGTCGTTTGGAATGATCTTCTCAAGATCTGTAGATGATCAAATATATGCGCAGCCGTTAGTAATGAATAATGTTGATATACCTGGTGCTGGGAAGAAAAATATTTGTTTTGTTGCAACTGTGAATAATACTGTCTATGCATTTGACGCGGACGACATAAACACCCCTGCTCCCTATTGGAAAATTAACGTGTCCCCTGCAGGAGGTCGTGCAGCTAAAAATACTGATATTGGATCGTTGTGCGGAACGTACAATGACTTTTCCGGAAATATGGGAATAGTGGGCACTCCTGTTATTGACTCTTTAACGAACACACTTTATGTAGTTGCAAAAAGTTATACCACTTCAAGCGGGTTTCAGCAATTTCTGCATGCCATTGATATTACAACCGGCTCAGAGAAAAATGGCGGTCCAGTATTGATATCACCACAAATTGCCGGAACCGGTTCGGGTAGTATCGGTGGAATAATAAAATTCGATGCGTTAAAGCAAAATCAACGCTCAGGTCTTTTATTGCTAAATGGAATAGTTTATATCACATGGGCGTCACATGGCGATTGTGATCCCTATCATGGCTGGATTGTTGGATATGATAAGCAGACGCTTAGTTTGAAAATTGTTTTCAACTCAACTCCCCAGGGAGAAAAAGGAGGTATATGGATGGCAGGTGCAGGAATTGCCGCGGATGAAAATGGTAATATGTACGTTTCTGTGGGAAATGGAACTGTTGGATTCAATGGGAATCCATCTGACTTGACGAACAGAGGGGAAAGTGCATTAAAACTGTCACCGAGCGGGTCAACACTTTCTATAAATACATTTTTTACTCCTTACAATTATTCCGCATTGGAAGCTTCGGATCTCGATTTTGGTACACCAGGAATTTTATTGATTCCTAAAACAAACAGAGCATTTACGGGAGCTAAGGACGGTAATCTGTATTTACTTAATCGTGATGATATGGGTGGCTACAACTCAGGTTTCAATCAGGTGCTGCAGACTTTCAATCAAAACTCTTCTGATGCACATAATCTATCATCGCTAGCATATTATGGTGGCACAAACAATGAATATGTTTACACATGGTCTGATAATGTTACACTTAAGGCATTTCCATTTATCCGGTCTTCCGGTTTGTTTGACTTCAGTAATATAAAAGTAAACGCAGCCTCTGTTCAAGGTCCTGTAGGATATAACGGGGCTTTCTTGTCCGTTTCTTCCGATCGCGCTATCGACTCGACGGCTGTGTTATGGGTTAGTCATGCTGCCAGCGGCAACGCGAATCAGATGACAAGGCCCGGAATATTGAGAGCGTTCAAGGCAGGCGATGTTACTCAGGAAATATGGAATAGCTCTTTAAATACTTCTGATAATCCTGGCAACTATTCCAAGTTCAATTGCCCAACCATAATTAATGGAAAAGTCTACCTAGCAACCTTCTCGAATAAGCTGGTTGTTTATGGATTAAGAAAAAATGTCGTTACTGGTTTAGAGCGCTCGTCTATTGAAGAACCCATTATTTTTCCTAACCCCGCGAAAACAACATTAACAATTACGCTACGTACCGACCAATCATTTGACATAAAAATTATCGACTTAAATGGTACTGAAGTCCACTCCTATTATGGAATCCACTCTGGTGAAGACATTCATATTTCCAGTATTGCGAGTGGAATGTATTTGATCAAAATCACCACCAGTACAAAGGTATTCTTTGAAAAAATTATATTTATCAACTAAGTTCGATAGGTAGATTACCTCCAATATCAGGTAAAAACATATCACGGTGTTGGTCGCAGCGTAGTTTGGAAAACATTGCCTTTGGGAAAAAGAGTATCACTCACGCAAAGGCTTAAACGTGTAAACTCACGTCAGACTCAAATAATTTTAAAGCGTGATAAACAATAAATTTTTGATAAATTTTGCCTCTACACTAATGCCTTGGCTTTAGCGAGTAACGCAAGGTCTTGTCAATACAATTTCAGAATTATTAGACATTTCATTAACATTTCGATTATTTACTAAGCTTAGGATATGCGACTACAGTTGTGGGCTATTTGATCCTGACGCTGCGACACGCGGTGAAGTCATTGCGCCAGGATCAATCTAAAGTTATTTACTTCCCAGCGAAAACGATATCCCCACCGAACTATTCATCCACGACATCGGCTGCTTTGTTACCAATCGTCCAGCATCGTTTTTACGATTTTGATTATCGATAGTAATGCCATCTGAGTTGAAATAGTCCGCTTTAAGCATCAAGCCCATTTTATCAGATAGTGCATACCGAAAACCACCACCCACCTGCCATCCAAATGAGGAGGCGGTAGAACTTGCCTGCTTAAAGGTTGTATCTTTCTGGTCTTCAAGCAATACTATCATGGATGGCGTTGCAACACTTTTCAAGAGTCCGCCCATAACACGAAAGTCGATTGTGAACTTGCTGATTGGAAAAGAAAAGTAAGGACCTACCATCATATTGATTGAACTGTAGTTTCCAGAGGTAGATACCGTTGATTCATTTACCGCGAATGCATCGGTATAACTATCACCAAGCTTACTAACATCTTCTTTACTGAAGCCACCATGGTTTGAATAGTAAATAGCTCCACCTATGCCGATCTTAGGAAGAAAGTAACACGCTCCTTCTACTTCTACAGAAACTCCCGTTTTAGCAAATCCCGCCTTGTTATTCCAGTTATTAAATGATCCAACTTCTGATTTTGAAAAATCACCAACTGCAAAAGATGGTCCTGCTGTAATACCAATATATGATTTTACTTTTTCCTGAGCTGTAGTATTTAAAGCAATTGAAAAGAAAAGCAGCGTTACGAGTATTTGTATGTTTTTCATATTTTTTTCGAAGATTTTATGTTCTGGGTCCATTACCGTTTTTACAAAGTGTCCACTTGTGGTCCAATGACTTCTGTCACAACGTTGTTTTATAAAAGTTTTATTAACGAATCATAACATTAAACCCCACATCCAGATCTGTCGACCCCGGCGCAAACGTGCCGTTTTTAAGATTAGGCTGATGACGTAATACCAATCGCAACCATCCTGATCCAGCAGCCCCTGTTACAAATTTTGTTTCCAGACCAAGTGGATATTGTTTTGCATTCGAATCACGATCCGTAATTGTAACGGTAAGATTTAACGCTGCACCAGTCGGAATAGGTGTAGGAATAGGGTCAGGATAAACATCATTTGAATCTTGAGGGTTGTTCGGAATCACAAGCGCCGATGTAGTGGGCAATGGTTGATAAAAGAATAAGTGGTAATTTGAACGAGCCTTTATTTCAACAGAAATATTCAGAACTGGTGTTTGCGTTTTATCGAGCAGGACTAATGTTGCATTATACGTCGCATTAACCTTTAATGTAAGATCAGCATTACTGACATCAACAGGCAATGGATTGCCACTCTTGTTAAGAAGCTGCTCCCATTGTGCCGTCGGCTTATCTGATGCATCTGCTATATTGACTAACTGTAATTGCACAGTGGTGAGCGCTTCGTTGGAAATTGTCGGCGAAACCACTTGTTCGTCTTTATTACAGGAAAGCAACACAATCCCCCCTGATACTAGTATTAAGATTGATTTTATTAAATTTTTCATGCTCATTAATTGTTAGTGATAATTAATTATTTCGGATAATCGAAAATGGTATTCGTACACGAACTGTAAAATTTCTACCGGGCTCGTCATTGAAGTATCGAAATCTATCCATGTAATCCCGATAAGCAGTATTCAGAAGATTATTTCCTGTCAAGCTTATATCCATCACGTGTTTGCCGGTTGGAATAGAAAATCCAATAGTAGCATTCAATAGAAGGTATTCAGAAGGGGGAACGAGATAATCGCTATTCCCCGGCACCCGACTCTGGCGATCGGTATAAATTCCTGCTCCCCGCAGGTACATTTGCTTTAAGAATCCATGATTTCCAATTCCATAACGAAATGATATTTCAAATCGATTGGCTGGAATAAGCTGGAGGTAGTCGTTGATCGTATTATTCCAGGCATATAAAATAGAAGCCTTGCCAGTGACGCTAAGCGAATCGGTAATATTATATGTTGCTGACAGATCAATACCTCTGAACGTTGCATCTACCTGAGTGTAGGTGAATGTTGGATACGATCCCCGAATCGTATGAATGTATTGCAGGTTGGGCTTGAGAAAAATATAACCATTAATGAAATTGTTATATAAGCCCAACTCGCCCTCGAATTTGCCGCTATGAAAGTGAAATGACGTACTGGCATTGTAAGCACGCTCCGATGTAAGTGTTGCATTTCCGATCTCATACGATACGGCACTTTGGTGTACTCCTTGCGATAACAATTCGTTAATAGAAGGTGCACGCCATGCGGTTCCGAAATTTATATTCCACGAAAGTGAAGGCCTTATAAAATACTGAGCCCCGACTGTTTCAGTCAGATTCTGAAATTCCCACGTTGGCGTAATTACTTGTGCCGTATTATTATCGAGCGTATAGGCACGCAACCAGCGATAGTCATACCGTAATCCGCCCTCGAGCGTGAGACGTTCCCAACTTAGCTTTCCGATGTAAAACAGTCCACCACCATAGTTCCTGAAGTTGGGTATGAGCATTTCATACTTTCTCACATTTCCCTGGGTAATGCCATTGAATCCCACCGTCGCCGAATATTTTCCATGTGCTTTTTGCTTATAGATCAGATCAAGCGTATGCGAGACTAACTTCAGATATAGCTCAGGATTGACTCGGCCGCTTAACGGAACATAATCATACTCCGAACGTTCATTTTGCTGCCGGGCAACGATTGCGTCCAACCTGCTTTCATTATTAAAAACAATGAAAGCACTTCCCTTAAAGAGGTCATGCTTTACTTGTTGATAGGGTCTGTCAATGGAGTAGGTAAAGTAAGATGGAGTAAGTGGTTCGCTACGATTGATCGCCGCCTGCAAATCACTTACGGATTCAGCGTGCGTACCTGAGAAAATTCCCAGTTGCGTATTGAATTGACTGTAGTAAACTTCACCACCATTGTTCCTCCTTTTGTAGGCCAGTACTGTTGAAAAGTTAGCCTCTTCAAATCCAGTGTTATCAAGATAATAGTGGGGTGTTTGTGAATTACCTGCTCTTCGATATGTTCCTTGCACACGCCAGCTCAAGCCCGAAAGTTTTTTATCAAGGGCACCTTGCATAATTCCGGATACGACACCCATTCGGTTATTGGAAGCTGCCACCATATTCACTTCACCATTGATACCTGGCGATTCCGGTAGCGGCGGAGGCTCAACCATAATGACGCCACCGATGGCATCGGAACCATATCGAATGCTTGATGCTCCCTTTATTACCGAAAGCTTTTTCGCAATGAATGGATCAATTTCTGGGGCATGTTCCGACCCCCATTGTTGTCCTTCCTGCCTCACACCATTATTGAATAACAGGATTCTATTGCTATGAAGGCCATGAATAACCGGTTTAAAAATGGAAGGACCGGATTGAAGTGTGTACACTCCGGGAACACTTGTTAATGCCTCACCGAGCGAGGAACCTCTGACGTTGATAAGCTCCTCCCCTTTTATTTCAGTTTTTATCTGTGATAGCAATGCGTTTTCGTTATCACGTTCCCCTTTCACAACCACTTCATCCATCGTTGTTATCTCCGGTTGAATAGCAAAATTGAATGATGTATTTTTCGTTACAGTTATTTGAAATGTTTGTGTCGTATATCCCAGGAATTCA
>Ga0123336_10000924_pt1 | contig 28159 bp, 28 predicted proteins | sample SSSSmetaG_FD_96466 | JGI IMG/M metagenome (GOLD analysis project Ga0123336, IMG submission 96466) | Glacier valley bacterial and archeal communities from Borup Fiord, Nunavut, Canada, to study Microbial Dark Matter (Phase II) - ​SSSS metaG | ecosystem: Environmental > Aquatic > Freshwater > Ice...
AGTCTAACACTCTATCGTCTATATGTAACTTAAGCGTAGTGTTAACAGGAAAAAACAAAACCAGGAGTACAATAAACAAAAAAATACCCAAATAAAGCATAACTACACCTCATTTGGATATTATTATCGATTGGAAAATTTTTATACCCAATACTAATTTTCGATTGAAAAAGTTTCTTAAAATAACTTTTCCGAAGCAAATTAGTACGTACTTAATTCTGTTTCATTAATTACTTCCTGCCCATCATCTGCATCAAAGGAAAGCAATGGTAAATCACTAGGGCTTTTGAAGCCAAAGCACCTTAAAAACTCATCAGTCGTAGCGTAAAGAATTGGTTTTCCAGGTGCATCTAACCTTCCTGCTTCCGTCACAAGGTTTCTCTCAATTAGTCTGCCAATAGCGCTATCTGAACTGACACCTCGTACCTGCTCAATATGTGCTCTAGTAACTGGCTGCTTATAAGCAACGATTGACAGAACTTCATATGCAGCCTGAGACAGGCCCTGCCTTTGGCGAGGTTGAGACAGTAGTTTGACATATTCAAAAAGATCCGGCTTAGTGCAAAGTTGAAAACCGTTATTAATTTCTCTAATTATAATTCCTCTTGATGCTTCAAACTCATCGGACATTTTTTTAATAATGCTACTAGTAGTTTTCTTATCTAATTCAATTATTTCACATATTCTATCTAAGGGAAGTGGATCCCCGGATGCAAATAGCAGAGCCTCAATAACTGCCTGTATTTGAGAAATATCCATTTTGTACCCCACAATTAATCTTCTATATGACTTAAAGAAATACTATCAGTGTTCTCTACTTTTTCAACGAGTATCTCTCCAAATTGCCTTTGTTGGTTAATAGTTACTTTATTAAGCTTTGTAAGCTCTAAAACTGCTAGAAATCCAGTGACAATTTCAAGTTTCGAAGTCGTTTTCATGGAAAAAAGTTCTGAAAACTTAAAGCTTGCCTTTTCCATCAGTTTCCTAAGAACCTGCCTTATCTTACTTTTAAGAGAGACTTTCTCAACTTGCAAAATTGTTTTCATATTTTGAGCTGAATTGTTGCGTTTCTTCTTATTTCTCTCAATTATACCAATGTAGAAATTTTTTAGAACTTCAGGAGAAAGGCTGTAATTTTCATTGACTCTTGGGATATCTATTGTTTCTGGAAGCTTATAGATAGCTCCCTCCCATTGTGACTCTCTTTTTCGTAAAGACTCTGCAAATTCCTTGTATTTTTTATATTCAATCAGCTTTAAAATAAGCTCTTCCCTAGGGTCAATTTCTGATTCTTCCTCCTTGTCTTTTTTAGAAGGAAGCAAGAGCTTTGACTTTATGTGGAGAAGGGTTGCCGCCATGAGAAGGAACTCACTTGCAACCTCCATGTCGAGCTCCTTCATGCCATAAAGGTAGTCCATGTATTGATCTGTAATATCGTTTATGGGAATATCATAGATATTCATTTTGTTTTTTTCAATCAAGTGAAAAAGAAGGTCAAAAGGACCCTCAAAGTTCTCAATCTTGATTTGACATGCATAAGTTAATGAACTCTCCAAAGAGCTACCCCCATATTACCAGTCAATTTTCATAGAAGACCTAACTTCATCCATTGTCTTCTGTGCCTTCAATCTAGCCTTTTTATTACCTTCTTCAATAACTTCTCTAATTATATTAGGCTTTTGGATTATCTCCTGCCTTTTATTATATATTGGTTCAAGGTGCTCAACCATTTTATTTGCAAGGTTTTTCTTACACTGAACACAGCCTATTGTGCCAGCTTTACAGCAGCTCTCTACCTCAGGAACCTCAGCCTCGTTGAAAACCTTATGAAAGGCGTATACAGTACATACCTCTGGATGTCCTGGATCATCCTTTTTAATTCTTGCTGGATCTGTAAGCATTGTTTTAACTTTAGTTCTTATTGTCTCTGGGCTATCTGAGAGGGCAATGGTATTTCCATAGCTCTTACTCATTTTTCTTCCATCAAGTCCAGGAAGCACCTTTGCCTTGGTAAGAAGAGCCTTTGGCTCTGGGAATAAATCACCGTATATGAAGTTATACCTTCTAACCATTTCTCTTGTTAGCTCCAGATGTGGAAGCTGATCTTCACCTACTGGAACAACGTCAGATTTATAAAGCATAATATCCGCCGCCATAAGGTTAGGATATCCTAAAAAGCCATATGTCGCTATGTTTTTATCCTTCAATTGTGCAATCTGGTCCTTATAGGTAGGACATCTCAAAAGCCATGAAAGTGGAGTTGTCATTGAAAGTAACAAATGAAGCTCCGCATGCTCTTTAACATTTGACTGAATAAACATACAGCATTTCTCAGGGTTTAGCCCTGCGCTCAGCCAATCTGTTACAAGGTCAGTTATATTATTTTTAATCTCTGAAGTATCCTCATAGCCTGTAGTAAGTGCATGCCAGTCAGCAACTTCAAAATAACATTCATAATCATTCTGTAGCTTAACCCAGTTCTCCAATGCACCAAAATAATTTCCAAGATGCAGTGCGCCTGTGGGTCTCATTCCACTTAAAATAGTTCCTTTGCTCATGTAAAGACCTCCAATGTATTGTTAATATATATATCCTTTAAAGGAATAATCTTGCTATAGGTATTGCTATTGTTTTGGCTATAGCGCCAATGCCTGCTGTCAGTGGTGACATTATTAATGATAAAATTCCTGGTGCTACAAAAATAATTAATAGGAAAGCAATAGATATATAATTTTCATAGGAAAGCATTGTGTAGTAGTATTTTGGTGGTAAAAAGCCTCCTAATATCTTCGAGCCATCAAGTGGCGGAAATGGTAGCAGGTTAAAGGCTGCAAGCCCAATATTTATTATAACAAAAACAGAACCTAAATTAAAAATTATAGCTCTATAATCCCATGAATTAATAAACTCACTATTAATATTAACATTGTACTTTTGTGAAATATAGTACTTAGGTATATAAAAAACAACAGCAAGAATCAGATTAGATACAGGTCCTGCAAAGCTTACAAGCATAGTGCCCTGTCTTCTGTTCTTATAGTACATGGGATTAATAGGAACAGGCTTTGCCCAACCAAAGCTAGAAACCAAAAGCATAATAGTTCCTAATACATCCAAATGCTTTAAAGGGTTCATGCTAAGCCTTCCCATCTGCTTAGCTGTAGGGTCCCCTAATTTATATGAAATATATGCATGTGACAGCTCATGAAATGTAAGGGAGAACAATATTGCAGGAATCAGGAAAACAAGTACTGTCAATGGGTATCTTAATATCATTTAATCACTCCTAATCATTTAGTTGGTGTCAACCCCACCTTGAAGCTCTTTGCGCTCCCCAGCATTTCTTTGGCATGGGATAGAGTTATATGGGTTATTGTAGTTCCTCCTAGTATTCTGGCCAGCTCGTTTGCAGTACCGACTTTGTCTAGAAGAGCAACTTCTGTTACAGTATTTTCTTCCATTGTATGCTTCTCTATTAGAAAATGATTATCAGCCATAGCCGCTATCTGTGGAAGATGGGTAACGCATAGCACTTGATGACAGCGAGAGATGAAGGATAACTTCTCTCCTACCTTCTGGGCCGCCCTTCCACTTATTCCTGTGTCTATTTCATCAAAAATAAGTGTTGGTACACTGTCTACATCTGCAAGTATGGTTTTAATAGCAAGCATAACTCTTGACATTTCTCCCCCGGAGGCAATCTTTGAAAGTGGCTTGACTGGCTCCCCTGCATTTGCCGAGAAAAGGTATTCTACATGGTCTAGTCCTACTGGAGTAAACTTATAGGATTTACCTTCTATTTTATCATCAAATACTATATGTACCTTAAAATCTGCACGCTTTATTTCTAAATCCCCTAGCTCTTCAACAATCCTCTTTTCAAGAAATGAAGCCGCTACTTTTCTCTTCTCACTCATCTTCATGGAAAGAGCAAACATTTCATTCTCAAGTACACAAAGTTCCTTCTGAAGCTGAGCAACAAGCTCTTCGCTATTTACTAGCTCTTCATACTCTTTTTGTATTTCATCGTAATATTCTAATACTTCTTCGATACTATTTCCATACTTTTTTTTGAGTTTATAGATAATGTCCAGCCTTTCGTCAAGTTTTTCCAGAAGGCCTGGCTCAAAATCCACCTGTCCTCGTTCATTTCTTATATTTTCACAAATATCCTCTAATTGATACACCACTTCATAAAGCTTTTTCGAAAGTCCTTCATAATTTTCTCCATATTTCGTGAGCAGTGCAATATCTCCAGCACATTTATTCATCATATCTAATATTGCAACTTTGTCATCTTCGCCATCATAAAGAGCCTCATATGAGTTATTTAAGGTTGTCAGAATTTTCTCAGTGCCTCCAAGGAGGTGCCTTTTAGCTGATAATTCTTCCTCTTCACCCTTTTTAAGTTTGCTTTCTGTAATCTCATCAATCTGAAACTTCAAAAGGTCCAGCTTTCTCTCTCTGGAGGTGCCTTCGCCAGATATCTTGACCAATCTCTGTCTAAGAACCCGTCTCTTTTCAAGAAGATCTTTGTATTCTTTCTTTAAAATACCTAGTTCTGCTCCTGTAAAAAGGTCAAGAAGTTCAATATGTGTCTCAACATTCAAAAGTGACTGATTATCATGCTGTCCATGAACGTCAATTAGCATCGAGCCCAATTCCTTTAAAAATGACACTGTTACCATATTTCCATTGACTCTGCACAGATTTCTGCCTGAAACAGTAAACTCCCTTGCAATAATTATTGTGTTATCTGCTTCAAGAACAATTCCTGCATTAGTAAACAATTCTTTGACCTTTTCCCTGCTATCTGAAAAAACAGCTTGAACAAAAGCTCTATCACTACCTGTCCTGATAAGCTCTCTAGAAGCACGGCCACCTAATATGGCATTAATTGAATCAATAATAATTGATTTACCTGCTCCTGTTTCTCCCGTTAAGAGATTTAGCCCATCGCCAAAATCCATTCCGACCTTTTCAATAAGCGCAATATTTTGAATTTCAAGCCTTAAAATCATATTGACCACCCCAAAAAGAAAATTATCCTTTCATTTTAAGAAGCTTACTTGATATCTCCCTTGCAACGTCCTCAGTCCGACAAATATTTACTATGGTGTCATCCCCTGCAATAGAGCCAATTATATCAGAAAATTTGAAAGCATCAATGGCAGAAGCAACTCCCTGAGCCATACCAGGAAGAGTCTTCACAACCATAATATTATTGGCATAATCACATGAAACCAGAGACTGACTTAAAACTGTAAGAAGCCGATTAGATAATGTGGCGTCATTTTGACCCATTTGTGCATAGCGATATCTACCTGAGGAATCCATTACTTTTATAAGTCTAAGCTCCTTTATATCTCTGGAAACTGTTGCCTGAGTGACCTCAAGTCCCTCGTCCTTCAGTTTGTCTGCGAGCTCTTCTTGAGTCTCAACAGGCGTGCCCTCAATAATTTGTATTATTTTTGCATGTCTGTTATATTTCATCTTTTCTTAAACTCTCTCCCATATCATAAATTTTTGTCCTTAAAACATTGAAATAATATTTATTGCTAAACTTAATTAGATTTACACATTTATCACTCTTAGTGCATTCTATCACAAAACCCTCACCTAATTTGTATCTATTTTGCCCATCTATGCTAATTAAAGATTCATCAGATGAATTTCCACATTCAGAAACCTTTACAATATAGTCACCAGAAGTAACTATTGATTTTGAGTAAAGATTATGAGGACAAATAGGAGTGAGGATAATATTATTAAGCTGAGGATCAACTAATGGCCCTCCAGCAGACATTGAATAGGCTGTTGAGCCTGTAGGTGTGGCAATAATAAGGCCATCTCCAGATATTGCATCGACAAATTCTTCGTTAATATACATTTTAAGTCTTACTAAACTAGACATCAAATCTTTTGTTATAGCAATATCATTTAAGGCTATATCATTGTATAAAAGTTCCCCCTTACAGTTAAATATCTTTGTCTGCAGTGTCATCCTTTTTTCAATGTGATAATCGCCTGCAAGGATTCTATCAACTGCTCTTGAGGTATGTTCCTTATCAACCTGCGTTAAAAATCCCAGTGTACCAAGATTAATTCCAAGTATAGGTTTGCCCTCGAAGGATATTCTCCTAGCTGCTCGAAGGAGTGTACCATCTCCGCCCAGGGTAAAGACCACGTCAGCATTTTTAACAATGTTTTCAATATTATGGACGGAGGAATCAAGTTCAAGGCTCTTTGCCGAATCCTCATCAAATATATAATCTCCTCCTTTGTCTACAATCATGTCCTTTAGATTGCTGGCAAACTGGAGGTCCTTATCTTTATTTTTATTAGCAATTATACCTATTCTAATCATTATACATTGCTTCCTCAATAGCTTCCCAAATAATTTTGTCAAATTCAAAAGCTTATTTTTAAATTATATCAAAATATTACAGTAAGTAAAACAAAAACATTCGAATGGGCAGATGTAAAATGATTAATTACAAAGATTTCTGGGGAAATTATATTTATGTTTTTACAGGAAGGTGGTATTTTATGAAAAAGAATATAAACAAGGTAACAATAGTAGGTACTGGATTTGTTGGTTCAACCTCAGCTTATACGCTTATGGTAAATGGCCTTGTTTCTGAAATAGTATTAATTGATGCAAATATCGATAAAGCCGAGGGTGAAGTTATGGATTTAAACCACGGCATGCCTTTTGTCAGACCCGTTAATGTGTACAGAGGGACATATGAGGATTGTGCAGGTTCTGACATTGTAATTATCGCAGCTGGGGCAAACCAGAAACCTGGCGAAACACGAATTGACCTTGTGAAGAAAAACACAGAGATTTTTAAATCCATAATCCCACAAATAGTCAAATTCTGTAGCGATTGCATTCTGTTGGTAGTTACAAACCCTGTGGATATACTGACCTATGTCACCTTAAAATTGTCCGGATTCCCCCAAAACAGGGTTATAGGATCAGGAACAGTCCTTGATACTGCAAGGTTCAGATACATTCTTGCTGAGAAATCAGGAGTAGACACTAGGAATATACATGCCTATGTTCTGGGAGAGCATGGAGATACTGAGGTACTTACCTGGAGTCTTACCAATATTGCTGGCATTCCATTTAATAAGTTTTGCAACAGAACAGGTAAATGCCAATCAGATTTTGATAAAGAATTGATTCATAATGACGTTAAATCCGCAGCCTACAAGATCATAGAAAAGAAGGGTGCAACATATTTCGCAGTTGCTTTGGCTGTATTAAGAATAGTGGAGGCCTTGCTTAGAGATGAAAGTTCTATTCTTACTGTATCAAGCTTTTTAGAAGGTCAATACGGTCTATCGGATGTTTCCTTGAGCGTTCCAACACTAGTTGACGCACATGGAGTAGAAATGGTTCTAGAACTGCCAATTAGCGCTGATGAGCTTAGTTTACTTCAAAAGTCCGGGAACTCTTTGAAGGAGGTAATTAAGACGCTGGATTTGTAAAACAAAAAAAGCTCTTGCCCCAAATAAATCGGTGCAAGAGCTTTCCTATTACTGATTCTTTCATGCCTTACAGAACGCACTTGTCATTCTGAACGTAGTGAAGAATCTTATCAGTTACTCTAAGAAGAATAAACGGAATATCATTGTGGAAGCTTCTGCTCTAGTTGCATCATTCTTTGGAGCAAAATCACCGCCTGGTAAACCTTTGATAATCTCATATTTAGCAGCGGCTGCAACATCAGACTGTGCATAAGCATCAATGCTGCTTGCATCAGTAAATGTAACCTGAGCTCCAGATACTTCAGTTTTCTTATTCTTAACAACCTTAAGAGCTCTAGAAATCATAACTGCCATATCCTGACGTGAAATATTTTCACGAGGAGCAAATGTTCCATTTCCAAGGCCTGCTACTATACCAGACTTTGCGGCTGCAGCTACATCACCAACAAACCAGTCATCGCTCTTAACATCATTAAAGCTGTTTACAGCTGTTGAATCAGTTAAATTAAAGCTTCTAACAAGTAAAGCAGCAAATTCTGCTCTAGTAATCTTGTCTTGAGGCTTAAAGCTACCATCTTCATAACCCTTTACTATACCTTTAGAAGCCATAACTTCAACATTATTCTTAAACCAGTCACCATTATTTACGTCTGCAAAACTAACATTAGACTCTTTTATTACATAAAGACTAAAATGTTTTGTTACAAAAACAACAGATTTTGTTGTAGCATCATAAGTTCCTATTACATTCACTAAAGAGCCATCATCTTTAATAAAGAATACTGTAATCTTACTACTATCTTCGCCAGCTTTTAATGTATAAGGAATACTTACAGTGATTGGCTTAGAGAAATTAGTTACAGTCTTGTCACCCTCTTTTACAGTAAAGTCAATAACAATATTGTCCCCAACTACCTCTTTGTATTGATCAGAAATAGCACCCTTCTCCACCTTAGCAGCAGATATAGTAACCGCTTCTTTAACATCACCGAAAGCCTTAGGACTAAATGTGAAGCTTGCAACGTCAGTATTTAGAGATATTTTATCAATATTCTTTGCTTTTGCAGTATCCATAAGCGCTGCAGGGATTTCGAAGTTTGAAACGCTAACGTTCTCACCTGACTGAGCTGAAAGGTTAAGTACTTTTTCAACAGCCACATCAAGCTTTGAAGCATCAAGAACTGTGCTTAGCTTTTCTGCTGCTGCAACTATACTATCCATAGCCTTATTTATACCAATTAATTCTGAATCAGAAATCTTAGCTGTAGCTGTAGTACCAGAAACAGTAGAATTAACTGTCTGATTTGAAGCCTTACTCATAACTGCATCTACAAGAGCATTAATCTTTTCTACAAGAGCCTTCTCTTCTGCTAGAGTAAGTTTATTTGCAAGAATATTGGTAGCTTCATTAATTGCTTCAGCTGCCTTAATAGAAGCATCTCCTATATTTAACCCACCTATTGCCTCAAGAGTAGAGTCGAGAAGCTTTGTGCCCTCAGCAGGGTCTGGATTTGTAGTTGGTTCTGGATTTGTACTTGGTTCTGGAGTAATACCACCGCCAGGTCCATCACTATGATGAGTAGGAGTAGGTGTAACAGCCTCGCATATATTATATGCTCTTAGAAGTGTTGCTACTTCACTAACATTAAATCCATTGTTAGCAATTGAATTATTAATCTTTACAATAAAACTATCAAAATATGAAGGAATAGGGTTTTTATCCTTATCTTCGCGTGGAGTAAATAAATATGTAATTGCTAAATCTGCATATAATGCAGAAATTATTGGGTAAGTAGTCAATTGTTGTTTTACTACAGCTCTGGCATTATCAACTGCTTGAAATGCTGTTTTATCTGCATTTAGTTTTACAACTGGAGCAAGGCTACTATATAGAGCATTATATAGTTCTAAATCCGTGTTAACCTTAAGTGACTCCTTTAATCCAGCCTTTGAAAGGGAATTACCCAGGAAACCATAAAGTGGCAAAATAGTATCACGATATGTCAATACTTTGTTTGCAAGTAAAAGCAATGAGTCTGTAGATATTTGGTCTACGCCATCACCAATAACATTTTGTCCTTCTAAAGCTTTAACAACCGCGCCAACAGCATCCGCTGCGGTCATAGCTCCAGGCTCCTTAGCTTCGAATTCAGCGAAATCCAATAATCCAACCAGTATGGTACTTTTTGCTGCTGGAGTCAGCTGATTAAGCTTATTTGCAACACTTATTACGTCACTACTATTTGCATGAGATACTGTAGCAGGGATAAGTGCGATCATCATACATACAACTGTAAGTAAGCTAATCAGCCTCTTCAATCCCTTTGTTTTACTTAAATTACCCATAATCATTCTCCTTTATTATAATTTATTTGTACTCTATATAACTAAAATCATGCCTAACTACCTGCTTATATCTTTCACTAATACACCTATTGCTCATTTTAAAACCTGAGCCATAGGTATTTATAAAATATAACGAGGTAAATAGTCAAGATTTTGATTCAATATAAAAAACTAGGCTCTTACATAATCCAATATAGCTTCCTTTACTTTAAGAAAACTAAAAATTGTTTTCGACTTTGTCTTCGGGATATTCGTTATTTCCTTGCTACTTAGAATATTCCTACTGTTTTGTTCAAATAGTAACTCTGAAACTTCAGTTCCAAATTTATCATTAATAATATTTCTTGCTCTCGATAAATTCGGTGACCTTCCTCTATTAGTGTGACAATCAGAGGCTATAACTCCTACATACCCCATATGAATAAAATCTAAACCGATTCTCTGTATGTTCTTCCCAAAAAGTCCGGTAATACTTCCAGAATTTATTTGAAAAATCAATCCCTGTTCCTTCCATTTTTCTAGGAGTACAGGCTTTTCTCCAATTTCACGATTTCTCTCAGGATGAGCTAGCACTGGAGTATATCCCATGAGAGCAATCTCAAATAGTATATCATCAGCATACCCTGGCACCATCGTCATAGGAAGTTCAACCAAGACGTATCTACCACCGTTTAGCGTCATTACTTCTCTAGCCTTCAAAAGGTCTGGAATCTCAGGACTTAAAAATATCTCATTCCCTGGATACAAATTTAATTTTACACCCAAGCTACTTGATAACTTTCTAAGCTTAGCGAGTTCATTTGATACAACGGATGCAGTATTTTCCACTTCGCCGTAAATATAATGAGGAGTGACACACATATCTGTGATACCATCTGATTGAGCCTTTTTAAGCATTTCAGAGGAAATCTCAATGTCTTTGGCACCATCATCTATGCCCCAGAGGACATGAGAATGAATATCTATCATAATCAATCCTCTTTCCTAAGCTTCTTTTTTCTTTTTTTATTCATTTTGGGATCATCTGTTTCCCCATAATAGTAATAGTAGTAGTAATAATAATTTCCCTGGGCATTTTTATCCAGCTTGTTTAAGACAACTCCGATAATGTTTGCATTAACCTTTTCCAAGAGCTCTTTTGATCTCTTTATCTCATCAATCTTTACTTGCCCTGAAGCAGCCACCAAAATAATACCATCTACCATAGATGATAGTATTGCAGCATCAGTTACACTACCAACTGGAGGTGTATCTATTAATACTATATCAAATATTTCTGTAACCTCATCAAGAAATTTCTTCATACTTTCAGATTGAAGAAGTTCAGATGGATTAGGAGGAATAGGCCCACTAGTAAGAACATAGAGATTATCTACCAAGGTATCATGTATGCAGATTCCAAGTGCTTCCTTTTTTGCAAGGATATTTACTAACCCTAATTGATTTCTAAAATCATAAAGCTTATGGATTGTAGGCTTTCTAAGGTCTGCATCAACAATTAGCACTTTACTTCCTGATTGGGCAAAAGTAATAGCAAGATTAGAAATAGTAGTACTCTTACCTTCATTAGGTCCTGAACTTGTTATTGCAATTACCTTTAATGGCTTGTCCACACTGGAAAACTGAATATTTGTCCTTAAAACTCTATAAGCTTCAGATATGGGGGATTTAGGTTTTTCATGAACTAGCAATGAATAATTCTGCAAAATTAAAATACTCCTCTCATTTTCATTTCAGTATCTTTAACTCATTTATTCTGGGAAAACTGGAATGGTACCTATAACAGGTAAATCAAGGTGTTTTTTAATATCTTCTGGAGTTTTTATTGTATCATCTAAAAACTCAATTATAAATACAACTCCAATACCAAGCATAAATCCAATAAGAAGGGCAATTGCCATATTCGTTTTCTTGTTTGGTTTAATTGGTGCTTCCGGAACAACTGCTTTATCAATTATCTGGATATTCTCAACCTTCATTATCTCTTCAGCTTTCTTTTTGAAAACCTCAGCAACTTTGTCGGCAAGATTTTTAGTGAATACGGGATCACCATCTGTTGCAGAAATAACAATTAGACGAGTGTCCTTTTTAGAAGTAACATTAAGCATCGTAGCAAGTTTGTCAGTAGTGATGTCTTTTAAATTCATTTCTTTTATAACAGCATCTGAAATAAGTCTACTCTTTACAAGCTCACGATAATCGTTTACAAGTCTGTCATTCAACAAAACATCATTGTACATTATGGATGTGGATTGAGATTCAGTATTTTTACCAATGTAAATTGAAGTATTTGACTGATAAACAGGAGTTGCAATGAAAAAGCTATAGACTGCGCCAAGAATAAGCGCGGAAACTGTAAAGGAAACAATAACCCACCAGCGCTTAAGCATTACTTGAAATAAGTATTTAAGTTCGATTTCTTCCATTATGATGACCTCACAAGTATGTCTTTTAATAAATAATTCGACAACATTATATCATATTGTCAATAACGTAACAAGCAATAAATACTAGATTATGTAAAAATGTCTATTTCTATTTGTATTTTTTTAGTAAATTTGTTATATACCAGCTTTTTTATATAGTTCCACCATCTTTGCCTGTTTTTGTGTATCAAATTCTTGTTTTGCCTGATCAACAGAAGCTGTTGACAAACCATTACTTTCAAGCTCAGACTTCATCTCATCTAATTTTGTATTAACCTGTGCTGTCAATGAATTATCTATTAGCTCTGCCTGTGGAAGGTAATTTGTGACTATTGATATCTTTTTTTCTAAAGTCTGTTGTTCTTTAGGCAGACTGTGAAATTCTGTAGAGGCCTTTGTAATTATATCGTTTATCTGAGACATGTTTGAATCTCTAAGGCTGTTTAATTCACCCTCATACTTACTTATAATAGAGTCAAGTTTCTGATTTGCTTCGGAGTTATTTGATGGAACAGATGGAGAAGATGGACCCGACGGAGTAGATGGTACTGGTACAGAAGGATCTACAGGCGTCTCTGGTATTTGTATTGATGCAGCAGTTTTAATAACAACTTTTAAATTAACCTCATCCCACTGCACATCTGATCCACTGTTTTCAGCCATGAATCTTATTGGAACTAGAGTCCTGTCATTAATAATTATAGCCGGGACATCAAGAGTAATCTCTTTTCCATCGACTACAGCTATGTTGCTGTCTATGACAAGCTTTATTGTCTTGTCACCTTTAACTGCAGTAACAGTACTCGTTGCTTCATCCCATGAAACAATTACTCCCAGGCTCTCAGCAATAGCTCTAAATGGAACCAGAACTCTGCCATTTTGCTCAATTGGTGCTACATCCATTGTAAGAGGTTTTCCATCAATATCAATATTGATTTTTGGAACCTCAGCTCCTATAGCGCTAGTACTAAGAGGTAAACATATAATAAGAGCCAGTAAAAATGATAATATTGCTTTCTTCATATTGATCTTCCTTTCAGGTATATATTTATAATATTTTATTGAATGCTGTATTCTTTATCGTCTAATACTATAGATTTCTAAAATCAGATGACTTTTTCTTCATAAATTTATTTGTTGCTGTAAATAAAGTAATCCCTAATAAAGCCCCTGAACTATCAATTAAAACATCCTTAACTTGTCCACCTCTACCCGGTACAAAGAGCTGATGCACTTCATCACTCGTAGCATAAAGAACACAAATGACTAAAGTAAAAATGACCACTCTAAAACCAGTAACTCTACTTCTCTTTAATGCATTCATTACCAATGTTCCAAGAATAAGATATGCAAAAAAATGTGCATTTTTTCTAACTAAATGATTAGAGCCGTCTAAACCAAGAATAGAATCAGGTGAAACTATCTTCACTACTTTTATAACAATCTGCGTTATACCTGTGCTAAGCTTGTTAGATCGCTGTACCACTTGTGATGATAGGTAAAAAATAAGCAACATCCAACATAGGACTGCTGCCCAGGATATTAGGAGGATTAATTTGTTTTTGTTTTTAACCATTGTTGTAATTCCTTTACTTCTTATCTTTTTATACCCCCAAACTTATTAGTTCATTTCTTAACTGTTCAGGGCTTTCAAAATATGCAGTTTTAAAGCCAATTTCTTTTGCTGCAACAACATTTTCAGCCGTATCATCTATAAAAACTGATTCCTCAGGCTTTATTCCATACTTTTTACAAAGGTTTGTAAAGATTTCTTTCTCTGGTTTTAGCAGCAAAACATCAGAAGAAACAACCCTTCCATCAAAGTTTTTTAAGAAATCATGCTTCCTCGATACCTCCTCAAAGGCCTTCTTATGAAAGTTTGTCAATAAATATGTCTTATATCCTTTTTCTTTTAAACTCTCTAGAATATCTATGCTTCCCTGAATTGGAGTAAGAATTTGTGTCCAATAATTTATTACATCTTTTATATTGTCATAATACTCAGGACACCTTTTAGAAATAATATCAATAGCTTCATCACTTTCAATTATCCCTCTATCCAGATCAAGCCACTCTTTACTTAAAAAGATACATTTATAAAGATTTTCGGCTTTTTCAGTATCATACATTTTCTGAAGAAATATCATGGGTTTAAAACTTAGTAGAACATTTCCTAGATCAAAAACAATATTTTGAATCATGTTGCCTCCATAATTGACTTAGTTAAGTTAGTTTTTGCAAAACACTAACTGCGTATTGTCTATAATAATTTATATGGCTCCAGACTTTTCATACTTAATAAAGTTCATAATAACTTCATCAAGTTCTTTGCTTAAATTTAAAACTTGCTCGTTACTCAAATCGTTTTTATTAGAAACCATGAATTCTAACTCCTGTCGCAGATTCTCCATTGTTTCCACAGTATATTTTTCTTTTATCATAGGGCTCCTCCTGAGTAAAACTTGCTTAATGAGCAAATTATATCATTAAAGTTGCTCTATAATCAACATTATATTACTTCTAAGGAGAATAATTATGGAAAATAATAAACATACGCCCATTCGAAATCTTATAGGCGACAGAGTAAGGGAAGCCCGTCATAAATCGAAACCCAAAATTACACAAAATGATCTGCTTGCTCGTCTGGCAGTAAGGGGTATTGATCTAGAAAAAACATCAATTTCAAAAATTGAAGCAAAAACTAGGCCTGTTACTGATATTGAACTGGTTGCTCTATCAGAAGCACTGGGAGTGCATATATTATGGCTTTTGGGTATCAAGGGGTAAGTGGAATAAATAGGCATATAATAAAAGTAGCGGAAACTAATGAAGGTAAAGCAATCAAAAACATGAAGCTTTTGTGATTTCTACAAGCCATTCTTCTTACAAATTTTCCCTATACCACTCAATCGCCGCTTTAATTCCTCGCTCAAAACTCCAGTCTGGATCATATCCAAGCATTTCTCTTGCTTTACTTATGTCAGCATTGCTATGTTTAATATCACCTTTTCGATCAGGTCCCATAATAGGTTCAATATTTTTTCCTAATGCTTTACACAGTTCATGATAAATATCAATTAAATATTCACGACCGCCAAAAGCAATATTATACGCCTGTCCAGCCACTTCATGGGATGCTTTACAAGCCTTCAAATTAGCTTCGATTACATTCTCAATATAGGTAAAGTCACGGCTTTGTTTACCGTCACCGTTTATAGTAGAACGCTCGTCATTCATAAGTTGCTTAATAAACTTAGGTATAACAGCGGCATATGCACCGTTTGGATCTTGTCTTCTGCCAAAAACATTAAAATATCTCAAGCCATATGTATCAAGTCCATAGAGTTTTGTGTAGAGTTTTCCATATTCCTCGTCTACCCTCTTTGTAAGTGCATAAGGAGATAATAGATTACCCTCTCTGCCTTCCTTTTTCGGAAGATTAGGTTCGTCACCATATACAGATGAACTAGAAGCATACACAAACTTTTTCACTCCGTTTTGTCTTGCTGCTTCCATCATATTGAGCGTACCTCTAATGTTAATTTCTTCATATTTTAATGGCATCTCAATACTTCTAGGTACACTCCCCCAAGCTGCTTGATTAAGTACAAAATCTACTCCCTTGGTTGCTTCCAAACAAGTATCAAGGTTTCTAATATCGCCCTTAATAAACATATAATTAGGATGGTCAATAAACATGTCTATATTTTCCTGTTTTCCTGTTGAAAGGTCATCTAGACAGCGAACTTTATTTCCTCTATTTAGTAAAGCCTCGCAAAGGTTAGAACCAATAAAGCCAGCCCCTCCTGTTACAAGAAAAACTGCTTCTTTTTCAAATGAAATATTTTCATAGCCCATTATTATCATATCTCCTTAAGTTATTTAAAATCTCCAATATCTATATCCTGCGGTTTCAAATTCTTTTCGATTGAGTATACCTTTTATATCAAGTAGAACCTTATTTTGAGTTGGTACGTTCTTATACAACTTTTCCAAGTCAGACTGTTTGAGTTTTAAAAATTCGTCATGAGCAACTGCAAGAATCACAGCATCCATATCTTTTATTTCTTCCATCGAATCAAACTTTATGCCATACTCACGTCTTGCCTCTTCTAAATCTGCAGCAGGATCTGCAATCATCGGTGTAATACCATATTCTTTAAGTTCATTCACTATATCAATCACTCTTGTATTACGGGTGTCAGGACAATTTTCTTTAAAAGTGAACCCTAGAATTGCTACTTTAGCAGTCTTAACTGGAACATCAGCTTTGACAAGATTTTTTATTAGGTTTTCAACAACATACTTACCCATGTCATCATTGATACGACGACCAGAAAGAATAATCTGAGAGTGGTATCCCATTTCTTCTGCTTTATATGTCAGGTAGTATGGGTCAACTCCAATACAGTGACCTCCAACCAATCCAGGATAGAACTTTAAGAAGTTCCACTTTGTTCCCGCTGCTTCAAGTACAGCCTTTGTATCAATACCCATCTTGTTAAAGATGATGGACAGTTCGTTCATAAAAGCAATATTAATATCACGTTGACTATTTTCAATGACTTTTGCAGCTTCAGCGACCTTAATGCTTTCAGCTCTATGTACGCCAGCTTGTACCACTAGTTCATATACTTTTGCTACTGTATCTAATGTTTCTTCATCCATACCAGATACGATTTTCACGATGGTCTCTAATCTGTGTTTCTTATCACCCGGGTTGATACGTTCTGGGGAATAACCTACTTTGAAGTCTACGCCACATTTTAATCCTGATTCCTTTTCAAGAATTGGAATGCAAATATCCTCGGTAACACCAGGATAGACAGTAGATTCGTATACCACTATGGAGCCTTTACTAAGATTTCTACCAAGAACTTTACTTGCTCCTTCAACAGGTGTCAAATCAGGTGTGTGGTCTGCATTAACAGGCGTAGGTACTGCAACAATATGGAACTTTGCTTCTCTAAGTTTTGTTTCATCCGAAGTGAAGTCAACTTTGCAGGTCGCTATGGTATCATTACCCACCTCTTTTGTAGGGTCTATACCTGACCTATATAATTCAATTTTAGCATTGTTAATGTCAAACCCTATAACGTTTACCCTTTTCGAAAAGGATACTGCTATTGGCATCCCTACATAACCTAATCCAACCAAGGATATTTTTTCTTGTTTATCTAATATTCTTTCATATAAACTCATTCTATATATCCACCTTTAATATCTATTTTCTCCACACCATTTTATTTACAATTCCTGTATAACTCTGAATTATTTTAACCACCTTGACACTGACGTTTTCGTCTGCATAATCAGGAGTCGTAACGCCTAGGTCACCATTTTCATACATTGCAACAGCAAGGCCAACTGCTTGCAGTACCTGCTCTGTAGTGATACTTCCAATTATGAAATTACCCTTATCCATAGATTCTGGCCGTTCTGTACTGGTACGCACTGATACAGCCGGGAATTTAAAATAGGATGCTTCCTCAGGAATAGTACCGCTATCAGATACTACACAGAATGCATTCAACTGCAAATTATTATAATCTGAAAATCCAAAGGGCTTTAGACTTCTTACATTAGGATGGAATTTGAAACCCCTCTGATCAATGAATTTTGCACTGCGAGGATGAGTGCTGTAAATAACAGGCATATCATAATTTTCAGCCATAGCGTTAACTGCATTCATCAAAGCAAAGAAGTTCTCTTCAAGGTCAATATTCTCCTCACGATGAGCAGAAAGCAGGATATACTTGCCCTTCTCTAAGCCCAAAGTCTCAAGTATTTTGCTGCTCTTTATTTTATCAATGTTGGCCGTTAGCACTTCTGCCATAGGAGAGCCTGTTACATAAGTGCGCTCTTTTGCGACACCTTCAGAGTTCAAATATCGTCTAGCATGTTCGCTATAGCACAAATTTACATCGGCTATATGGTCAACAATTCGTCTATTAGTCTCTTCTGGCAAATTCTCATCAAAGCAGCGGTTTCCGGCTTCCATATGAAAGATAGGCACTTTCAATCTTTTGGCTGATATGGCTGACAAAGCTGAATTCGTATCACCCAGAATTAAGAGCGCGTCCGGTTTTACTTCAGATAACACTTTATAACTCTTGGCTATAATATTTCCAATGGTTTCTCCTAGATTATCTCCAACTGCTTCCAAATAATAATCAGGTTTCCTCAAGCCTAAATCTTCGAAGAAAATCTGGTTTAGTGTATAATCCCAGTTCTGACCAGTATGAACTAATACCTGGTCAAAATATTTGTCGCATTTCTTTATAACCTCTGAAAGACGGATAATCTCAGGTCTCGTACCGAGGATAGTCATCAATTTTAATTTTTTTATCGTTGTATTTTCCATTTTACACCTCCAAGTAGTAAGTATCCGGCTTATCCTTGTTGAAGCACTCATTTACCCACATTAAGGTCACCATGTCAGTTTTCCCCAGATTCTCGATATTGTGGGTGTAGCCAGTGGGTATATCAACTACTTCCAGCTTTTCTCCACTGACATAATATTCGATAACCTCATCTGTTCCAACCTTGCGAAAACGAACCACGCCATTACCGCTTACAACAAGGAACTTCTCATTCTTGCTATGATGCCAGTGGTTACCTTTTGTAATACCTGGCTTAGATATATTGACGGATACCTGTCCACTTTCCTTAGTTCTTATAAACTCAGTAAAAGATCCTCTATTATCAACATTCATTTTTAAAGGGTATTGAAACTGATCTTCTGGCAGATAGCTTAAATATGTACTATATAATTTCTTGGTAAACTCGTCAGACATATTAGGAACAGAAAGCTCTTCACGACTCTTCTTGAAAGAATAAATTAAATGTACAATCTCTCCAAGAGTAATAGTATGAACTACTGGAACACTACAATAATGATCCACCTTGTTTTCTTTGCCTTCTATGGCATGGATTAATTCTGCAACTACATCATAAATGTAGACAAGATTCATTACCACCTTCGGATCATTAACTTGTATAGACAAATCATGTGCAATATTATAACAAAACGTTGCTATTGCACTATTATAATTTGGTCTACACCATTTGCCAAAGACATTTGGAAAACGATAAACAAGTACCTTTGAACCCGTTTCTTTTGCGTAGGCAAACATTAAATCTTCACCGGCTTTTTTGCTTTGTCCGTAAGGATTATCAAAAGCTGCTTGTGAAGAAGAGGAAATCATTACCGGACAAGTGTTGTTATATCTTTTTAATTCATCAAGCAGCGTTGAAGTGAAGCCAAAATTACCTCTCATAAACTCCTCTTGATTTTGTGGACGATTAACCCCTGCTAAATGAAATACAAAATCGCATTCCTTTGCATATGTAGCAAGAATGGAGGGCTTGTCATCTATGTCATACTCTAATATGTCTGTATACTTTTGGTTTTTCAACTCTGCAATAAGATTTTTTCCAACAAAACCTTTAGCTCCAGTTACCAGTATTTTCAATGCTTTTCCCAGCCTTTCAGCTCATTTTTTACATAGTCAAGAGCTAGTAGTTTTTCTTTTATCTGTTCTACGTTAAGTCGTTCCGTATTATTAGAGTTATATTCTTCTTTGGAGGATAACTTCTGGTCACCCTCTACAAAGTACTTGTCATAATTAAGATCTCTTTTGTCAGCAGGCACTCTATAAAATCCTTCCATATCAGAAGCAACTACATATTCTTCTCTAGTGAGAAGAGTCTCAAATGATTTTTCCCCATGACGCGTACCTATTACCTTTATCTCGTTAAATGCATTAAACAATTCTTTAACTGCCTGTGCCAAATCACCTATCGTTGAAGCTGGCGACTTTTGTACCATGATATCCCCTGCTTGAGCATTTTGAAACGCAAACACTACAAGTTCTACTGCTTCTTCAAGGCTCATCAAAAATCTAGTCATATTTGGGTCTGTAACCGTTAGTGGTTGTCCACTTTTAATCTGCTCAATAAATAGTGGTATTACAGAACCTCTAGATGCCATGACATTTCCGTATCGTGTACCACATATAAGAGTTTTGTTTGGATCTACAGTTTTTGATTTTGCTACAAAGACTTTCTCCATCATGGCTTTAGAGATACCCATTGCATTAATAGGATACGCCGCCTTATCTGTTGATAAGCAAATGACTTTTTTTACTCCACTTTCGATAGCCGCTGTGAGTACATTATCAGTTCCGAAGACATTTGTCTTCACTGCTTCCAATGGGAAAAATTCACAAGATGGGACCTGTTTAAGTGCTGCTGCATGGAAGATATAGTCTACACCATACATGGCATTTTTTACACTTGCAATGTCTCTGACATCACCGATGTAGAACTTAATTTTATCATTTTTGTAGAGTTTTCGCATATCATCTTGCTTTTCCTCATCACGAGAGAAGATGCGGATTTCTCCTATATCTGTACTAAGGAAGCGGTTCAGCACAGCATTGCCGAAGGAGCCTGTCCCTCCTGTTATTAATAATGTTTTGTTTTTAAACATATACTCACCCTTTTTCTATTGAATTTAATAAATTAATCCAACACTCTGTAATAAGTTGTTTATTGAATAAAATTAGTGATTTTTCTTTTGAGATCCCCCCCATTTTATGTATTTCATCAACAGAAAGCTTGAGGGCTTTTTGTAACGCCTCTTTAATCGTCTGCGAATTGTTAAAATCACATAATAAACCATTTGTCTCATCGACAAGAATATTATAGTCTGAAACCCTCGTCATAATAATTGGTTTACCAAGAGACATCCCCTCACATATTGCGTTGGGAAGGCCTTCATATTTACTAAATAAGCCAATAATATCAGAATCAGCCATTCTCTGAATAATATCTTTAATTGCTTCATGAAGGATTATGATATCTTGAAGTCTATATCTATCTATTTTTTCTAAAGCAGAAAAATATGCTTCTGTATTTCCGACAGTAACCTCAATAGCGCCATACCAATCAACTTGCAAACATGTTTTATATTCATTACTTAACATGTTAACTGCTTCTATTAATCCATCCATATTCTTAATGTATTGATAGCTTGCAGCGACAACCATATGTAATATACCATCTTTCAGTGGATGATAATTAGCCTGTATCTCCGGCAACAAGACCGGATTATAAATGGTCATTAGTTTTTCTTTATATTTAGGGTAATACTCTTCCCAAATATTCTGAGCATTTCTTGAATTACAGACTATTACGTCAGAAAACCTTGCAAACCACTTAAATAATTGCCCCTTTTTACTATTAAAAGATGTAATATTAGCACTTAGTTCATTTGTAATTAATTTCCATTTTCGTCCTCCAATAGTGGAGAAGCATGCAAGAAAGTTTGGCGTATCTAAGAATGAAATAACTACATCCTGATCCCCAGCTCTAATGTTTTTTCGTACCTTTAAAATTCTGTCAATTATACCTGTATCAATTATACAATCAACTTGAATATTACTGATATCCAGTGCACCTTTAAAAAAGTCAGCTTTACCATAGGTAAGAAATCTTACTTCATGTCCATACTCTTTAAACATAAGTGCAAGATTAACCAACTGTCGTTGTGCTCCACCTGAGCCCAAATTATCAATAAAACATAGTATTTTCATCTTTTGTTATCCTCAATCGCTTTTTTTATCAATTCTTCCCAAATATCACCCACGCCGCTCACGCTAAATTTTTCTGATACCAACTTCGCATTTTCGGAAAAAGTACAACGCAACCTCTTATCTTTTATTAAAGTTATAACACGTTCAGCCATTAGTTCTATGTTTTTGGATGGAACTAAATATGCATTAATACCATCATCAATTAAATCCCTTAGACCTTCGTGACATTCAAAAGCAATACTGGGCAATCCAATTGCCATCGCCTCACTTAGTGCATTTGGAAACCCTTCCTGGTCCGATGTCATTAGGTAAATATCACTATTTTGCAAAACAGTGTAAACATCATCAGTCCGTCCTGCCAAAACAACGCTGTCAGTTAAAGATAATTCAGCTATTAATTTTTCCAAGTTAACACGTTCACTACCCTCACCGTAAATATAGAGGACAGAGTTTGGAAATTGTTTGTGTATTATATTAAAAGCACGAATCATCAAGTCGAATCGCTTAATTCTTGCAAGCCTGCCACATGAGACTATTCTGATTTCGTCGCAACTAGCTTTTTTAATTTTCTTTTGTATGGCCGGAGCAATAATAGGGTTGGGTGTGACATAAGTTTTTCTTGAAAATAATCTGTTGAACTTTACGAAGTTTGAACATTGCACAGTAACTGCATTGGCTCTTAGATACGCAGGTATTCTTAATAACCACCAAACCCCCATTGGTTTAATAACATTTGGATTACTACGTTCACTAACAATAAGTGGTATCTTTTCAAACATAAGAGAAAACCCTGTAAGCGTATTATTATTGTCAATAAAGGATATCACCACATCTGGATTTAACTGAACAATTAGTTTTCGTAACCCCATTATTGTGTTTTTGAACCAGACAACTTTATTACTTTCATTTTTACTGCTGATGCCATGTATAATAACTGAGATTGTTTCATTTAAGTGGTTGTTCTGAGTATGATAATTTAATAGCAATACAATAACATCATTTTCTCTGTGAGAAAACTCATTTGCCAATATTTGAATAACATTCCCAGCTCCACCACCAAAATCGTCAACTACAAATAAAATCTTCATAATCATTTAAACCATTCAAGCTTTTCCTTTCTCAAGTATTCTTCTTTTTGTTGGATAGTCATTTTTTGGGTATAAACAGCTTTGTCCAAAGAAGTAACAGCATATTCATCAAAGGTCTTAATAAACTTTGCCGGCACACCAGCATAGACGGAATTGGATATAATATCTCTTGTAACAATCGAACCTGCCCCAATAACACAGTTATCTCCAATAGTTACATTTGGGAGTATAACTGTTCCTGTTCCGATAAAAACATTATCACCCACTCTTATTGGGCCAAAAACATCGATTTCTGGATACTTTTCTCTTAATACCCACACACCACCATCATGTGTAATAAATTGAACGTTAGCAGTAATTTCCACGTGATTACCAATATTAACAAGCCAAGGCTCGCTGCCAAATGCTTTTTGTGGATTTGATAAAATCTTACAATTTTCACCCACTTTTACTCCAAGCTTTTTTGCATATTTTACTGTATCACGCATGTAAAAATATCTTTTAATAATTCTTAATATCACTCTCATAAACTCGCCTCCAATGCCTACTCCCTCAAAAAATTACTGAACGTTGTTTTGTAATTTGTACCATTATAAAGCAACTTAGCTTTTTCATAAGCATTTTTTCTTATTTTTAAAATATTATTTTTATCCATTTGTATAAGGTTATCTAGTATATCAGATAAAGTATCTACATTAAAATTATCGATAACAACTCCGTTATTCATCGAATCAATAATACTTTCCGCCCCACCAACGGAATTACATATCATTGGAACACCGTATGACATACACTCAGCAAACTTGGTTGAAAAACCTGCCTTAGCATATCGCTTATTATGTCTTAGCAAAACTCCAAAATCAGCATCTTTTACAATTTTTAACGTTTTTTCATGAGGCAATCGACCATGAGCTATAATAGCTTTGTCTTCAAAACAAATATCTTTCCAGTTATCTTTCAAATCCATATAATCTATTCCAACTAAATCAATTCTAACTTTGATTTTTTCACTGTTTATAATCTCAATAGCATTCAAAATAGGCCACAAGACATCCTTGCTGCCCTGGGAGCCGGCATAAACCAGATTTAAAACGTAATCGGAATAATAGTTGTGCTTTTTTATATCCAACTCAGTAGGAACATTAATAATCGGAGGAATAAGTATTGTATTACAACCCAAATTGGAATAATAATTATGAAGATATGGACTTATGGAAATAACATTGTGAACCTTTTTATCCAGTTTTTTTATTCGTTTGTCAGTAAAGTACGGTACGATTTTATCACTTAAGTTTTTTGACTTGCGCTTTTCGTACCATTCAGTAACATCCGCAATCAATTTTATGTCATTTTTTTTACCATATTTGATGAGCTGTTTAGTTAATGAATATAAGTCATTATATAAAATAATTGCAGCCGGATTATTCCTTTCGCAATAATCCTTAACACGCGCAAAGACTTTTTTTGCAACAACTAATTCATAAAAGTTACCCATTACTCGTAATAATTTCGGCCTCTCCTTGGATCTATTGTAAGAATATGTAAAACCATCATATTGTTTCAATGTCTCTCCTAATGAAGAGTCCTCGCGGTCGCAAATGAAGTCCACGTCATAACCTATTTCACGTAGGATTTTTGCAATATTATATATCCTTATTCCAGCAGCATCTGTTGGCATTCCAACACGACCAACATATAGAATTTTTTCTCTCTCCACTTGCATCACCTCTTAAATATGTGTAATATTATATAATTTTTTTAATTCTTTTGCTTTTTCGTCTCCCTTTAAATGCCCTAAGTGGAGTGATTCAAGTTTGAGTTTTTCTAAATAATCGTCAGTGGTTTTTATTAATTTGGCTGGGACTCCACCAACAACACAGTTGTCCTGCACATCTTTAGTCACTACAGAACCAGCAGCAATGATACATCTGTTTCCAATGGTAACGCCAGGCATAATAAGGCTTCTTACCCCTATAAAAACATCGTTGCCAACAACGATGGGTTTTGTTATTTCAAGGTCTGGAACTTCTTTTCGTAACGGCAGTGTACCGCCGTCATGTGTAATAAATCTAACTTCAGTTGTAATGTATACGTTATCTCCCAATGTAATCATCCACGGTTCTGATCCAAACATTCCAACAGGAGATGAATAAAAATATACCTTTCCACAAATATTTACCCCAATAGATTTAGCATATCCTATTGGATCCTTTTGTGCGCTTAACTTAATTTCATATGATTTAATAGTTTTGAATATTTGACGAACAAGACTCATAAATAACCTCTTTTCATTTGAATTTTATGATATAATCACTTAACACATAATAACTAAAGCTATGACCATAATAATATATTAGTGGTGAGTCTAACTGCTCTTGATACCATGTATCTCCGCCATCAAAACTTACTGCAAATTCACCACGCTGACCAGAAAATACAAGCGCATTTCCTAATTTTTTAAAGAAAAAAGCGGGTTCCTTTGCTTCGTATATCACTTTGAAAGTACTAATATCATCGATGTTGTTTAAAGTTCCCTTAAAAATACCAGTTGAACTACGTTCAAATGTCTGGGTTCTACCTTCTGGCATTTTTACTTCATCTCTCATAAGCAAATCATGATCTGAAGCATATATAATTGTCGGATCTTTATCATCGTTTAGAATTAGCCCTAAAGTACGTTGTACAGATCTTTCGCTTGAATTTAGCCTTATAATTTTAAATTCGTCAGAAGCGTGTTTTTCTGTAAATGTATCAGCTTCTTTCATCTGCATATATAATATCCATCCATTTGGGTAGACTTCGCCAGTTCCTATTATCCACCCATCTTTTACTCTATTTATATGATGAATATGCCTACAAGTTATATTGTTATCCGGAGAAGAAACATACTCATATAACCTAAAAGTATAGTCATCTATAACATCGACCTTAAACAGTAGTCCATCACCTGCAGTTTTTTCCGATATACTATCATTTAACATCCAATACCAAGAATCTTTTTTATATCCACTATTACTTTGAATGGCTATAATGTTACCGGTAGTTAAATTATGCTTGGCTTTGGTGGTAATAACAGCAGTTTTTTCCTTTGTTATACTTACAATATCTATATTTCTGCCCCAGCCGAACAAATTATCAGGCTCCTTATCCTTAGCTAAAGGGGATATAACATTACGTTTTGTTAGACTAAAGGATAACGCTTTATAATCATCTCTCATTATTGTTGAATTAATGCTGTTGCCGAAATTAGTACCCCAACCTTTATCAACTCCCTGTTGAAATTCATATTCTCCTAAATCTCCAAATTCATATTTACAATACCAATTTCGTCCACCGTCATCGCTTGCAAAAATAACAGTTCTTACAGCTGTATCGGTATTGCTCCTATATGTACCAACAAGTGTCATCTTAGAGTCAGTTTCATATCCACTCATAAAATAGAATGAGTTGGATTGTGATTCCCGTAGTGGAAAATAGAAGCGAGAAACTTCTGCCTTTCTTCCATTTTGAATTACTGTTGTCTTCTTCCCAAATCCACCGTTCCTATACAAATCAACATAACTTGAATCAGTGTTTAGTTTTGGATAGTAATTGTATGTTTCTTTAGGAAGACCTGGATAATATCGTTCAGTACTATCACAATCTTCGTTTGATGAAGGATATAATCTGCCTGGCAGATCCCAAACAGCACTTTCCTCAAATAAAACAATATCTCCAGCGACTTCGTACCCGTCATATTTTGTATACCTTGCAGGAAAATTGTGATAAACTTGGCCTTTATCTGTTACTACTACTAAACGCCAACTGCTTTCGAGTGCTTTACCATTTACATTTCTCATAAATGGCAATATCATACAATGCGAAATTTTGCTTCCCTTCATAAGTCCTGGAAAGTTACTTTCATTGAACATAATTTTGTATTTAAACAGGGTAACATTATAATTGGGATAAATTGTTAATTCATCATTGCCTGTATCAGAATTTAGTAAAGCTACAACATTTTCATATGTTGCAACAATTTTTTCACTCTTATATGAACGCTTGAGAATTGTATATTTATCAGTATCAACAATTGTTTTGTATCCAAATGTTGACGTATTTAAATTTTCACTTTGAAGAATATTTTCGGTAATATATTGCCTAGCCACAACAGAATATTTCATCAAGAATCTGGGAGGGGAAAAGAGTAATATATATATTGCAATTATTCCAGATAAAACAATAAAAACTAATGGGATTATTATTCTTTTTATGTTTACAAAGTGTTTTTTCATGACGTCACCTACTCTCACTTTATTGTTCTTCTTATTTCATACATTTAGTTATCCGTGAATTACTCTAGACGTATTCATTTCAGTTATTATGCAAGATCTTGTTGTGTCTGAAATAGCCGCCGAATAAATCATCCAAAATAAGACAATACATGTATAGTTATTTGTTAATGCCGTTAACCAAACAATTAATAATAGTGCAATAGAATAAAATGATATATTTTTATTTTTCTGTTTTAAAAAATATATAATAGGACATATAAATACCAACCATGCACTCACTATTCCAGTTCCTATGCCAAATAGCACACTAATTCGCATAGGAAGTTGATGTGGATCAATGCCTATGGGTGTCAAATTACCTAATAATCCACCTGCTCCAATAAACCAATTATTTTTTAGAAATTCAATTCCGTTTGCAAGTAATTCACTTCTTGACGTATATGAAATGCTTTCTTTAGTAACAATTAGATAAGATAAAAAATCTTGAACAGTTGGAATCGTAATCAATATTGCAAATATAACTAATCCTATAATAATATTTATAGTTTTTTTTGCTATATTTTTTTGCATCAAATTATATAGAGGAATTGCTAAAAGAATTCCTATTAATGGGGCTCGCATTCCTGAATTTGTCCACAGAAAGAATGAAATCAACATTAACATTAAATAAATTATCCGTTTTTTTGTTTTTTCAAATATCAATTTATTTATACATAATAGCATGCCAATACCCCCAAAAAAACCCAAATCATTACCATTGTGGAATTGACCAATGCCATTAAAAGTATACTTGTTTTTTAAAGCCTCATAAAAATTGAATAAATTTGAAATGTTTTTTCCATATACATAACCATCAGAAACGTAATTTGCTCCACTGATATTATCTAAAACATTAACCCCCCAAGTTGGTAAATACACTACTAGGAACG
>Ga0123336_10000926_pt1 | contig 28131 bp, 32 predicted proteins | sample SSSSmetaG_FD_96466 | JGI IMG/M metagenome (GOLD analysis project Ga0123336, IMG submission 96466) | Glacier valley bacterial and archeal communities from Borup Fiord, Nunavut, Canada, to study Microbial Dark Matter (Phase II) - ​SSSS metaG | ecosystem: Environmental > Aquatic > Freshwater > Ice...
AGCAATGAAAGTTCAAGTCACACTGACACGCACGGATACTGGGGCGAACACAAAGGTCAAATCAGAAAGCGGTGAAATGAGCAAAAACTATTCTTCATGGGAGGAGGCTCTGAGCGATGCTGTGCACATTGGCCTCATTAACACTGTAGAAGCAGTCGCTGCAAAGGTTCTTCCGTCTGGCTTTCCATTACATACCAACGCGGAGCTTGACACTTCCAGAATGAGCAGCCAAGGCTTTCTTTCCGGGAGAACCTACCCGCCGCAATAGGATGCGAATGAGCGAATCAGATGGTAAGGCTATTTTCTGACGTTTTGTAGAGTTACACCAAAGGCGACAAGCTGGCTCTGCTGCATCATCTTTGTGTGCCGGAGTTCATCCGCTTCGTCTCTTCGCCAAGCTGCGATTGCGAATACCTCGAACAGTCTGTTAACACAGCGCATCTGCCTTTTATGTAAGGCTTGCGCGTGAGGCGATGGCCTTTGCGGATTACCGGCATCAATTCGAAGCCCTTGATCGTAGCGGCTGCCGTCTTCAACGTCTGAAAGTCGCGCGTTGGTCGAATGACCTGCTTGAGCGCTCGATGATTCGCTTCAACGATGTTGTTCAGGTAGGTGTAGGTCCCCTGCTTTGTATAGGCTGATAGCTTACCTTCTTGTTGCAGTCGGCTGATGGCTTTGGGATAGGAGCCGAGTTGGTCCACGGTGATCGAGGACGGCGGCCAGTGGCGCATCGTCCTCAACGCTTTGCCCAGTAATCGATAGGCAGCGCCTGTGTTTTGCCGGTCTGACAACATCAAGTCGACTAGCCGCCATGCTTTTCGACGGCCCGGAATAGATACTTCCACTTGCCACCAACCCAATCAGATAATGGGAAACATTCCGTCTATGCGATAAACCAACCGTAGGTTTCATACCGCTAAAACAAAATGCAACGAATGTCACATCATCTTTTTGAGGCTTTCAGGAACTAATACCCGCTCCGTAGCTTCCCCTAATCGTCCATGCGGCGGCTTGGTTCAAGTCTTCACGGGGTCTTTTCCTTTGGCGTCGTGGAGCAGTCGTGACCCTCAAACATCCTGTCAATTTCTTGCTTTGCTGTGGCTTCGTCGGGTGCTCCTGATTCCCGCCTCTCGCCGCAGTCGTCACATACCCCTACGGTTCTTCCGCTATCCATCCGAGTTATTTTGATGTGGTGGTTCTTCATGGTTTCAATCATTCCACCGCCTGTCCCGTTGCGCTAGTCTGTTGAAGTTCAAACTGCACCACTACCGATTTTGCTTCGCCCTTGACAGGTGGTTGTTCAAGCCGCGATGTTGAGCCGCTTTGTAAACTTTCATGTAAGGTCGCTATCGAGAGATTGACCGTCGAATCTTATTCTAGAAACTGGATTTAGGGATGACGCAGCGAAAAGCAGGGTGGTCCTGACGGCATCATGAAATTTCAGAGTCAATATGCGGCACTTCAGGCGGGCGCTCTGCAGCGAGCGATCTTCAACAGCGCCAACTTCTCCATATCTTTACCAATCTCAATTATTCCTGCCTGACTTTCGTACGACTGCAAACTCTCGTGTGCTAAAATCGCGCGCATGCCTTTCATAGTCATCCTCATCATCCTCTTACTACTCTTCGGCGGCGGCGGCTACTACATGGGACCCGGGCTCGGCTATTACGGCGGAGGTGGCCTCAGCCTCGTTCTGCTACTGGTGATTCTCTACCTGCTGTTCGGGAAAGGTCGCGGCCGACTTTAGAAACAAGAGGTGGCGGCCTGCGGGATCTTGGCCGCGTCGGGAAGAGAGGTAGGGTCACCGCTCTCTTCGTCTGCCCCTCTGCGGTCAAAAAGACGATGCATTCCAGAAGCGGGAGCCAGTGAATTACGCGGCGTACCGACGCTGCCACGACCGTTGCAGCTTCGGTACGCCGGAATTGCTCTATCGTCGCGCGTCATCATCCCTGTGGTAAGGGCAGAGGTGAGCAGCCTCCAGAACGTGGCCATATAAGGTTATATGCGTTCAGGCGGATAACGCGAGGGGGTGCGGTGGCATCACATTGCGGCAGGAGCAGTGCTCCAGAAGAGGTAATTACAATGGCAAAGCAAGCACACATGGATGCAGCAAAGCTGCATACCGATGCAGCAGGTCAACATATAACCGCGGCAGCGAAGCACGATGTGGGTCATCACGATGATGCCCTTAAACAGTCCGAGCAGGCCCATGCGTCATCCACTGCGGCCCACGGCAAGTCGACCGACGCACACGGCAAATCGGTAGCGGCTGCGAAGAAGTAGTTGGTGCAGAAGGTTGCGGCTAATGCGTCTGAGACTTGCATCCTTGACTTCTGCCGGTCTCTCGACGCACTGGCTTAAAGATGTTGAACTTGATATGGTCTCACGCCCAATTTGTCAGCCGCGCCGCAATTCAGTTCCAGAAGCATCAACAGTCGCCAGTTCCAGACGCATAGATCGAGGGGCTGCGCTTGCAGCTCCTCGTCTTCGCCGTCCTTGCCGCGTGAACGGGAAAGCCGCACGGAATTATGATCATTGGCACGCTCGCGTCCGATGGGTCCGAATATGTGCAGCAGTCTGCTGATGCGCTCCCAGACTAGCGGTCAGCGGTATTTGAGTAGGGTTGTAGCGGATGCAATCCTGCTGCCTCCTCAGCGTGAAGTTATACATTTTGACTCCACAATCACTTCACAGTGACTCAGCGTATTTTTCTCGTTAGTGAAGTCTCTACGCCAAGTCGGCGCTGTCCTACTGCTTCTCGTGTCCTTTGTGGCATCGGTGATGGCATGTATGGCTTCCTGACGCTTTTAGGACCTTTCACCAGATAATTCGAGAACACCCAAGGAGAACGATCAATGAAAATGAAACGATTGCTTTACTCAACCGTCCTAGCGCTGTTGTTATGCGGGCTTGATAGTGGTGCGCTCGAAGCCCAGCAGGCCGTGCAAACTCCCGTTGCTGGAACGAAGGATATGAAAACTCAGATGGACCAAATGCACGCGCAGATGAATCAGATGCGCACGGAGATGGAGCAGGTCCAGACACTCATGAAGGATACAATGGCAAAAATGGCGGCTGCTGATGCCGCTATGAAGGCACACATGGAGACTGAGCAAGCCAGCATGAAGAGTCAAATGGCCCTCCAACAGGGCGTAATTGACCACCTACAAACCATGACGGACCATATGCAATCCATGACAGACTGCATGGCCATGATGCCGACTTCAATGGACAACCAGAAGAAAGGTAAGTCGATGAAGGGCAAAGAGATGATTAAGGACCAGCCCAAATAGTCCCGTACGCTTCCGATTGTTGCGCTTAGGACTTCAAAGGGGGATATATACAGGGCTACGGGATGCACTATTGGAATATGGGCTGGGTTTGGGGCTGCGGGTTGGTATTAATCGTCGCTCTGATTCTAGTTCTACGGACGCGTAAATGATTGGAGTCACCGTCGCTGCGGAATGTCTAGTGGCGCTTTGTCGCTACAAATACAAACGGTTGTCGCCCTCCTGACGGAGTGAGATGTTCCAAGATAACAGTCCGCATTGGAGCAAACTCCTCATCAAAAGCGCTTGATAAGAATTTGCAATGATAGCAATGCACTGCAGTTTGCTCTGCCGCCTGGGTATCAGCGTCAGCAGGCGGCGGCCGAAGCTGGATGCGTTCGTCGGTGTGATCGACGCGATCGTCGAAGAGGACAAGACGCGTCCAGCTAAACAGCGGCATACAGCCAAGCGTGTCTTGGGGCGGCTAAAAGAAGAGCATCAGTTTACCGGCGGCTAAAGGACCGTGAAGAACTACCTGCGTTCGGCGGCTGAGCGCAGCCGTGAGATGTTCGTGCCACTGGTGCATCCGGCGGGCGAGGCGCAGGCTGGTTTTCGCGAAGCTGTGGCGGTAATCGGTGGCGTCGAGTGCAAGGCGCACTATCTGGCGATGGACCTGCCTCATTCTGACGACTGCTTCGTGATCGCGTTTCCGGCAGAGACTATCGAAACCTTCCTGGAAGGTCATGTGAAGGCATTCGCATACTTCGGCGGCGTGCCGACGCGGATACTCTACGACAACACTAAGATCGCCGCGGCAAAGATACTCTGTGGCACGGATCGCCGGCGCACACGGGCTTTCTCTGAACTACAGAGCCACTCCCTTTTTGCTGATAAATTCGGCCGTCCAGCGAAGGGCAACGATAAGGGTAAGGTTGAAGGAGTGGTCGAGTACGCGCGGCGGAACTTCATGGTGCCGATACCGCGCTTCGCCACCTGGGATAAGTTCAACGCGCATTTCGAAGCTGGGTGCCGCAAGCGGCGAGAGCGCACGCTACGCGGGCACACGGAAAACATCGCGCGGCGCTTCAAGTGCGATCGCGCAGCGTTTCTTCACGGGGTCGAGCGTGCATGGAATACAACCGAAGCGGAGAGGTAAAACAAGCGCGCTTCCCTACAAATCCAGACATGTCACCGCACCTGAACTTCGTCGATATGGCTGGACATGGACAACTAATTGCATGTGCGACTTGAAGTCGAGTTTGTCTGCATTTCAGGACCTTTGGAACGCGCTGGCCGTGAGGACGGCGGACCCATTCTTTACCGGGTGCGACACACGGCACAGAGATGGTCTGCTGTGGACCACCTAAAGGAAAGATCCTCTCATTGTGAACTCCGGAGAGTGGCTGAATCCTTCCCTAAAACCATCATTTGATATGTGCGGACGACGGCTTTACTCCGTGCGCCGTCGTAAAGGCCAGTGCCGGCAACTTCTAGGCATGGCTCAAACACCGGCCACCTTTTCGAAGCTCCTCGGAACCTTCGCCGCTCAAACGCTAGGCGCGCACTAAGACGCCGACCCAAGCACCGCCCACTGGCGATAGCACCCTCTCCCGGTCAACGGCGTAGGCCCAGCAACTTCTGGCCCAGGGATGGTGACATGATCACAGTCCACCTGACCGCATCGTCACTCCGAGGTACCACTCGTGCTCAACCTAATCGTTTACACGAACGGCCGCAGATGAAGATGACCCGTGAGCAAGAGTGCCGCGCACTGTGGCACTCTTGGGGGCGGGGCCCTCAACACGCCGATGCGACGTGCCAGCTGTCTTCTTTCGCTCCATGAGCACATTTACAATGGTCCTAATGAAACCTGTGCAGGATGAGCACCGTTACTTCCTACGTCGACGAGACTGGTGATCCGAATTTTTATGCCAAGGGCAGAAAGCTGATCGTCGGTACGGAAGGTTGCTCTCGCACATTTGGTTTAGGTTTTCTGCGAACGGCAGATCCTCATACTCTCCGCCAGCGGCTTTCAGACTTGCACAGCACTCTGCTGGCAGACCGTTACCTCGCAGCGGTTCCTTCGATGAAGAAGACCCGGATGGCATTCCACGCCAAGGACGGCTGCCCGGAAGTCCGCAAAGCAGTGTTCCAATGCCTCGACGGCTGCGACTTCTCTGTCCATGTTGTGATTGCACGCAAGCTTGAGAGCATCTTCGTGAGCACACTTAGGCAGTCGCAGGATGCGTTTTATGACGATCTCACTTCGGGACTGTTCGAAAGACAATTGCATCTGGCCACGCGGAATACGATCATGTTTGCCATGCGTGGCGACAAAGCCAAACAACATGTGCTGCGTTCAGCCGTAGAAGCAGGCATCGCATCCTTTCGGAACAAATATCCGAACGCCGGTCTAACGACGGTCGAAGTGCAAACCGCCTATGCTGGAGAGGAGCCACTCTTGCAGGCCGCAGATTACGCATTGTGGGCGGTCCAGAGAGCCTTCGAAAGAGGGGAGATGCGGTACTTCGAATTTCTCAGCAGCAAAATCGAGCTTGTGTGGGGTATCTACGATTTTGCCAAGGTGAAGGCTGGGGGACACTGGCGCTTCCCTCTAGATCTATGAAAACGAATTGATCATTTTGCGCGTCGAGTACCTCCATTAGGTTCGATTCCTTGATTCCACCGATGACTTTCAAAGTAGTTTTCGATAGTCCGTTCGTCTTCCAATCCATGATCGGTTGATTCGGAGCTGCATCGAGAATACACACCGACGCTCCGCTTTGAGCGAGATAAGTTGCAAGTAGTAGTGTTGTAGTGCTCTTCCCGGCTCCACCCTTCGGATTTGAAACTGCAATTACAGGTATAAACACTCTTTCTTGCGACATTGCTCATCGCTGCGAAATTGCGACTCTATTGCAGTATTGCAGTTATATCGCACCTATATTTTTTATCGCAACTAGCAGTATAAAAGCGTGACCTTAGTTGCGATATCGCTTGGTCCGGCTGTTGCGGCAGTCCATGAGCTTTCGTGGCCCACCAGCAGCAGGACAGGAACGCCCCGTCACGCCCATCAAACGTTGCAAGGCAGCGAAGTAGACCTCGAAACACTCCTAAAGCTCCCTACGCGCCTCCCTCTCGTTTTCAAAATCAGTTTCTGCCTAAAGTGATCGCGTGGGGCAGCGTTTTTCTCACTATCCGTTCTGACAGATTTAGCATTGAGCCGAGTTCGAGTTTTTTTCTGAATCCGAGCATGAGTTCCGGCGGCGTTCAGAACAGTCGCCCCAGCAAAAATTCGTTCGTCCATCGGGCTTTAAATTATGTCTTCCGCTCATTCTGCAATGCCTGAATCCTGCCTGCCATAGATCGTTTTTCGTGAGGAGGATGGTCGTCCTCCCGGGCTGCGGCCACAAGTGCGTGTCTCCCTCCACCCTCCTCAGCGGTACTGTTCGAAACTGTTACGAAACTCGATGGGTCATGCGTCCAAAGGTGCTCGTAGGTGGGACCGATGTTCGTAATTAAGACAAGTAGGGTTCGGATCGCGCCATGCATGGCGGCAAGCGGACCGGCCAGCATCCACAGTCACACTGCCAATAAGGGCGGGCGGCGAGAGCATCGGGGAGAGGACCCACCAGAGCGAATTTGCATTGCAGATGCGGAGCAGACATTGAGCCTGTTATGTATTCAAAACGGCCAGTCGGTTGGGTTACAAGTTTTGAGCGCGCCAAACCAAAGACGACAGAAGTCGAGAACTTTAACACAGCCGTCTCCGTCTGAGTGGATGCATTTCATCCCCGGACGTCGAACCGGTCCAGCATCATTACCTTGTCCCAGACCTTTACAAAGTCTTTCACAAAGCGCGCATGCCCGTCCTCGCTCGCGTATACCTCGGCCACCGCACGCAGTTGGCTGTTGGAGCCGAAGACCAGGTCGCTGCGCAACGCTTTGTACCGCGTCTCACCCGTCGCACGATCGTCGAGAGTAAAAGTCATGCCCATTGCGTCCTCCTTTTTCCATTCATAGTCCATGCTGGTCAAAACCGTGAAGAAGTCGTTCGTCAGCGTCCCCACGCGATTGGTGAAGATGCCATGGGACGACCCATCGTAGTTCGCTCCGATCACCCTCAGCCCACCCACCAGCGCAACCCATTCCGGCGCAGTGAGTGTCAGCAGCTGCGCCTTATCGAGAAACAGCTCTTCCGGCGCAACCCCTTTCGAGATCTCCGCAAACTTCTCATCGGTATAGTTGCGGAAGCCATCGAAAACGGGCTTCAGCCAATTCGACATCTCGATGTCAGTAAGCTCCTGCGTCGTATCTCTACGGCCAGCTGTGAACGGAACCACAACCTGGAGCCCCGCATCCGACGCCGCCTTCTCCACCGCAGCGCATCCACCCAGCACAATCAGGTCGGCGAGCGAAACCTTTACCTTACCAGTTTGCCTGCCGTTGAACGCCTCCTGTACTTCCCGCACAGTTGCAACGACCGAAATCGTCCTCCGATTGACGATCCAATCCTTTTGCGGTGCGAGCGCGAGGCGTCCGCCATTCGCTCCGCCGCGCTTGTCGCTGCTACGGTACGTGGCCGCTGCAGAAAACGCTGTGAAGACCAGGTCCGACGTCGACACGCCCGTCGCAAGAATCGCCCTCTTTAGCGCGGCAATATCTGCCTCGCTCACCGTCACATAGTCCTGCGGTGGAATCGGATCTTGCCACAGAAGACCGTCCTCCAAACGCTTCTCGGGCCCGAGATACCGTTCTCGCGGTCCCATATCGCGATGCGTCAGCTTGTACCAGGCCTTCGAAAACGCCTGCGTGAACGCGTCGAAGTCATTCAGAAACTTCTCGCACACCTTGCGATACTCAGGGTCGGTCTTCAATGCGATGTCGCTTGTCATCATCATCAGCGGGGTCATCACGCCCGGCGTATGTGCATCCGGAGTCTTCGGCGCATCTGGGTCTGTCGGCGTCCATTGCAGCGCTCCTGCCGGGCTTCGCGTCTGCTTCCAATCAAACTTGAACAGATTCTCCAAGTAGCTGTTGTCCCACTGCGTCGGATTCGGAGTCCAGCTGCCTTCGATCCCGTTGGTCATCGTATATTCCGCAAAGCCGGTGCCCTCCGGGTTCTGCCACCCCAGCCCCATCGCCTCCATGGGCGCAATCTCTGGCGGAGGTCCAACTTTGTCCGCCGGAACTTTGCCATGACTCTTTCCAAACGCGTGTCCGCCCGCAATCAGCGCCACCGTCTCCTCATCGTTCATTGCCATACGGGTAAACGTGATGCGGATATCTCGCGCCGATCCCATCGGATCGCCATTCGCATACGGCCCCTCCGGATTTACGTAAATCAGCGCTTGATGGGAAGCCGCCAGAGGATTCTCTAGGTCATAGTCGGCCTCGCCATTCTTACCTCGCCAGCGTTTGTCGCGCCTAACCATACTGTCGAACGAGGACACATCCTTCGGGTCCCACAATTCGGGACCCCAGTACGTTGCGGTGTCGGCCTCCCACGCGTCGCGGCGACCGCCACCAAAGCCATAGGTCGGAAACCCCATGATCTCGAGTGCACAGTTGCCGGTCAGGATCATGAGATCGCCCCAGGAGAGCGCGGCCCCGTATCTTTGCTTGATCGGCCAGATGAGGCGGCGCGACTTGTCGGTATTGCCGTTGTCCCACCAACTGTTGATCGGGGCGAAGCGTTGCAGTGCCTCGCCGGCACCGCCGCGCCCATCGGCGATCCTGTACGTCCCCGCCGCATGCCACGCCATGCGGATCATCTGGGGGCCGTAGTTGCCGTAGTCGGATGGCCACCACGAAACCGAGGAGGTCAGGAATTGCTTGATCTCCTGCTTGAGTGTCGGAAGGTCGATCTTACTAAATCCTTCGGCATAATCGAAGTCATCTCCGAGTGGATCAGCCTGGGGGCCATCGCGGTGGAGAAGTTCAACCTTCAGACGATTTGGATACCAATCAGACAGTGTTGGGGGTGTCCCAAGCGCGCCGCCAATGCGGTCTCCGCCAAACGGACATTGGCCGCTCATCTCGTGGGAGTTCGTATTGGTTTTGTCGTCTTTGATGTTTAGCACGCTAGTATCCTTCTCCGATAATTTGGATCGCGGGGTTGAACCGCAACACTGCTTCTTCTCAATCAGATGCAACTTGGCTCATATGCACTGCTCAGGTATTCCAACCGACGCATGATCAGGGGGAACGCGCCCCGTCGATTTCTGCCTTATCAGTTTCGTCCTTCTTAGACGAGACTGGCTGAGCAATCCTGCTCACTTTAACGAGCGTGCTTGCCTTACGGGCAGCTCTCCTCTCGTTGTTGCAGTCTCATGCAGGGTTCAGTTGCACTGATAGGCGTTCGGGACCCGAATGCCCTTGTAGGCGGGAGAGTTTGCGTCAGGATCATGTGCCCGATCATTCCGCCGGCAGGTCAGACAAACCGACACAGCAGCGCCTCCATGTGGAGCGAATGCTGGCCCGTGCCGAGCGCCGGTCGCGTCAGGCTGCGAAGCTAGTAGACAAATGGAAGTTGCGACTGGTCGAACTCAACCGCGCCGGAGTCGCCGCAAAGCAGGCCAAGTTGTGGTCTGATGAACACACTTGAAGACTCATCGCCGTTGTATGAAAGCACTCAGAAAGACATCTCTCGCAGTGCCTCCAGATTGAGCTCAACTCGATCAACTCTTACCCGGCTTTCCAGATCATGGTCGGCTCCTGGTTACACGCTTCATCACTCCTCGAATGGCGGATGAGTGCCGACAACTGGATATGGCTTTCATCGACACTGCCGGCAATGCCTACCTCCGTGGTCCTGGGCTGTTGGTTCGTATAGCCGGCCAAGGCAGGCCAGAAGATCTCGACCGAGTGGAATACCGAGCCAACACGCAGGTAGGGCTCAAAATCATCTTCGCCCTGCTCTGCAACCCACGCTGGGCTGCGGCGACATACCGTGAGATCGCTCACCATGCGGCGGTGGCATTGGGAGCAGTTGGTCCGGTTCTCAAAGACCTGGAGGACCGTCGATTCATCCGGAAGACCAAGGCAAAAGGAGCACCTATTTCCCTGCCCTCGATCTTTACAACGCGCCCGGATGCCCGGACACGAATGCGCGACTTCTTCAGCTCCCACATCCGCAACCCCAACACGCGCCGAGCCTACCGGGAGGCCGTCCGGCAGTTCTCCGCTTTCTGTGCCGAGAACGGCATCGGGGATCTGGCTCAGATAGAGCCGATCCACGTCGCGGCGTCCGTCGAGACGCAGCTCAAGCTCCATTCCAAGCCCACGGTAAAGCTGCGGCTGGCCGCTCTGCGGATGCTCTTCGATTGGATGGTGGTTGGCCAAGTCATACCGACGAATCCGGCCCACGCCGTGCGCGGGCCGAAGCACCCGCAGGGACGAGGCAAGACCCCGGTCCTCCAGGCCGACGAAGCGCGAACCTTGATCGACGCAATCGACGCCACTTACCTTCCCGGCCTGCGCGATCGAGCACTGATTGGTCTCATGGTCTACACCTTCGCCAAGGTTGGAGCGGCGATTTCGATGAAGGTGGAAGACTTCTTTGTCCAGGGACGACGCGGCTGGGTGCGGCTTCATGAGAAGGGCGGGAAAGAGCACGAGATGCCCACGCACCACAATTTAGAACGCTACCTTGAGGAGTACATAGGAGTTGCCGGCATCGCCGAAGACCGGAAAAGCCCTCTCTTTCGCACGACGCGCGGGCGATCGGGCGAGCTGACTGCCAATCCCCTGCTCCAGTCCGATGTCTGGCGTATGATTCGCCGGCGAGCGCTCGCGGCGGGGATCAAGACCGAGATTGGCTGTCACACCTTCCGGGCAACCGGCATCACAGCCTATCTTAAGAACGGCGGAAAACTGGAGATTGCAAAGCAGATGGCCGCGCATGAATGAGCGCGAACAACCGGCCTGTACGACCGTCGCGATGACGAAGTGTCGCTCGACGAGGTGGAGCGAATCGGAATTTAGCAAAACTGCAACGCTGAGCCAAGCACCATTCGCCGGTAAGCTTGGCATTAAGTTGAATATGCGGACGCCGCTCAATAGGGGTGGGAAATCGTAGTCTAACGCGAGAAGTCTATATCTGCTTGCTGGCGACCAATCGCCGATAATGCTCGCCGAGCACAGTAAGTTTGCAGGATTTGCTGTTCATGGCCGCATGCCACATATGCGGCGCATCAACAGGGACCACCAGATTAACGCGGTTGAATTTCTGCAAGATAGCGAACTTGCGGGTGTTCTCCACAATCGGTGGCGGAACGCCATTAGCCGCGTCACCTGATGCCCGCTCAGGCTCGAATGAAGGGTCAAGCGAGAATTCGGCACCTGGCGCGGGAAAAACTCCGTAATGCGCTGTAAATCAACCAATGCTATCGGTGGCTGAACCTTCCGAAGCGATATGAAGTTTTTGACGTTGGTCTTGAAAACGGGGCGCTGCTGCCATGGCCCGAGCGATTGGTCGATGTGAGCATAGACGCTGCCGGGAGTAACTTCACCTACAAGATTCGCTGCCGCTCCATTCAACGCGTCTACAAAAAGTGTTGTGAAAACACCGCTGCCGTTCTGTTCGCTTGCATACTGCGTTTCGGTCGATGCCGTTAGGATCGTTAGACCCTGCGACAATTCGGCACTGTTCGGCGTGAGGGAACGGTCGCCAGCAACTCCGGAAAAACAGCTATCGAGAACGATCACCTTGTTCTTCGCTTTAGAGGCATTGGCCGTGATGAGCACTTCGGTAAGCGATAAACCATCGTCGCTCTTTTGCGTGTCGGAAGCACAGAGAAAACCTCCCGTATTGTCGATATGGCCGTGGCCAGCAAAGTAAAAGAGCGCCACCTCGCTATCATCGGCGAAAAGCTCACAAACCGCGTCTCTCATCTCGGCACGTGTCACCACGTTGGTTGGGCCCGTTCCAGACAAAAACTTGACGCCAAAATTCACGGTGCCGTCGCTATTCCTGTCGAGAACGGCCTTCACGCTGTGCGCGTCGTTCACGCAACCAAAGAGCGGGTTGATTTTCTCGTAATAATCGATGCCAACGACTAGTGCCTTGCGCATGCGAATCCTCGTGGGGTTATAGACCGTCGATAAACTTGGTGATGCGATCCCACGTCCAGGTATGCGTCGTAACGCCCGGAATGACGGTTCTATCGTCCTTGTAGGCCCAGATGGAATAGATCGGCGTCTTCTCCTCGGCGGCGCATGTGATTTCCCACTTCTGCCCTGCCGACTTAAGGGAACTGGCGCTAGCCAGCACGATTACGCCATGCGCCCGACGTATGCGGGTGCGTACCTTGGCTTTCCAATCCTCCGTGTAAGCCTCTTTAACTGAATAATCGATGTACTCGATCGGGCAGTTTGAATTCAGAGAGTGGCCTGTAAGGAAATCCCTTTGCCGTTCGTCTTCAATGGCAAACGCTATGAATATGATTTTTTATCGGCCATATGATCCCTCATCCACCGTTGATTTTGAATCGCTTTCGCTTGTCCGATGATACACTTTTAGGCGAAGAAAAGGAGTAAACTCAATGGTCAGCATATCAGGGCTGCCTCGCCCTACTGGTGCCATCTCGAAAGAACTGAAAAAGGCAGAGACTCATTCTGCCGAAGCCCGCTAAAAGGGAGAGCTTTTCAATATGAGACGGCTATGGAGTGCGTAATTCATGGCTAGTGAAAAGAATTCGACCAGTGCGGATGAAAAGCGCCTAGCGAATTGGAATACCAGCTCAGTCGCCTTCACCAACTTCCAAGGCCGACGTTTGCCCGAACCGGGCTATCTAGCCGGGTATGCGGCTCTGATCGAGCAGTATTGTCTCCCTGTCGTCCTGCCTCCAATGCTGGCAGCAATCGGCGACCGGCACACCAAGAGTTCCACTGACACTTGGCAAATTCTAACGCCACGTCATGCTCCGCTCAACACCCTCTCTGGACATCTGACCTTCGCGCTCAAGTGGGAAGGGGTCTAATTAGGAGTTCTTGCCACACTCTTTCAAATCATCGAAGATGCGGAGATCGAGCAGATCGTCTCCGAAACGCCAACTGGAGCCTACGCGCGAAGACTTTGGTTTCTGTACGAATGGCTTACAGGCCGGACGCTCGCTCTGCTGGACATGGGCAAGGTCAAAGCAGTTCCAGTGATTGACCCTGAGTTGCAGTTCGCCCTCGCAAAGGGGTCCACCGTAAGGCGCCAGAAGGTCATCAACAATCTCCCTGGAACTTCTGCTTTCTGCCCGTTGGTCCGCAGAACGCCGAAACTCGACCGCTACGTCGCCGCGCAGCTTCCACGGCACGATCCACTCCATCTCATCCAGGAACATTTCGCGGCGAGACTTCCGACCGTACTTCTCAAATAATCTCTTGAGACGCCAAGCTCTGTCGCTTCATCGCAATCACCCTAGCTCCCGTCAGATTAGTCAACCCGGCCGCGCACATAGAACTTATGCAGAAACACCCTAGCAGTGCCTCACGAGCGAGAGCCGCAAGCAATCCGAAATCTTCTTTGCCATACTTTTCAATGCCGCAAGAAAGACTTGAAGCGCGTGCGATGGTCGGAGTTGGTCTCGTCGACCGTAATCGTATCCGTTTGAGTGCCAACCTGAACAGTGAGAGTGGACGTTGCGGCATTCCACGAAGTAACCGGCATCAGACCGCCGGTCAGGTACGGGAATAGCAGAACCTTGTACTTCGGCTCGACCACGGCGTCTCTCTCGATCATAAGGCGGCGGGTTGGGAAGTAGGTGAAATTATGGCTGTTGTTGTCGATGCCGTATGTAAGGTTGCTTTGGGAAGTACCACCACCGCTTGGGATTGGGCGGTCGTCAATGAAAATCGCCGGCTGACCCGTCGTCAACTGCGCGGTGACATCCCGGACTAGTAGTCTGGGCAAACCTGCTGCGGTCCCTGAGTCAAGCACATGATACAGCGTAGCGTCGGTTGCCGTGGCACCCGCCTGTATCTCCAGCGAGGCGTAAGAAGTCTTGCCCGTGGCATCCATGAACAGGTTCGGGCTCCCACCGAAGCCAATTGAATTGTTCATCACCCAACGATAGTTCTGCGGGTTCCCGTTCCTGTTGACGTCGTCGATAACGAGGACATACGGATAGGTTCCAAGCACGGTCATGATGGAACGAAAGGCGTACTGCACGGGATTGTAAGGCAAAGCGTTAGCAAACTGCGTACTGTTCGTGAGTGTGGTTGCGTCCGCCGGGATCAGGACAGAGGTCAACCCCGCTGGAAGCATGTAAGAGTTTGTGAGGCCCGTGCTGACTTGGTTTAGCTTGATGGAACCCTGGCCCTCGTAGTTGTAGCCTGGCGCTGAGTCCCCCGCAAACCACGTCCATTGACCGTCAGGATCGTAGGAGACTTGAAGCACAGCTCCGTGAAAGGGTTGTTGGTCCTGGTAGTTGTTGAGGTAATCTTCCGACCCCGGCCCCTGTCCTGTGTACCCCTGGCTTGCATAGGTGCTGCTGGGATTTGTCTGGAAAAGGACCGTCTGCTGATCGTCATTGGGAACGATGTGGTACTGCGGCGAGTTCGACCAGGTACGCCCAAGAGCGGAGAGCGAGAAAGAATTGGCCTGAGCATGGTAGTGGCCGGCACCAAGGGTGAAATTGTTCATCACCATGGACAGATCAGTTTCGCTCCAGCCGTTCTTTGAGATCATAAAGCCCATCAAGGGGTCGTACTTGGTCAGACCCAGCCCCTTGGCCTGTGCCATCGCTTGCATGGTCAGCGTTTGCAGCGGTTGACCGAAGATGGTTCGCGTCAGGGCAGTTCTGTCCTGCCCACTGGTCGCTTGCCGATAGACGTAGTCCACCATCGCATCGTCCGGATACATCGCCTTTGAGATGTAGTAAAAGCTCCTCTCGCCGCTGCCCCCTGCGAACCCAGCGCCGTCGTGGAAGTCAAGGCTTACTTGAGGATCTCCCAAATCTGCCGGATACATTGTGTAGAGCGGGTGCAGCAACGCCTGATAGAGGTTCGTGGTGACCCACTGGTTCTCTCCGCGCCGGGCGAAGGCATATTCCATTGGAGCCGTGATGTTCTGGCCCAGGTGAAAGTAGGCAGTCATACTGTGATAAAAACCCCAGGGGCTGAGGATGTATTCGGAGTTGCCTCGCACCTCTCGCCCCATGTTGCGGACAGAAGTCTGACTGGCATACGGCCAGGAATCGACAGCCGTCACCGCTGGATCGGCACTCGCCGCCGCAGCAATGTACGTCCCAAAGATCGATGTGTTGTTGAGAATGCTCCGAGACACAAGGCCTTCCTCTCCCTCAATGACCAAGGCAGGGAAGATAATGCCATCGGACAGATTGGGAAAATCGACCCCGTTCTGAGTGGAGGACGAAGGATTGATGGCAGGCGGTGTGAGTCGAACCCCGCCTTTGCCGTTGTTGTAAATGTTGCCAATGGTGTAAAGGTAGTCGCGCGTAGCGGCCTGCTGCGCCGTAGTCATCGCATTGAAGGTTAGGTCGTAGGCGAGCGCCAGGCTGTAGTTGCCATAACTATTGCTGGCCGTGCCTGTAAAGTTGGCCGGATAAGCCAGTTCGGTCGTAAGCCAGAAATGCGAGTACGCCGCCGTCAAGGTTGCCAGATACTGTAGCCGAAGCGTTGCGGATGACCCAGCGGCCAGCGGCTGTGTAGGATCAACAGCAAGCCAGGCGGTGTAGCTTGCCGCTGCCAGCGCGTCCGCGAAGTCGGTCGATGGAATGGATCCCATCGGTGTTGATTCAAAGATGGTCGGCACAGTGGGAATACTGCCGACGAGACCGTAGGTCGTGACGATATTGTTATAGTCAGAATTCGCGTAATTGTCGTTCGCGTACTGGATCAGCGCATTTTCAAGTCCGTACATCGCACTGCTCGTCTTATCGAACGAATTGGCGATCGCGCTATTAACGTCCACCAGTCCAGCGATCGTCTCCTGGGTGCCCGTGTTGCTGTTCGCGCTCGCGGTGAGCGAGGCCCAGTCCCCGGCAGAAAACAAAAGTCGCGGATGTTGCAGCGGACCGGGATCCGCCGAAAGCATCTGAACCGTGGGTGGCGGCAGGATGCCCGGATAGCGGCCAATCAAACCGGGTGCGACCGCGGGCGTGTTGTCCCACACGTTCATCCAGAAGTAGTTGCTGACGGATTTGTTGTTCGCATCGGTTGCGATCACCTGAAACTGGTAAACCCCAGACTGGGTTAGGGTGGCTGAGACCTGCGGCCCGGAAGTCGTCGTGGCAGACAGGGTCGCGGTCCCAGCTGTGGCGTAACTGTCGATCAGCGGGGTTACCTGAGACCATTTATAGGAGACGGGATTGAAGTATTTTGTGGTGATGGCGCTAAAGTAGGCGGTCAGCGAGCTGCCAACCCGAGGCTTCACAACGATAGGCTGGTTTGGCGCATTCGGGGAGGGGCTGACACGCACGGAGATCGCGTTGTGAGCCGCGACGGAGTTCACCTGGCACAGATTTGCGTCGACGGCTGTGACGTAACTTTGGCAACTCGCCACAACCGGCGCCGGGTCGTTATCGAGGATTGATACGGCCGTTGTGCCTTGCGCACCAACGTTCGCGCCTACAGCGCTGCTCAACTGCAGAAAGAACGACTTGTAGCCAGAACTCAACTGCTGATCGGTCAACTGAAGCGTGATGAACTTCGAGGCAGTGTCGCTTGCGGTCCAACTCAGGCTCGATCCCACGACGGTAAAGTCGGTCCCAATGACAGCGTTTCCACCACTCGCGACCGAGTAGTCCACGGAGGCCGATCCGCCTCGAGTCCCAGTGCGGCTCACTTGTAGAGTTACGCTTCCTGCATTCTCGTTATAGCTGTTGACCGCCTGCGTGAACTGTAGCGACGTCGGATAAGCAACGTTCACGGACCAGTCTATGGGGGCCGACGACAGCGTGGGCTGAAACGGGACATTAGCTGCGGCAAGTTGATAAAGAGCCGTAACGTTTTGCGTTGGAATCCTCGCGATATTTAACATCGCTGTAAAAGTGTCCAGAGGGCTTACACCGCCGCTGGTTTTAGCTAGGTTGAAGACGGAGTAGCAAGGCGTAGGACCTCCGCCCAACCCCGTTGCCGAAACCGCACCGCTGGAATTCACACATTTGGCAAGCACATTCGCAAGCGTGTTGATTGTGCTGGTAGGCACGATGCCGCCCCCCGTAGGCGTATTGCTCAAAGCAGATCCCGAAGCCAGATCGGCCAAGTTGCTTACGTTCCCAAATGCAACGGACATGGCTGCGGTCGCAAACGGCGTATCGCAGGCGATCTGGAACGCGCATGCCGTAATCTGAGTGGGCGCAACTGCAACGTTGTTGAGAGCGTAAGCAGCAGCGACGGTAGAAATTTCGTTTGCGCTAACGAAGGTTGATCCGGAGACGTTGCTGCAATCTCCCAGTGCTGCAGTGAGCACCAGCGAAGGGTTTACCCCCGAACCCGAATCCCCGCCAACTCCAAGCACGTAAAGCTGCTGGCCTGCGGTGCACGTGTACGCGGGCACCCCCCCGGGCGCTAGATCGAAAACTCCATTGGCATCGGTCGTAGCGTGGTACTTACCGTTGCTGTCGACAGCCGTCACACCGCTTGCCTTGAGCAATGAGATAGAGGGCGAAGCAGTGCTTCCCGCGCTTGCGGCGTAGAGATAAACTGCGGCCGAGGTCACCGGCTGTTGTCCTCCGTAGAGAGAGCCTCGCAAGCCAGCCTTAGCGCTCACCGGAGTTGGTGCGCTGCGCTGAGTACATCCCGTCACTAGACCCGTGATGACAAGCACCGCGATCCCAACGGAGCCAGAAAATAATTTTTCCACCAAGACAACACCCCTGAGAACCTCACCGTTTGCCCGATTTGAGCATAGATCACCCGCCGGTGCATCCTTCCTGCGTTTTCTGCGCCATTATATGGAGTTTTGGCCGGCAACCCCGCTACAGGCCTCGGCGTTAGTGCTGACGAGGCGTCGTTCCTCACCCCAGGCCGCACTGAAGATTTCCAACGCTTTCGGTCATTTATGAATGCCGGCCTGGGGTGTGATGTCGCCTTCCATCCAGTCGAAGCAAGCATGCTGGAGCAACAACGTGCCGTCAAGAATCGTTTGGCCTGGTTTTTGCGGAGTTGGTGGTTTATGAGCAGCAACTTCCTCACTCATGCGGGTGAGTGCCTGAGTGAAGCGTGTTGCGCCGAGGATTTTTACGATGCGCCTAAAGTTGTAAGCCATGATGGCGATGCTGATTTCCGTCCTGCCAGTCCTCGCAGCAGCAGACGAGGATGGCCGAAGATGCGGTATTTGATTGTCCCAAAGGGATGCTCAACGGTCGTTCTTCGCAGCCTCATGGCCGCTGGCGTCGCACGCGCATTCATACGGTTCAACGCATCGTCATCGATGCTGCGCGAGACACAATATTTTCCCGACCTCAAGGTAGGCGATATCGAAGTCATCGCCGATTACGCCGATCATAAGGTCGACCCCCATGCTGTCATCCAGGACTATGTACAGTTCACGCGACTCTTCGAGCGTGCCACCGGTACGAAACTAGTCTTCTTCCACTCCGATATCGCCTGGCGCACCAACTGGCACCCCACCTTCCTTCTCGCGGCTCAATGCTTCCGCGCAGAGGGCATCCGATTCGGCGCTGTGATCGGTTGACGCCCCATCGACCCAACCGACATAGCCTTTGAGCAATTTGGCCTCTCCCAGTTTCAGTCCTTCCAGTCGAACACCGCGACTTGCCTTGATGACGTTCTCGTTTATTCCTGGCAACCGCGCCCAACTAAATTCCTCCCTGAGGGCGCACCCGGTACCAGCACGAACATCCTCCGGCGGGCCGAAGCTATCGTCGCCAACTAGAGATAGGTTCTAAATCACTCCGTTCAAGAACGGGGACGCGTCAATAACTTAGGCCCTTCACCCAGAGCGGAGGATCGCCTGCGGCGTGGGTGTCCCATTTTGCCTGCAGATGACCGGAACTTATCCGATGCAGTTCGCATCCGCTAGCCCCACCGTGAGTCGGGCCCGTGCAAAACGCAACATCTCCGTCTTGTCTGACGAACTGCCAAGACCAGAAGATCTGATCTGTGCCAAAGGTATGAAGGACGTGACCGGCCCGGAAGATCACGAGTCGGCCTGGAATCGGATTCGCTGTCGAGTCTTGAGGAGCGCTCGGATCAGGATAGTTTGCAAGCCACGCAACTGTTCTGTGGTCTGCCGACATCATGGGTTGGCTGAACGTAACCTGACCGGGAAGTCTCGGCGGTTTGACGACTGATCCTGAACTCAGCGTAACCGCTAGCTGTCCGGCACCGTCCAGCGATACCGACTGATAGGTCTGGCTCTGGGCTCGCGAAGAGACTGCCACTATCCCCAACAGCGTTCCGACGATATTGAACACTTTCAAAGTGCCACCGTTATCCTTCCCTCGGTCAAACCTTGTCGAACTGCTTCATGTAAGCGATGAACAGACAGGGATAAGCCCGTATCATTGCAGAGCCAAAAGGCGTTTCGCTTCGCCGGTCATGGTACCCGCAGTATTTTCAGGGAGCATTTTGGTGGGTAACGTCTCCCAGGTCCGAGCCAGGAGATCATCCGGTGCGAAGCTTGGATCTGCGGCGAGGGTATGACAGCGCTGTACGGCGTTATTGACCCATGCATTGCTGTCCTTGATGGTGGGTCCGCCACCGTCGCAGATGACGCCAACGCGTATGCCGAGGGTGTGCATACGGCGGCTGAGGCGGTCAGCCTGCGGTACGACTCCAACGTCGTTCCATTGCATGTCAGCATGGACGAAAGCAGGAGCGAAGTCGCGGGTACGCTGGTGAAGCTGGGTCTCAAAGGCGATGATGTCTTCCATGCCACTCGCCCCAGATGCTCCGCCTCCCACAGCTTCGACGTCACCTACTCTGATGTTGGGAAAGTCCTGTGGGAGCTGCTCGAATTTGGGCGCGATCTGATCGACCATCGTGGCAATAGGGTACTGACAGCCAGGGGTGTTGTCTCGCATTCCCTTGGGCTTCAGGCGACTGAATATGACGGGCTCGTCCATAGCGACAGCATCAATAGTCCCACCAAGTGCCTTCATGCGCTTGACGACGTTATCGAGCTCATGCAGGGCTCCCATGCCCTCGAAGCCGTGACCGCACCCGTTGGGGCCGTCGAGTAAGAGACCCATCTCGATGGCGAGACCGATGTGGCGCCGACGCAGGCCGTCTAGGCTAGTGTGCATCTCTTCATCGGTACTCATTTCGATTGCCTGGGAGGGCATCTTGTGGTAACAAATGTGGGCGCTGCCGACCGGCCACGGAGCGTTCGTATCGAACATGGCCATCCAGTCGGACGGGTTGTCGATCTTGCGGTGGCGTTGCATGACCGGCGAGATGCCGCCGATCCAGATTTGGCGTTCTGTCCGGCGGTTGCCATGCAGCGAAGATGGAGTCTCCACGTTGGGTTGCGTTGACTGGGCATGACCCATACCTGTACCTGCGATGGCGGACAAGCAAAACAGCACTGTCCAAAGCCACTTCGCTGACGGGTGCAATGGCATCTTCAATCTCCTAAAAATGGACTTGGACAGACGTTTGGTGTTACATGTAGCGGCGACAGCTTTCGCATGGCTCAAAAGGATGCGAGTCAGTGCCTTGTTGGCATGCTGTCGATCGTGACGATAAGCAGGTCTGGGAGATGGCCGGCCATAAAGACATGGCCGTCATCGCCATGAGTGGTAGCCTACTTTTTGCCTGGATGTGTGTTGATGAATTGTCCGACAAGATGCATCTGTTTCTCCGCCTCCGCCATGCGTTCGAGGGCCGTCTGTGCGTGTCCGCCCAGATCGAACTCATTTGCCCTTTACGCGTCCCGGACGCGTCCCGCCGCTTGATGTGTAAGTGGCTCGGCAGCGGCCGGATTGGGATGACGCCGGTGGTACTCGTCAGCGCCTTGTTGAGCCAGTGCGCCCACGCCCAACAAACCCAGGGCCGCACCGTTGTCAGAACTGCCTGTCTCCATATCATGATCGTTATCCTCAGCGAATCTATATACTGCCTTTTCGTAGACCCAACTGCCCCGACGAAGTCGCAACAATTTTTGTTGCCTTGGACAACCCATGTCCAACTATAAAAGCTGTGGCAGCTTCATGCGAAAGGATGGCTTTGTGGTGAAAGATTGGCCACAGGCCCGGAGTCGAGGTGATCAATAGAATTTGATCGAGGACTTTCGGAGGGCCGTCCAAGCACCTGTACTCCAAAGCGACCAAGCGACTAGAACAGGCTGAAAGAAAAGCCGGACGAGTCGGGCCGTGTCCGTCTCCAACCCAAATGCCGCGCGGTGTTCGGTATATTGGGCGATGTTTCCGGGGAAGATCGCTACAAAGAACAGCGCGGCAACGATGCCCACGTAAGCCTTGTATCGATAGAAGACCAGGAGCGAGAGTCCAAGCAATATCTCCACACAGCCTGAAAGCAGAACGACAAGATCAGGGTTCAGTGAAATCCAGGGCGGGACTTGAGCCTGAAATGACTGTCGAGCGAAGGTGAGGTGGGACACGCCGGCGTTGATCAGCATCAGTCCAAGCAGGATGCGACCAACCATTTGAGTTTTTGTCGTCTTCGGTGCAGCTTCCAGGTTCTTCATCACGCATCCTTTTGGGTTATCGTTCGTCCGAGTTTCGTTATTACTAGGGTTTGTATGATGAGCCGCGCTGAGATACACCGATGGATGGTGCGATTGATTTGGAACAATGCGCGGGGTCCGGACCGGGGGTCGCCTTGATGAGCCTGGAGAAGAGACCGGCGGACCCGGAGTGGGCGAAGCCTTCGATGCGTGCACCGCAGGAGAGGTCGTCGCTGGGGCTGCGGAGCCAACCGAAGGCCACTGCGATGGCGATGTGACGGCGGTTGAGGTTAGCGACGATAGGGCTGAGGCTGGCCTTGTTGGCCCTGAGAACGAGGGACGGGGAGAGCTTCATAACCTGAATGCCGGCGGCGGTGCGGTGCCAGGGGGCACCAGGGTCGAACATCTCAAAGAAGTCGGTGCGAGGCGTGGTGGACGCACCCGGCCGGGGCGCCTCAAGAGGATTGGAGCCGCCCAACCAGACCTCGTGGCCTTTTCAGGGCGCTGCGCGAGAGCGAAGGTGGAGATCAACAGGATTAAGGTGACGGCAAGAACGCGGGGCAGGATATCGACGGAAGGTAGACATTTCCTTAAGCTCATAACAACTCTTTTTTCCTGAAGTTCCCAGAGACACTTCCCTGCTCAACCAGCAACCCCGGCTCTCCTGAAGTCCAAAACCGGCTGCCCATGCCCTTCGGGATGCTGCTCCTGCCACAGCTCCCGTTTGACAGTTGAGAAACAGGATTTGCTCGCAATCATACCGCGCATCGACTCGGTTGAGCTCGTCATGGTGCAAGACGAGTTGATCGGGCACTCCATGGCCAAATCTGATCAGCTTTGCAATAACTGCGTTTAGAGCCATGGGAGGAGCCGACGGATCGGTTACCGAGATATTGGGGGCGCCGGCCCAGGAGTTAATCTGTCGCTCATAGGCAAGCAAAATTCCCGTCGCCACCATGACTGCGTTCACTAAGCCGGCCAGGCAACCGAGTGTGAGATGTATCTAGAACAGGAACTTGCGAAAAGGTCATCGGATGCAGAAGCCTCCCAACCACTATCGCGATCTTGGCCCAGGCAACTAAAAGTGACCTGAAAATCCATGGTGGCTTTATGTAGAGGAACGGTGAAAGAAGGTTACGGAAAACCGAGAACCCTCGCCCAATCGACTTTGGACAGCGATAATCGAATTGTGGCGATCCGCGATCTGCTTAGCGAGAGAAAGCCCTAATCCTACACCTGAACCATTTCTTGACCTGACGTTATCTGCTCTCCAGAAACGTTCAAACAGGCGTGGCAACGCCTCTTCGGCCAAGCCTATGCCGGTATCGCAGATCAGGACTTCTGTCTCTGCGGGCTGAGCAACCAACCGTATCGTCACGGAGCCTTCTTCGGTGTACTTGATCGCGTTGTCGATCAAGATGACAAAAAGACGATGTAGGGCAATTGCGTTCCCGGAAACCTCTACGTGATCCTGTGGCAACACGCAGTCCAATGACAATCGCTTTGCCTCGGCCGCAACGAACAACTCCGACGTGATGCGCTGAAGCAGCATATTCAAATCAACTGCCTCAAGATTGTAGGCCGACGCGGTCGCATCCTCGCGAGCTAGTAAAAGCAGGCTCTCCACCATCCTGGTCATATGTTGCGAAGCGGATAGAATTTTGCGGTGAGCATCCAACAGCTCTTCCGGACTGCGCTGTCTGCGCAAGGAAAACTCTGCCGCCGCTTGAATCAAGGCGAGGGGCGAGCGAAGTTCATGAGATGCATCGGCGGTGAACTGCTGTACTAACCGAAATCCACCTTCAATTCGAGCCAACATATCATTCAGCGTCGTAGCGAGTCGACCAAGTTCATCTTGAGTGGGTGGCACAGACACCCGCGCTGAGAGATCAGCTATCCCGATCGCGTCGGCATCCATGCGCAGTTGGTCTACCGGAGCTAACGCACACGCGCTAATCCAGTAGCCGACTGCAGTTCCAGCCGCGAGTACAAAGGGCAATGCGAACGCAACCGCAACGGAATACCGCGTCAAAGACGTCAGAAGCGTCCGCAACGGCTCAACAACGTGGATCGTCAAGGATTGGCCATATACGACGCTGCGCTTGCTTGCGACCCTGATAAGCCAACCCGGACTACCAAACGTTCCGAACTGCAGTGATCCGTCAGGTGCAGCTGAAGGCAGGCTCAGAATGCCATGAGAAGTCAAAGCTCTCGACTGGTAAAGGATCTCCTGTTTGTCATTGGTGATCTGGATAATCGTTGCTCCTAACGACGAGTTCGTCACGTTGGGAAAAGGTGAAGCGAGCTGTCCGGGGACGGCCATCGGCTGCGCGACGACGAAAGACTCAACCGCCGTGATGCGATAACGAAGATCTTGATCGATGGCCGTGTACATACTTCGCTTCATCGCCAGCCAACTGAAACCAGCAAAAAGGCCTACGATGAGGGCAAGGCTGACGAAGTACCAAACGGTTAAGCGGGCGCGCAGCGGGAAGCGGGTCACCAGTGCCCCTCACGAAGGCTGTATCCGACGCCCCTTTCCGTGTGCAGGAGCCTTGCCGTGCCTGGCGGCTCAAGTTTGGAGCGCAGGAAGCGTATAAACACGTCGAGGTTGTTCTCTGTAACGTCTCTGTCTCCCCACACTTTTTCAATCAGGCGATCTCGTGTGACGACCCGGCCTGCCGAGTGCATGAGGCACCCAAGAATGGCAAATTCGGTGCGGGTGAGCGTGAGCTTCTTTCCTGCCCGAATGGCCTCGTGCTTCTCCTCGTCGAGGAAGAGATCAGCATAGCGAAATTGCGACCGGTCACGCGATGGAAGGATACGAGTCCTGGCGCGGATTCGAGCCAGGAGTACTTCGAACGAGAATGGCTTCGTGAGGTAATCGTCGGCGCCCGCATCCAGCCCCCTAACGACATCCTGGGGAGCATCGCGCCCTGTCAGAAGAAGAATAGGAGTCCTGATGTGCTGCAGCCGCAACCTTCTTGTGATCTCGAATCCATCGATCTCCGGCAGCATCACGTCCAGCACGATAATGTCGAACTGGTGCCGCTCCGCATAGTTTAGTCCAGAGCCGCCTCGGTGCGCGACTCGCACCATACAGTGCTCTTCCTCAAGCGATTTCCGTACAAACTCCGCGAGCTCCTGATCGTCCTCAACCAGGAGCACGGCGATAGGTACTTTAACCAAAGTGCCCATGTCTCACTCTCCCATGTAATCTCAGCGGAAGACGACTCGCGTTTAAGGCTTGATGAAAACAGCCATGGCATCTTCCCACGGACTATCCGTGAGCTGTCGTTTGTTTGAGCCGTCCGCGTCCATGATAAAGATTGAACCATAGGGTTGGAACGTATTGTCGTACAACGCAGCTTCATTTCTGAAGCCGTACATGCCGCTGCTCCACACCAGGTGTTTACTATCGCCCGTCCACATGGCATGGGCATCATTCGCCGGAGACGTGGTGAGCTGACGCAGATCGGAGCCATCCGGACGGATGGTGTAGATGTCGAAATTGTTGCCGTCGTGCTTGCGAGTGAAGGAGATGAGACTGCCATCAGGAGACCAGAACGGTAGATTGTCGTAGTCCTTGGTCAGCACTTTAACTGTGTGATCTTCGACGTTCTGGATGCGTAACCCCTCATCTTTCGATCCCCAAACTCGGTAAACAATTTGCTTGCTGTCAGGCGACCAGCTTGGAAACCCTGAATTCGGCATTTCTTCGGTCACATCGTGCAGTGCAGTTCCGTCCCGGCGCATGACCATGATCTTGGCACCGTTGGTCTTGCGGGCCTGGAGGTACCCGCCGAAGCCGAAAGCGATCCACTGCCCGTCCGGGGACCACGTCGGCATAAACGCAGACCCGCCCACCGCACGGTAAAGCTTTTGCTTGTCTGACCCATCCGGGTTCATGGTCGAAATGCCCGAGTCGGCGTTCTTATCCGTGACGACTAATCTGCCGTCTTTTGAGAGATTGGGAAAAACATCTGTGTACCGGTACTCGTACTGCGAATCCCAGCTAAAGAGCAGCTGATTCTGCGGACGTGCGCTGAAGTCTACCTTCTCATAGATGACTGTTTTGCCATCCGGCGACCAGGCGGGTGAGCGAACGGCGGCATTCAGCACCGGTGTGCCCGTTGTATACGCAAGCCCTGCGGTCGGCCCAGCCTTCGCAAGATAGCCGACCGATCCCGACGGTAAGAACTGAGGTACCAGTTTCAGGCCCGGTCCCGAGGTACGCTCCGTGCGCTTGCCTGTCGCCACGTTTACCGAGACAATTTGCGAAGTCACCTTGGAAGCGAGATTGGGTCGCCTTGCGCCCCACGTGTCTTCTACGGGGATCTCATAGAACACTACTTCCTGTCCGTCAGCGGACCACTTCGGCGACCCTGCACAAATTCCAGGATGGGAGATGCGTTTCAAACCTGAGCCATCCGGTTGTATAAGGTAGATACCCAACTCCTGGGTGTGTTCCCAGCCGGCTCCGTCGTTATGCCCCCGCCACTGTGTATTTCGATCCGAAGAGAACGCGATCCATTTCCCATCGGGAGACCACGAGGGATGGAAGAAGCCATGGGGTTTGGTCGGATCGCCCTGCGTCCCGGCCCCCCCGGTCAGGTTCCGGAGCTTCCGTGTCTTCAGGTTCAGAATCCAGACGTTGGTCGTATGCGTGACACGCGATGAAACAAACGCGATCTCCCTGGCATCTGGAGACGGTGCGGCCTGGTCGTCAAAGGCGGGGTCGTCGGTCAACCGTTCAAGTGCTGTCCCGTCAGGGTGAACACGATAGATATCTGCCTGACCTGATCCGTTCCGCTCAGACGTGAACACGATCCATCGCTGGTCAGCGGAGTAGGAAGCGTGATAATCAAAACCGGACGTTGCAAGCAAAGGATGCTCTCCCGTTCCGTCTGCATTTGCGAGGAACAACTCAGACGCAGACGGTCCGATGCGGTTCATCAACATGACCGGCTTTGCGAGCGCCACCGAAGTGGCTTTCAGCTTGGCTTCTTGCCCCTGCATGGGCAGAACAAAATACAAGACAGAAATCCAAACCGGTACGCCATGCAGAGTGAAGAGTCGTAGTTTTCTCACCTGAAGCCTCCTAACGCAATACATCCGGGTTAGAGTATGTCCCCGCAACCTTAATTTTTTCTTAAAAAGTGGCCTGCCGCTGAGGTGGGGAGCATATTCCACGACCTTATCCTCTTTGTTGGCGAACAGTAGAACGCCGATCGAGGGCTGTTCATGCGCCTTGCGCACGTCGCGGTCGAGAGCCTCCAGGTAAAAGCTCAGCTTGCCGAGATCTTCCGGTTCAAACCGATCCCACCTTGAGTTCCATGGCGAACAGGCAGTTGAGGCCGCGATGAAAGAAGAGCAGGTCCAGCGCGAAGTCCCGTGTACCCACTTGCAACGGAAACTCGGAACCGACAAAGCAGAAGTCTCGGCCAAGCTCCAGCATGAAATCTTTCATGCGGTCGAGCAGTCGACGGTGGAGGTCGTTCTCGGTAGCGTCCTGCGGCAAGCTGAGAAATTCGACGGAGTAGGCGTCCCTGAAAATGCTCGCCGCCTCTGGATGTATTTCTTTCCCCGCCGGCGACACTTTTACCGGCGAAAGCACGGTGTGCTCGAAAAGAGCGACCTTGAACTGCCGCTCCAACTGGCGTTTGCTCCACTTTTCTTGGACAGCCATGTGCAAATAGAACTCGCGCTTCTCAGGCCGTTTGCTCTGTCCAAGGTTGATGAGGTTGTGCGTCCAGAGCAATTGTCGGGCCACTGGCCCGACAATTGTGTTATTGCGGTAAGTCTCGTAGAACTACCTCATTCTGAAAAGGTTATCGCGCATGAAACCGCGCTGCCCTGGCTGCGTCTGGGCAATGTATTGAGCCAGTTGTGGCACGATGCCATCGCCCCACTCGGCGGCTTCGATCTTGCGGCTGATGTACTCGCCTACCCGCCAGTAAAGATCGATCAACGTAATATTGACGGCCTGAAATGCCCGCTGCCGAGCGGCTGCAATGAGGCCGACAATATCGGCAAAGCCCGCTTCCCCCGTTACGCTAGCCTTGGTTAGAGCATCCATTGTTCAATTCTCTCTTCCCTGCTCAACCAGCAACCCCGGTTCTCCTAAAGTCCAAAGCCGTCTGCTCATGCCCTTCGGGATGCTGCTCCCGCCACAGCACCAGCAACAACGGCGGCATCTGCGAAAGCACGGCTTTGGTTCGATGGACCTTGGCATGACACCCAGGGCAGAGCGAG
>Ga0123336_10000929_pt1 | contig 27981 bp, 37 predicted proteins | sample SSSSmetaG_FD_96466 | JGI IMG/M metagenome (GOLD analysis project Ga0123336, IMG submission 96466) | Glacier valley bacterial and archeal communities from Borup Fiord, Nunavut, Canada, to study Microbial Dark Matter (Phase II) - ​SSSS metaG | ecosystem: Environmental > Aquatic > Freshwater > Ice...
ATTACAAAGATGAATTAACTGAATTATTAGAGATGTTAAAAAATACGTGTGAAATAAAAATAACTCACGTTATGTGAGTTATAAATTATTACCTGATTTTTTTAATAATTTAAAAATTATTTCTAAATTTGATTTAATACTTCTTGTCCAATCCCAACAATGAGGATTATTATCCTTTGTATAGTCAATTTTAAGGTTCATAGCTTTCTTGCAAGAACCTTTTTTAGTATAACTACCACAATTTTCACACGTTGCATTGTTATTATATTTCATATTATTTCCTCCCATTTTTTCTTTCTTCCTTAATTATTATATATATATTATTATAATGATAAAAGTGTGAAAAAATAAAAGAATATATATATTATTTTATAGTAGGTCTATCATGGAACTATACCAAAACTCCGCGTTTAAAAAGCATAGGTTAAACTTGTATATTTTAACTTCCTAATAAGTAGCATGATATAAATAAACGTATTGATTATTTGTTAAATCCAAAGATTCGTTTTTTAACATCTCTAATAATTCAGTTAATTCATCTTTGTAATAACCTTTTATTAGTATTTCATACCCCACATAGTATTCATCTTTTATAGCTTTTTTCAATTTAGCAATAACTAGGTTTAAAGTATCAAGGTTAAACATACTTGCCCCTTCTTCTGAATAGGTATCCCCAGTTGTTTCCTTAATGGAACTCATTATAATACTATTCAACATTCTATCGCTTGTATCAAACAATTCGGTTTCGAAATCTCTCCATTTCTCATCGTTTTTATTCAATATATTGCAATAGTAGTTGCCTCTCCAATCAACATAATTTTCTCTATCAAACAGAGAGATATTAGATATTTTGTATTTAGATAAATCTGCGTCTAAGCCCATATTTGTTACCTTCTTTCCAATATATATTATTTTAAATTCCTATGCTGGTTTAATTTGATAACTTTAAAAAAATCTCCCACTTTAACCGTTAGGTGAGTGGGAGTTGGTTTTTCTTCTTTTTATTTATTGGGGCATTCTTCATCGTGGGCTTTATCCCAATCTTCTGGTTCATAAATACTAACTGCCCTGCCACATTTCACACACTCCATAGATTGTCCTTGAGAATCAGTAGGTTCCCATTCATGTTTTTCTACATTAGCCTTAGCATTACAGGCACATTTACTTCCACATGGACCATTACCTCCGCAATTACCTTCGCATTTACATTCGTGTTTTTCTTCGGGCTCCATTACTTCTTTATGTGTATGGTCCTCATTATCATTAGCTAGACCAGGACAACATTCACCTTCGCAAGTATTTTCATCAAGTTCAGGGTCATATAATTCTCCATGTTCAATAACAAGTTCATTTTTTTCTTTATCCCACAATGTAAGATATCCTTTAGTTTCCACAGCTAATCTTCTAAATTCATCTATGGATTCAACTGTTTCATCTTTTGAAATAGTTGACATTGATGAACCTTTTTCTGAACAAATACAAACTACGCCATATCCGTCTTCATTTATTTCTTCATAATTATAATATTCTGTAAAAATTAACTTTTCATTATTCTTTGTATCAACTTGAATTTTACCATATACCTGGGTGAAGGCATCATTATTAGTTAAAACACCAATTATATATTTATTATTGTCAATAATTTCTCTATGCTCAAGTCTTGACAGCATTGCATTAAAGTCTTTTCTTCCCCAATTCTCAATCATTTCATTTGTAACGTTTTGGTCAATCAATGTTGATTCGATTAATTTATTATCAGCGTCAACCTTAATAAAGCTAATTTTATCGTCAATTACATATTCTTTTCTTTCAAGTATTGCGTTACCTTCTGAATCTCTTTTTAATGTGAAATTATGAACTGTTCCACAAGCCGTACAAAAAGAATATTCTTCCTGTGTGTTACAATTAACCGAACTAGACACCGCATTTTTACCACATCTCTTACATTCTAAAAATTGTTCATCTGTCCATGACATATTTTTTTCCTCCCCATTTTATGTTATATTAATATGTTCTTCTATACTTATATAATAACATATTTTATCTAAAAAATCAACAAGAAAGTAAAATAAACATATGAAATAATTCATTTATAATAAAGGATTCCGTGTTCTTTTTAGCTTTTCATTATTGTAAATAGCATTGAACAATAATTAAATATATTTTAATATTATATGTTTGTTACTGGCGTGCAGCCTTAACCTTCATATATAGCTTAAAAATTTTAAAATAACATATTATGACATATAGAATATTTGTTAATAATGGTTGTCGATTACTTTATTTGTTTCTTTTATAATTTAAAATGATATAATATAAACATATTAAATAACAACATATTGATTTTTTTAAAATATAATGTTATTATTATGTTGGAGGTGAGTTATTGATAAATTCAAAAATAAACATAGGTGGTATGACATGTGCTGGCTGTCAAAATAAAATAACAAGAGTTTTAAAAAAAATGGAAGGAGTACAATCAGTAAAAGTTAGTCTTGCTGATGCTTCAATGGATATTGTTTACAACGAAAACATACTATCATTGACCGTGATAGAAAAACGTATTATAGATTTAGGGTATGAAGTCCCTAAAAATGGAAATAAAAGCAACATAGAATCTAAAATTCAATTAGCATTAATACTAGCCATATTGGCTTGTATCTTTATCATTATAAAACATACAATAGGCTTTAATTTCATTCCACAAGTAAATCAAAGTATGGGTTACGGAATGTTGTTTATTGTTGGATTATTTACTTCCTTACATTGTGTTGCTATGTGTGGTGGAATTAACGTTTCACAATGTATGTCTGCACCTAACACAAGTACTAAGAATAAGCTACAGAATTTGAAACCTAGTTTTTTATATAATTCTGGTAGAGTAGTATCTTATACGATTGTTGGTGGAGTGGTCGGAGCTGTTGGAAGTGTGTTAAGCTTTTCTGGTCCTATGAAAGGAATAGTTTCAATATTGGCAGGTATTTTTATGTTAATAATGGGCTTAAAGATGTTAGATATATTTAAGTTCTTAAGAAAATTTAATCTTAGAATGCCTGGGGTAAGTAAGGTAGCACGAATACTTCCGTCTGGTCCATTTTTTATTGGTATGTTAAATGGATTAATGCCTTGTGGACCATTGCAAGCTATACAGATATATGCATTAGGGACAGGCAGTGCATTAGTAGGAGCATTATCAATGTTTTTCTTTTCGCTAGGAACCTTTCCTCTAATGTTCTTAATTGGGTTAATATCTTCTTATTTAGGCACAAATTTTAGAAAAAATATAGTAAAATTTGGGGCAGTTCTTGTATTAGTACTCGGATTTATCATGTTCAGTAGAGGTCTTGGATTATCTGGAATTGATGCGAATTTTTTAAATATTGGCAAAAGTGTACAAAATGTTTCGGTAGTTAAAAATGATGTACAAGTTGTCAATAGTGAAGTAGAATCAGGTAGTTACCCAGTAATTACTGTAAAACAAGGAGTCCCTGTTAAATGGATTTTAAACGTTAAAGACGGCAATTTAAATGGTTGTAATAATAAAATGTTATTACCAAAATATAAGATTGAAAAAAGCTTACAACTCGGAGAAAATATAATTGAATTTACACCAACGGAAAATGGTTCATTTGTTTATACTTGTTGGATGGGAATGATAAGCGGTAAAATAATCGTAGAAAAATAAAAAATAAAAAATATTAGGAGGATTTTATATGAAAAATCAAAATAATCAACCACAAAGTAAAAGAAATAATAGTAAGGTGATAACAATTCTACTTGCAGTTATGCTTGTGATTACATCTATTGGTGGCTATTTAGTTATTGGAAAAAGCAGTCCTACTGCTAATCAAAAAGCTACAATTGTTTCAACAAATGGTATTGAGATTATAAAAGCGAACATTGACAAGCCGACTTTCTTCAAATATGAAGTAAACGGAAAACCTATGGAAGTTGTTGCGGTTAAAGATGCTAATGGGATTATCCGAGTTGCGTATAACACATGTCAAGTATGTCATGATTCTGGAAAAGGATATTATAAGGCAGAAGGTAGTTTTCTTATTTGCCAAAATTGTAAAAATGCATTTAAATATAATGAAGTAGGAGTTTCAAAAGGTGGTTGTAATCCAATTCCAATTGAAGGGAAAATTGATGAAGTAGATAAGATTGTTATCCCAGATTCTGCTTTGGTAAAAGATGCTCCATTGTTTGACAAATGGAAATTCTAAAATAAATTATAGAAAGAAAAGGTAAAAATATGAATTATAAGAATTATTTTAAAAACAATAAATGTCCTTATTGCAATAGAAACTTAGAGTTCACCGAAGATAATAATGATTGTTGTTGCCCAAAGCAAGAGTGTGGATTTAATCATCAATTTGAAGGATTTAAAATAGTTGCAAGTATAAAAATTGATGACGATACGTATGAAATTTAAGTGGTCATTAAAAATTATTATACATAATAAACAAACAAAAACGCAGGGTAAATTTATTAACAGGTTCCGTTTTTATGTGCAAAAGATATTTTTAGTACCAAATTCACAAAATTTCCATATAAAATCGCATGTAAAAACACATAGGGTTATGATTATAATAAATACTTTATTTATTATAATCATAACCTTTAAATAATTTCTCTGTATTAATGAATTTAGTTACACCGTTATTATTAGTGTTAAAGGGCTTGTTGAAAATATATTATTTTATATTTGAGTAAAAAACTTTGTATAATTAAGAAGTTATAATACTAAAGTTATATATGTACAATATAAAAATATAAAAGGAGGTTTTTAATAAATGATTTACATGTATATTATTCTTTTAATGGTAACCGTCTACTCACATTTACTTTTAATTCTTGGACTTAGGGAATTCTGTGGTTGTACTGGTATCCGTGGGATGATAGAAGCAGAGAAAAAATTTTTCCTTGGAGGAATTTTGTCTATAATATTGGACTCTTGGTTGTTTTACAGTTTGTATAATAATTCGTTTAATTTTACACACAGCTTATCAGTAATAATATATATTGTTTTAGGTCTACTAATTTTGATTCTTTTTTCAATGATGGTAGTACGTGCATTCAATAGTTGGGCAAGCTCCCGTCCCAACTATTGGAAATAACCAATAAAAGACAGTTATCTCAAGAATAACACTTAAAAAAGACTATGTGAAAACATAGTCTTTAATTCTTGTGAATTTATGATATTTAGCTCTGTTTGCACCTCAAAACTGAACCCGTTAAAAGTTTATCTCTGCGTTTTTGCTTATTTTTTATTTAATTTTAGAATTATTCAAGATATTTTTTTATTTCCATTGCTGAAAATTTTACATCTTTAAATAGTTCCTCTAGTTTTTGTTCAAAATCTTTAATAGTTATCCAATCTCCATTTTTCAACATGTTAAAGGATATACAATTTACAGTTGAACAACATCCTGGGCTATTCTCAATATCTTTTCTTAATTCCAATTCACAATTACGTGTGAAATCAAAAGTTATATCATAATTGTTCGGTAATTTCCTAGTGCCCCAACCATCAGGTTCACTCATTCTTTCATGGAATTCCTCTGAAAGTTTAGTTATTAATTTTTTCATAATTTTCCTTCCTTTCTTTTACCTTAATATTTTTCAATAACAATTTATTGTTCTTATCCTTTTAATTGTTTATATAATGTATTATATTAATAATTTGGCAATAAAATATGTTTATTTTTAATTTATAATATTAACAATAAAAAGCATATCATATTACATAGTAAATATAAGTTATGGGAGGAATATTAAATGAGTACAAAAATATTTAATGGTTACAAATTACCACAAATGAGTTTGAAAGAATTGGATTTATTTATCAAAAAATCAAAAGGCGAAATTAGAAAAGCGTATATTGAATTAGGTGAGTCAATGTTAATTAGAAAAAGCATTAGACTTTTAGACTTATTCTATATTCATGGTGGAGAATATGTTAATGAGATATTAAATGAAGATGTAAATTTTAATTCGCATTATTCTCCATATTTTTTAGCTCATTCTGATTTGGTAGAAGATTCTAGAAATTCAGAAAAAAGTGGCATGTTGGCTGATAGTATATTTGATTTAAAGAGCAGCATTTGTTTGTTTCCAGTCAGAGGCAAAATACTTGCTATGTTATTTTCACAGCAACGACAATTTACAAGTGTTTGGGATTCTATCGAAGGTGTTGAAGAGTATTGCTATTGGAATAATTCTGATAAACCAGAAGACTTATCAGATAGTCAATGGAATAGAAGAAAACAAGATTGGGATACTGCATTAACGGGTATAGGAATACCTTCTGAATGTGGATTTATAGTCGAACTTACCAAAGGTTTTCCATCTCTATTCGATATGAAATTGAAGGAAAATGCAAGTAAATACATTTCGACTATTGATAGTCTTGATACGAGAGCTTCGACATATGCTAGAAATATTGTTTTTAATGAACAACTCGATAAAAATATGGAAGGCATAGATAAGGAAAACTCCAATGATGTTCGTAATTCAACCTATAAATGGCTAAATACTGATGATGCCAAAAATTCAATGGTTCTAAAAACAGAAGAATTGAAAATAATATTAATTCCAGAAATAACTTTGGACATGTTAAAAACTAAATTCAAAGACTTGAAAATAATATAATATATTTTATTATTGTGATAAGTTTTTAAGTGCCAACAAAACAAAAAACTCAGTAATTATTACTGGGTTTTTTATATGTCCTTTATTTTTGACCATTCCATTCATCAAAGAATTCTTTTAAGAATAGTTCCATGAATTTATGTCTTTCATTTGCCATTTCTTTTGCAGTTAAGGTATTCATGTTATCTTTTAATTTTAACAATTTACTATAAAAATGATTTATTGTAGATGTATCGTTAATCGAATCATTATAAATATTTCTACCTAATGGCACTTCAGGGTCCCACATCGTAGCACTATGAGCTCCGCCGAACGCAAAGGTTCTACCAATGCCTATTGCTCCAGACGCTTCTAGGTTGTCAGCATCTTGCAGTATAAGAGTTTCTAAATCATTTACTGTTTTGCCTGCTGTTGAAAAGTTATATTCTTCATGAAACTCAATACAATGTAGAATCTTAGATATTTGTTCAGCCGATAACTCAATCTCTGATTTCTCTATAATTTCTTTTATTTTAGTTAAAGACTGTTTTGGAGTACAATATACACCAGTTTCTTTTTCAATAATGCGATGTATATCATGTAATAATGATGATACTCCAACCACAAGTCTGTCTCCCCCTTCACTTTCCTGTATTTTAAGTGATAGGTTCATTGTCCTTTTTAAATGATGAATATCATGACCACTACTTTCGGACTGGAATAGTTGTTTCAATTCTTTTTCTAATTTTTCAACAATCACATTTAATTGCATTTATGATATCCTCCCCTGATTTTCTACCTTTTTTATTATTATTAACATTCGTTCTTACCATGATTTGTATTTTATATTATTATATAACTTTAAGAATCGTTACATTCAATATTGTAATAACTATAAAATTATGACAATATTTTATTTCGTTTAAGTACTTCATTGTGGCTGTGAATCATTTTTATTTTTATTATCTTTTATACTCTTTTTATGATAAATATAGGCGTTAACAAACATAAGTACACATGAAATTCCATTTAAAATTGGTACGATAACATACTTATTATCTGATAATTGAAAAGCACCTAATTGCAAAAAAGTGGATAACAAAAAACAACATCCACTAAATATATATAGATTTCTAGTTAGTCTAAAGTTCTTTATAAAAAAATCACCTCCTGTATTATTTTATTGTATAAGATACGTTCAAATATGGTATATATTTAAAGTCTTTGATATATTATAGTTTAATATCTTTAAATAAATAAATATTAACCCCTGCATCTAATTTTAATAGGTGCAGGGGCGTTTTTTATTATATTTTTCCTTTATTTTTCAAACAATTGGTCTACAACTTTTTTCGCCGTTTCAAAATCTAAAATATCTAGTACTCCAATAGCCTTTTTTAAATATTCCTTATGTGTATATGATGTCCAATCATGTTCTAAATCTTTAATATCATAATACCAAGAACATCCATCTGTATGATTAGCTTTACACTTTTTAGTATGAATGTATATTGCTAATTGCTGTGGTTCTGTAAGTAATAAATCTGCCTGTTTTTGCAAATCTCTTCTGATTCCTTCGTTTTGATATCCATGAACTCTTGGAGCTAGTTCAATAATGTCATCATTTTCTTTTGATTTGTAATACTGCTGTTTTAATTCTTCAATATTCATAATAATTAACCACCTTTCGAATAATTTATTTATTTGATATTTAAAACGAAATATTTAACAGCTTTCCACAAGCAAACTTGTAATTCCGTATCTCTAAATTCTTTTCCATCAACCAATAATGATTGTGTTGGTATTGAAGAATCATGATTCCAAGATATATCACATTCTTCATTTGTCAATAATTGAATTAAGCTACCTATACCTGTTTGAGATTTCAGAAACTTTTTAAAGTCTAATAAACTTCGTTCATCACTTTCAATATCTTTTTCTGAACGAATATGGCATTTTTCAGATAACATGCAAAGTTGTTTAAATGTTAATTCTGACAATTGTTCTACACTTCCGAATAATTTAATCATATAAGTTACCTCCCGATTTTTTTAATTAGTTTTTCACCACAAAATGGACAAAATTTTATAAGAATAGGTCTTATCATACCAATAGAGCCTTGACTAATTCGTACATTTAACAGTTCTTTACAATCTTCATTTAGATACATTTTCAACTCATAGTCGCCAACAGTTGTGTCTACATTTACACGTCCTTCACAAAATTCACACATTTTATCCCACCTTATAGTTCTTGGATATTTATTAACTTTAAGAACGTTACACCTTCACTGCTTATTTTTTCTATTTTTTCTTCTTTAATTAATTTTTTTATAATAACTCTTGTTACATTATTAGATGCTCCTAATTTTTCAGATAAATCATAACTATTAAATTCAGTATATCCTTTTGCTATATAGTATGCTTTATTAGCACACGTAAGAGCATCTGTTGCCCTATCATTGTCTACTTTCCGTAGGATATCATCAATAGCACTAACTACATCAGAGATTGCTCCTAATACAGTCTCATTAGCTTTGTTCTCTAAGTTCTTTTTAAGAATACTTATTAATAATTCTTCCATAAAATTAAAACCTCCTAGTATTAACTATCTTTTTTATTTTCTTACTTATATAATAACATATTTTTAAATAAAAATCTATGTTTTTTAATATAAAAATTAACATATTATATTTTCGGTTATATATTTATACATTGGTTTAAGTATAATATGATATACTAAAATTATGGGGGGAATAACAATGGAAAAGAAAAGATTAGATATAATGACAGATATTGAAACTTTAGGAAGAGGTATTGATTGTACAGTTTTTCAAATTGCTGCTATGGCATTTGATGTAACAACTGGTGAAATTTTAAGGACATTCGATATGGTCGCTGATATTTCAAAAGAAACACCAATAGTTGATGGCGCTACTATTAAATGGTGGCTGGATACAAACAAAGAGTTATTACACAAATTATTGAATGCTGGAATCTGTAGTGAATCAGAATTAATTAAAGCTTTTTACGATTGGATTGTTAGTTTTGGAGATGAGTATGAAATTCATCTTTGGGGTAATGGTATTTTGTTTGATAACAACATTATCCGTTCGCATATGCAAAAAATTGGGCTTGTATATCCAATAGGATATAATAAGGACAGAGATATGAGAACTATTGTAGAACTAGCTTCTATGAAATCTAGCCTTTCTGAAAAGGAACTTCGTAAGAAATTCCATATTGAAGGAACAACTGTTCATGATGCTTTTGATGATGTTCGTAATCAGATTTCTGTTGTACATAATTGTTATAAAATAATTATGAATTAAAGAAAGGTGGGAATAATAATGTTTAAAAATTTAAAACACTTTATTAAGCTTTATTTTGGATTACAAGGTAAAAATAGATGTGTAGCTTTTAATAGAGCTAAGGGTAAATACAGAGTACTCTATAATGATGGAGTAAAAAGTATACCCATGTGTTATGACGTAGCTTTCGATTATTCAAATATATTTGGAGGTTCAGTAATTAAAAAATAACATTATTCTATTATGTATTTAACAAATAAAAAGTTAAATAAAGATTGTGGGAGGATAAAATGATATATATTAATGCTTTGGAATTAGTAAACATGGCTATAAAAAATGATTTATTAAAAGTTAAAGAAGGTAAAGTTTTTGTTTATAAAGCGAAAACAACTCAAAACAAAGAAGGCTGGTATCTGGAAGATAAAAATACAATTGCCCAGGAATTGATGAGAAGTGAAAGCGGTCAAAGTACAATAATTGAAGCCCTGAAAGAAAAAGGTTTATTATTTGTACCTACTGATTACTCATTTCTAACAAAATCTAATAATTTTGAAGAAAATTAAGACAAACTTCAATTCATTTGGATAACAAAAAATGCAGAAAGATTTTTTTTCTGCATTTTTTATTGTTTAAAGTTTATAAGTTAATATTTAAACGCATCTTTTATGTCCTTTGGCATTATCTTAGTTAACCAGGCAGGTCTTAATATAGGCATTGTTATGTATAATAACTTGATACATTGATATGACCCTAGTAATAAAAGTACTATTGAGCATATTAGTATTTTATTACCCAATAAGTCATTTGCTCCTTGTGTTATCAACGTTAGTCCTACTATACTTACAATTGCTGCCTTAATCATCTCTCTATACATTATAATTTTAGTTTTCATATTTTATCTCCTTCTTATATTGTTATATATTTAATAATTAATAATTAATACATTTTGGCATATCTAGTTATTAATGGAGCCAAATGCTCTAATTCAGTATAGTAGAGCACTTATAACAGTCACATATATATAACATATATATACTATATTATCAATACATATAGATTAAAGTTACAACATATTTTAATTATTACTTATGTGAGTGTGCATTATTTACCGATTACTCTTATAGATAGAAAAATTATTTAATAGTAGTGATGCACATTCGAATGAAAACATATAATTAATTATAAATAATAAAAATAAATGGGAGGAATTCAAATTGAAGATTGAAAGAGGTATAAAAACGACTATTGATGATATCTCAAGTAGTATAAGAATAACAATGAATAATATTGAGTGGAAAGCAATAAAAGAACCGTATGGTATTAGCAAATATAAGTATAAAGATGGAGTTGGTACCCTCATTGGTATTAATGATGAATACACACTTAGTATAACTGCAAAGAAGCTTTTTGATAAAACAGAATGTGCAAAATTTCCTTGGAAGATATGCAAATATGATGTATCCATATCAATAGATAAATATGAGATTATGAAAATAGTGGTAAGTAGCGGTAATCAATACCCTTTAATATCAGAATATATATCTCAGTTTGTTTTTAGCAAATTATGGGCAAAATATTGTTCAACTTACACTGCAGAACAAAAGTTAAATTGGTTTTAGAATAACAAAAAAACAATATAATTGAGATGACTTTTGTCGTCTCTTTTTTATTTTGTCAATTTTAATTCCATTTGATTTATAATTAAAAGTTAAATATTTTTATTTTTTATTAAATACTTATGTGTATTTAAATAAAAACATATAATTAATTATAAATAATAAAAATTAATGGGAGGAATTTAAAATGGAAAAAAATGAAGAAAGTATTGCAAAAGAATTAAAAGACAAACAACTCAATGCTATTGTTGAGCAAGCAGGTAAATTAGCAAGAGAATTTGTTGTCAAAATTGTTGAAAGTTCGGATTTTAAAGTCAATTGTCAACATACAACTAATCTAAAGTATGATTTTGAACATGATAAAGAAAAATTTATTAAAACATTATCAAGAGATATCTTGTTTGAGTTCTTACGCGGGGTACCAGAAGAGAAAGAATTTATCATAAATAGTAGTTCATATTGTTTTGACTGTGGGAAATATGTCAATTACAAACTAACAAGTAATTCATTAACTCCAGTAATATTTGATAACAATAACGAACCATTAGCTGATGATAGTGAATGCTTTAAAAATGGTGTATTTTCTGTTGAAATTGCGGTTCCATCTGGAAGACTTATATTAGTTGATTGGCCAGTTCATGGTAAAGAAACTCTTAGTTATTTAGATGACTACAATAACGAGAGCATGGAAAGTATAAACTCGGCAAAAGGAAGATTTAATAGGAGTAACAAATATTCAAAAGAAAATGTTATGCATTTCTCAGTTGGTAATTCATCTCCAAGCGTGTATTATAAAGACGATGTAGTTTATATCGGAAGAAATGGGTACAACAAAAATGATGATGAGATTTTACTTGTAGAAGATGCAGAAGATGTTGGTTCTATTTGTACTGATTTATGGTGGGTTACTGCTTTTGATTATGAAGTTTATAAAAAACTAGTAATTTGCAAAATTGGAGAAGAAAACGACATTGATAAAGAATATGGTGAACATGGTTATGGAACAGCACAGGTAAATGTAAAACCTGGAATCTACAGATGTACTCATTATTATGAGACATTAAACAGCGATAGCGATGACCCACAACTTTACACAAAAATGGAGTGGATTAAAGAAATATAATAAAGCAAAATTTGGGGAGGAATAAAATATGGGATACTCTATTATGACGCCATTTAAATCGTCAAAAGATAAAGAAAAGATGCTTAGATTTTTAAACGAACATTTTAGGAATTTTAATACTATTGTTTGTAGTTTGGACGAATCTTATATGTCAGAACCTACTGATGACCTTTCTTATGGGAATGATAATGGCACTCCCGTGATTGGCTTTAATTATGGGTCTGGCGTTGACGAAGAAAATAGAAATTATGCGTATGTTATTTGTTGTTGGATGTCAGCTGTAAACGGGTTAGAAAAATCGTTCAAAACTCAAGAAGGAAATCTTACCTTTAAATTCATTCTTTATGATGGGCTTGATGAAATGCCATTAGTTTCGGATAAATTGCTATTAGACAAAGTAGAAGATAGAATTTATATAGACGAGACTGGTTTTTGTATGGCTTATTCTGAAAATTTTATGATAGAAAGATTAAAACGAGAGTCTTTCTTTAAACGGAAGTTATTGCATTATAAAATTGAATTAGCAAAGAAATTCGAGGGACCATCAAGGAAGGAAATTTCAAGACTTAATTCTTTGTGGCTTGAGTTTGAAAAAAGTTAAATAAGATATTTATTCATTAGATAAGTATAAATCAAAATAAAAAAAGAGCCTTTTGGCTCTTTTTTTATACTCTATATTGTTTTTAAGTTTTAAACTATTAACTATTAACTTTCTCTTAATGAGTCTAAATCCAATTGTGAATCAAATATACATTCCTCTTCTCCATCGATATTGACGTAGAGCAATCCACCACCCCATACATTGAATTTAACGAATGCACCAGTTCTTCCGTCATTTAATTTAACTTTATCTCCTTTTTCAAGTCTTATTTTCCCATTAACTAATTGCATAATACGATGCCTCCCTAAATTTTACTTTGTGCAAAGTTATTTCTAATTTAAAAAGAAAAAGAGCTAAAAAAGCTCTTTAAATATCAAAATTAAAATGCTTCTTTATTTAGAGCATCAAGGAAATCTGCGTCAAGTTCTTTTCCTGTTGCTTGTACACTTTTCTCATCAATTACAGAGTCAATTCCGCAATGTGGACAAACAGCTGTTTCTTTTCCATCAGCTTCTTCTAAGTATTCAATTTCAGAATTCTTCATTATTGTCTTGCAATGATAGCAAGCACACTTTTCACTTTCAAGTATAAGTCCTTTGTTTTTAAATGATAATTTAATAAATTCGTTCATGTTTAAAAACCTCCCCATTATTTTTATATTAATTTTTTTATAGTTTATATTTATTTGTTATATAGATATAATAACATGTTCTTTATAAGAAATCAACCTTTATTAAAAAAAAGAACAAAATGTTTATACTACAATTTAAAGGTTATCTAATGTCATGTCTGGTTTTACTTTTACCTTATAATCAATTCTAATTAAATGTTCATCGAAATCTTTTAATGAACAAATTTCTACCGTTCCATCATTCCAACATCCAGTTTCAAAACATCCATAATTTATTGAGTTATCTTCTTCCTTAGTTGTTTCTTCTCCGTCTTCACCTTTTTTCCAATAAGCCTTTAACTTATCAAACATTTCTTGAGAAATTTCCTCGTCTAAACATTCATCACTTTCACATGTGCAATGAAATATATATACTTTTTCAATAATAGACTTTTCAATTAAAAAATCTATTATTTGAGAATCCATGTCCCTAAGTTGTTGTAAAGCACGTCTGTTTTTATATGCAGATTTAATTAATATATCCAAAGCTATGGCGGCTTCGTTGCTTATGAAATTTATTTCACTTATTGCTGGGAAATAATGAACATCATTTAGCTGTGGGTGTTCTAAAATCTTCTTATTTATCATAATTTCTTTTAATATCCCAAGTCTTTCATGATTATTATTTCTGCTTAATATTAATCTATAAAGTTCTTTTATCTGTGCATAATTTAATGATAATTTAACCTCTTCTAAATCTAAGTTATCATTTATGCCCCTAACCGTAGTTGAAAGTTGGCTTAATTTTTCTTTTTCTATTTCATAATTTTCATTTGCTTTTAATATTTCTGCAATTGAATACATTAAGATTCACTCCTTATATTTTAAATTTCATAATTGATAGTCGCTAAATAATTATATTGTTTAGTTATTGCTATTTTGTAAGCCTCAGCTTCTGTAATGTTTAATTTAATTCTTATGTCATATAAAATCATTTCTTTGGCATAACCTTCTAATTCATGAACCTCCCATCACTGAAGTGACGGGTTTCACCTTAGTCTTATTCTGAAAACAAGAACCAAGGTTACCTTTTTTCTACTTCATTGCAATACGCTTTATTTAAAACAAAGTCTTACTATCGCTCCACCTGAATGGTTTTCCATTCAGTCAATAAATTGAACTTTAATTTATTGTAGCTAACACCCGTGGTCATTGGGCTTCTATTTTTATTTATATTAGACCTAAGCCGTACAGCTCTAAATTTTTAGAAGCGTTAAGGTCCCTATCATGAATTGAATGACAATTAGGGCATTCCCAGGTCCTTACTCTTAAATCTTTTACAGCTTTATTTATATAACCACAACAACTGCATCTTTGACTGCTTGGAAATTTAGTAGCTGCTTTGATTATTGTACGTCCATTCCATAACGATTTATATTCTAAAAAGGTTATGAATTGTGACCAAGCACAGTCAGCTATGGATTTAGCTAGTTTTTTATTTTTAAGCATGTTCTTTATGGTTAAACTTTCAACTACTATAGTTTGGTTTTCACTTATTAGTTTATTTGAAAGTTTATGCTGAAAATCTTTTCTACTATTTGCTATATGTGAATGTAATTTAGCTATTTGTACATATAGTGATTGCTGATTTTTAGAGTTTTTTACACATCTGCTTGCTTTGCGTTGTAATATAGCTAACTTTTTTTGATACTTTTTTAAATATTTAGGATTAGCTATTTTAATTCCTTTGGAAGTAGTTAAATAATGTTTTATGCCTACATCAATGCCTACTATGCTATTAATAGGCTTGGCTACTTTTGAAGTATAATTATATTCAACTTGAATAGAAGCATAATAACTATTGTTGATTTTTTTAACAGTAACGCTATTTATTTTAATTATATTTTTTAAATCTATTTTTTTATTTATTTTAACTTTGCCTAACTTTGGAAGTTGTATATAAGTTGACGTTATTTTTATGTTGTTATTTGTAAAATTAGTTCTATAAGATTTAGTTTCAGTTTTTTTAGATTTAAACTTAGGGTATTTGTTTTGTTTTTTGAAGAAGCGTTTAAAAGCATCGTCTAAATCTTTTAATGCATTTTGCATAGCAAATTTGTCTACTTCTTTAAGAAATAGTTTACTACTTTTAAGTAGTGTTAATTCCTTAGACAATTGATTATAAGAAGTGTATTTAGTTGTTTTAGCTAATCCTAAAAAATTGTTAAAAACAAATCTTTTACAACCAATAGTTTTATTAACCTGAGTTGTTTGTGCTTCATCTGGAAATAATTTAATATTAATAGCTTTCTGAATTAACAACTTAATACACCTCCTCTTTTTATATAGTATAACGATTATTTTTTTATTTAACAATAAAAAAAAAGTTCTAACCCACGTCTGAGGTCACGGGTGTGCGAACCTTAACTATCAAACGTAACGAAAATATTGTGTATTTTACAGCTTAAAGGCTTTTTATTTGGTTTATTTCCTAATTTTGTTTTCTTTTGTTTAACATAACAAACAGTTTGTCCGTATATGTCATCTAAGACGGTTAAGACTGCCATAGATTGATTTAAAACATCTTTTGGATAATTATATCAACAACCTAAACACTATGGCTTAAAATCGATAATATGCGGTCATTTTTAATGTAAGCTATGCACAAATATTTTTACTTATATAAATGGTTTGTGTTAAACATCATATTTGAGTTGTTTTTTATATTTTTTTTCAATAATATATAATTGGAATTCTATTTTTAACAATTAAAATTAAATATTTAAATATATATATATTAATACTTGGAGGTATGTCATGGATAAAAAAGCTCATATTTATTTGTCTAAGTTTGAATTATCTTTTCTTGAAAATACAGATGCTAAAAAATTTAAAAAATCTATTATGCTTGGAAATTTATTGCCAGACTTAGAACCATCGTTTATAAATGTTAAACACAATCTTGAAAACACATCGAAAAAAGTAGAGAATTTAATGCAAAATATTTTTGAAAATTTCGAAAAACTAACAAAAACTTTTGTTCTTAGAATTGGTGAATTGTTTCATTATATTTGCGATTATTTCACATATCCCCATAATCCAGAACTATGGACTGGCAACCTAGTAACACATATTAAATATGAATTAAAACAACATAAAGAATTAAAAAAATATATACTGTTTGAGGAATACAAAGCAGATATTTTAAATTTTGAATTTAACCAAAATGTAACTACAACATCTGAACTATTTGTCGAAATCTTGAATATACATAATAAATATTTAAAAGAAATTCCTGAAATAAAAAATGATTGCAAGTACGTAGTAAGTGTTATTTATAATGTACTCAGATGGTTCTTGAATAAATTATTTAATATAGAGATACAAGATGCTGTCAACTACCCACGACTGAAGTCGCAGGCTTGAAATAGCCTAGTTGAATAGCCTAAGTGCAACAACCAGTTAGTACTACGTTATCTAAGAATATATAGGCACTTCAAGATACTTCACAAGTCTTGAACACTGCGAAGCCGACTAAACATCTCTGATGGTAGGAGAAGTGGAAGCTATCAACAACCTTAGATAACATTGGCGAAGTGAATTTACCCTGTAAAGGAGGAAACATAACATGAGTGTATATGTTCTTAATCAAAGAAAACAACCTTTAATGCCTACATCTAATTGTAAGGCTAGGTTATTATTAAAACAAAACAAAGCTAAAGTTGTAAATACTAAACCATTTACAATACAACTATTAGTTGCAACTGGAGAAACAAAACAAAAGGTTAAACTTGGTATTGACAGTGGATACCTAAATGCTGGATTCTCTGCTATAACACAAAAAAGAGAATTACTTGTAGGTGAGCTTAAATTATTAAAGTTCATGAAAGAACGATTACTTGCTAAGGCTAGATATAGAAAACTTAGAAGAAAAAGATTACGTTATAGAAAAGCTAAATGGAGTAATAGAATTAAATCTAAACCAAATGGTTGGCTAGCTCCTAGCTTACAACACAAATTAGATAGTCATATTAAATTTATAGAATATTTGTATTCTATTTTACCAATAACAGAATGTATAATAGAGGTCGCTAATTTTGATATCCAAAAAATGAATAACGATATTATTAGTGGTGTTGAATATCAACAAGGTAATATGTTAGGTTTCTGAAATGTACGTGAATATGTACTTCATAGAGATAACCATAAATGTCAAAACCCTGATTGTAAAAATAAATCCAAAGAAGTTATTTTAAAGATTCATCATATTAAATATAAATCTTTGGGTGGTACTAATAATCCTAAAAATTTAATAACTTTATGTAGTAAATGTCATACATCCCCAAATCATAAAAAGGGTAAATTTCTATATGATTGGTGTCTGGATGGCAAAAAAGTTAAAGGTTTTAAGGAAGCTACTTTTATGAGTATGATTAGATGGTCATTGGTCAATAAACTTAAAGAAAATCATGATAATATTAATGTAACTTATGGTTACATTACAAAAAATCATAGAATTGAAAATGACTTAAATAAAACACATTATAATGATGCGTTTGCAATTGCTAAAGGCATTAATCAAATAAGAAGTAATAAAATATTTAAAGTTAATCAATACAAAAGAAATAATAGAATTTTAGAAAAGTTTTATGACGCTAAATATATGGATATAAGAATCAGCAAAAAAGTAAGTGCTGGAGATTTAAATAATGGCAGGAGTACAAGAAATAAAAACAAAAATACTGAAAATCTTCGCAAATATAGAGGTTTGAAAATATTTAAAGGTCGTGTAACTATAAGAAAACAGAGACATTTCTATCAACCTAATGATTTAGTAAAATATGAAAATCAAATATATACTGTAAGAGGAACTCAAAACAAAGGTGCATATATTGCATTAAGAGAAACTGAAAAAGTAGTCAAAGTTGATTTATTAACCCCATACATGTTTCAAAGAGGAACTGTTTGGTATTAAAAAAAGAAGTTTCATCTCATGCCTAAAGTCACGAGTGTTCACTTCTGTATTATAAATATTCAAACAACTATTTAAGGAAATCATATATAAACCTGAAAGACTTAGTGAATTTAAATAAAAAAAAGACCTTTAATTAGGTCTTTTTTTTATTTGTTTTATTTCTTAGGTGTTGTAGCTGGTGTTGTAACTGGTGCTACTACTGGTACTACTGGTGCTGTAAATGTATTATTTTTGATTAAGAACTCCATAGTTTTATTTTCTTTTATACTGTTTACAAAATCGCCCATCATCTTATCACTAATTAATTTAGCAGAAAATTCATCAGCTGTCTTGTAACCATATTGTGCAAAAGCTTCATTTAACCCTGTTTGTACGTCTGAATTTACAATAACGATTTTTTCTTGTTTAGCTATTGTTTCTAAAACAATAGTATTAGAAATCATTGATGTATATTCTTGTTCAACAAGTTTAGTGAATCCAGCTTCATCAACATTTAATGATTTTAAGTACTCGGCATATGTGCTACCTGATGCAACACTAGAATCTTTGTAATATTTTATAGCATTGGCTACATATGCAGCCAGCTCAGTTTTGTCAAGTCCTTCAACCTTGCTAGTTTCTCCAAGTTTCTTTGTAATACTTTGTTTCTTAGCGTTAGCATTCATTAAGTCATATTGTTTTTGTAATTCACTTCTTGTAAAATCAACATATTCTTTATATGTTTTATATTTTCCTTTTGTTTCAGTATTAATGAATGTATCTGTAAGTTCTGGAACATAACTTTCGCCTAATTTAGATGTTACAGTAATCGTGAATACTGCTGCCTTATTTCTTAATTCTACTGTATTATAAGTGCTTGGGAATGTAACCTTTACATCTTTGGTTGCACCTACCTTAACGCCAATTAATCCTTCTTCAAATCCAGGAATAAATGTACCTGCTCCAATATTGATTTGTTGACCTTTTGCAGTTCCTCCATCAAATTCCTTGCCATCGATTTTTCCTACAAAATCAATATTTAAGTTATCTCCTTTTGCAACTGTACCCGTTTTAATTTCTTTTTGTTTAGTAAAGTCAGTTTTGATTTTTGCAGTAACTTCCTCTTCTGAAAGTGTTTTTGTAGCAGCCTCAAATTTAACGGTTTTATACTCACCTAATGTAACCTTCGCTGATTTTAATGATTTAGCAAAAGAAGTCTCAGTATATTGTAAATAGTTTACTTTATCTACTGGTGCAGTTGTAGTTGTAGTCACCGCATTTTCTACTTTATTGCTAGCTGGTTTCGTACATCCAGTTGCTCCACCTATCATAATGGCACATATTGCCAACGTAATCATTATCTTCTTTGTTTTCATAATTTAATTTCCTCCTTAATAATAAATATATAATCTTACATACATAGTATAACATGTTATTTTAAAAAAGGCAACGAAAAACAAGATAGTAGAACCATTTCAAGTTAATCAACATAAGAATAACTTAATTATTGCTTGTTATTATAAAACAAAGAATAATCATATTATTATGTGAATGTTAATATACATTAAAAGAAATGTAAATATAATATAGCTTGAAAGGATATGAGAATTAGCCATGAAAACATTTATATTTTCTCATAAAAAGAGTTTAGAATATCACGAACAACTTTTAAAAAAGTTAAATTTTGAAATGTTTCCATTAGTATCAGAATTAAAACTTATAGAAAACGATATAAATATTTTAAATGAAAAACTTCAACACACAAGCAATGACTTAAAATCAAAAATGTCAAAAGCTATATCTGCAATGATAATGAAGACATATAAAAGTTATATGGATAAACTTTTAATAGATATAGATGAAAGAGAACAATTAAAAAAAGTTTTTTACGATAAAATAGAGAACAAAAAAATAGAAATTATTGACAAAAATAAAGAAGTTTTTGAATTTAAACAATTAGAAAAAAAAGAATTAGAAAAATACAAATATTCTTTGAACAATTTTAATGGTTATTTTTAGAAAGTAATTAACTAAATAACATAAAAGCCCTGCATATAACGTTATATGCAGGGCTTTTATGTACTAAATTAATGGCACTAATATATTTAGTTAACTTTCGGTGTCAGGATTTATCGTGGGTTCCTTGGGTTTATTAGTTTGTTCTGTTAGTTGTTCTTTTTGAAATTTCTTAACAGTATCTTCCGCAGTTTTATCATAAATTCCAAATTTTAAGTTTATTTCTAAATATTCTCCACTTCTCCAAACTTTAAAGATAGCAACATTTCCTGCTTTATACTTTTTCTTTATATTAATTAAATCACTATTCGTTAATATATCATGCTTATCTACTTTAACTACAATATCTCCATGCTTTAATCCCGCCTTATCCCCAGCAGAATCTTTTGTTATCTCTGATATATATGCACCGATAGGTATTTTCTTTTCCTTAGATTCTTTTTCTAATATCGATGTTACTACAATTCCTAAATAAGCTTTATCTATTACTCTTCCATTTTCCATAATTTGTTTTACATTATCCATAACATCATTAATAGGAATTCCAAATACAATACCTTCAACATTATCACTCGCATATTTTGCAGTAGCAATACCTATTACTTCACCATAACTGTTAAATATAGGACCACCTGAATTTCCTGAATTCATTGCAGTGTTTGTTTGAAACATATTTAAACTTACAAGTGAATCTAATGCGATTGTTCTATTTTTTGCACTTACTATTCCATTTGTAAATGTATATGTAAACTGACCAAGAGGATGACCTATTGTATAAATATCCTCACCAATGATTAACTTATCAGAATCACCAAAAGTTACAGGTTTCAAGGCTGAGGAATTTATTTTAAGTACCGCTATATCAAGTTCTGGGTCTGTACCTATTAATGTAGCATCATATGATTTCCCATCATATAAACTTACCTTAATTTTAGTTCCATTTTCTATAACGTGATTATTTGTAAGAATATATCCATCCTTTGAAATGATAAACCCAGTACCAGAAGCAGCCCCAGTAGCTATTTGCCCCTCCAAAGTTTTATTAATTTCTGTTTTAATTTCAACTACTGAATTTACATTATTAGCGTAGACCTCTTTTGCGTTCATAATTACTCCACGTTTAACATCTCTTGTGTTTACTTTTGTAATTGCTGTATTAATTACTTTATTAATTGTAGAAGTTGTTGCCTTAGTATTTACAAAGTCCCTTGATGCAAAAACACATACTATTGCCAAAAAGCATATTATACCAATGGTTATTTTTACGTTATTTCTGTTTATTTTCTTTTCTTTCTCTTTAAAAAGTGTCAGTCCTTTTTCGTCATTTCTTTCTTCCACGGCTATTTTTGCTTCCAAATTGTCTTCTTTTGCCATTGTAAAATTCACATCAGATTCTTTATTTTCTTCTACCTCTGAATTTTCCGAAGTAGTTGGTTTATCTTCTAAGTCTTTATGTTCACTTTCATTCATAATTTTACCTCCTAAAATTTAATATTTATATAAATATATAATATCGTTTTAAATTTTTATTATAAACACCCAAAGCTCCTTACAACTAAAAAGTAGAGATTAATGATGTATATAAAACATTTATAATAGTAGCTACACAATAGTTATAAAGAAATGCGTTACGTTATAACAAGAAACTTTGGGAAATATTAATTAAATACAATATTTGAGAAACACTTTTTTTGAATAAAAATTCATTTAATATTTTACATGTTTTTATTTTGTTTTAGATTTAAAATTGTTATTAAATTAAATCTAAAACGATACAGTAAACGCTTAAAATCCTTGATTATAAAGGGTTTTATATTGTTTTTTCATAATTATTATTAAGATATTATTTAGTGTTAATTAGCAATATACATTCATACAATAACATATAGTTAAATTTTGTTTCCGCAATAAAATTGTTGCGGAAATTTTAATCTCTAAAAACAATTTTATAAAGGAAGGTGCACATATATGAATGTTGCAAAAAGAAATGGGACGGTTGTTCCCTTTGAAAAAGAAAGAATAGTAAGAGCTATACTAAAAGCCATGTTAGATGTAGGTGAAGTTAATGACATAGTCGCTAATGAAATAGCTCAAAAGATTGAAAAAAATACAAAAGAAGACACTACTGTTACAGAAATTGAAAGACAAGTTGTTAAAGAATTATATTTAATAGATTTTGATGCTGTTGCCGATTCTTATTCGGAATATAAGGCTCAAAGAAAGCTATTACGCCAGAATGAAACCAATAAAAACAAAGGTAAGTTTTTATCTGATGAATTTATAAGTCAATATAAGCATAAACCAGACCCGTTTCCTACGGAACTAGGCAAATTTGTATATTATAGAACATATAGTAGACCGTTACCAGAACAAAAAAGAAGAGAAAATTGGTGGGAAACTGTATTTAGAGTTGTTGAATTTAATATGGAATTACAGCTTCAAGCTATGAAAAGACAAGGAATAGAAGTTACAGCATATTTGCTTGACAGTTTAAAAATAGAAGCCAAAGAAATATACGATTTAATGTATCGTTTAAAATTATTTCCTTCAGGTAGGAGTTTATGGGTGGGAGGCACAAAATCCTCAGCACTATACCCTTTATCAAATTTTAATTGTTCATTCGTTGTTATAGATGAACTAAAAAAGTTTTCTGAAATATTTTTTGTACTTATGTTAGGAACAGGTGTTGGACTTTCAGTCCAGAAAAAATATGTTTCAAAATTACCAAAATTAAATAGTAATATTGAAGTAGTTCATAAAGAGTATGACCCAGTACCAAAAAATAAACGTAAAGAATATACTCAATTAAAAATTACAAATAAAAATGTTATTGAATTAGAAGTTGGTGATTCTAAATTTGGTTGGACAGAAGCTATTAGAATGTATTTTGATATTATTTCGTCAAAACAATACCATGAAATAGAATATATCTTTATTAATTATAACAATGTCCGTCCAGAAGGAGAGCCATTAAAGACATTTGGGGGCTATGCATCAGGCCATAATAATCTTAAGACAATGTTTGAAAAAATTAATAGAATTTTAAAAGATAAAAAAGTAGTTAATGACATACAATGGCAAACTATTAAACCTATCGACTGTTTAGATATAGCAACGATAATCGCAGAAAATGTAGTTTCTGGAGGAGTTAGGCGTAGTGCGGAGATTATACTTTGTGATGATGATGATGAAGAAGTACTTAACGCAAAAGCATATCTTTATTACCAAGATGATAATGGAGCTTGGATAAGCAATTCTAAGATTTTTAACCGTGCGTTGTCTAATAATACAGTAATATATGAACATAAGCCAACCAGAGAAGCCTTACATAGTCATTTTAAAAAAATTAAAGTTTCTGGAGAGCCATCATTTGCAAACTTCGAAGAAATGTTGAGAAGAAGACCAGATGTACAAGGTGGAAATCCATGCTTTGAAATAATGTTAAGAGACCGTGGAGTATGTAATTTAACAGAAGTTAACCTTATGGGATTTGTTAATCCAGATGGTACTTATGATAGACAAGCTATGTTAACGGCTCAGAAATATTCTGCACGTATCGGATACAGAATGGCAAGTATTGAACTAGAATTACATGAATGGGATTTGGTTAATAAAGAAGATAGATTAACTGGATGTTCTATCACTGGGGTTATGGATTTTAAGAATGCAACAAACCTTTCTGATGAGGACTTTGTACAGTTACTTGAAGATTTAAGAACTCAGGCACGTGTTTCTGCTTTTGAATTAGCGGATAACTTAAATATGAATAGACCAAAGTTAGTTACTGCTATAAAACCATCTGGAACTATAAGTCAACTACCAACAGTTTCATCTGGTGTGCATTTTTCACATTCACCATACTATATTAGAAGAGTACGTGTTAATGCAAAAGACCCTCTAGCAAAAGCTATGGTTAAAGCTGGATTCCCATGGAAACCAGAAGTTGGACAAACTATTGAAGACCATAAAACAAAGGTATTCGAGTTCCCAATAAAATCCCCAGAGGGTAAAACAAAATATGATGTATCGGCTATTGAGCAATTAGAACTCTACAAATCAATAATGAAACATTACATAGACCATAACGCTTCGAACACTATTCATGTTAAACCAGATGAATGGGAAGCTGTTGAAGAATGGGTATTTAATAATTGGGATTGTATAGTTGGAGTAACATTTATCTCTTTGGATGATAGTTTCTATCAATTAATGCCTTATGAAGCAATCACTGAGGAAGTATACAATGAATTACTTATTAATCAACCATTGTTTAATCCTTCAATGTTAAGAGAATTTGAAACATTTGAAACAGAATTCGATATTCTTGATGCTGACTGTTCTTCGGGAGCTTGCCCTATTAGGTAAGAAAACATCTAATTTAGAAAGAACAGCGAACAATATTAAAATATATATTATTATAAATATACAAAAAATAACCCCAGCAAATAAAATCTGGGGTCATTTACTTAAAATATAGGAGGTTTTTTATATGATATTTAATCCAGATTTAAAAATAGTCGGCAAAATACAGGCAGGCTTAGAAAAAACAGGTGGCTATTGCCCATGTGAAATTCAAAAAACAGCATGTAATATTTGCCCATGTGAAAAGATGCAAAAAGAAAAGACTTGCAAATGTAAGTTATATGTTCCAGTAATTATTTATTCTGCCTCATGGTGTACAAATTGCGATGAGCTCAAAAGATATATGAGAAATCAAGGAATTGTTTATGAGATAAGAGATATTGAAAAAAATGAAGAATATCGAAATGAGGTATTAGACGCTGGTTTTATATCAATTCCTGTATTAAAACTTGGCGATTTATTATTAGACCCAAGTAAAGACGAATACAAGAACCATTTAAAAAACAAATATATTAGGAAAATATAATTTATAAACAAATAATAACAATATAAAACAATATAAAACAACACATAAAAAGAGGCTAATATTAGCCTCTTTTTATGTTGCTAAGAGTATTTGATAGTTGCCATTTCATTAAAAATAACATATGCTGATATAAGAACATAAAGTTTAACAATTGCAAAGGAGGATATAATAATGTTGAATAAATTAAAAAGTACAAAAGCTTACATAACTATCGATATGTTCTTAATGATTTTCGTTGCACTATCTTGTTTATTATTTATTTCTAAAGTTTTAGTTTAATTTCAAAAACATTTTTATTTTATTATTAACACGTTACCTTTTGTGTAACGACATTTTTCAAGTAGGTCCTATATTAATGGGACCTTTTTTTATTTTAAATTATTTATCACTTACAACATATCGTTACAACAAAAAAAGGCTCTCAATGAGAGTCTTTTTTTATTAAATACTAAGCAGCATCAAAAGCTTTCTTAACTTCGTCAGCCTGTTCTTTCGTTAGGTTTACAAAGTTAACATACTTTTTCTCGCCGTCTTTTTCATAACTTCTATAAGGAGTGATAATTCTGCCATCATCTGTAATTGAAACTTTAGCAGATATGTTATCGCATTTTAGATTGATGAAACCAAGTTGCATTTTGTCCTTATCTGATAACAGAACTCTATACTTCTTATCTTCAACAGCCTGTTTAACAGTAGCCAATATCTCAGCAGCAGATTCTTTGTTAATTGGAGCAGCATGATAACTCTTTTTCCAATTACCTTCTAAATCCTTATAAGATTGACCTGGCATTTCAAAAAAAACACCCTTATCGCTTTTCTTAACAACGATATCATTTACATATACCTCATTAATTGTTACGTATCCTGTTGCTTTAACTCCACCTTTGTTGATAGCTTTTTGACTTCTGATTTCCATTTTAAATTCCTCCAATTCATATTTTAATTTATATAGTATTATATTAGTTTAGATTTGTATATATAACAAATATTAAAGACTTTTGTTTTAATTAGTATACTAAGAGTATAACATATAAATATATTAAAGTAAATATAAAACACACTTTTATAGTGAATAGTTTTAAATGTTTATTATAAATATATATACATTGAAAAAATATAAAAATCTAAGAAAATATTTATGTCTTTTTTGTTGTTATTTAAAAAGATAATAACTATAAATATTAATTATTAAGTTGTTCTAAAAACCAGGCGACTCAAGGGGTTTATGGACTATTTTGTCGTACGAAAAACATAGTATTTCATTGACTTCTTATGTTCTTCATGTTATTATATATATATGAAACACTTCAAAAGGAGACTGATTAAATGGAAAAAATGGTTATTGCTTTTAGAGTATTGGGATACTCTTATGATTGTAAAAATGTAAATGATAACAAGAAAAAAATTGAAAAAGAAATTGGCAAAATAAAAACATCAGAAGACGCAGAAAAATTTTTTAAAAGTTTAAAAGGTGAAGTTAACTTCATAAAAGAAACAGAAGAATTGATAGAAGTTAGTTCCGAAAAAGTTTTATATAGTTTCGGATACTTAAACGCAACTTTTGGATACTTCTTCCATGATTTAAGATGTGATGTTAATAATCAAGACGAATGTTTTTTTGACCTTAGCATGTAAGAATAAAGGATTTAGCTCTCATTTATATCAAAATTAAGTGAGGGCTATTACTTTAAAGAGGAGGCTTTAATAATGGAATTGACCGTTAATATTGGAGAATTATTAGAAAGTGACATAATCAAAGCAATTGAATCAGATGACAAATATGCATTAACAATTCTTTTTATAAATACTTATAATAGGGTAAAAGCTTTGGGGACAAATGTTAAAGGTTTTTATTATGATTCATGTGTTGCTTGTTCTTCTGAGGAATTCGATAAATTTAGTTATCCTGGACTTGAATATTTATTCAATATGTTTAATTATAAAACAGAAATAATTGAAACAAAAATAGATGAAAATGACATACATTCTGGGTATATGACCGCAAAAAAAGGCAATTTTATTCTTAAAATGGATGTAGAAGAAGGTATGCATGACAGTCTTTATAGTGATTTTGTTGACGCTAAAACGGCTAAAATAGTGTAATGTTATAAAATATATTTAACTAGTTTTCTTTTCTTCTTTATTGTTATATAATATTATATAACAATAAAGAAGGGTGGAATAGTATAATGGTATTTTTATTAAGAAACAACGAACAGTCTGGTAAAGG
>Ga0123336_10000930_pt1 | contig 27945 bp, 24 predicted proteins | sample SSSSmetaG_FD_96466 | JGI IMG/M metagenome (GOLD analysis project Ga0123336, IMG submission 96466) | Glacier valley bacterial and archeal communities from Borup Fiord, Nunavut, Canada, to study Microbial Dark Matter (Phase II) - ​SSSS metaG | ecosystem: Environmental > Aquatic > Freshwater > Ice...
CCGCCTTCCACGGTGGCATGCCCGATATCGTAATTGACGGCGACGGCATTGGGGTCGAGCTCGCGCAGTAGCAGATAGACGTCCCAGATGGACGCGCCCACCAGCCCGATTCCGGAGTGCGTATGGTACATGGCGCAGAGCTTGTATTTAGCGTTCAACGCGGCAAGCGCCGCCACGCGGGGCTTCAGCGCGCCAAGTTGCTGGGCGATGGGTTGGGCCGTGGGCGATTCGTCATATTTGAAGCCGCTCCATCGGTAAGAGGGAATCTCAAGCGAGGCCAAAGTCCGCATCACATCTTCGGCGTAAGGTGTGTGTGCGTCCATAATATCGGCTGTCACCATAGGGACTTCCAGGCCATGCGCGCGAATGATCTTGACCAGGTCTGGCAGGTCCTGAATCACGCGAGCAGGTTCCACATGGCCGCCCTTGCGAACCGTGATATCGACGCCATCGAACCCAATCTCAGCGGCGGTGCGCGCTAAGTCTTCGCCTACCAGAAACTGCAGGTGCTTGGAGAAGATGGCAACCTTTTGTTTTGGAGCGATAGCTGCAGGAAGTGGCGCGGCAAGTGGGGCGGCAACTGCGGCGAGCGTGAATTGGCGGCGGGTCATAAGCGCTATAAGATACGAGTCTATGTCAGTCAACCGGCGCGTGTTTATTCTGGCGGGCGGTGGGGCGGTAATTTTGGGTGCCGCGCCTTCAGACCGCATCAATCTGGGCGTTATCGGCGCGGGTGGGCGTGGAACATTCGTGATGGGCGTTTTTCAAAAATCGCCCGAAGTGCGGGTCAGCGCCATTTGCGACGTGTATGAGCCGAACCTGGAGAACGCGCTTTCAGTGGCGCGGCAGGCAGGAAGCGCCGCGAAGCCGTACCGCAATTACAAAGCCCTGCTGGACGATCAGACTGTGCGTGCCGTTCTGATCGCGACGCCCGAACACTGGCATGCGGCGATGGTGACCGATGCGTTGGCCGCCGGCAAAGACGTTTACGTGGAGAAGCCTTTGTGCCAGACGCAGGAGCAGGGCGCGGCGCTGGTGGCGCTGGAAGCGAAATCGAAAAGCATCGTGCAGGTGGGCATGCAGCGCAGGAGCTATGACTTGTATCTGGACGCTCGCAAGGTGGTGGCCGCGGGAACGTTGGGGCCGGTGCACATGGTGCGCTCCTGGTGGCTGAATACGGCGCTCGAAACACCGAAAGCGACCGAGTTGAAAGGCAAGCTGGATTGGGAGCAATGGCAGGGTCCGGCGGAGCGGCGCGCCTTCGATGCGGGTCGGTTTCGACACTGGCGGCAGTATGCGGATTATTCGGGCGGGTTGGTGGCCGATCAGGGCGCGCATGTCTTCGACGGCATTCACCTGCTGATGAATGCCACGTTCCCTTCAACAGTGACCGCGGCCGCCGGCAGAGCGCATGTCCCCGGAGCGGACACGCCGGAAAGCGTGGTGGTGGCCGCGCAATACCCGGAAGATTTTTTGGCCGTCTTCACCATCAACTACGCGGCCATGCGTTACCAATCGAAGAACGATCAGTTGAATCAACTCGATGGAACGAAGGCGCGGCTGGATGTGAGCCGTAGTGAATACAAGGTGTTCGAGCAGGGCAAAGAAGATTCGCCGGCGCTACAAAAACCTTCCGAACGGGGGTTCGGCTACGCAACGGATTTGCACGTGCAAAATTTTCTGGAGTGTGTGAAGACGCGAGCGCGGCCCACGGCACCGATGAGTGTGGCCTTCCCGGCGGCGCTGGTGGTACAAATGGCGAATTTGTCTTTAAAGACCGGCAGGCGCATCAGTTGGGACCGGGCGCGCGGAACAATCGTTTAGGTTTAGCTGCCTAGTTCGCGCGATTTACTGTCTCGCGGCGCTCCGTGAAGCCGAGCGGCTTTGGAATGTCCAGCGTTTTCTCCAGCACCAGAACCTGTTTCGGAATCGCTGTCTTCCCTTTTCACCGCTTCACCAGATAAACTGGCGGTTCCCCATGCAACTGAAAACTGTTCTGCTACTTACCGCAGCCGCACTGGCGCTGCACGCCGCTGAACCCGAAGGCTTCGTCTATTGGCCGAAGGGCGTGGCCAGCCCCGCCCCCAAGTTCGCCAACCATGGGCTTTCCGTTTCGCACCGCGACAAAGACGGTGTTGCTGAGATGCACGAGAAACAGACCGATATTATGGTGGTGCAGAGTGGCGAAGCGAAGCTGACCGTGGGCGGAACCATTGTGAACCAGACCACGGCCTCGCCCGGCGAAATTCGCGGGACCGCCATTAAAGACGGAGTGACGAAGACGCTTGCGCCGGGCGATGTGATCCACATTCCTTCCAATGTGCCGCACCAATTTTTCATCGAGAAAGGCAAGCAGATTACATACTTCGTTGTGAAGGTGGACAACCCGTAAATAGCCTGCAAAGCGGGCCCTGGTTTTTCTGATATCGTTTTTATAACTTGAGGAAACCAGTCATGCTTCGGAAGATAGCTGCGGCTTTGTTCGCCGCCACCGCTCTTTACGCCCAGGTCCCTACAGCGGACCTTTCGGGCATTGTCACGGACAGCACGGGTGCGGCCATCGCGGGCGCCTCGGTCACCATTACCAATAAAGGTACGGCGGCCGCGCGTACGGCCACTACCAATGAAGGAGGCGCCTATAGCCTTTCCTCGCTGAACCCCGGCAATTACGATATGACGGTGGAAGCACGCGGATTCAAGCGCTCGGAACGCAAAGACATTGAGTTGCAAGTGGGGCAGGCCGCGCGTTTGGATTATACGCTCGAGATCGGCAACGTAAGTGAAACGGTTGAGGTGAGCGGCGGTGCGCCGGTGCTGGAGACTGAAAACGCGACGGTGGGCACGGTGATTGAGAACCGGCGCATTGTGGAACTTCCGCTGAATGGCCGGAATTATCTGCAACTGGCTTCGCTAACGCCTGGGGTGACCACGAACGGGCCGGCGTCTTCGCAGGGCCAGCAGCGCATGGGCGGCGCGCGGAATTCGTTCGCGTTGAACGTGGCCGGGCAGCGCACCAGCTTCAACCATTATTCATTGGATGGAATCGAAAACACAGATCCGAATTTCAACACATACGCCTTTCTGCCTTCCGTGGATGCGCTTCAGGAATTCAAGGTGGAAAGCGGCACCTACGGCGTGGAATATGGCCGCGGGTTAAGCCAGGTGAACGCCACCACACGCAGCGGCACGAACGAATATCACGGCGTGCTGTTCGAATTTTTGCGTAATTCCGATTTGGACGCCAAGAACTTTTTCGATTCGAAGACCAAGCCCATTCCGCCGTTCAAGCGCAATCAATTCGGCGCAACTTTAGGCGGTCCGATTTCGGTTCCCAAACTGTTCAGCGGCAAGAACAGGCTGTTCTTCTTCTTCGATTACGAAGGCCTGCGCGAACGCAAAGCACTGACCAACAATCTGAGTCTGCCGCCGGCGATCGACCGGACCGGCAACTTTTCTTCGTACAGCACCATCATCTACGATCCTCTAACGCGCGTTGTAGACCCCACGACTGGCGCCATTTCAGCACCGCTCCCGTTCCCGGGCAACATCATTCCGGCGAACCGGATTCAAAAGGCCTCGCTGACTTTGCTGAATCGATATTTCCCGCTGCCCACCGGCGCCGGGTACACCAACAACTTCGTTTCGAATGAAGGCAGGCGCAATGATGGCGATCAATATACGGGCCGCGTCGATTACATCCAAAGCGCCGCCTCCAGCTTCCAGTTCCGCTATAGCCACGGCGATGACAACGGCTATTTGCCGCTCACCACGGCGAACCTTGGCTATAACAACAAGGTGGTTGTGAACCAGGAAGTGCTGACGCACATTCTGGTGCTGGGCGCGAACAAGGTGAACGAATTCAAGTTCGGGGTGAATCGTTTGACGGCGGCGAATCAGCAGGGTTCGGCGAACACGCGTAACGTGGTAGGCGAATTGGGAATCGGCGGCATCCAGACCGATATTGCGGCCTATTGGGGCGTTCCAATTGTGCAGTTCGGCGCCGGGCTTTCCGGCGTGGGCGAATGCTCCGATTGCCCCTTCATCAATTACGACACCACGTTTCAATGGACGGACAGTTTTGCCTGGACCAAGGGCAAGCATTCCTTCCGGTTCGGCACCGACGATCGCCGCACGCGGTACAACCAGATCGGGGCAGTAGTTCCCCGCGGCCGTTTTACGTTCGGCGGCACCTATACCACCTTGACCGGCGCCGGCGTCCAGCCTCAGAATGCCATCGCGGATTTTCTGCTGGGCTATATCCAGACCGCCGAAGGCCAGACCGGCGCGCCCATTGCGAATTTCCGTAGCTATTCGCTGAACTTCTACGCGCAGGACACCTGGAAGCTGACGCCGAAACTGACTCTCACGTATGGGCTTCGCTATGAACTGGAGCCGCCGTTTACCGATAAGCACAGCAACATTGTGAATATCGATTTTCACTGGGCGAATGACATTGTGCCTACGTATGTGCGCGCCGGGTCGGGCGATCCGTTTGAAGGCAATCCACCGTTCAAGCTTCCCTCAACGGTGCCTTACATTCGCGATGGACGCTTCGGCGACCGCGCCTACCGCACCGACTATGCGAATTTTGCGCCGCGCCTGGGTGTGGCCTATAGCGTGGATCCGAAGACCGTGGTCCGCACCGGCGCAGGTATCTATTATGTCCGCGATATTGGGAACGCGCAGTTCGATTTGGTTCGCAACGCCCCGTTCACCATACGTCGTAATGAGAATGCATCTTCAAACCTGATTCCTTCACTCACTTATCAGCTGCCGTTCGTGCAAACCGGCGCGCCCAGTTTCATTTTGGCCAATCAATATGACCAAAAGACTCCGCGTATCTATCAATGGTCATTCAGCATCCAGCGGGAACTCTTTGATTCCAGCTCGTTTGAAGTGTCTTACCTGGGTTCCTCCGGCAATTACCTTCAGCGCCTGCAGACTTACAACACTGCGGCTTTAGGGCCGCCCACGAACATCAACAGCCGGCGCCCGAACTTTCCTGTATATGCCGGCGGCTTCCAGGTGATGAACGATGCGGCTCACTCCAGCTATCACGGCTTGTACCTGCGGTATCAGAAGCGTTTTTCGCGCGGTCTGACAGTGCTGAGTTCGTATAGCTGGAGCAAATCCATCGATAACGGCTCCGGTATCCGCACGGTGGATGGAGATTCGCTCACGCCTTCAAACGATTACAACCTGGCGGGCGAGCGAGGCCTTTCCGCGTATGACTTCCGGCATCGCTGGACCACTTCGTTTGTGTACGAATTACCATTCGGCAGGAATGCGAACCCGTTCGCTCGCGCTTTGATTGGCGGTTGGCAGATGGGCGGCATCACCACGTTGCAGAGCGGGTTCCCGTTCACTCTGTATTGCGGCAGCGGCACTCAGAACGGCGGCGACAATTGTTACCCCGATGGCTTGGGCGGCCGCAGCGATTTACCCAGCGATCAGCGTGGCCCCAGAAAGTGGTTTAACACCGCCAACTTCGTCAACCGGATCACCAACGATCCTTCGCTGCCGCTCTATCGCTACGGCAACAACGGCCGTAACAGCGTGATTGGACCGCCGCTGGTGAACGTAGATTTTAGCGCCATCAAGAACTGGAAGTTTTCAGAAACGCGTGGGCTGCAGTTCCGCGCGGAGTTCTTCAACCTGTTGAACCATCCAATCTTCGGGCAACCAAATACAACGGTGGGGAATGGCTTCGGCACCATTGGCGGAACACGCATCGACGCGCGCGACATTCAGTTGGCACTGAAGCTGAATTACTAGCGCTTTACTGGCCGCGGGTGAGCACGGCGGTGCCGCTGTTTAATGAATTGGAATTTGAGGCGGTCCATGCCAGTTCCATTTCACGATCGGACAGCAGCCGCAGGCGGACTTCACCACGCGCGCCGTCATCGCGAATGAATGGAAGCTGGGCGGAGGTGCCCGCCGCCGGTCCGGAAAATTCGAAGTTCACGGAGGGCGAAATCGCGCGGTCTGTCACGCGATAGCGCGAACGGTAGCGCCCGCGAACCTGGCCATCGCGTTCGCTGATCTGAGTTTCGATAAATTCGGGAGCGTAGAGCTTGTTATCGGTGCCGGCGCGTCGCGCGTAAAACCAAATGCCGGCGAAGTGACTTCCAGCCTTACGCGCTTCCAAAGCCGGCGCGGGCACCGGCGCGGGCATGGTGAGGGGAGGTTCGGCAGCGGCGGCTGGCCTGGGAAGGTCAGATGCAAAAGGTACCGATATCGCTTCCCCGGAACCGCCTCGCAGACGAGCGAGTTCGCGCAGTGCCTGGTCGCGCTCCGCCACTGCCACACGAGCGCGCGCGCGCCACTCCTCTCCATGAAGCGCCGAGGAATCGGCGGGGAACGAGGAACCAACCTGCCGGATTTCGTAGGCCGGTGCGGCTGGGGCTTCGTGATCGCTGACCCACACAATGGCGCCGGCGCAAGTCATAGCCGCCGCACCCCAGGCCAGCGACCCCCACGGGATGCGCCGTTCCATACGCGCGGGCGGCGGAGCCTGTATCACAATGGGCGTTGCGGAACGTTCGTTGAGTAAGGTGAAATCGTAAACCCGACGCTTGGCCGGGTCGGTGAGTACCGCTTCTATTTCGTTGAAGCGCCGCAATTGCCCTTCGGCAGCGGCTTTCATGACGGCATCTGAAAACTGGTCAGGGTGAAATAGCCGCACCAGAACGCGATATTGCTCGCGCACCTCTTCAGCGCTCGCCCACCGCCGAACTCCCATGTCTTCGTAAAAACTCATCAGCTTTGTGAGACCGTGGCCCTCCGTTCCAGTTTGCCCCATCCCACCAGCCGTCCACGCATGGCGAAAATAAGGCTCTTCAGCAAGACATAATGCATCAGTTGGCGGAAATAGATCCTCTGGAAAAAGAGCAGTGCCAGATCCCACGGTTTCTCCCCTTCGAGAGCATAGGCCAGAAAGCCCGTCAGCAGTTCAATTATGAAAAACGCCATGTAATACAGCAGGACGATCTTCCAGTTGCCCGCGAAGAGGGCGATGATCATGCAGACTTCGGCAAACGGAGACAGCGCGGAGAGCAGCACCTGAAAGAGCCAGATGCTGGGCAGCGCAACGAAGCCCAGCGTTCCGTACTTGGGAACGAACATGGCGTCGCGATGCTTCCATGCGGCTTGCAGCGTTCCGAAGGCCCAGCGGAAGCGCTGTTTGGCCAACCCACGCAGATCTTCCGGTGCTTCGGTATAAGCGATGGCGTCCTGCTCATAACGGATCTTGTAACCCAGGCGCCGGATGGCCATGGTGAGATCGGCATCTTCGGCCAAAGTGTCGTGGCCGAAGCCGCCCAGCCACTGAATCAGGTCTTTGCGCCAGGCGCCCACGGCCCCAGGAACCACTGTGATGGCATTCAGTAAATCAAGCGCGCGCCGGTCCAGATTGAACCCGTAAATGTATTCGATGGATTGAAAGCGTGTGAGCAGCTTGCCGCGATTGCCAACCTTCGCGTTGCCGGAGACGGCGCCCACGGTGGGGTCGCAGAAGTGGCGCACCAGTTTTTCAATTGTCTCCTTGCGGAACAGCGTATCGGCATCGACGGCGATCAACAGGTCGTATTTCGAATGACCGATACCGTTGTTTAGCGCCGCCGATTTGCCGCCATTCGGTTGGGTCAAAATCTGTACGCGCGCATCATTCCCAAAGCGCTCCCGCAGCACCTCTAGCGTGCGGTCTTTTGAGCCGTCATCCACGACGATCACTTCCATGGGTTGGTAGCCATTTGAAAGCACGCTTTCCACGGTGCGCACAATCACCTTCTCTTCGTTATAAGCGGCGACGATCACAGAAACTGGCGGATGAAACCGCGGTTCGAAGACAAGCTTCGCGGCGCGACGCTTTTGCAGTACCGCAAGAATGCTGAAGACCAGACTGCGCGCCATGGTGAGCACGATGGCGCTCAGGAACAGCACGCCCAGCAATTCTTTCAGATTGCTTTTCAAATCGAACGCGCCGCCTTCAATCTGAGCCCAACGCAACTCTTCGGCGGAAGGCAGCGGCATCACTTCGGCGCGCGTCTTGCCCACCAGATCGCCCACTTTCACGAACTGATATCCGTGCGATTGGTAGTAATCGATGATGCGCGGAAGGGCCTTTACCGTTGCCGAGCGATCGCCCCCCGCATCGTGCAGCAGAATCACATGCCCCAGGTCCTGCTCATCTTCAATTTCACTTAGAATTTTATCGGCGGTGGTGCCGGGTTCCCAATCGCGCGGATCGATACTTTCGCCGATGGTGACGAACCCATATTGCTGCGCGCGAAAAATGGGAATGATCTCGCCCGCCGTGGTGGGCTCGCTATCGGAATTATAGGGCGGGCGAAACAGGATGGTGGAACGCCCAATGGCATTTTCAATGATGCGCTGAGTAAACGTGAGCTCGTATTTGGTGCGCAGTTCGCTTACCAACGCCAGGTTCGGATGGCTGTAAGTATGGTTCCCCAACTCATGCCCTTCGGCATATTCACGCTTCACCAGCGAAGGGTTGGCTTCGGCGTTCACACCCACCAGAAAGAAGCTGGCGGACACTTTACGAGCCTTCAAAATATCCAGAATCTTCGGAGTATAAATGGGGTCGGGGCCATCGTCGAAGCTGAGGCAAACTTCCTTCTTGTCGGTGTCGCCGCTGCGGTCCAGCACCCAGTAGGTGGGGTAGGTCTCGAACTTTTCGGAGAAGTCGCCATCGGGCGGAGAAGGAGGCGCCTTCACGCTGCGCTTGCCATCGCGAGGCTCCTGCGAAACGGCAATCAAATCGCCCGCGCCGTAATGGTTCACCGAATGGCTGGCTGTCAGAACCGTAAGTAAGGAAACGTCGAACTTCTCGGCGGGCCATTTTTCCGGCGTGACCACCTTCCACATATCGGGGTCTTCCGCGCCCAGGCGCCAAATGGCCACGCCGCGAAAGCCCTCATCGTGAATTGCCTGCACCTGGTTGAGCGCGGTCACGGCATCGAGGAACCAGACTTCATGTTCTTCCGCGCCATTGTGCACGCGGTCCTTATAGCGCAACACAGGGTTGGCGGTATCTTCGTCCCAGTGAATCTCGGCGCGATTCGCAATCGCCGCAGCCATTACATCGCTGAACTTCGCTTCGGTACCACCGGTTTCGCCAATGATCCAGTCATAGCCGTAATCGCCCACGCCGATGATGGTCTTCTCCGGCGGAAGCAGCCGGCTCAAACGGTCCAGATGCTTTTCAAACCACTCTTCACTTGCTACCGGCCCGGGCGCGCTCGATTGCTCATGCTCGTCATAGACCATGATCAACATGTAGTCTTCGTATTCAATCAGGCGCTTCAGATCGAACGCGGGGTCGTCCGGAGGAACGCTCTCTGTGATCAGGAAACCGGCCGGCTTCAGCTTGGCGTGTAGTTCCTTCATGAAGATTACAAGCGGTTCCCGATCCTTCGGCAGCAGCGATTCGAAATCTATGTTGACGCCCGCGAATTTGTGTTCCGTCAGGTTGGTAAAGATGTTATCGATCAGGTTTTCGCGGCGGTCTTTATGAATCAGCACTTGATGCAGTTCTTCCGGCTGCCAGCCATTGCGGTTGTTGTTCACCTCCGCGATGATGGGCAGATTGGCTTGCCGGGCAATGGCGATTACGGTCTTATCGGTCTGATCGTCCAGATCTCCCTTATCGTTTTTCAGGAAGAACCACTCCGGAATCAGGTGGGTGAGGCGCTGCAGATTCGAACGTAGAGAAGCCTGGCTGGCCGGGTCCCAATTCACGTAGAAGCCGAATACCGCGGGCTTACCTTCGGCCGTTCGCGCGGCAGGCCTGGGGTGCAGCACGGGCGAATTGCTCTTGATGTACTTAATATCTTTCGCATCTTTCCGCATGTCCTTTTGGAACTTAAACGGAATGTTGCGCGCGGCGGTGCGGCCCGTAATGATGCCCGCCACTTCACGCTTATCGGGCACGGGTGAAACGGCCGGGAGGCCCAGCGAGGGCAGCCGGGGCAGCACAATCATGCTCAGCACAAAGAGCGCGAGGCCGATGCCGCCCACCACAACAGCACTCTGCATGCCCCGTTGGAAGCGCGCCCAGCGCTTGCCCGAAGGATCATGAAAGACGAATGAGATGTTTTGTTCGGTGGCCAACTGCGATGTCCTTACTCTTCTAGATTAGACCTTTCACCATTGAGGCACGGATGCAGCCCTTCAGAAAGTAGACTATTTGATATCGTGACTTGAACGATTTTCCATGCCAATTTCATCGCTAGAAGCCGGTTCCGCCGCGGTTCGCTCGTCCCTTGACCGGCTGAAGGCGCTTGGCTGGTACCACAGCTTACGCTTGCCTTCTGGCGAGGTGATTGAAGGCGTCCAGACACTGGCCCGTCTGGAACTGCGAATCGCTCAATTTGAAATTCCGCAAGACCTGACCGGCAAGAGAGTGCTGGACGTGGGTGCCTGGGATGGGTGGTTCACGTTCGAAATGGAGCGCCGGGGCGCGTCGGTTGTCGCCATCGACCTGAATCCGGGGACCAATTTTCTTACCGCCCGCCGCCTGATGAATTCCCGCGCTGAGTACCGCATCATGGACGTTCTGGATCTATCGCCAGATACCTTGGGCTTCTTCGATATCGTCTTATGCTTCGGCGTTCTGTACCACTTGAAGCATCCGCTGCTAGCTCTGGAGCGTTTGTATTCGGTGAGTTCCGACCGCGTGTTGATTGAATCCTACGTCAGCGAATCAGATCGTACGGACGGCCCACCGCGGATGGAGTTTTACGAGGGCACGGAATTGTGCGGCCAGTTTGACAATTGGGTGGGGCCGAACGTGAAGTGCCTGCTTGCCTGGTGCCGTGCAACAGGTTTCGCAACCGCGCGGTTGAACAGTGTCCTGGGCAATCGAGCCCACGTTTCCTGCTCCAAAAAATGGCCGGACTCTGCCGCGCCCACGTCGGGAAGCAATGCATATATTGTGGCGGTCCAAAATGCCACCACCGATAACCATCGCTTCCGAAGCACCCACGACGAATACATTTCCATCTGGTTCGATTCGCCGGAGACCGGCCTCACCGTTGACGAAGTATTTCCGTCCGTGGGCGCATTCGGGATTCGGCCCGTTGCGGTGGCGCTTTCCGCGGGAGCATGGCTCGCAAATTTGAAAGTCCCCAGCGGGCTGGCCGCCGGTTGGTATCTCGTCGCCTTGCGAGTGCGCGACGGCTCTGTCAGCAACACGGTGCGGATTGGAATCAACAACCCGGCTTACGTTCCCGAGGAGCCGGTCAACTCGGGAATCGAGATTGTCGGTCTGGCCGATAACGCAAGTTGGGAGCGAGGCAAGGTGCGCTTAGGACCGGGTAGCTGCGTGGCGGCCTTCATCGCCGGCATCCCCGAAATGGCTGTGGATCGCGGCATGTTTGAGCTGTTCTTAAATGGAACCACCCTTCCTTGCATCTATGCGTCCCCGGCGGATGGTAATGGGGTGGTCCAGATCAACGCCCTGGTTCCCCGAGGCCTTGAGCCAGGCATCGCGCAAGTGCAGGCCAGATTCCTCGACATCATAACGGCCCCGGTGGAACTTATATTGGAATAGAAGTTGAATTGCCCGGTTCCAGCAAGCCTTGCAGGATGTCCGGAATCTCAAAAACTGCCCGGTTGCGATGCCTTGCCGCTGCCGCGCAGTAGCGCTTATAAGGTTCCGGCTGCAATAGGTCATGCACCGAGGTCGAGATTGTGTCGAAGCTTTTCACCACTAGCCCGACACCCTGTTCGGTGATCCACTCCGCGTTGTAGCGCTCCTGCGGCATGGTCCAACGGTTGCGTTCCACAATTACCGGCAGCTTCATGGCCAGCGCCTCGCTGAGAGAGCCGGGACCGGGTTTGCCGATGAAGAAGTCAGCCAGGCTCATCAGGCGCGGAATTTCGCGCGTGAAGCTTTCCACGCGCAGCGGCATGTCGGTCTTGAGCGCTCTCAATTTCGCCGCCAGCTTATGATTGTGGCCGCAGAGCATGATGAGTTGCACCGGGGAGCGCGCCTCAGACAAGCGCAGCGCGATGTCGTACATAGCGCGTGAACCGTGCCCGCCGAACAGCACCAGGCCAGTGGGAAGATCGGCGCGCAGGCCCAGCTGCTCACGTCCCGCCGCCCTATCTTGTGGGACCGGCTCGTAAAAGCGTGGATTCAGAATCATTCCCGAAGTTTGAAAAACACGCGAACGAGGGTGACCCATTTTGAGCGCCTGGGCTACGGCCTTATCGGTCCCGCAGATGAAAAATTGAGGTTGCTGTTCCATCCAGAAATGCGGTGGGTAATCGGCCATGTCGGTCATGATGGTGACCATGGGCGTGCCAGGATGGCCCAAAGCAAGGCTCTCAAAGAGCGCGCGATTGAAGTTCGGAATTACGGACACCAGCAAATCCGGGCGAGTTGTACCCCAGTATTCGCGCAACAGGGCCACTTGGCGCGGGTGATAAAAGCGGATCAGCGCCTGCATCACGCGCGCAAGCTGCGGGGAGCCCAGCGTCCAGCCGCGTTTCAGTAACAGATTGTAAACATCTTCAGCGGTAATGCCAGTCAGTTTACGAAAGACATCAATTGGCGCAAGCAGTTCTTGCAGGTTCACCAGACGGATGTCCCAATCGCGGCCCTGTTGCTCGGCAACTTGCTTTAACGCGGTGGCGGCGCTGCGATGACCGCCGCCCGCGTCGAAGTAAACCAGGTCTATCGCCTTCCGCATCCTCTGAACGAACCTACACCAGTACATTACGATTCACAAATGTTTCTTGAAGCTGTCACAGCTTCGTAGCACTCCGCGGTTTATAACTGTTTCATGAAGCCCGCACCGCATCTTCGCGCGGTACATTTGAGTGAGGTGTCGGCATGACGGTTTTTAACCCGATGTTCACCTACATTGCGGCTCGCGATCACCGCGTGATGCGGCGCGTGAACAACTGGCGGGCTCCACGCTGGATTCGCATCTGGATGATTGGCGCCACGCGCGGCGGTGATGGCTGGCTCTGGTATGCCATGGGGCTGATTGTGCTGTGCTTCGGCGGTTCCTCACGGTATGAAGCGCTCGGCGCCGCGGCGGCCGCCTCCTTCACTGGCATTGTGCTGTTTCTTCGCCTGAAGCGCATGTTCAACCGTACGCGGCCCTCCACCATTCAGCCGCATTGCTGGGCCACCTTGCTGCCTCCCGATCAATTCTCGTTCCCTTCGGGCCACACCATCACGGCATTTTCCATCGCCATCCCGCTGGGCCTGTTCTACCCTTCACTCATGTTGGGGCTGTTGTTTTGTGCCATCAGCATCGCTCTTTCGCGCGTGCTGCTGGGGCTGCACTTCTTAAGCGATGTGGTGGCCGGCTGCGCCATCGGCGTCGTTTTGGGCCTTATCGCCGCAAGCCTGATTTAACCCAAGCGGATTACACTAGCCTCATGAGGCTCGCGTTTGTCTGGCTTGCGGTTCACGGCGCCATGGTAGCTGCCATGGCCGCGTCGCATCCCGCCATCAGAACCGGTTCCGGTCAAGGGGCCAATGGCGCCGTATCTATCGACGCCACTATTTATGCCGACCCTGAATCCGTCAAGAATGCCGTTACCGACGATTTAGGCAGCCACTACATTGTGGTCCGCGTCAAGCTTGCGCCCAAATCCGGCACAATTCCCGTTCAGCTAGATGACTTTCTGCTGAAGACCGATAAAGACGGCGAGCGCTCGCACCCCTATGCGCCTACGCAAATCGCCGGGCAGGGTGTGCTGGTGGTTTCGCAGGTGACCAGCGGCGGCGGTGGCGGCCACTCCCAGGCTGCCGACCCCACTTACGGCGGCTTGCCCCCTTCCGGCGGCGGCTTCGGCAACGCGGCCAGCACCACCGCCGCGCAGGGCAAGATGAAGCAGGAAGAGAAAGAAAATCCCCTGGTGAAAACGCTTGCCGACCGTATGCTGCCGGAGAAGGAAATCTCCGAATCCGTCACCGGCCTGCTGTATTTCCCCATGGAAAAGCAGAAAGTGAAGGACCTGGAATTGACTTACACCACGCCCATGGGCAAACTCGTGGTGCGATTTAATTAGTGACCATTGCCGACCTGGACACGCCCGCCGTCGTGGTGGATCTGGACATCTTCGAACGCAACCTGACTCGCGTGGCCGATTATGCGGCGCACCACAACTTGCGCTTGCGGCCGCACACGAAGACACACAAATCGCCCGACGTGGCGCGGATGCAATTGGCGTTGGGCGCGGCTGGGCTAACAGTGGCCAAGGTGGGCGAGGCTGAGGTGATGAGCGCGGCACTGGCGCAGCCGGATCTGGATCTGCTGGTGGCGTTTCCTATCTTCGGTGCGCTCAAAGTGAAGCGCCTGCGCGCGGTGGCGGAGCGCTGCAACGTGACGGTGGCGCTCGATAGCCTGGAAGCCGCACGGCAACTGGAAGGCACTGGCGCGGCCGTACTGGTGGAGGTGGACGTCGGCCTGGGGCGCGTGGGCGTCACACCTGACGAAGCGCTGGAGCTAGCTCGGCAAGTGCAGCGCATTCCCGGGGTCCGTTTTCGCGGACTTACGTTCTATCCGGGCCATATCAGGCAGCCCGATGAAGCCGCCATCGCCAAGCTGAGTCAGGTTGTGGGGGGCATGGTGGAGCGTTTCCGCGCGGCAGGCCTGCCTTGCGAAATTGTGAGCGGCGGCTCTACCCCCACGCTGTTTCATTCGCACGAAGTGGAGGGCGTGAACGAAATTCGGCCCGGCACCTATGTCTTTAACGACCTGAATACGGTTGCAAGCGGCGAGTGCACTCTTAACGACTGCGCAGCCTCCGTGCTGGTGACCGTGGCCTCAATGCCCCGAACGCACACCGCGATTGTGGATGGCGGCTCAAAGACGTTCTCCTCAGATCGTCTGAGCGGTTCCGAGGGCGTGACATTCGGGCGCGTGGTGGAAGCGCCAGGCACACGCTTTCATAAGATGAACGAAGAGCATGGCTTTCTGGATACCGAGAAATCAGAGCGGCGGCTTGAACTGGGTCAAAAAATTCGCGTGATTCCCAACCACGTATGCGTGGTCATGAACCTGCATGAATTTGTTTATGGGGTGAGGGGCGAAGCGGTGGAGAAAATTTGGAAGGTGGAAGCCAGGGGCCGCCTTCAATAACAGGCGGCCCCCAGGCAAAACCATTTACATCTTTACGGATTTGACGGTCAGCGTATCGCCTTCCACCGTGCCTTCAATGGTGACCTTGTGGCCAACATGATCGGCAACCATCGAGGCGTCGGCAAGCTTGTAGACTTTGCCATCGGCCACGAACACCGGGGTGGCGCCGCCCTTGACGCACTTCACGGAGCAATCCGCGTGAGTTTCACTGGCACCCTTCAGGCCGCACTTGGAATCGGAAATATAGCCGGTCATGGATTCGCCAAAAGCGCTGAGCGCGGCGAACGACATCACGAAAGTCGCGGAGATAAAAAACTTTTTCATCGTAGAACTCCTCACCACATACCTTATCACGCCCGGGGGCGCGCGCCCACACCCAGAACACGCTTGGCGTACTGAAAACTCCGCTCCAGGTCCACGCGTTGTTGTTCTTTCAGCGCGGCGGTGAAAACCGCGTTCTTCTCGCCGGGCGCGTCCATAATCACCATGGTGCCCAGAAACGGATGTCCGCTCTTCGCCAGCGCAACAAAGCGGGCAAAATCCTGCGCCGGCATGTGCGCAAAATTCCGCCAATATTCCTGCTGAAAATATGGAAGTTGGCGCGGCGGCCGGCCCGTAATAATCTCAAGCTGCAGGGAAGCTTGCGGGCAAAGCTCGCGGTGCAGTGCAACCACCCTCGGCAGATCCACCACGCCATCTCCCAGCGCCACCCACTGCGCCGCCGCGCCGGTCGGAGTCTCGAATACGGCCGAATCGCGCACATGGGTAGTCACCACATGCGGGCCCAGCACCTCCATCGTGGTCAGCGGATTTTCCATCACCCACATGGGGTTCCCCGTATCTAAGCAACTAGCCACAAACTCTTTGCCGGCTTGCTCGATCACCGTAAGCGTTTCACGCGCGGTCATGTCGCCGGCGTGATTCTCAATGGCAATTTTCACGTTCAAATCCTGAGCGCGCGTACGCATCTTGCGGAAGACTTGTATGGTGGCATCCATGCAGCGTTCCAACTGATCGGGAGACTGACGGTCGTCGCTGCTGCCCATGTAACAGCGCATGGAAGTGGCGCCCACATGGTGAGCGGCTTCGAGGCCCTTGGTGATCTGCAGCTCCGGCGTGCCTAGTTTTTCGGTCCAGCTTTTCGAAACCGCACAGATGCATCCGGTGCCGCCATCAATCGCGATGCCCGAACGCTGAGCATGATCTTTCACCTGCTTAAGATAGGCAGGTTCCAGCGAGGCGAAGTCATCCAGACTCGAAAACTGGATCGTGTCCAGACCTTGTGCCACGGCATAATCGATCAGTTCCACGCCTTTCCATTGGAACGCGCGGAGCGAGTATGTATCGAAGCCGAGGCGAATGGGCAAGGGCGACGCCGCTGCCGTTGAAGATGCCGCGGCACCGGCTGCCGCAAGTGTCTGGAGGAACGCTCGGCGTTGCATACTAGTGGCAATGATATGACGAAATTGCTCTTAGCTTTTTGTTGCGCGGCGCCGCTTTTTGGGCAGGGATATAACGTAAGCGGGAACTGGACTGGCGCTATCAACCTTGCTGGACATATCTTGAGCTTCAGGGTTCATCTAGAGGGCAACGGCGGCACGTGGGAGAGCGTGGAGCAAGCCGCGACGTTGCCCGTGAAGAGCGTTCAGGTGGCGGGAAATGCGGTGACGGTCAGTCTGGGAATCGCCGGCTTCGAAGGCAAGCTGGACGATGCCGGCCAGAGCATCGACGGCATGTTCAAACAAGGGCCGAATTCCGTTGCTCTCACGCTGAAACGCTTTGCCGGAGAATTCACTCCGCCGAAGCGTCCGCAAGATCCGGTGCGGCCCTTCCCTTACACGCAAGAAGAGGTGACGATTGCGACTTCGGGCAAACCCACTCTGGGCGGCACGTTGACCTTGCCAAGAACGGGTGGCCCTTTTCCTGCCGTGCTGCTGATTTCCGGGTCCGGAGCGCAGGACCGTGACGAGGCGCTGCTGGGCCACCGGCCTTTCCTGGTGCTGTCGGATTCGCTGACGCGCGCGGGCTTCGCCGTGCTGCGGTTGGATGACCGCGGCGTGGGAAAATCGGGCGGCGATTTCGCCACTACCAGCTATGCCGATAAGGTGGGGGACGTACACGCCGCAATTCGCTTTTTGAAAGCGCGTAAGGATTTGGATGCCGCGCGCATTGGCGTGGTGGGGCATAGCGAAGGAGCCACCATCGGCCCCTTGGCCGCTGTGGAATCGAAGGACATTGCCTTTGTGGTCATGATGGCCGGTATGGGTGTTTCCGGCCGTGAACTTCTGAAGCAGCAGGGCATCGACGTCACTCGCGCGGCCGGCGGGACTGACGCGCAGGTAGCAGCGCAAGTGGAAGTGCAGACCAAACTTTTTGACATTTATCGCGAAGCGAAAACGCCTGAAGAGGCTCGCGAGCGCACGCGCCGGCTACTGGGTACGGGGGCGCGCGCGGAAGGCCAGATCCAGATGATGGAATCGGCTTCCATACGCGATCTGCTGGCCATGCAAGCCGGGCCCATACTGGTCAGGCTCTCCGTGCCTGTGCTGGCGATGAATGGCTCACTAGATACGCAAGTCTCCGCCAAGCAGAACCTGCCCGCGATTGCGGCGGCCCTCTCGGTGAGCGATTCGAAAGACTGGCAAGTGACGGAATTGCCGGGGCTGAACCACCTGTTTCAATCGGCCAAGACCGGAGGCGTGGGCGAGTACGGCACCATTGAGGAAACGCTCGCCCCCGTCGCTCTGCGGACCATCAACGCGTGGCTCGGCGAACGCTTTCTTATTCGAAAGTAATCCCCGCGAAACTGACGATGCTTTCGGAATCGATATTCCACTGTTCGTATTTCCGCAGCGATCCGCGCGCACCCGGCACGGCTTTTAGAAAGGTGTAGAGCGGCGCGGAGCCGCACCACTTCAGTTCGTCGTTGCCGTTTCGTTCGACGTCATTCCAGAAGCCGCGCGTGTCGCCGGCATTCAAACTCTCGATGCGCAAACGGTCGCGGCTCTCCACTTCCCGCATTGCGTCTTCGCCGGCAATGGCCTGGAAGTTGTCCCCATAGCGCCGGCCCATGTGCGCCATATCGACGCCCAAAACCCAGAGCAGTTTATCCGCTTCGCGCGCGTGCAGTTCCCCTAACGCACCGAAGAAGCGCTCCACACCGGCATTCGATTCCGGTGCGAGTCCTTGTTGAATGCTCAAGCCGAACGAGCCTACAAGAATGGGCAGCACGCGAATCTCAGGCCCAAAGAGCGCCTGCAGAAACACCACTTGGAACTCGATGGAATGCTCCACGGCATGGCAGTAATCTTCCATTTTCGCCGCGGGCTGGTGCTCCAGATGTTTCAACAGATCGGGCGCGGTGCGTGTGACGCCGAAGGGAGTGGCGAAGGGCTTAGCGGTTAAGCCGAAGCGATCGGGCTCCCCGTAGTGGCTGGTGCCAAGTACGACGAACGTGCGGTCGCCCGCGGCCGCCGGTAATGCGGCATAGGCGGCGCGATAGCACTCCCAGCCGCCTTGCGGGCTTACATGCGGCGCGGCAATTCCAACCGGCACGCGTTCCAGCGGCGGAGCTTCCGCATTTGCCAGATACCCAGCCATCACGCCAGCCAGTTCCTGTTGATCATCCGGATACGCAGAGCGTGCATGCGCCGGCTGCCGAACCGGACTCTCGGCGAATTCGCGCTGGCGCTCATCGCGCATCCGGTCGAACGTTTCGTCTTCCAGAAAACCGCTGTCGCTCAGAATGGTGCGGATGTTTTCCAGCAGGCCGCTCACCTCAAACGTTCCCGTCAGTTTCACCAAGGCCGCGCGCAGATCGGCTTCGGTTTGCTGTCCATCGAAACAGCCAAGCGCCGGTACCAGCGCGGGCGGAATCACAAGCACCGCATCGGAATATTGGAACGAATCCCGTATCAGCAGACCGGGCTGCTCTTCAATGGGTGACGGCATGAAATCCAGGTCATGCCGAAGGCGAGGTAGCAACGGCATTGTGGTTATGTTTCGCGCGCGGGCTGCTGCTGCGTCATACAGTGCAAAGTTCCCAGGCCCCACACCAGCGCCGTGCACTCGATGCCGATCACTTCGCGATCTTGAAATAAGCCCGCAAGAATATTCAGTGCCAAGCGGTCGTTCGGATCGTTAAACGTGGGCACCAGCACCAAGCGATTCGCGATATAAAAATTCGCATAACTGGCCGGCAGCCGCTGGCCACTGAAATAGAGCGGTTGGGGCATGGGCAGCCGCACCACACGCACCGGATAATCGGCCAGAATCGCTTCGTTTTGTTTTAAGATTTCGTGGTTCGGGTCGGCGGGATCGTCCTCGGTGGCCGCCACCACGGTGGACGCATCGGTGAAGCGCGCGATATCGTCAATGTGCCCGTGGGTATCGTCACCTACAATGCCGCGATTCAGCCAAAGGATACGGGTCGCGCCCAAATGTTGCGCGATGGCGGCCTCCAGTTCTTTGCGCGTCAGGTGCGGGTTGCGCGCCTGAATCGGGCTCAGCAGACACTCTTCCGTAGCCAGAGCCAGACCCTGGCCGTTCACATCGATCGCCCCACCTTCCAGCACGATATCCGGCGTCGCGGCCGCAAATCGTTCGGCAATACTCAGCCCGGCTTGCTGGTCCAAATGGTGGTTCGCGTACTTGGCCCAACCGTTGAACCGCCATTTCACCGCCGTCAGCTCTCCATCCGAACCAAACGCAAACAGAGGTGCATAATCGCGGGTCCATACGCGGTCTGTCGGGAAATGAAAAAATTCGCATGCCGGAAGATGAGCGCCCGCCTTGGTCAGCGTCCGGCGCGCGCGATGCTCATGTTCGGCATCCAGCACCAGAATGCGAACGCGCTCCACCAGCGCCAGCTTGCGGACGATCTCGGCATACGTCCAGGGGATGGGCGCAAAGCGGCCCGGCCAGTCTTCGTGATTGTGCGGCCAGGCGATCCAGGTAGCCTCATGCGGCTCCCATTCGGCTGGCATCCGGTAGCGCATCAGATGAGCATCCGGTTCACCAGCGGCCCATAGGCATCAATGCGTCGATCGCGCAGGAACGGCCAGTTGCGGCGTGTCGCCTCGATATCGCGAGGATCGCATTCCACCACCAGAATCTCTTCGTGATCGTGAGACGCTTCGGCTAGCACACGGCCGAACGGATCGGAAACAAACGAACCGCCCCAGAACTCCAGACCGCGCTCCGGTGGACCTTCAAAGCCAACCCGATTCACCGCCGCCACAAAGATTCCGTTGGCAATGGAATGCGCGCGTTGAATGGTCCGCCAGGCGTCGTGCTGCGCTGCGCCGAACTCAGCTTTCTCCGCAGGGTGCCAGCCGATAGCCGTCGGATAAAACAGAATGTTTGAGCCGCCCAGAGTGGCCAGGCGCGCTGCTTCGGGGTACCACTGATCCCAGCAGATCAGAGTCGCGATGCGGCCCGATTTTGTATCCCATGTGCGGAAGCCTGTATCGCCCGGTGTGAAGTAAAACTTTTCATAGAAGAGCGGGTCGTCCGGAATGTGCATCTTGCGATAAATGCCCAGCAGCGTGCCGTCGGCGTCAATCATCGCAGCGGTGTTGTGATACAGGCCCGCCGCGCGGCGCTCGAACAACGAAGCGATCACCACCACACCCGCCGTGCGAGCCGCTTCCGAGAGTGCTTCCGTAGAAGGGCCCGGAATTGTCTCCGCCAGATCGAACCAGCGGGCATCCTCTTCGCGGCAAAAATATTGCGAACGAAACAGTTCTGGAAGACAGACAATCTGCGCGCCCTGCTCCGCTGCTTCAGCTACTTTGCGAACAGCTTTGCGCAGGTTCTCATCGGGGTCCGTAGAGCATGACATCTGCACCAGACCGACGCGGAATTTTTCGGGATTCACCACGCTCCATTGTACGATCGGGAGATCCCGTGGCAGACCCGTTCTACTCACTTGCATGGCACCAACAGCAGGACCGATCTGTCGCCGCTGACTTTCTGGAACGATTGGCCGAAGAGGGCGCAACGGTCTCTCAGGACGCACAAGGCCGATGGTGGATTTCGCGCATCCCAGCAGGTCTGCGAGAGCTCTACGGCGTAACGGTGAACGCGGGTTTTCCCTCAGGCCCTCTGCATAACACACGCGATTTTCGCCCACCCGGAACCGTTCAAGGGGCGGGAGAGCGCCTTACCTTGAGCCCGCGCGAAAGCGACATCTGGCTCGCCGCCGCGTTCCTGCTTGATCGCGTGGAGGGCGTTAGCCTGGCCGCCGATGGCGCCATGCTTCTCGATTCTCCCTATGCCGGCGGTTCCACGGCGCGCGCGCGCAATTTCGCGGAGCAGTTCGGGCTGACCGTCACGTTGAACGATGACCCGCGCCTGCGTGCCAAGTGGGAGTTGCGACGGCCGCGCTTGGGAGTGATGGATGCGCCGCCGGGCGTGATCGAGGCTCTGGACCGCTATCGAGCGCCTTGGATGAAAGTTACGGAGCCGCGCAAGCAAGAGTTGGACACGGTGATTGTGCCGCGCGCCGCGCTGGCCGGGCCCTTCCGCAAACAAGGCGGCAACGTGATTGTGGTGGACAGTTCTTATAGGCTCACGCCGGCGACCGCGAAGGTGCTGTTGCGCGATGCATATCTGGGGTCGGCGCGTGCGGTCTAACGCGGTCGTGCTGTTCGATATCGATGGAACGCTGGTGCGCCGCAGCGGTCCGCATCATCGGCAGGCGCTGAGTGTCGCTGTGCGGGAAATCTTTGGCAGGGACGCCACCACCGACGGCATCCCCGTTCATGGCATGTTGGACCACGACATACTTGCCGCCATGCTGGCGCGCGTGGGAGTGACGGAAGCAGAAGCGCGGCTGCGCATGACCGAACTGCAACTGGCAGCCGAAGAATATTATCTTCGCGAGTGCCCCGATCTTCGTCATGCCGCGTGTCCGGGCGTGCGGCCGCTGCTCGAGAGGCTGCGCCTTAGCCAAGTGCCCCTCGCCTTGGTCACCGGCAACTTCACGCGAATTGGTTGGCGCAAACTGGAACGCGCCGGGCTCAGCCAATATTTTCAATTCGGCGCCTTTGCGGAGATGGCGCCCACACGCGGAGAGTTGGCTGCCCTCGCCGCGCGTGAATTGCGTGCTCGCGGACGTGTGTATCTGGTGGGCGATGCGCCTAGCGATATTGCCGCGGCCCGCGCCAATGGCTTCACGGCCATTTCGGTATATACAGGCGTTTCAAGCCGCGAAGATCTGGCCGCCCTTGCGCCCGATTACCTGCTCAAATCACTACGCTGGTTTAAATTTAGTTGGCTCGCGTGAAGAGCGTCCCGCCGTCCATTCCCATACCGTCAGAGAAGCCAGCAGCGTCAGCAGCCAATCGATCATGTAGCGATGCCGCAAGCCCACATGCACCAGATAGTTCGGCAACGGCACCATCACCAGCACGGCCAGCACGATCGCGAACGCAGCGCGATCACGCCGATACAAGTACCCCACGCCTACCAGCGCCAGCGCGGTATAAATTCCCAACAACAATGCTTTCAAAAGAAAACGGCCGTCGCTGAAGAACCAATACCATTGCGCGCGCTGCAGAGTCAGTTGCAAAAAGCGCGCTGGATGCGCTTCAATCCACGCGCGCGCCTCCGCCATCGCCAATCGGTTATAAGCAATCTCCCCCAACTCGGCCACCTTCCGAGCTTCCTGTTCGCTCTGCAAAGGATGGTAGCGGTGATAAACGCCGTTTTCATAATTGCGCTCTTCGCTCGGCCCTGCAAGATCGTTGTTGGAAACGCGCAACTCCAAGCCCGTGTTGTCCCGCATCACCACCGGCGAACCCAGTGCGCGCCAGTTCCGCCACGCCCACGGTGCCAGGCTCAGCGCCACCACAAGGCACACCACGGCTACATATCTCACTGACGCATATCTCACTGACACAAATCTCGGGTAGGCTTTGCTTCCGGCCATCGCCACGCCGATAATCATCACCACGAAAAACAACGGCAGAAACGCCGACACGAACAACAGCGCCACGCTCCAGGCCAACCCATTCCAAATTGCCACGTGCCATCGCAATGGTGCCCCGCGCCATGCCATCAAAGTCACGGCCATCACCAGCATCAATCCCAACGCGCCAAAAGGAGTCTCCCAATCCCCCTGCGTCTCTGTCCGAAACTTAAGCGGCAACAGGGCGGCAAACAGGCCGGCGCCCACGCTTGCGGCTGCGGGAATGCTCATCACGCGGCCCAAGGCGGGAATGAAAGAGCAAACAGCGGCAGAGCATGCGCACGCGAGCATCTGCTTCACAATTTCCCCGGCGATTCCGGTTCCGAAGATGCGAAACAGCGCGGCCAGCGCCAGCGGATAGCCCGGCGAAAGATGGGCCGTGGGACCGGTGGGGATCGCGTAAGGGTTGCCGAAGACCCCTGTCTGGGCCAGTGAAATAGCTGTTCGTTCCAGTTCGAAGCGCTCCAGGTCGCGGTACTGGTGTGTGGCCAACACGCCCGCTACACGCAGCGCGAACGCCATCAGAAAAACCGCAATGGCCACTTGGCGCGGCGACAATGCGCGCAGAGCCGTGGCCCAATTCTTCATGCGGGGGCTTGAGAGGGGCTGGCCATCACTTCCTGAACTTTGTCCCGCAATTGGTCCATGGTGAATGGCTTGATCAACAGGGCAAACCCACGCTCCAGCACGTATCGCTGCACCACCTGCGTGCTATCGAAACCCGACATGAACAGCACCCGCAATCCAGGCTTCATTTCAATCAGCTGGTCCGCCAACACCGGGCCGCTCATCCCCGGCGACACCACGTCCGTCAGCAGCAAATCCACGGTCGACGCTTGCTTTGAAAAGGTCTTCACCGCCGGTTCGCCTGAATCGGACACAATCACTTTGTACCCGTCGCGGCTCAGCATCGCTCCCACCAGTTTCCGGACCTCCGGCTCATCGTCCACTACCAATATCGTGCCCTTCACCGTCTCGGAATCCATAAAAGAACTATAGTTGAACGGCTTCGCAAAACCGCCATTAATACGGGCGATTCATTACAAAACTTGGCTTACTTTGCCGGTTCTACCACCACAATTTTAAATGTGTTAGCTTTCGTCCCCATTTTACCGGCTGCATTGGATCCGTAATCGGCTGTAGGCAGAAAAATACGATGCGTCGCCGGGTCTACACCCATCGTCCTCGCCCCCTTCGGCGTAGTCACGGTTTGCAGAACTTCAAACTTACCCTCACTTTCGTGCACCACCGTAAGCGTTCCATCGGCGGCGCTGGCGAAAACACGCCCTTCATCCATCTTTACTGCATCCACCTGATCGCCGATCGGCAGATCCGCCAACACCTTGCCGCTTTCCGTACTCATCACAACCAGCTTGGCCGGTTTCCGGCAGCCCAGAAACAGCCTGTGATTTGCCACATCCAGTTCCATCCCCACAGGCGCGCCTCCTGGCGCCACCGGCCATCGCGCCATCACTTTGCGCGTGGCAAGATCCACAACGGCCACTTCATCTTTATCCATCAGATTTACATACACCTTGCCATCGCCATCCGCGGCCAGAAACTCGGGCGCGCCGCCCAAATCGATCACCGCGGCCATCTTGCCGCGCTTCGGATTTACATCCGGCTTCAACAACATCATGGTTCCCTTATCGCCCGAAACCACAATCACAAAGCCGCTCGCAGCGTCGAAAATAATGCCGTCCGCGTCGGGCGCCGCCACAACAGAGCCCAGCACGGCGTTGGTTTTCAAATTGAAAATAACAATCGCTCCCGCGCCGCCGCCATCGCTAATAAAGCCGCGCCCCGCTGAAGGAACAATGGCCACTCCGTGTGCCACTTTCTGCCCCGGAATATCGGCAACGGGCTTGCCACTTTCGGAATCGATCACCATGGTGTGCGTGCCGCGCGGTACGTAAAGCCTGTGGGCTTCCGCATCGACAGTCAGATAATCCCAACCGCCCGCGCCGCCGATATCGAATGTCTTCGTCACCTCCCACTTCGTTTGCGCCAGGGCAGGGAACGCGCCGAGCGCCAAAATGCCGGTAACCAGCGTCACGATTTTCTTCTTCATGGTGGCTATGATTTTGACATATCGCATACGATGTCTAGCATGCTTGTGAACGGCAGCGGCGGCATGTCGCGTTGGTGGCGTGTTGTGGGCGGCCTGGCGATGAACGTCTCACTCGGCACTCTCTATGGCTGGAGCGTGTTCGTTGCGCCGCTTGAAGCGCGCTTCGGCTGGTCGCGCGCGCAAACTTCCATGGTGTTTACCATCGCGGTCATCGTGTTCGCTTTGAGCTTCGTGGTGGCGGGCCGCCTGCAAGACCGGTATGGTCCGTTCCCATGCGCTCTTGCGGGCGCCATCCTGGTCAGCGTGGGCTGGTTCCTCTGCTCTTACACAACCAGCTTGCTTTATCTCTACCTCTGTTTCGGCGTCATCGGCGGCCTGGGCAACGGCTTCGGTTATGCCACCACCATCCCAGTCATGGCCAAGTGGTTTCCCGATAAGCGCGGCTTGGCCGTGGGTCTAGCCGTCGGCGGCTATGGCGCGGGCTCGGCCATCTTCGGCCCGCTGGCGCAGTTGTGGCTCATCCCCGCTTACGGACTCCCCACCACGTTCCAAATCTTAGGCGGCATCTTTCTCCTCATGACGCTGACGGGCGCGGCACTCCTGCGCAATCCGCCCGCTGGTTACCGGCCCACCGGCTGGTCACCCTCCCTTGCCACGCAATCGGCGGCGGCTGATTTCACGCCCGGACAAATGCTGCGCACCACCACCTTCTGGCTCATGTGGGCGGGGTACGCACTCGGTTGTTCCGCCGGCTTGATGGTGATCAGTCAGTTGGTGCCTTTCGCGAAAAGCGTGGGCATCGCCGCCGCCGCGCTTTCCACCATGACCCTGGTAATAGGCGCCTGCGGTAACGCTGCCGGACGAGTACTCTCCGGCTGGATGTCGGACAAGCTGGGCCGCATCAACGTGCTGCGCGTCATGATCGGCATCTGCGTGCTCGCGATGCCCGCGCTCTACGCGGCCGGCAGCAACGTCGCGCTCCTCTATGCCGCTGTCTTTGTTGTCTACTGGTGCTACGGCACGCAGCTTTCGGTGAACGGCGTTGCCGCATCGGATTTCTGGGGCACGAAAAACGCCGGCATTAACTATGGAATCCTGTTCACCGCATGGGGCGTCGCCGGCATCATCGGGCCGCGTATCGGCGGCGTGCTCTTCGATCGCTATCGCAATTACCAGGCAGCTTTCTATACGGCAGCGGCACTGGCCGCCGTGGCCCTGCTCTGCGAATTAGCGGCCCGCCGCCCCCTCGCACTGAATCGTGATTCCATTTCGTGATATTGAGAAGAGATGCAATTCGCCCTGGCTGTTGCGGTCCTCATGATGGCAAGTGAAACGCCGAACTCCACGGAGCAGTGGCGCGCGAATTATGAATTAAGCCTGAAGGCGCCCGAAGGCTGGCTCTCGCTCGCTGGCCTGGCTTGGCTTCGCCCCGGTGTGAACGCTGTCGAACTGCCCGCGCATTGCGGCGGCAAAAATCTGAAAATAGATTTTCACGATGGCCATGCCACGCTTGAAGAGCCAGCCGGAACCACCGAATTGACGCTTGATAAGAGCATGGTCCAGACCTGCGGCACTTCAACCACCTTCATCAAACGCGGGGAACGTTACGGTATCCGCCTGCGCGATCCGGAAGCCGCCACCCGCCGCGATTTCAATGGCCTGAAGTGGTTCCCTATTAATGATAAATATCGTGTCCGCGCCGCCTGGCATCCGTATCAACCTGCCAAGCTCATCCCTATCACCAACATTCTGGGCGATACAGCCGATGAGTCCAGCCCCGGCTACGCCGAGTTCGCTCTCGATGGCAAGACCTATAAACTCGAGCCCACCATGGAAGACGGCCTGCTCTTTTTCATGTTCCGAGATCTCACCGCTTCAGACCTAACCTATGGCTCTGGCCGCTTCCTGAAGGCCCCCATGCCCAGCGGCGATTCCGTCGTTCTGGATTTCAACCGCGCCTACAATCCTCCCTGCGCTTACACCGAATTCGCCACCTGTCCGCTGCCGCCGCGACAGAACCGGATGGCCGTTCGCGTGGAAGCCGGCCAGCAGCGGTACGCAGCGCATTGAAACAACTTGTACTGGCTTCGCAATCCCCCCGGCGTGCCGAGTTGCTGAAAAACGCGGGCTTCGAATTCATCGTCCGCCCCGCCTCCGTTGACGAGACCGTGCGCCCCGGCGAAGCGCCCGAACAACACGTTGAGCGCCTGGCGTTTGAAAAGGCCCATGCCGTCCCAAGCACGCCTGACGAGATTGTAATCGCTGCCGATACCATCGTCGTCCTCGATCATGAGATCCTCGGCAAGCCGCGCGATGCCGACGATGCCGAACGAATGCTCACGCTGCTTTCGGGGCGCAAACACGAAGTGCTCACCGCCATCTGTTTGCGTTGCGGCGCTGAGGCGGCGCAAGAACTGGCGGCCACCAACGTCTGGTTCATGACTCTCTCCGCCGTCCAGATTCACGACTATGTCGCCACCGGCGAGCCTATGGATAAAGCCGGCGCCTATGCCATCCAGGGCATCGCCTCGCGCTATATCGAACGCATCGACGGCTCCTATAGCAACGTCGTTGGGCTGCCCATCGCGGCCGTGCATCGCTTGCTCAATCGCGCCAATCGGCCATGCTAAGTTGGGCCGGTGAACCCCTACCGATTGTTTCTTGGCGATCAGCGCGCCATCGACGTCATTCAGGATACGCCCACTCGCTTACGTGAACTCGCAACGGCCATCGGGCCTGATGCTTGGGACCAAAGCTTCGCCCCCGGTAAGTGGACC
>Ga0123336_10000933_pt1 | contig 27883 bp, 21 predicted proteins | sample SSSSmetaG_FD_96466 | JGI IMG/M metagenome (GOLD analysis project Ga0123336, IMG submission 96466) | Glacier valley bacterial and archeal communities from Borup Fiord, Nunavut, Canada, to study Microbial Dark Matter (Phase II) - ​SSSS metaG | ecosystem: Environmental > Aquatic > Freshwater > Ice...
ATCGCGACCGTCCTTCAGCTCATCGAGCAGCTCGGAGGGGTCGATCCGAACGTTCCGGTTGGCGTGTGCTTTCCGGCGGTCGTCAAGAACGGCGTCACGATGTCAGCGGCCAACGTGTCGAAGCTATGGATCGGGCTCCCGGCCGAAGCGCTCTTCGAGAAGGCCCTGGGCCGAGGCATCCGGTTCGTCAACGATGCGGATGCCGCCGGCTATGCCGAAGCGCGCTACGGCGCGGCCCACGGAGTGGATGGGCTCGTGATTCTCACAACCCTCGGCACGGGAATCGGCACGGCCTTGATCTACGACGGGGTGTTGATCCCCAACTCCGAGCTTGGGCACCTGCAATTGCACGGCAAAGATGTTGAAATCCGCACCGCGTATGCTGCAAAGGAAAGGCTCAATCTGAGCTGGAGGGAGTGGGCGGTGCGCCTGCAGGAGTACTACCTGCACCTCGAGGCGCTCTTCACGCCCGACCTCTTCATCGTCGGAGGCGGAGTCTCAAAGAGCTACGCGGAGTTCCTCCCGCTCATGCGGCTCAACACCCTCATCGTTCCGGCCGTGCACCGAAACAACGCCGGGATCCTCGGCGCGGCTGCCCTTGCGGTGCTCACCCCGGATGTGGCCGGACAGTTCGAGGCGTTCCCGGCCATCACGAGCTAAGCGGGAGGGCTCGACACCGATCCGCCGTGAGGCATGTGAGGAAACCGTAAGGAACAGGCTGCTTTCGTGTCGGCGGGACGTTAGGACCTGACCCGCGGTACTCGCGGCGGTGTTGACTGCACCACGTGGTCCGTCGTGGCCATGTTCGCGGGCGATCGCTTGCGCGCAGCACCATGAACGGAGTACCCGTGCTCGACGTCGTGTTCGTCGCCGCAATCCTCGCCCTCGTGGCGGTTGTCGCGCTCGTCGCCAAGGGGGTGGAGAAGCTGTGATCGTCTTTGAGATCATCGCGGCAATCCTCGCCTTCGCGACCATTGGCTATCTCATTTTCGCCCTCGTCAAACCGGAGAGATTCTGATGGGCGCGACCTTCTGGTTGTTCATTGCGCAACTCCTTACCCTTGTCGTGGCCCTCGTCATCGTGTATCGCCCGCTCGGCGACTTCATGGCGGCGACCTATTCCTCCAAGAAGGAGCTCGGGGTTGAGCGGGGCTTTTATCGACTGATCGGTGTCGACTCGGCCTCCGAACAGAGTTGGCCCGCTTACCTGCGCTCGGTTCTGACCTTCTCCGCACTGGGAATCCTCATGGTCTACGCGCTCCAGCGCGTGCAGCAGGTATTGCCATACTCACTGGGACTGCCGCCGACGAGCGAGCACCTCGCGTTCAATACCGCCGTTTCGTTCGTGACGAACACAAATTGGCAGTCGTACTCGCCGGAAGTGACACTGGGCTACAGCGTTCAACTCGTCGGCCTCGCGGTGCAGAACTTCCTCTCGGCCGCCGTAGGAATTGCCGTCGCGGTCGCCCTGATTCGCGGGCTCGCCTATCGCTCAAGCGGCACGATCGGCAACTTCTGGGTTGACCTCACGCGCGGCACGCTTCGTATCCTCCTGCCGCTGTCTGTCATCGCCGCGATCGTGCTCATGGTCGGTGGCGTTATCCAGAACTTCAACGGATTCCAGGCGGTCACAACACTCATGGGTGGAACGGCCACGGTGCCGGGCGGTCCTGTCGCATCACAGGAGGCGATCAAACTTCTCGGAACCAACGGCGGCGGGTTCTTTAACGCCAACGCGGCACACCCCTTCGAGAACCCGACCGCGTGGACGAGCTTGTTCGAGGTCTTCCTCCTGGTCGTGATCCCTTTCAGCCTGCCACGCACTTTCGGGAAGATGGTCGGAGACAACCGTCAGGGCTACGCGGTGGTCTCGGCGATGGCCATACTCTTCGTCGTGTCGCTCTCGCTCATGACGTGGGCCGAACTCGCCGGGTCGGGAGCCGGCCCACAATTGGCCGGTGGTGCGCTCGAGGGCAAAGAGCAGCGATTCGGGATACTCGGCTCCACGATCTACGCAACCGGAACGACTCTCACCTCGACCGGCTCGGTGAACTCGATGCACGACAGCTTCACGAGCCTCGGTGGCGGTCTCGCGATGGTGAACATGATGCTGGGCGAGGTTGCACCGGGTGGCGTCGGATCCGGCTTGTACGGCATCCTCGTCATCGCGATCATCGCGGTCTTCGTTGCCGGACTCATGGTCGGGCGCACCCCCGAGTACCTCGGAAAGAAGATCGGCGCACGGGAGATGAAGCTCGCGAGCCTGTACATCCTGACGACGCCCACGCTCGTGCTCGCCGGAACCGCTCTGAGTTTCGCTATCCCAGCGGTACGTGACAGTGTCACGACGACGTCAATCTTCAACCCCGGGCTCCACGGCTTCAGCGAGGTCTTATACGCCTTCACTTCAGCGGCGAACAACAACGGATCGGCATTCGCGGGACTCACGGCAAACACGCCGTGGTTCAACACCGCCCTCGCCGTCGCAATGATGCTCGGACGGTTCCTTCCAATCGTGTTCGTACTCGCACTCGCGGGCTCGCTCGCCGCCCAAGACAAAGTGCCGGCGACCGCAGGGACCCTCAAGACCCACCGTCCGCAATTCGTTGGCCTGCTCCTCGGAGTGGTCCTGCTCGTCTCGGCGCTCACCTATTTCCCCGTACTCGCGCTAGGTCCCCTAGCTGAAGGGCTCCAGTAACCATGTCAACCATGACCGAGACACAACCCGTCGACTCACGTCGACCGGACAAGCAGCCCGGGAGTGGATTCTCGCTCAGTCAGCTGATCAGTGCGTTTCCTGGTGCATTCCGCAAACTCGATCCGCGTCTCATGTGGCGCAACCCCGTGATGTTCGTGGTCGAGGTCGGAGCGCTCCTGACGACAGCGATCGCCATCACCCTGCCGTTCGCGGGCGAGAAGGACATCGCGCCGACCTTCACGGCCGGCATCGCGGCCTGGCTCTGGATCACCGTCGTCTTCGCAAACCTCGCGGAGTCCGTTGCCGAGGGTCGCGGTAAGGCGCAAGCTGCGAGTTTGCGGCAGACGCGGACGTCGACAATCGCTCATCGCGTGGGATTTGCTGCGGATACGGTCGACCATTCCCGTGCCCAAGACATCTCCTCGGCCGACCTCGTGTTGGGCGACTTCGTCGAGGTATCGGCGGGAGAGGTGATTCCGGGCGATGGCGACATCGTGTGGGGAATTGCTTCTGTGGATGAGTCGGCGATCACGGGCGAGTCGGCCCCGGTCATCCGAGAACACGGTGGCGACCGCAGCGCCGTGACGGGCGGAACTCGCGTGCTGAGCGACAAGATCGTCGTGAAGATTACGTCCAAGCCCGGCGAAACGTTCGTTGACCGGATGATCAGGCTCGTCGAGGGCGCGAGTCGCCAGAAGACGCCCAACGAGATCGCGCTCAACATCTTGCTCGCGAGCCTCTCGATCGTCTTTGTCGTGGTCGTTCTGACTCTCAACCCCGCTGCAAGCTTCGCGGGTGGTGCCGTCAGCATTACAGTGCTCGTCGCGCTGCTCGTCACACTCATTCCCACGACCATCGGCGCACTCCTGAGCGCGATCGGAATCGCCGGCATGGACCGCCTCGTGCAGCGCAACGTGCTCGCGATGTCCGGCCGGGCCGTCGAGGCCGCGGGCGATGTCACGACACTGCTGCTCGATAAGACCGGAACGATCACGTACGGAAATCGCCAGGCAACTGAGTTTCTCCCGGTCGGGGGCGTCGATCTTGCTGAGCTCGTCTCTGCCGCGCAACTGTCGTCACTCGCGGACCCGACGCCCGAGGGCAACTCGGTCGTGGCGCTAGCACGGCAGATGGGTCACTACAGTACCCCCGCGGAGGGTGCCGTGATCGTGCCATTCACGGCGCAGACTCGCATGAGCGGGTTGGACCTCCCGGATGGCGGCCAGATCCGCAAGGGCGCCGGCTCGATGGTCGCCAACTGGGTCGGCGAGATCTCGCCACAGACGCGTGGGGAGCTCGACGCGTTCGTGACCGGAGTATCCCAGTCTGGGGGAACCCCACTCGTCGTCGCTACTCGGGATGCGAGCGGGGTCGCGCGAGTCCTTGGCGTCATCCACCTCAAGGACATTGTGAAGGATGGCCTCAAGGAACGTTTCGCCGAACTTCGCGCCATGGGGATCCGCACGATCATGATCACCGGCGACAACCCACTCACCGCCCAAGCAATCGCCGCAGAGGCCGGTGTCGATGACTTCTTGGCCGAGGCAACCCCCGAAGACAAGATGGAGCTCATCAAGAGGGAGCAAGCGGGAGGCAACCTCGTCGCCATGACGGGAGACGGCACGAACGACGCCCCGGCACTCGCACAAGCCGATGTTGGCGTAGCGATGAACACGGGAACCTCTGCTGCCAAAGAGGCCGGAAACATGGTCGATTTGGACTCGGATCCGACCAAGCTCATCGACATCGTGCGGATCGGCAAGCAACTGCTCATCACTCGCGGTTCGCTCACGACCTTCTCAATTGCAAACGACGTCGCGAAATACTTCGCGATCATCCCGGCAATGTTCGCGGCCGTCTTCCCCGGCCTGGCGGTGCTCAACATCATGGGGCTGCACTCCCCCGCCTCCGCGATCTTAAGCGCAATCATCTTCAACGCGCTCGTGATCGTGTTCCTCATCCCGCTCGCCCTGCGGGGAGTGAGCTACCGCCCGATCTCCGCGAGCCGGCTGCTCAATCGCAACCTCCTCATTTACGGCCTCGGCGGCATCATCGCGCCGTTCATCGGCATCAAGCTCATCGACCTCGTCGTGAGCCTCCTCCCCGGCTTCTGAACCGCAACAACACCAAAGGACATTCCCATGAGATTCCGCCAAACCTGGACGGCGCTGAGTGCGCTCGTCATCTTTACTCTCGTACTCGGCGTGGGCTACCCGCTCGTCGTGACCGCGATCGGGCAGCTCGCACTCAACCCTCAAGCAAACGGCTCGCTCGTCCGGGTCGAGGGCGCGATCGTTGGCTCGGCACTCATCGGCCAAACGTTCACCGACAAGGACGGCAACGCACTCCCCGAGTGGTTCCAGTCGCGCCCGTCGGCCGCGGGCGCCGGCTACGACGGGGGTGCGTCGAGCGGCTCGAACTTCGGGCCCGAAAATCCTACGTTCGTGACGGCGATCGGCGAACGTCAGGCCGCGATCGCGAAGGACGACAACGTCGCGATCGGGCAGATCCCGGCGGACGCAGTCACCGCATCTGCCTCGGGTCTTGATCCGCACATCAGTCCCGCGTATGCACGACTTCAAGTCGCCCGAGTGGCGAGCGCGCGAGGCATCCCCAAGCAGAACGTGAGCGCCCTCGTCGAGTCCTTGATCCTCCAACGCGACCTCGGATACCTCGGCGAGCCCACAGTCAACGTGCTGCAACTGAACATCGCGCTCGCGAAGCTGGGATGATGAGCGCATGACGAGGGGACGGCTCCGGGTCATGCTTGGGGCGGCTCCCGGTGTCGGCAAGACGTTCGCGATGCTCGAAGAGGGCCGCCGACTGGCCGACACAGGCAAAGACGTGGTCATCGCGGTCGTGGAAACCCACGGCCGCGTCGCCACCTCTGCGCTCGTCGAGGGAACCGAAGTTGTGCCGCGACAGTCTGTGGAGCATCGCGGCGTTGTGCTCGAGGAAATGGATCTCGCGGCAGTGATCGCGAGAGCGCCCGACGTAGCGCTCGTTGACGAGCTCGCACACACCAATGCGCCGGGGTCAACCCACGACAAGCGCTGGCAAGACGTCAGTGCGATTCTCGACGCCGGGATCGATGTGATTTCGACCGTCAACATTCAACACATCGAGTCGCTCAACGACGTTGTTCGCCAAATCACAGGTGTCGTGCAACGCGAAACAATTCCGGACGCCGTGCTCCGCAGCGCCGATCAGGTCGAATTGGTGGACCTCGCCCCGCAATCGCTGCGTGACCGGCTCTCGGAGGGGGTCGTGTATCCCGCCGCCCGGGTGGATGCCGCCCTCAGCAACTATTTCCGCTTGGGAAACCTCACCGCGCTTCGCGAACTCGCGCTCCTGTGGCTCGCGGATGAAGTCGATTCTGCGCTCAAGAAGTACCGCGCCGAGAAGGGCATCGCCAACCCCTGGAACGCGCGTGAGCGCGTCGTCGTCGCACTCACGGGCGGTCGCGAGGGCGAGACGCTCCTGCGGCGCGGCGCACGCATCGCGAGCCGCTCAAGCGGCGGTGAGCTCTTTGCCGTCCATGTCACGACCTCCGACGGGCTTGCCGAAACGAACCCGTCGGTGCTCATTGCGCAGCAAGCCCTCGTGGAAACGCTCGGGGGCAGCTATACGCAAGTGGTTGGCGAACAAATCCCACGCACGCTCGTCGAATTTGCCCGCAGCGTCGATGCAACCCAGCTCGTGATCGGCGTGAGCAGGCGCAGCATGATCGCGCGCCTTCTCACGGGCGCCGGCACGTCTGCGACGGTTATCCGCGAGTCTGGCGACATTGACGTGCACGTTGTCACTCATTCGGAAGCCGGCTCTCGTACGCTCCCGACGCTCGGCGGAGCACTGTCTGTTCAGCGCCGTCTGGCTGGCGCGGCGGTCGCGCTCGTGGGACTGCCGCTCGTGACGTGGCTACTGAGCTCAGTACGCAGTTCAGAATCGATGACGAGCGACGTGCTCGCATTCCAACTTTTCGTTGTGGTCGTCGCACTCGTCGGGGGAATCTGGCCGGCTCTCGCCTCCGCGGTCGCTTCCGGGCTGCTTCTCGACTATTTTTTCGTCGAACCGCTCTACACGATCACGATCACCGAGCCGCTTCACTTGCTCGCCCTCGTAATCTTCGTCATCGTTGCCGTGCTCGTAAGCGTCGTCGTCGACCAGTCGTCGCGTCGGTACCGCGTCGCATCGAGGGCGGCGGCCGAGTCCGAGACGCTCGCGAGCATCGCGAGCAGTGTTCTGAGCGGCCAAGATGCCCTCGACGCGCTGATCTCGAGGCTGCGGGAGTCATTCGGCATGGCAAGCGTCGTGCTGTCATCCAACGGGGTCGCGCTGTACAGCGCCAGCGACGAATCCCTCGTCGCTGATGGCGATGTCGAGACGTCATTCCCGATCGGTGAGCACGCGAACCTCACTGTGCGCGGGCACGTGCTCCCGGCATCCGATCGTCGAATTTTGGGTGCCTTTCTTTCCCAGATCGAAGGCTCGCTGCGCCAGCGCGAGCTTGCGACTGAGGCCGAATCCATGCGACCGGTTGCTGAGGCTGATCGGCTTCGCACGGCGCTGCTCGCGGCGGTGGGGCATGATCTTCGTCGGCCGTTGGCCGCGGCCACGGCGGCCGTGACGTCGTTGAGGTCAGCGGAAGTGAAACTCAGCGCGGCGGACCGGGCGGAACTGCTCGAGGCGGCCGAGGAGAGCCTCGATTCCCTTGCATCGCTCGTCACGAATTTGCTCGATGCCAGTCGCTTGCAGGCCGGTGTTCTCGGAGTATCGATCGTGTCGGTCGCGCTCGACGAGATCATCAGTGGTGCGCTCGACGAGCTCGGATTGGCGCCAGGCGAAGTGCAGCTGGAGATCGGGACGGGGGTACGCCCGGTCCGAGCCGACCCCGTGCTTCTGCAACGAGCGGTCGTCAATCTGCTCGCGAATGCGCTTCGCTTCTCGCCCGCGGGAAGTGCGCCCGTGATTTCGACGAGCGAATTCGCCGATCGCGCGCAATTACGCGTGATCGACTATGGACCCGGGATCCCAGTCAGCAGGCGCGAGGATGTCTTCGTGGCTTTCCAACGACTCGGCGACACCGATAACACGACTGGTGTGGGCTTGGGCCTGGCGCTCTCCAAGGGCTTTGTTGAAGCCATGGGAGGCACGCTCGAGGTCGAGGACACCCCGGCCGGCGGGCTCACAATGGTCATCGACCTCGCCGCCGCCCCCAGTCTGCTCGCTCGTGAGATCTCGTGAAGATCCTCATCGCCGACGACGACCCGCAAATGCTTCGTGCATTGCGGATCACGCTGGGGGCGCGCGGCTACGACGTCGTGACGGCCCACGACGGCACGTCCGCGCTCGACGCGGCCATCAAGACGCATCCGGACATCGTCGTGATCGACCTCGGGATGCCCGGACTGACGGGCATCGAGGTGATCCAGGCGATTCGCGGCTGGAGCCAGGTGCCAGTGCTCGTCGTTTCCGGTCGCAGCGAAAGCTGGGACAAGGTTGAGGCTCTCGATGCCGGAGCGGACGACTATGTCACTAAACCGTTCTCTGCCGACGAATTGCTCGCCAGAATTCGCGCACTCGCGCGTCGGACCCCCCAAGCTGACGACCAGCCGGTCGTCACCTTCGGCACGGTCACGGTCGACCTCGCTGCCAAAATCGTTACGCGCGACGGCGCGCCCGTGCGGCTCACGCCGACCGAATGGCGCTTGCTTGAGGTGCTGCTTCGCAACCACGATCGACTGGTCACCCATGTAACGCTCTTGACGGAGGTCTGGGGCCCTCAGTACACGACGGATACGGGGTATTTGCGCCTCTACCTCTCGCAGCTGCGCAAGAAGCTTGAGCCCGTGCCGTCCGCGCCGCGCTACCTCATCACTGAGGCCGGGATGGGCTACCGATTCGTTCCCGACGTGACGACAACCGACCCCGTCGACTAGTCGATCCGGGTCCCCTGATGAAACAGCACGCGGCAGCCCTCGGCCGACTCGCGCCAGATCGATGATCGGCGAATGCGCCTGCCATCGATCGACGAGATGTAGGTCAACAGCACGAGCTCGGCAGCGATAGTCCGAGCATCCATCTCGGTGAGCACGACGACCGGCAAACTCGAGGCTCTCCCGAATTCGGCGAGGATCGCATCGCGAGTCCGGAGGACGCCGGACTGTCCGACCTCGATGAAGTCGGGATCGATGAGCCGGGAAGCGGCGTCGGGATCAAGCGTGCCGCGCGGATACCGGACCCAGCCGAGCAAGGCTAGCCTCGCTAGCACGCGTGACCCAGTGCTGCTTGACTGAGGCCATGAGCATCGTTCCCGATTCCCCCACCGGCCACGCCAATGAGCCTCACGGCGCCGGAATCGCGCACAAGCTCAACTGGCTGCGAGCGGGAGTACTGGGAGCAAACGACGGTATCGTCTCGGTTGCTGCGGTCGTCGTGGGTGTCGCCGGGGCGACGAGCGGGATCGCACCCATCCTTACCGCCGGTACTGCGGCACTCGTGGGAGGCGCGATCTCCATGGCGCTCGGCGAGTACGTCTCGGTCTCAAGTCAACGCGACACTCAGCACGCGCTCATCGCGAAAGAGCGCCAAGAACTCATCGATCAGCCCGAAGAAGAACTCCACGAGCTCACCGCGATCTACCAGAGCAAGGGGATGTCGCACGCAACCGCTCTCAGGGTTGCGCAAGAACTCACCGCTCACGACGCGCTCGCGGCTCACCTGGAGGCCGAACTGGGGATCAACGAAGCCGACGTCGTGAGCCCATGGCAAGCGGCCTGGGCATCGGCCGCCGCGTTCTTCGTCGGCGCCCTTCTCCCGCTCACCGCGATCATTCTTCCGACACTGGCGGGCGCCGAGAGCCTCCGCGTGCCGATCACCTTCGTTGCCGTCCTCGTCGCGCTCGCGCTCACCGGCTCGATCGGCGCCCGCATCGGCGGCAGCCACTGGCTGCGGCCGACCCTCCGTGTCGTCATCGGTGGAGCGCTCGCGCTTGGTGCGACCTACGCCATCGGTGTGCTGCTCGGCACTAGCGGCATCGTGAAATAGGTCTGGCGTTGGCCGATCCCTTGAGGCTGGCTCGGCCGGCCGCGGTTTTCGGGCTTCTCGCCGCGACAGTCTCCGGGGCATTCTCTTGGAACCCGTCGTACTGGGGTGATGAAGCCGCGACGGTCATGTCGGCCCAGCGTCCCCTCGGCTCCCTGTGGGCGATGCTTGGTCAGGTCGATGCCGTTCACGGCCTTTATTACCTCGGAATGCACTTCTGGATTCGCCTGTTCGGGGTGTCCGAGTTCGCCGTGCGATTTCCGAGCGTGCTCGCTACGGGGATCGCCGCCGCCGGGTGCGTTGTGCTCGCCGGGATGCTCGCAAACCGGCGGGTCGCACTCATCGCGGGCGCGGTCGCGGTCGTGCTCCCCCGCTTCACCGCCATGGCGATCGAGGGCCGGTCATATGCGCTGTCAGCTGCCGTTGCGGTGTGGATTACCATCCTCTTCCTGTTCCTGATCGCACGTGGTTCTCGGTCGATTCTCGGATGGTGCGGATACGCGATTCTCGCGGCGCTCGGGGTCTACCTGTTTCTTTACATCGCGCTGCTCTTTCTGGTCCATGCGGCGGTCCTGGTGCTAGATCACGCCAACCGACCGGCGTGGCGGCGATGGGCCATCGCAACGGCGGCCGCAGCGGTCCTGTGTTCGCCGCTCGTTGTGGCCGCAGTGCTTCAGCGTGGGCAAGTCGCCTTCCTTGCGGATGGCCACCAGCTCGACCCATACATCGTCCTGCTCGCGCCTTGGTTCGGCGGTGTCGCGTTCTCCGGGCTCGCCTGGCCGCTCGTGCTGTTCGCCGGGATCTTGCTCGTGAGGGGCAGACACGAACGCGGTCCGTCGTGGCGGCTCGGGGTACTTGCTGCGTCGTGGGCGGTGATCCCGGCGGTCGTGCTGTTGGTCGTGAGCCTCGCGCTGATCCCGCTGTACAACATCCGGTATCTCACCTTCTGCGCGCCCGCCGCCGTCTTGCTGCTCGCCGTGGGCGTGGATGCACTCCCCCGCCGCTGGCCTCGAATCGCCGCGATCGTCGCGATGGTTGCGCTCACTGTGCCGAGTTGGGTCGCCGAGCGAGGCGAGTTCGCGAAGAACGGCGGCTCGGATTGGCGCCAGTTGAGCACGGTAATAACGAGTCGCGCAAGCGCAGGCGAAGGCATCTTCTTTGACGACTCGACCCCCGATCATCGCCGCCCCCGTCTCGCATTACACCTGTACAGCGCGAACTACGCCGGGCTAGTGGATGTCGCGCTGCAGACTCCGTTCACCGACCGCGCGGGCCTCTGGGACTCGACGTACCCGCTCGTCGCCCTGTCCGCTCGCCTCTCACCGATCTCTCGGCTCCTCGTTGTCAACCTCACCGGCAGCCCTGGTGACAGCGACGGCGAGCAACAGCAGATTCTCGCGATCGATGGCTTCCACCTCGTCGCGACGACCCACCTGCATCGCACGACGGTCTACGAGTACTCGCGGTGAGTCGCGGCAGGCGGGCGAGACTAGGGTGGGCCACGTGACCAAGATTCTGGTGGTCGAGGACGATCCCGCGATGGGTGCGCTCGTCGAGAGTGGGCTCCGCGAGGAAGGATATGACGTCACCCTTGTAGCCAACGGGGTGGATGCCCTCATAGCCGTGGCCAACCACGAATTCTCAGCAGCGGCAATCGACGTGATGCTGCCCGAGATGACCGGCTTCGAGATCTGCCGACACCTTCGCGCGCAAGGCAGCACGCTGCCCGTCCTGTTGCTCACGGCGCGCGACGCGGTCGAGGACCGCGTTGCCGGTCTCGACTCCGGAGCAGACGACTATCTGACGAAACCGTTCGCATTCGTCGAGTTCACGGCCCGCATTCGTGCTCTCGTGCGGCGGGATACGACGGCCACCCGCTCGACATTGCGGATCGGCTCGCTCGACCTCGACTCGGCAACGGTGCGTGTAACCGTGGGCGGCGCCTCGCTTCCCGTCAGCGCGAAAGAATTCGCCCTCCTGTGGTTGCTGGCGTCCCACGCGGGCGAGACGCTGGCGCGCAACGACATCCTCAGCGAGGTCTGGGGCACAACGCGCCACATTGATCACACGATCGTTGACCAATACGTGAGCTACCTGCGCCGGAAACTCGAACGGGTCGACTCTGGCGTAAAGATCTCGACGGTGCGCGGCGCTGGATACGTGCTACGGGAGCAGCCGACATGATGTCGAGGTGGTCCGTCCGGGCGCGCATCACTGTCGGTAGCCTGCTGGTAGCCGCAGTACTGCTTGCCGCAGCGCTATTCATCGTTCGACAGCAGGTGGCGACGACCCTGACCGATGCTGACACCGCGCTCGCGCGCAGCGACCTCGTCGGTTTTGAGAAGGACATCATCGCTCATCCCACGGAGGGAGTCGACAACCCGGGTACGGGAGTGTTGGTGTACATCCGTAATCCCGCCGGGCTAGTGCAAGTCAATACCGTTCCGCGCGACGTCGAGATTCTCGTCGAGCAGAAGATTCCCGCGGACGAGCAATACTCGATCCGCGATGACGAGGGGCGCTCATTCGTCATCGTCGGTCAAATCGTCGAGACATCGGCGGGCGATTGGGCACTGTGGTCGGCTCGAAGCACGAACTCGAGCGAACTCGCGCTTGAGGGCCTCGATCGAGTGCTGATCGTCGCGGGCGTCGCACTTATGGTGGGGTTCGGGTTGGCGTCCTGGCTCTTGGCCACCGCGGCACTTCGCCCGGTGGCGCGGATGAGAAAGCGCGCGGAAGAACTCGGAGCCGAGCCGGGCGATGGTGACCTCCCGGTCGGTCCCGCGCAAGACGAACTCGCTCAGCTCGCACGAACCCTCAACTCGCTCTTGCACCGAGTGCGCCGTTCGAGCGAGCACGAGAAGCGGATGGTCTCGGATGCCGCGCACGAGTTGCGTACGCCGCTTGCCGCTCTCAAGACTCAGCTTGAACTCGCACACAACGACTTCGCCGACGCCGATGCACTCGCGGCGCGAGTGGTGCTCGCCGAGACTTCGGTGAATCGGCTTGCGTCGCTCGCAAACAATCTGCTCGAACTGAGCCGCGTCGAGGCGGCCAAGAATCAATGGGTCACGTCCACCACTTCGCAACTTGTGACCGAACTCATGGGCAGTATCGACCGCGCCCGGATGCTCGCTCTTGCCAAGTCCGTGGACGTCGGCTTTGATCTCATCGGCATCGACACCGAACTCGGCTTTGCCCTCGATGCCCAGTCGTTTGGGCGTCTGACGGACAACGTGCTCTCGAACGCCGTTTCGGCCGTCGAGCACGGCGGGACCGTCGCCCTGACAATGACCCAAGACGAGGAGGGGATCGCTGTTGAGGTCGCCGACGACGGCCCGGGGGTTCCCGAGTCGTTCATTCCGCGGGCTTTTGAGCGTTTCACTCGCCCGGACCCGGCTCGCAGCGAGGGCGTGGGGGGCAGCGGGCTGGGGCTCGCCCTCGTCCGTGCGATCGCGACGTCGGCCGGAGGAGAGGCCGCGCTCCACAACACGTATCCGGGCCTCACAGTCGTGGTGGTTATCCCGAAGATGTGAGAACTCTCACGCCAGAAGGCCGTGGCTCAGAGGGCGCACAGAGTTTTCGCGGCCACTGTGAGAACATGACAACCCAGACTCAGGTGCGACCGGTCCCGCCGCGGCAGTATCCGCGCGGTCCCCATATCAACCGGCGCAGGCAATACGCGCGCAGGGCGCGAATGGCCGACTTCCTGGTGACGCTGATGTGGTCGTCCGGCGCCGCTGCGGTTGCGCTGTTTCTGGCCAATGGTGGGGCGGGGCAGTTCACGAACTTCGCGCAGACCATCACGAGTCTCGGAATCATCTCTGGGCTCATCGGCACCGACTTCGTCCTCGTGATGATCGTGCTGGCTGCGCGCATCCCGCTCATCGACCGCACGGTCGGCCACGATCGCGCCGTCGCGACGCACCGCCAACTCGGCAAGCCAGCACTCTACTTGCTGCTGGGCCATGCGGCGCTCCTGCTGATCGGCTACGGCGCGGCCTCGGGGCTCAATCCGATTGCCGAAATCTGGCCGATGCTTACCCTCCCCGACATGCTTCTCGCCTTTGCCGGGCTCGGGCTGCTGATTCTCGTGGTTGTGACCTCGCTCGTTGCCGTGCGTCGCGCGTTCAGCTATGAGGCGTGGCACCTGATCCACCTGCTCAGCTACGCCGCCGTGCTGGTCGCGGTACCCCACCAATTGAGCGTGGGCGCCCTGCTCGCAAACGGCACCTGGCAGCGCGGGTACTGGATCGCACTCTACGTGCTCGCTCTCGGGAGCATTGGCATTTATCGCGTCATCGCGCCCGTCGTCTCTAGCCTGCGCCACCGCATCACCGTTGCGGGGGTGACCGAGATTTCGCCCGGTGTCACGTCGATCCACTTGCGCGGACAGAACCTGCGCGCGCTTGGCACCGCGGGCGGCCAGTTCATCATCTGGCGATTTTGGACGGGCAAGACCTGGTGGCACTCGCACCCGATCTCGCTCTCTGCGATGCCAACCGACACAACAGTGCGCATCACCGTTCGTGACCTCGGTGCTGGCAGCTCGCGAATCAGCAGTGTGCCGGTAGGAACCCGGGTCTCGATGCAGGGCCCATACGGCCTTTTCACGGACGTGGCTCGCACCGCGCCGCGACTGGCAATCGCCGCGGCCGGGATTGGTGTGACCCCGATCCGCGCCCTACTCGAGCACTCGAAATTCGCCCCGGGCGAGGCAACGATTCTGCTCCGCGCGAGCACCGACGACGAAACCTATCTGTGGGACGAGATCGCCGAAATCGCCGAAGCCAAAGGCGCGACCGTGTACACGATGGTCGGTCGTCGGTCTCCGGTCGGGCCGGCATGGATGCCCGAGCGCGATGCCCGCCGGGGCGTCACGATCTCGAGCGTCTTCCCCCAGCTCGCAGACTCCGACCTCTATTTGTGCGGCCCGACCGCTTGGCTTGATCAGGTTGAAGCCGACGCCAAGGGCACGGGCATGCCCGCCCACCAGATTCACTCGGAACGGTTCGACTGGTGAGAAAGCGCGCTGTACTAGCAAGCATTTTTGCCTCCGCTGGCGTTCTCGTCATCGGTTGGCAGCTCGGGGCGGCGACCACGGCGCACGACACCGCTTCGACGCCCCTCACGACCGCGAAGGCGACCGGCTCGGCGACGTCGTCGGCCACCGTCGGCGGAACGGCAACGCCAACCGCTTCGGCGGCCGCCCCAGCAGCAGCAGCAGCAGCAGCAGCGGCCGCGCCCACCGACGGAACCTGGCAGGGCTCGACGGTCGGCACGCCGTACGGAAACATGCAGGTTCAGGTCACGATCTCGGGTGGGAAGATCACCGACGTCACGCCACTGCAATTGACCGGGCCGGGAGGACGCTCGGTGCAAATCTCTAACCAGGCCGCACCGATGCTGTTGCAAGAGGTTCTCGCCGCTCAGTCGGCAAACGTTTCAAGCATCGGTGGGGCGACCTACACGAGCGACGGGTACCTGCAGTCCCTGCAGTCCGCGCTCAGTCAAGCCGGGTTCTAAGTGGCTCATGTCTTCGATGCGATGGGCACCGTCGTCTCCTTGATCAGTCGGGCGGATGACGCAACGCGGTCGGCGGTCGAGGACCTGTTTTCCGCGGCCGATGAACGGTTCAGCCTGTACCGACCCGAGTCGGAACTGAGCCAGGTCGCAGCCGGGACCATCACGCTCGTGAATGCGAGCCCCGAATTGCGTGAGACCTATGCGGCGGCGCTTGACTGGCGACACCGCACAGCTGGCGCGTTCACCCCGAACCGGCCGGACGGCGTCGTCGATCTCAACGGCATCGTCAAGGCCGCAGCGATGCGTGATGCCGCGACGGTGCTTAAGCGCGCCGGATGCCGCGACTTCTGCCTGAACGTCGGCGGCGACATCCTCGTGGCCGGCGCGCAGCCCGACGGTAACCCCTGGACGGTTGGACTCGTGGACCCCCGGAATTCCGGCGCGCTTGTCTGCTCGATCGTCATCGATGGAGCACGCCGAGCGGTCGCGACATCGGGGAGCGCAGAACGCGGTGACCACATCTGGCTCGGCGGGAGCGGCGGGCCAGCCGAATTCCTGCAGGCAAGCGTCGTCGCCAACGACATCGTCACGGCAGACGTGCTCGCGACCTCGATCATTGCCGGTGGGCGGGCGACCCTTGACGACATTACGAGCCGCTGGGATGTCGACGTCCTCACTGTCGATCGTGCGGGAGAGTTGCTTGCCACACCGGGCCTGCGCCAGTCGCTCGCCGCCTGAGCGTCGTTCGCGGCGGGGAGGAATGGGCCGGCTGATACGCCGGGTTCTGTTGAGGCACCGAAGCGCCCTGGACGGCCATCTATCTACGATGTACGTTGCCGCACACCTCTAGCGGTCTACCCGGGAACTGGGCGAGCAGCCCGTAACGCTCCCTGTCTGACCTTGCTCCGAGCGAGGTTTACCTAGCCGACCGAGTCACCCCGGCCGCTGGTGGTCTCTTACACCACCGTTTCACCCTTACCCGAGACCGAAGTCTCGGGCGGTTTACTTTCTGTTGCACTGTTCTCGCGGGTTACCCCGGGTGGGTGTTACCCACCGCTCTGCTCTGCGGAGCCCGGACGTTCCTCGACCGTGGGTTCCTCAGAAAGGAAGACACGGGCGCGACCGTCTTGCCGACCCATTCGAGTCGTAAGCTTACTCGGTGGGGTTTCTAGAGCCCCGACTCGTTCGTCCGAACGAGAATCGCCTCGCTCGACGCACACATGATCACGTCGTCCGGGGCCGCAGCGCGGATCGCGTGCATTTCGTTCTCGAGCAACTTCACGCCGGAGGCGAGAGAGACGCCGCCCCGCAGTAGGGACGCGCCCGCGCCATAGCGGGCGCGCTGACGCTCATAGAGCGCGAGGAGATCGGCGGGGACCTTAGCCTCGATCGTGCGGCGCCCCGCGGCCGCGGTCGTGCGTTCGGCCGCGATCGACGCGAGCGCGGCATCCCGCTGCGCGGTGGCCTCGGCGATCTTCTCGGCGATCCCGGCCTGTTCAGCGGCGGTCGCACGCTCGGCCGCTTGCTGCTCGTCGAGCCGTTCCATGACCGTCAACTCGATTTCTTCGAGGTCTCCGAGGCGTTTGCGGAGCGCTGTCAGCTCCTGCTCGAGCGCCGCAACGTCTTTGACGGACGAGCTGGTCGCGACGCGTTCGGAGTCACGCGCGATGCGGGCCTCAACGACCGCGACGTCTGACTCGATGCGCCCGAGCTCGAGCGAGATGTCCTCGAGCGCGCCGGACTGCTCGGCGTGGGTGAGGCGCACACCCTCGGCCTGCGCGGCGAGAAGGTGGAGAGCGGCGTGCTCGGGAAGACTCTTCGCACGATGGTCAAGCTGGGAGATTTTGGTGTCGAGCGCCTGCAGATCAAGCAGCAACGCCTGATCATCTGGGCTGGCTTTCAGTGCCATGGTTCCGCTTTCTTGCTAGTGGAGCTCATTGGGTGACCACGAAGTCCCAGGGGTCGGTGCGAAGCTCGCTCACGGCAACGGTCACGCCCGGCAACGCCTCACGCAATTCGCCCGCCGCGGCATCGAGCCAGAGCCACTCGCTGGCCCAGTGTGACACGTCGATGAGCGCAGGTCCGCTGCCGGCCCTCGCATTCTCGCGCGCTTCGGAAGCGGGGTGATGGCGGAGATCGCTCGTGATGAAAACGTCGGCCGCGAGCACATCCGGGTTGCCCAGATACGCGTCGCCTGCGCCTGCGCACAGCGCGATCGTCGAGACGACGGCATCGAAATCTCCCGACACTCGGACCCCGGTGGCTGTCGCCGGGAGGAGCTCCGCGAGTTGCCGCGCAAGTCGACCGAGCGTTGTGGCACTCGGGAGCGTTCCGACGCGTCCGATGCCGCTGATGCCGTCTACGGCGGGAGCGAGGGGCCGCGAGTCGAGCAGGCCGAGCGCTGTCGCGAACGTGCCCGAGGTTCCGGTCTCGACGACATCCGCGTTGGTGTGTGCAGCGATAAGTGCGCAGTTCGCGCGAATCAACCGCGTGAGCGCCGCACCCTTGTAGCGGTCGGTGGCGACTGTTGTAACGCCTCTCAACAGCAGCGGGTGATGCACGAGAAGGAGGTCGGCGCCGGAAAAGATGGCCTCGTCGACCGTGTCGAGCACGGCGTCGACCGCGAGAAGAATCGAGCTCACCCGCCCGTCGAGGTCGCCCGCGATGAGTCCGACCGCATCCCAAGCCTCCGCGCCGGAGATCGGCCACAGTCGTTCGACAACGGCATTGACCTCGGCGACGGTGACAGACACGGTGCAAGTCTACGAGTTAGGCGCGCGCGGCTTCCTGCCGGCGGATTGCGGGCACTCCTGCAACAAGCGGAGTCAGAATCCCGAACGCAAGCGCAACGAGAACTCCGAGGTCACTTGCAGCGAGCGGGCTGTCGAGCGGCATGCCGAGCAGAGTAAACGCGTACCCCTGCCACGAGAGCCAGGTCACGGTCGCCGTCGTGAGGCCGTAGCCGATTGCGCTGATCAGAACGAGAGCGACGAGATTCACCCATCGCACGTCGGCATAGATCCCGCCGCGACGCACAAGCGAGTCGGACTCGAAGCGGCGGTTGCGGATCATCATTTCTGCCCCGAAGATTCCGGCCCACGCCGCCGTTGGCACGGCAAGAGTCGTCGCGAGATCGCGGAACAGCTCGGACATGCCGCCCGTGACACCGAACGTCAACACGAGGGCAAGGGCACCGAGCAAGACAGCCACGATCACGATCGACCACTGACGACGCACCCGAACCCCGATCGCTTGAAGCGCAAAGCCACCGGAATAGAGCGTGAGCACGACGCCTGAGAGAAGGCTCAGCACAGTCGCGGCGATGAGCGGGAACGGATACCACGCAGGGAGCATGCGGGCGATGGTATCCAGCGGCGCGAGCACGAAGCCCTTCGCAATTCCCGGGTCGGAGGCGGCGAGCAGCGCCCCGTATCCGATGAGCGCGAAGGTCGGCAGGGTGGTTCCGAACGTAGCCCACAGCATCGATGCCGCCCCGCTCGTTCCGGGCCGCTGGTAGCGCGCAAGGTCCGCGCCACTATGTGCCCACACGAGTCCGACAAAGCTAAACACGAGCACCGCACCCGAGATTGTCAGCACCCAAGACCCGTCCGGGGTAGACAAAGCCGTGCCAATGTTCACGTATTTCCAGGTGAATGCGATAAGGCCGACGATCAGCGCCCCCGAGACGATGCTCAAGACGAGTTGCACCCGCGAGAACAACGGGTAGCCCGCGAACGCCACGAGAAGAGCCACGAGGAAGGCGATCGCGACGGAGATAAGCAGGAGCTGGCGCTCGCCAATGGCGGTGTCAAGGCCTGACCCCACGAGCACGATGGCAACGGACGACGCCAGCAGCCACAGCAACACCGCTCCCCAGTACACCCTAGTGACAAGCGCGAGGACGGCGGGAACAACGTTCCCCACCACCCCAAACGTCGCGCGGGAGACCACCATCGTCGGTTGACCGCTGCGCTTTCCCGCGAGGGTTGTGAGTCCTAGCGGAATGAATGACAGCGCGACACCAGCGAGCACCGCAACGATGGACTGACGAAGACTCATCCCGACCGCGAATACGGTCGCACCGAGTCCGATGCTCAAGATCGATGAGTTGGACGCAAACCAAAGCCAAAACAATCGAGCGGATCGCCCTACGCGATGATCGACCAGCGTGGGCTCCGGCCCGCTCTCCTCGAGGCTGAATGCGCGCATCCGCACTGGCTCATTGTCGACGAGCACGACTTCGTCGTCCGGGATCCGGACGGTCGAAATCGGCCCGGACGGGGGATGGATCGGGCCGGGAACGACAGCGACACCCGATGTGTCGACGCTGACCGGTCCGAGATCGGCAAAAGCACGATCGGTCTCATCGACATCGTCGGGTAGTTCCTCCTCGTAGGACTGGTCGACGATGGTGATCGACCCAGTGTCAGTGGGAACGGGCTCCCCCGCGGCAAGCGGCAACGGCTCGATCAGCAGAGGGACGCTTGCCGCGATTGCGGGTGCTACCGCGCGAAACGGTTGGGCATCGTCTTCGGCGGTCGCGGCATCCGGGGGTCCGACTAACAGGTCGTCAAAACTAAACACCGCGCCGGCGACAACCGCGTTGTCTCGGGACTCCGGTTGTGGCTCATGCGGCAGCACCGCCTGCGGGTCATTGTCGTCACCACTAGGCGGGACCTCGACCGGGACGACCATCGGTGCGCCATAAAAGTCCGCGGGAGCGTCCTTGACCTCGGGCCGTTCGGGGGTATCGCCGGCGCTGGGGGTCTGCGAAATTTCCGCCGGTGGCGGCCAGCCGACCGCGGCTGCCCCGTAAAGGCCGGGCTCGATGAGGGGCGGAATCTGCTCGATGACGGGCGTCGGTGAGGTATCCGCGAACACCACCGCGTCGAACCGAGGATCGGTGAGGATCTCGGGCGGCGTGCCTGCTGCGTCCTTATCGGCAATCTCGTCACTCACCGCCGGCGCGGGCTCGGGGTCAAAATCAAACTCCGGCCCCGGAGCCCAATTACGTCCGGGAGCTGGCACCTCCCACGTCGGCAATGGGGGCGTGCTGGCGATGACAATCGGTGCGGCGCTGTCCAACTGGGCACGCGTCTGGGTGCCGCCCTCGAGTGGAGGAGCGTCGTCGCGCGGAGGTGCGTCGTCATCCGCTGCGGGGACGGGCCACGGGGCAAGCGAGGCATCTGGATCAACGAATGCGTCAGTCGGCGTGATCGGCGCGACGACCGCGGCGCCCGCAACCACATCAAAGAACTCGGGTCGCGCTTCCTCGACAGCGGCAATCGCGTCTGGGGTCCCCAGCACGCGCATGGTGCTCTCCCATTCCTGGAATTCTCGAGCCTCCTGCTCGCGCAGCCGCAACTGGGCCTCGAGCTGCTGAATCGCGTCGAGTGTCGACCCGGGATGCTCTGCCGCGTCGTCGGCAATGTGGAGAAGCTCCTCGTCGGGTAGCGATCGGCGCACGGGGCGATCGGGGGGCACCGGCAGTTCGACCGCCTGCGCGGGATCGGGTGCGGGGAGCGAGCTCCACGGGGCAGAACCCGGCCAATCCGATTCGGCGCTCGAGAGGGCAGGCGCGGCAGGCGTCCCGGCAGGCGAAGGCGCAGGCAAAGGCACAGAGGTGATGAGCGGCGGAACCGCGCCAGCCTCGGGATTGCGCGCCGAGGGTGTGGGCAGACTGCTCACCGGCGGCTCGACAGCGAATGGCGCGGTGACCGGATCTCCGACGGGCGGCGGGAACATGGGTCCCGCTGGGTCGGGCTCGGCTTCAGGGACTCGCATCCGTTCCGGAGCCGCTTCGTGCGGTGGCTCGGGCGCCAGCGCTCTCACTGGCGTTGGTTCAGGTTCTGGCTGGAGCTCCGGTTCTGGCAGTGGACTTGTCGACACCGGCGGGTGCGGCGCAATGCGGGTCAGATCGGCCGCGAGCGCCGCCGCGAGCTCGTCATCATCGTGCTCGCTCGGCGCCGACACGGCTGCCGCATCAGCTGTATGACCCTCGCCGGAGGTGCTCGACGTTGGCGCCGTAAAGGTTGACCGCCGCGGCCCCGCCGTGGCGAACGTGGGGTCGAATGAGATTTGATCGTCAACCTCGTCGTCGTCTGCCATGCAGAAATACTATGGCGAGCCGCTCCCAGCAGGCGATCGACGGGCCGTAGACAGCAAGCCCACTGCGGCGACAATAGCGGCCAGCCCGAGCCAACCGAGCGGGGGGAGGCGCTCCCCCACGACGAGAACTGCGAGCACCGTAGCCACCGCGGGCTCAAGCAGAGTGAGTGTTGTCGCGGTGCTGCTACTGAGGGATCGCATCCCGATTCCGAACAATAGGTATGCCACAAACATCGGACCAATGGCCAAATACAGGGCGATCCCCACCGTCGTCCACGACTGCAGAAGGGGCGCTCCGAAGACGATGAGCACGGGGACGAGCCCTGCGGCTCCGAGCCCGAACATGCCGCCCATCACACCGGATGAGCCGTGCCCGGTGCGAATCGCGCGACTCGAGCTGTAGGTGTACAGCGCGTAGGAGAAGCCAGCGACGACGCCGAGTGCAACCCCAACCACGGTGCGAGACGAGCCTGCGGAGTCCGCCGCGCGCCCGCCGGTGGCCGCCAACAGTGCAACTCCGACTACGGCGAGCGCCGTGCATCCGATCCAGAATCGTGACAACGGCCGACGCTCAAGCATCCATTCGAGGAGCGCCGCGAATACCGGTCCCGTCCCCAGCGCGACGACGTTGCCGACGGCGACGCCCGCGAGATTCATGGCCGAGTAGAACGCGAGCGGGTAAACGAACACCCCGAGTGCGCCGACCAGTAGCCACCGTCGGCTCGCGGCGTCCCGAATCGCGGCGAGCGCACCCCGCGCACTGAACACGAACAGCAGGGTTCCGCCGAGGCCCATCGTGCACGCGCCGATCGCAAGCGGACTCACGCTCGGCGGGAAGAAGCTCGCCGCGGTTCCCGTGGTTCCCCACAACACACTCGCGAGAATGAGCGCCCACGCGCCGGGAGCCCGGCGAGCAGAAAATTGATCGCCGGTCACGCGCATAGTTTGAGGCTAGCGCCAGTAGATCCTGATCGTGAACGAGGGTTTGACCACACATGAGCAGATGCGCGCGGCCGTTTTCTTTGACGCAAGCGCGCCAGTCGGCCGCCACTGACGATTCTGGATGCTCCTCGTCCTCGCCGTGGTCATTACTGTGGCCGGCGTTGGCGGTGAGCCCGCGAAGCTGGGTGTCGCCCAAGCCGTAGCTGTGATGACGGGAAGACCGACTACGACGGCGCAGGCGCCGGCAATGGCGATAACCCGAGTTCTCACCATTGGTCCACCGCGGCCACTGCGGCCGCAATCGACGACCATGCTCAACCGACACCTGTGGGCCCTACCGGGCTCGAACCGATGACATCCACGGTGTAAACGTGGCGCTCTACCAACTGAGCTAAAGGCCCGTCGTCCGGTATGCCGGATGACGCGGGTCAATCGTACAGGCTTACACTTCCGCCATGAGCGCATCCCCAACCCCGATTCGCAGCGAGCATCGTTGGCCCGTGCTGCTCTTCACCATCGGTGCACTCACGGTGTACTTCCTGCTTCCGAGCACGATCACGTTCCTGCCCTCATGGATAATCCCCGCCGTTGGCATTCTCGTGCTCGTGCCGCTCGTGCTCATCAATCCGCGACACCTCAATCGCGAGACGACGTGGTCGCGATGGATCGGCCTTGGCTTCGCGCTAGGGCTCGCTGTGATCAATCAGGTGTACATCGTGCTGATTGTTCGCGATCTCGTCGCGGGGTCGATCACCGGCCCGGGAATCCTACTCACGGCGCTGGGCGTCTGGATCACCAACGTCGTGGCCTTCGCGCTTGTCTACTGGGAGATCGACGAGGGCGGCCCGGTCGCCCGCCGCCTGGAGGGGCTCAACGACGACTCACAGCAGGACTTTCGGTTTCCCCAGCAAGACAACACAATCGGAGTAAAGGGATGGATGCCCCAGTTTTTCGACTACGCGTACTTCTCGCTCACGAACATGATGGCCTTCAGCCCTACCGATGTCATGCCGCTGTCACTTCGCGCGAAGGGGCTCATGGCCTATCAGGCGCTCACCGGGTTTGTGATTCTGGCGCTCGTGATCTCGCGCGCCGTGAACATCCTGACCCCCTAGGGGTCAGACGCGAGCGGCGTGCAGTTCAGCGAGCGCGGCCGTGTATTCGTCAAGCGAGCGAGCCTGGCCGGGCGCCGTCACGAAGCTCGCACGGATGACACCATCGATGTCGATGAGGAAGGTCGCGCGATTCGCGAACCCCTTTTCGTCGATGAACACGCCGTACTCCTTGGCGACATCCCCGTGCGGCCAGAAATCCGCGAGCAGAGTGAAGTCGTAGCCCTGAGCCTCAGCGAAGGCCCTCAGGGTCGCTTTCGAGTCGACCGAGATGCCGATGAGTTCAATCCCGTCTGCGGCAAACAACGACAGGTTGTCGCGGAGCACGCACAGCTCCGTCGTACAGGTGCTCGAGAACGCGAGCGGGAAAAACACGAGGGCTACGGCCTTCTTGCCGCGGAAGTCGTGAAGTCGAATGTGCTCGCCGAACTGATTGGGTAGTTCGAAGTCGGGAGCCGTCGTGTCGTTCTCGAGAGCCATGTGGAGGAAATCCTTTCGTGCCCGGCCGCATGTCAGGCAAACACGATGCGTAACTCTACGCCTGTGCCGACCATCACGAAACCGACAACTAGAATCGATGCGCGTAGTCGATCACGTCACAGTTGTAACCCGACGGTCGTGGTCTCAGCACTCAACCTGTTCTCTACAAGAAAGAGGTCAACGGTGACGGTAAACGACCAGGACCCGTACTCGGTGAACCACACTGATCGGGACCCTGACGAAACGGCCGAGTGGAATGAATCACTCGGCTCGCTCGTCGAGTCGCAAGGCCACGAGCGCGGGCGCGAGATCATGCTCAGCCTGCTCAAGCACTCCAAGGATCTCCACTTGGGCGTGCCGATGGTGCCGACCACCGACTACATCAACACGATCGCTCCGGAGAACGAGCCGGGGTTTCCCGGCGACGAGGAGATCGAGCGGCGTTACCGCGCCTGGATACGCTGGAACGCCGCGATCACGGTGCACCGCGCTCAGCGGCCCGGCATCGGGGTCGGCGGTCACATCTCGACCTACGCGGGTGCGGCATCGCTCTACGAAGTCGGACACAACCACTTCTTCCGGGGCCACGATCATCCGGGCGGCGGCGACCAGGTCTTCTACCAGGGCCATGCGTCACCCGGGATGTACGCGCGCGCCTTCATGGAAGGTCGCCTGACCGAGGATCACCTCAAAGGCTTCCGACAGGAGAAGTCGCAAGCGCCCTTCGGCCTCTCCAGCTACCCGCATCCGCGGCTCATGCCCGAGTTCTGGCAGTTCCCGACCGTCTCGATGGGCCTCGGCCCGATCAACGCGATCTATCAGGCGCAGTCCAACCGCTACCTGACCAATCGCGGCATCAAGGATGCGTCTGACCAGCAGGTCTGGGCATTCCTCGGTGACGGCGAAATGGACGAGGTCGAGAGCCGCGGAGCACTGCAGTGGGCGGCCAACGACGGCCTCGACAACCTCAACTTCGTGATCAACTGCAACCTGCAGCGCCTCGACGGTCCCGTGCGCGGCAACGGCAAGATCATCCAGGAGCTCGAGAGCTTCTTCCGTGGCGCGGGCTGGAACGTCATCAAGGTCATCTGGGGGCGCGAGTGGGACATTCTGCTCGCGGGCGACACCGAGGGCGCCTTGCGCGACCTCATGAACCGCACCCCTGACGGCGACTACCAGACCTACAAGGCCGAGTCGGGCGCGTACGTCCGCGAGAACTTCTTCGGTCGCGACCCGCGCACCCTCGACATGGTCAAGGACTACACCGACGACCAGATCTGGGGCCTCAAGCGCGGCGGCCACGACTACCGCAAAGTGTACGCGGCATTCAAGGCCGCCTCGGAACACAAAGGCCAGCCCACGGTGATTCTCGCCAAGACAGTCAAGGGGTACGGCCTGGGGCCGAGTTTCGAGGGACGCAATGCGACCCATCAGATGAAGAAACTCACGCTCGACAACCTCAAGCAGTTCCGCGATGTGATGCGCATCCCGATTACGGATGCCGTGCTCGAGGCCGACCCGTACCAGCCGCCGTTCTACCACCCCGGCGACAACGACGAAGCGATCCAGTACTTGCACGAGCGTCGCCGCGCACTCGGCGGTTACGTGCCGGAGCGGCGGTCGCGCTTTACTCAGATCGCCATGCCCGATGACTCCGCATACGACATCTCGCGGAAGGGATCGGGCAAGCAGGAGATCGCGAGCACGATGGCGTTCGCGCGATTGCTCAAGGATCTGCTGCGCGACAAGGGACTGGGCAATCGGATCGTGCCGATCATCCCGGATGAAGCGCGCACGTTCGGAATGGACGCGTACTTCCCGACGGCCAAGATCTACAACCCCGCCGGCCAGCAGTACACGGCAGTCGACCGCGAGCAGCTCCTGGCCTACAAGGAGAGCCCTCAAGGGCAGATCGTGCACGTCGGAATCAACGAGGCCGGAGCATTCGCGGCCTTCACCGCTGCCGGAACGGCCTATGCCACGCAGGGCGAGCCCCTGATCCCGATCTACGTGTTTTACTCGATGTTCGGGTTCCAGCGCACCGGGGACGCGATGTGGGCGGCGGGCGACCAGATGGCGCGCGGCTTCATCATTGGCGCGACTGCGGGCCGCACGACCCTCACCGGGGAGGGCCTGCAGCACGCTGACGGGCACTCACCGCTGCTCGCGTCGACGAACCCGGCGGTCGTGTGTTACGACCCCGCGTACGGGTATGAAATCGGCCACATCGTCAAAGACGGCATCGAGCGCATGTACAGCGGCAACCACCCGCTGCCGAACGTCATGTACTACATCACCGTCTATAACGAACCCATCGTTCAGCCCGCCGAGCCCGAGAACCTCGACCTCGACGGAGTGTTACGCGGGATTTACCACCTCAAGTCCGCCACGGTGCAGGGGCCGCGAGCCCAGCTGCTTGCGTCGGGGGTCGCCGTTCCGTGGGCTTTGGAAGCGCAACAGTTGCTCGCCGATGACTGGGGTATCGCCGCCGATGTCTGGTCGGTGACCTCGTGGACCGAGCTGCGGCGAGACGGGATCGCCGCGGAGGAGCACAACATGCTTCACCCGACCGACGCCCCGGTCGTGCCATATGTGACCCAGAAGCTCTCCGGGTCCGACGGGCCCTTCATCGCGGTCACCGACTTCGCCCACTCGATTCCCGATCAGATTCGGCAGTTCGTGCCCGGTGACTACGCGACCCTCGGTGCTGACGACTTCGGGTTCTCGGACACTCGTGCCGCGGCACGTCGCTTCTTCACGATCGACGGGCCGTCCCTCGTGGTGCGCACCCTGCAATCGCTCGCGAATCGTGGCGTGGTTGAGCGATCGCTCGTGGCCCACGCGATCGAGAAGTATCAGATCCACGACGTCGCGGCCGGCACGACTGGCTCCGCAGGCGGAGAGAGCTAGGCGAGGCTGATCGCAACGGTGCAGAGAACCAAGGAGCAGACGCTCGCGTGGCTGCGCACGATCTCGGGAGAGCTGGCGACAGCGACAATCAAGCGACTGGATGACACGCTGCCGTGGTACGGCAACATGCCTCCTGGGCGCCGCAGCGCGGTCGGGCTCGTCGCTCAGGCCGGAATTACGAGCTTCATCAGTTGGTTCGAGGATCCGACCTCCACTCCGTGGATCGCCGCCGACGTGTTTGGCGCCGCGCCGCGCGAATTGCTGCGCTCGGTCTCGCTGCAACAGACTCTGCAACTCATCCGCATCACGGTCGAGGTCGTTGAGGACCGCGTCAAGGATGGCGATAGCGTCCTCCGCGAGGCGATCCTGCTGTATTCGCGGGAGATCGCATTCGCCGCGGCCGATGTCTACGCGAGAGCGGCCGAGGCGCGCGGGCTGTGGGATGCCCGCCTCGAGGCGCTCGTCGTCGACTCGATCCTCTCCGGCGAGTACGACAACGAACTCCCGAGTCGCATCGCGGCGCTGGGGTGGAACGGCCACGGCGAGGTCTGCGTGCTTGTGGGCACCGCACCCAAGATGCTCGACGTCGATCAATTGCGGCGCACAGCGCGACACCTCGACGCGGATGTCCTCATCGGTGTTCAGGGCAGTCGACTCGTGCTCGTGATCGGGCGGGCGAGCCCTGCCGCATCCGAGAACCCGGATGCGCCCGTGCCGATGCCATTCCTCGAGATTGCGCGCCACCTCGAACCCGGCTTCGGTGCCGGGCACCTTGTCCTCGGCCACGAAGTGCCGTCTCTTGTCGACGCATCCAAGAGTGCGAAAGCCGCCCTGGCCGGCTTCGCGGTCGCGAAGTCGTGGCGAAACGCCCCGCGGCCCACCCTTGCCGACGACCTCTTGCCCGAACGTGCGTTCGCGGGTGACCCGCTCGCGCGCTCGACGCTCGTCAACAAGATCTACCGTCCGCTTCAGGCCCACTCGACTGACTTGCTCGCGACGCTGTGGTGCTACCTAGACAACGGTCGATCACTCGAGGCGACGGCCCGTGAGTTGTTCGTGCATCC
>Ga0123336_10000935_pt1 | contig 27819 bp, 22 predicted proteins | sample SSSSmetaG_FD_96466 | JGI IMG/M metagenome (GOLD analysis project Ga0123336, IMG submission 96466) | Glacier valley bacterial and archeal communities from Borup Fiord, Nunavut, Canada, to study Microbial Dark Matter (Phase II) - ​SSSS metaG | ecosystem: Environmental > Aquatic > Freshwater > Ice...
CCAGTCTGTATAAACGTCAATAAAAATCTTGCGCTTTTCAGTTTTGGATTTCTCTACGGCTTGCTCAAATGTCATCCACTTCACCGGACCGCCGTGATGTTCCTGAGCCCAACCCATCGAAACAACCGCCATCAATAATAAAACAAGATATTTTTTCATGATACTGTAGTCCGTTCCAAAATCAATAAACAAAGATAAATAGAAAAGAGGTTCTTTAAAATCTATATAATTAACGGGGTAGGTCAGTAACCATTACAACAATGAGTGGTATTACTGGATGAAATTGCATTGTAGTCGTGATATCCTTCCAATTTAACGGGAAATAAGGCACTGGGCATTGAACATTAGGCATTGGGCATTGGGCAAATAACAACGATGAAAGATATATCCTACCGTATTTGGGTTTTGATTTTTGGGATCTTGGTGGCCGTGGTGATAGGGGTGGCTGGATTTCCTGGGGTCTTCCAAAATTGAATTTAAGATTTGCCGCTTCGGATACTCAAAGGAGAAGCGGGAAATATTTTATCGGTATGCATAATAATGCAACACCGTTTCAATCGCCTTCAACATTGCTGTATTGATCGGATAAAAATCTTTCGTCAACAGGTAATCAATTCCATGAAGCTGCATGTAATAGTCACTCAGCACAGGCACTTCACCACCACTTTCAATTGTTACCTCAGCTTTTTGATATGCTTCGGATTGTTCTGTCTTAATAATAGAGCATGTAACGAGCTCATGCACGCCATGCTTGTTAGTACGTGCCGAGTATCCAAACAACCTGCAAATAAGTCCACGGTACACATATTCAGAACATAACCCTACTCCTGCCTGGGTTGGATTGAAAATGAGACAAATAGATGAATCGGTTGACTTTAACCTTTCATACCATTCTTCAGCTTTGCCCTCGTTATAAAGAAATAATGCAAATGGAAGAAATTCCAAAACAGTTGCTTCAATATCTGCTTTTGTACAGCATCGGCCACAGCCGAATTTACAATGAAGTGTTGAAGTTGATTGAAACCTGGCAATTTCCGAATCCAGATTTAGGAACACTTGTTCTACCGCACGTACTTTTTCTTCGAGTTCCACCATATAAAGGTAGAAATAAGCGTGAAGTTGAAAGATAAAAGTTAGAGCACTCTATTTTTATCTTTCAACGTTAGTCTTTTTCCTCAAGAAGTTCCTTCATTCCCTTAAAGAGTGCTTCCCAGTTTTTTCGTGATTGTTCTACAGCAGCCTCATCTTTAAGACCGTCTTGCGTCAAAGTATAAATTGTTTGCCCGTTCTTCTCTTCCAGTTCATATGTGATATTTGCATAGTTGGCAGGCTCGTCTGTTGTTCCTGAAAAACTACTCCAATAATTGTACTTCAATTTTCTTCCTTCAAATTTCTCGAGAATCGTTCCTTTGTCTTCGTAGGGTGTTCCATCCCAAACTCCACTAAACGTTATTGGACTTCCAACTTTCAAATCAGATTTCATTTCTGTTCCGAAGAAGTACTTTTTGATTTGAACCGGGTTGACTAGTGCATCCCATACTTCAGCGATCGGTGCATTGATTGTAGTAGCAGTCTTAAGAATTAGTTTATTCATAGAAATATAGTTTACAGTTTTAAAATGGAAACGTTGGGCACCAGGCATTGGAAAATAGAACTATTACTTTTCCAATATCGCAATGTTTAAATGATGACCTTATCAAAATATTGAAACCCCCACTTTTCTGCTTCGTCCTTTACTTCAAGCGTTTCAAAAATATCTTTCGCGAATTCAACAGCAGCTGCACCATTGGCAGTAATAATATTTTTACTTCTTACAGATGGTTTATTTCGATAAAAATCCTTTCCACCATAGTCCGGCGCGAATGCCTGTAAGTAAAGCAGATCGTTGCTTGTGTGATCCTTTTCATTCAATAAACCTAAATCAGCAAGAAAAATGGTAGCTCCACAGATAGCAGCGACAGGAATATTAAAAACAACGCAATGCCTTACAAGCGATTCTATCGGATCATTCTTCTTTTCTTCCCAGGCATTGCCGCCAGGAAGAATCAACAACGCTGTATTATCGGGGGTAATATCAACCAGGTCTATTTCGGGAATAAAATCAAAATCAGGAATGATTGCTAACCCTCCCATCGATTGCTTTTTTGTCATTTCAATTGCTATCGTTTTTAGTTGATATCCTTCACTTCCCGCAATACCAATAGATGCATAGGCTGCCCCCCAGTCGGCGAAGCCATCAAAAATGAAAAGGTAGCAGGTTTTCTTTTTCATTGGGGTTTAATTTTTTTGATCTGCATATTGGTAATGTTTATGCTAATCAACGAATGATGAGTGACAGCCCTATGTCAGCAGCAAACCGAGGAATGAAAAAAAAGAAAATATTTGTCACTAATTGAGATTGATCTTCTTGCGAAATAAATCGGGGGAACCGAGGCGTTTGCCGTCAGATTCGGTATACATATAAGCTCTCACTACGAGCTTAATTTTAAATCAGGCGTTCGCCACGGAAGAATGAATGTAGTGTTCATGGAGTTCTTCCACAAGGTTGGCAATCATATCTTTTAAAGATTGAGGTTGCTCTACTTGCACACTCGATCCAAATGAAATCAGCCACCTGGCAATCATATCCGACCCATCGATAAGAAAAGTCATGCGATAGCGATCTCCGAGATCTTCTTCGGAAACGCATCCATACATAAAACTCCGGTTTCGTACTGATTTATCAAAAAGTATAGTTGCTTTCTCAAGTCCCTGGTATGCCTGCATCAATGTCTGAAGATACTCCTGAAGACTGATGAGGTTGCGACCATCAAATTTAACTGCAGTTATTGACAAGGATCTTATTCTATCAGCACGAAAATCACGATATCCGTTTCGCATGCGACACCAACCTATAAGGTGCCAGTGACCGCTGTAATATTGTATGCCAATCGGTTCGATAGCACGTTTGGTGTATTCTTCCTGATTGGATTGATATTCAATCTCCAGAACTTCCTTATTAATTAGCGACCTCTGAATATCTGTCAGAAAGTTATTAGGAAATTTATCCGATGATCTGTCTGGCATTTTAGAGACCATAACCGTGGATTGCAATAAATCCAGGCTTTCTTTTCCATCTTCATTGAGCACAGATTTTATTTTCATCAACGCGGACTCAAAAGCTTTCCTTACGGAATCGTCGGCCATCTTCTCGACCAGTTTACCGGCAAGCATCATAGAGCTGGCTTCTTCCTGGCTAAACATAACAGGCGGAAGATGGTATCCGTCAACGATAAAGTATCCGGTGCCTGCCTCCGAACCTATGGGAACACCGGCTTCCATCAATGATCTTACGTCACGATAGACTGTGCGAAGGCTGACCTCAAATCTATTCGCAATTTCTTCGGCTTTTACAATCTTTTTTGACTGGAGCTGAATGAGAATAGCAGTAAGGCGATCGAGTCGGTTCATTTTCGTTATTAGTCGTCTGTTAACGATTAACTGGTTAACAGACGACAATTAGTTACCAGTAAACTGTGTAAAGCGCTGCAATAACTCCTATTAAAAGGAGTGAGATCACCATAAATGATGCAGAAGGTTTAAACATACTTGAATCGATTTCAAGTCCGTTTGATTTAACACCTTTGCGTTGTTCGATGTTAGTAATAATACTCATCCCGATTATACAAAGTACAAATACAAAGCCCATTCGATCCAGGAATGGAATTTCATACACACCCATTGCATTGGGTATAGCGAAGCCCATCGAGGACAAGAAAGAAATATCAACCAGCTGAGGTAATACTTTTAATATCAATGAGAAAATGAATCCACCTATCGTTGCGAAAAGTGCTGCATTGGAAGTTGTTCGTTTCCAGAAGAATCCAAGAATAAACATTGCAAAAATTCCAGGAGATACAAATCCTGTGTATTCTTGAATGTATTGAAAACCTTGTTTTCCTTCTCCCATTAGTTTTTCACCAATCAAAAGAGAAAGGATCACAGCGAGGAACATCGCCACCACAACTGCAATTCTTCCCAATCCTACCAATGTCTTTTCAGAGGCATTCGGATTGATTGCCTTCTTATAAATATCCAAAGTGAAAATCGTCGCAATACTATTTGCTTTGCCGGCAAGGGAAGCAACAATAGCAGCCGTCAGTGCCGCGAATGCCAGACCTTTCATCCCGGGAGGTAATAAATTCAATAAAGAAGGATACGCTTTATTAACATCAATGATTCCTTTCGAGTCAAGCATTTCCGTTGCGAAATATCCCTTTGAGTGAAGAACATACGCTGCGATACCGGGTAATACCACAATAACGGGCATGAGCAACTTGAGAACTGCTGCAAAAAGAATTCCAGTCCGTGCTGTTTTAAGATCAGCACCCAGCGCACGCTGCGTGATATATTGATTACATCCCCAATAATTCAAATTCGTAATCCACATACCACCGATCAAGACGGTAAGTCCGGGCAGGTCCATATAATTTGAATTATCCCGCTTAAAGATCATGTGAAAGTGATCATTTGCTTCTGTTGTAAGAAGTGAGAACCCATTCAGAATACCCTCCTGACCTGCTTGCGCGGCAACAAGATTCAATGCGATGTACGTTGCGACCAATCCCCCAAGAACTAAAAAGAATACCTGGATAACATCAGTGTATCCAATTACCTTCATTCCGCCAAGGGTAATGAAAATTGAAAAGACAGAAAGTAGTAAAATACAGAGAACGATATCAAAGCCCGTGATGCCGCTGATAGCAAGCGCGCCGAGGTATAATATTGACATAAGATTTACAACGATGTAAAGCAGTAACCAGAATACTGCCATGATCATCGCTACTGTACCATTGTATCGTTGATTAAGGAACTGTGGCATTGTGTAAATTTTATTCTTGAGATACACTGGAATAAAGAATACCGCCACAATAATCAATGTGATCGCCGCCATCCACTCGTATGTCGATATTGCCAATCCCATTTTAAATCCTGAACCTGACATACCGATCATCTGCTCAGCAGAGATATTGGATGCGATCAGTGAAGCGCCAATGGCCCACCATGTCAGCGATCCCTCTGCGAGAAAAAAATCTTTTGAATCGATCTGCACTTTTTTCTTGCGATTGTAAATCCAATAACCGTAAGATGAGACGATGACGAAATAGATAAAGAAAACAATGTAATCGAAACGTGCTAATTGTTGCATAGGTTGGGAGATCAGTTTCTACGTTTTACGCTTTAAGTTGATGGACACCTTTTGATAGTTGCACCGGATAAAAATCAGGTTCCTGTTTAAAAGTAGCAAAATATTTTTGTCTAACCTTTTCTTTAAAAATTTCTTCCTGATCGCGCTTAATCAGATTGATCGTACATCCACCAAAACCCCCACCCATCATCCGTGATCCAATCACCGCAAACTTATCTTCTTCTGCCAACATAACAAGGAAATCAAGCTCTTCGCAGCTAACCTCATACGCCTGACTCAGTCCCCAGTGTGCCTCATACATCAGATCACCTAATGCAGCAAAGTCCTTTTGTTTAATATTATCGGCTGCCTTGCGGGCGCGAGCTATCTCCTCTACAATAAATAAGCACTTAATAAATATCTCCTCACCAAGCACGTCCCTCTGCTCGTACAGCATCACACGAGTTGCATCTCTTAATGAAAAAACCTCCTGATACTTTTTCCTGACAATTCCCAGGCCTATTTCACATGCCTCTCTCCTGTTATTGTATGCAGATGTGCCAAGAGAATGCTTGATTTTTGTATCCACTAACAGAATTGAATGGTCAGGAGGATGGAATTTTATTATCTCATGTGTGAGCTTCCTGCAATCGAGATGAATGACTGAGTTCTCCTCACCAAATAAACAGGCGTATTGATCCATGATTCCGCAATTGACGCTGGCAAATTCATGCTCCGAATATTGCGCCATCACTGCGATGGTTAGTCGATCGAGCCTGCTATCAAACAGATGATTGAGAGCAAAACCAAATCCACAGCACAATGCAGCAGACGAAGACATCCCTGCTCCTGCCGGAATATTTCCACCAAACACACAATCAATGCCACCATTTAAAATACCCTTCCGCTGAAAAGCATCGATCATACCCATGAGGTAATTGACCCACGCTTCACCAGGATTGAGCTCATGAATAGAAAAAGTAACGCCTTCATTGAAATCATCAGCGAAAATATTGCATTTATCGTTTCCGCTTTCGCGAACAGCAAAGACAAAGTATTTGTCGATAGCCGCAGGTATGACGAAGCCATCGTTGTAATCGACATGCTCGCCTATGATATTGATTCGTGCAGGAGCAATGAATAACGTTGGATTTTGTTGAAAGCGTGAGATGAAATCCTTTTCGATCTTGTCTTTCAATGCTGAGCTCATACTAATAAAAAGATGATAACTAAGGTTTCTTAAAATCCCAACCGATACATCCTAACACCACCAATAATAAAATCCAGCTTGATGCAATAGTTATTTTATTTCCAATAGTATACGGCTTTGGTTCAAATGTGAACTCAATCACGTGCTTTCCTGCCGGAACTTCTAATGCTCGTAGCACATAATCCGCACGGAGTATCTGAACTTCACTTCCATCAATTGTTGCATGCCATCCTTTCGGATAATAGATCTCTGAGAAGAGCGCCAATCCATTGGAGGATGATTGCGATTCGTATTTCATCCGGTAAGGATTCTGCGCGATCAATTTTATTGAAGCACCGCTATCCGGATTAAAAGCCGCGACCTTGAATTTTGACACATCAAAAACGGCAATTTGTCGTGTATTTACTTCTGCCACTTTCTTTAACTCCTCTGTTGGAGAATTTACAGTAGCGACTTCATTTACAAACCACGCTGGTCCATTGGCTGCATCGTTAGGAATAATATTATCAGCGCCTGATCCGTACACAATATACTTTGTATTAAGCATATCCAGCACACCATACTTTTTAAAATCAAGCTTACCTGCCTGTGCGTCTGCTACTAACTCCTGTGTCTCGCGGGAAATACAAGAATCATAAAGATCCTGATAGCGACGCATCTTAGCACCATGATACCCATTCAAAGAATTATGATAGTACGAACTGCGGGCACTCTGACTCCAGGGTTCTTCCGGTGAAATATTATAAACGCGATAATAGCTTTTATCTTTGAGAAGGGCTTCATCGGCTGCCGTTGCCACAAATCCACCATCACTTCTCTTTCTTTGATAATTATCTTTGGTGAAATACCGCTTGTCAACAATTGAAATATCAAACGTGATCATCAGTGCAAGGAATGCATAGAATATGATGGGTGCTTTCTTCGGAACGCTAAAAAATAGCATGATGAAAATCGAAAGGATAAACGCAGCCGACCTGAGTGCATCGTCGCGGATCAACCCTTGCCGGTCGGACTTCAATGCATGAAGGAACCATCCTGGCAATTGTGATTCACCTGCATTCACGGCCGTGACAATCCAAGAAAAGAGGAAAATAAATGCGCATAATCCACCCGTTGCACCTGCGGCAATGATAAGTTTTGTTTTTACCTGCTTTGTTAATTCTAATGTTAGGAATTTTTCAAGTCCCAGCATTCCCAGTAATGGCATTGAAAAAAGTATCATGATCAATCCAAAACTGAATGATCTGAACTTGTTGTAGCCAGGGAAATAATCAAACATCAAGTAGTTGAATGTTGAGAACGCATCTCCCCAGCTCAGCATTAAACTCAATATACTTACCGGCACAAGCCAATAGACATATTTACGCTCAGCAAATAAAATACCGAGCACGAAAAGGAAAACAATGATCGCACCAGCATAGTAAGGTCCGATCGTAAATGATTGTGGTCCCCAGTATGCACGGGTATAATTCGCTAATTGATTTGCAAGCTGATTGTCACTTGAATTGGCAAGTGCTTTATACGAGTCACTTTTCTCATCATTGACAAACGCATTCAAACTACTTCCGCCATAAATCTGCGGAATCAACAACGTCATCGGTTCCCAGATGCCATACTTATATGCGAACGCCCATTCTTTGGATGTTCCTTCTATGGCAGTCTGACCTGACTTTTGTAATTCAGATGCACCGCGGATCGTATAACGTGTATATTCTGTGATTGCCCAGAACTGCCCGAAGAAAGTTGCTATTGCAATAATCACAGCAGGTATCAATACGCCAACAGATGTAAAGAAAACTTTTAACTGTTTTTCGCGATAAGCGATAACAAGCTGGACAAACCCATACGCTAAAACGATCAGCATAAGATAGTAGGTGATCTGCAAATGGTTCTCACGAAGCTGAAATGCAAGCCCGGCGGCTGTGACGCCAAATCCAAGAATTCTTCGATTGGTAAACACAAGATGAATACCTGCTATCACCAGCGGCATAAATGCAATCGCACCAATACGCGCATTGTGTCCGGCTGATAAACCAATGATCATGTAGGATGATAGTCCGAAAGCAAGAGCGCCGCCAATCGCGAGATACGGTCGTACACGAAAAGCCAGGAGTAATATATAGTAACAAATAAATGAAGCGAAAATATTGCGAACAGGGTGCGGAAGAAACAGCGTCAACACTTTCTTCATTGTCACTACCACACCATCGCTCCATTGAAGATTGACGAGATACGCCGGCATACCGCTGAACATGGATGGAGTCCACAATCCTTCCTCGCCTGTAGCATCGCGAAAGTCACGAAGGGCTTTGCTTGAACCAATGTGCTGCTGAATATCCTGTTGATCCAGTGCTTTATTTTCAAAAAATATGGGGCTGAAAAATAGGAGCGTAACGATCAAAAAGACCACAATTGCCAGCAAATGAGGCAACACATTAGAAACCTTTACCTGTACTTTCACTTTTTTCATACGTTTAAAGGGTGCAAAATATTAACTTTAATTGGCTTAACCCCTGACCTATGGAATCAAAATTCAAATGGCAATTGGTCTTTCTGCTGCTTGCTGCAAGCTGTTCACAGCTTAGTAAACACAGTGAAGACCCAAAATCAGAAGAAGAAGCCATTCGCAATGTGTTAGATGCGGAACAAATTGCCTGGAACAATGGCGACCTGGAGGCTTTTATGAAAGGTTATTGGAAATCAGATTCATTGGAATTTATCAGCTTCAGAGGCATTAGTCGTGGATGGGAAGCAACACTCGCGGGGTATAAAAAGGGTTACCCGGATCGCGCTGCGATGGGAACACTCAGCTATGAAATATTGAAGATCACTCAGCTTGCTCCCCTTAATTATGTAGTGTCAGCAAAATTTCATCTTACGCGATCGTCAGGAGATCTTGATGGAATTATTACGTTGATATTTCAGAGGATTGAGGGAAGGTGGGTCGCCGTATATGATCACACCTCTTAAACTGATTGTAAAAAGTAAAATGTGAAAAGTGAAATGTACACTCAGATAAAACACTCCACGACATTTCACATTTCACAAAAAAAGACTACCCCAACGTCACATTCCCTTCTGCTTCAATCTCTTTCCTCACAAAACTCATCAACTCACTCATATACGGCTTACTAAAATCAAACTTGATCCCTGCAGCGTTATAGATCTCGGGAATTGTCTTAAGATTACCAAGTTTCAACGCATTAAGGTAGCCATCCAAACCCTGCTTTTTTTCTTTCCTGAAATTTCTCCAGATAGCGATCGCACCAAGCTGCGCCATGCCATATTCAATATAATAAAATGGCACTTCGTATAAGTGAAGTTGTTTCTGCCATAAATAATCTTTGGCCTCTTCCAATCCTTTCCAATCAGTAACAGTATCTGCAAACTCTTGGAAGATTCTGTTCCATGCATTTTTACGATGTTCCGTTGTATGGTCAGGATGTTCGTAGATCCAATGCTGAAACTTATCGATAGTAGCAACCCATGGTAATGTTTCTATAATATCTTCCAGTTGCTCCATGCGGGCACGGTTAAGATCATCAGGATTTTCAAAGAATACATCCCACTGGTCCATTGAAATTAATTCCATAGACATCGACGCGAGCTCGGCAACTTCCATCGGTGGACTTTTAAAATCTCCCAATGAAAGATCTTTGGTCAGGAAATTATGAACAGCATGACCGCCTTCATGCATAATCGTGGTCATGTCGCGCATAGTAGAAGTAGCATTCATAAATATAAACGGAACTCCAATTTCGGACAGTGGATAATTATAGCCACCTGGTGCTTTGCCTTTTCTGGATTCAAGATCGAGATGACCCATTGCATTCATGATCTGAAGACATTCTCCCAGGAATGGATCAAGCTTTGTAAATACTTCAATGGATTTATCTGTAAGATCTTTCCCTCCTTCAAATGCTTTCAACGCAGGACGACTATCGGTATCCACAGCCTTATCCCACGGACGAAGTGTGTCTACGCCAAGCAATTCTTTTCTTCTTTCGGCAAGCTCTTCCAGTAATGGCACAACTTCAGAAGAAATCGAATTATGAAATTTAAAACAATCTTCCGGAGTGTAATCAAAGCGTCCATAGGATTTGAACATATAATCACGGAAGTTGGCAAAGCCGGCATTAAGAGCAACCTGGTGACGAAGCTTGATCAGTTTTGTGAACAACTCATCCAATGCGTCCTTATCTTTCAAACGACGCTCTGTGATTTTATAATAAATTTCTTCACGCACGGCGCGATCCGTTTCCAATAAAATAACAGAAGCTTGTTGCAACGTGATCTCCTGCCCTTTCCATTCAATTGTCATCGCGCCCGAGATCTGCGCATACTTCTGAGTTTCGGTGTTGATCTCCGTGTAGAGCGGAATATTCTCCACGCGGAAAATTTCTATGTCTTTCTTAAGATTGCGAACTAAAATATCATAGCCCTGCTCTTCGGCAAGCGCAGAGAGATATGGTGAGGCCGCAGCTTTTTTATTTAATTGATCCGAAATAGGTGCGATCTGTGGCTGAATGTTCTGGATGAAATCCTTATAGCGGTCACCGTTCTCTTTATTGTCGGTGTAGCATGTCATTTTTATATACCTCCAGCCAAGGTCTTCGCTTATCGCGGATTCAAGCTCACTGCGATCGTGAAACCATTTTTTCAAATCGACCAGTGAATTTATGTTTCTATTCACCAGCGTATCGAAGTAGGGTTTTAATTCTTCCCAGTTTGTAACAATAAATGATTCTTTAAGGAATTTACGGGCGGGGCGTCTTGGTATCCGGAGCTGTGACATGCGTTATTTCTGATTTGAAGAGCAAAATTAGACAGGAAGAGTCTAATTCGGTAATTCGGTTTGTAAAGTTTCTCACTGCATCTTCGAATAGCGTTCGCGAAGCATGGCAGATAACGCTGATTATACTATACCACAGATTTCTGGGTAAAGTCTAAAAAATGAATACTCACTGTATCTGCGATCTCGAATTATATCTCAATTATCTCCATTCGAAGTTGTTCCATCAATGATCAGCGAATCAATTTAACCTCGCCAGACCCTGCTGCGCTTCTTTCAACCCCGGATACAATTGAAGCGATGATCGATAATATTTCTTTGCAGAAGCTTGATCACCTTTTTTCTCATAGATCATTCCCAATTCAAGATTGGCATCGCAATGACCCGGCTCATTTGGTCTTGGTGTGTAAGTAAGATAATCTGTAAGACATTTAATCGCTTTTTCAGTCTGAAGTCCTGAAAGGGCGCTAACCGCACCAACATGGAAAGCTGCGACCATATTGCCTGGATTCTTAATCAACACACCTTCATATAATAAAATTGATTTACCGAATTCCGTTCTCTCTTTATAAAATTCAGCCATCGCAAAAACATGATCATAATTGGATGGCTCCATATTTATTGCTTCCTGATATTCTTTCTCGGCAAGGGCAATCTCTCCATGGCCAGCATGTACGTGTGCATACGCGCGAATGCCCTGTGCTTTGTCATATTTTTTAATCACGGCAGCACAGGCAAAAGCTTTATCCCAACTTCCGCCAAGGAAAAAAGGGGCCTTACTATAATATGTGAGTAATCCCCATTGTGTTGGAATGTTGGTGGGATCTATTTCGGCAGCCTTCTCAAATTCATTCTTGATCTTAGGCGCAAGGTATGTTTGCTTTATCTTTCCGGCATCCAATGCGATAACGCCGTACATCACACCCAGCCAGTTATGGTATTCTGCATTTCTAGGATTTACCTTAATAGCAGACTCAAATTTCTCAATTGAAAGTTCGTATTTCTTTTCTTCTACAGCAATTCTTCCCATGTAATATAAAGCTTCAGAATATTCTTTTTTTTCCGAATTGACAGAAGCCAATAAAATTTTTGCGTTTTTAAAAGCCCTTGACTCAAAAAGAGATTTCACTGTTGGGATCACTGATGACTGCGCATGACACAGTGCAAACAAGCCCAAGAAAGCAACGATAAGACATATTCTGTTTAAAGTGGTAGTCGCCATTGCCTTACTTACGAAGGAAAGATGGACTTTGGATTTTAATTTAATATGCCTGGACTATGATTCCAAGCATTACTATGATTCAGCTAACGGTAGATTTGAAATTACGGAATCAGAAGAATCAAAAAATCATAGTCCAGACAAATCACCTACAAATTAGTGTTACTCGGTCTTGTGTATACCAACTGCATCACTGTAACATGTCTCAGCTTAAACGCCGACTCGCAGTAAGCAAGGTAATAGTTCCACTTACGAATAAACTTGTCATCCATACCAAGCTTCTTCACTTCCTCGAGACGATGGTTGAACGAATCATACCACATTCTCAATGTCTTTGCGTAATGCAACCCAATATCTTTTGCATCAAAGAGATTCAGATCAGACACTTTGTTGATCGCATCCTGGATGGCACTTATCGATGGAGTTTGTGATCCGGGGAAAATATGCTTTTGGATAAAGTCTACGTCTTTCCGGAATTCATTATATCGTTTTTCTCCGGACGTAATCACCTGGAGGGCAATGCTTCCGTTTGGTTTCAATAACTCGTTAACCTTCTTGAAGTACACTGGCAAAAATTCGTGACCAACTGCTTCCAGCATTTCAATTGATACAACTTTATCGAATGCTCCTTCAAGAGTCCGGTAATCCTGCATTCTGATATCAATCTGGTCCTCAAGACCTTCTTTTATAAATCTTTCTTTCGCATATTTAAACTGCTCTTCAGAAATAGTGATGGTAGTGACCTTACATCCGTAATTCTTCGCTGCATGTAAAGCAAAACCTCCCCAGCCACTTCCGATCTCCAGCAAATGATCAGTAGAGTTCAAATTAATTTCTCTGCAGAGACGGTCATATTTTTCAGTCTGTGCATCTTCAAGACTTTGTTCAGGCGTTTTAAAGATCGCACTTGAGTAGGTCATTGTTTTGTCAAGGAACAGCTTGTAGAAGTCGTTACCCAGGTCATAATGCTCAGAAATATTTTTGCGTGAGCCTTCAATTGTATTCTTTCTTGCTGAATGGTATGCGCTGTTTGCAAGACGCATGAAATTGATTGCATATTTCCTCACTCCTTTTCCCGTAAGGATAGGATTATAATTCAGATTGATAATGAACCATGAAATGACATCGGCGATATTGTCTGTATGCCAGTCACCATCCATATAAGATTCAGCAAAACCGATATCTCCATACCATACGCACTTCGAAAAGAAATTATTATTGATTACTCTAATGCGTGGCTTTACTTCATTTCCATTTCCAAAATACAAGATATGACCATCCGGTAATTCCAATTCCAGTGAACCCAAAGGAAGTTGATTGAATACCTTGAAAAGGAGATTCTCATATAATGAATACTTTCGATTAAGTGTTAGTGCAGAGGCGGGCATAGGTCAGACTTTTTTGTATTGATATTTTTCTTGTTGAAGATGAAGATTAAAACTCTTTTCACGGAAAGGCACATTCTTTAATTTGAGTCGTAATGCCTGCCAGTAGATCGAGATCATTATTCCAATTGTTATGAATGGAAATCGCAGACCGTAAAAAAGAAGATTGATATCAGTGAATGCCTTTTTTGTTCCTGCCAATGATGTCAATAGAAAGCGTCTGCCTTCCTGGTAATCATCCACACGCATCAGCATTTTCTCCCCTGGAACTTTAAAAATAAAATCAAATGAAGATTCAAGGTCTGTAAACGGAGAAACGTAAAAATTCTTGGTAACACGTCTGCGAAATACTTCCTCCGAAAATGTGTCTTTATTCAATAGATACAATTTCATTTCACCATGCGTATTACAAACTTCTGCTACCGAACAGACAGGATTATTATCTTTATCAAAACACACATAAAACGAGATCGGGTTAAAGGAATAACCAAGCGTTGCCACGTTTGTAAGCAGCATGATCTTTCCACCAGCAACAACGTTATTAGATGCCAGGTAGTCCAATACGTTTTGCTTTACAAATTTGTCATTGTGACCTTTCCCCAACGGGAACTGAAGATGGTCCTCGTTGCGAAAATTGAACCAGTTAAATCTGTCGTTGCTGAATAACCACAGCTTTTTATGAAGTAGTTCCACTTCATCAAGATCAACATAAAACATAAACACCTTGTACCTAAAGCGATGCTCACGCGGCTCAAGCCGGTGGTGCATTACTTCACATACGTACAGCGAGGAGTTCATTTTTTAGTTATAAGTTATACGTTGTTAAATATTTACGCAATCACCAGCTCCTTCGGATTTGTGGATTTAGAGGCCTCCCAGGCATCAGAACCTAGTAATTTGGTACATAGATTTACTGCACTGGTGAATGCATCCTCGTGGAACCCGAAGCGGAAATAACTTCCGCAGAAATAGCTTACGCCATTTTCATTCAGGAACGAAAGTGACTTCTGAGCTCTCGCCGTGTCGGGTGTAAAGATCGGATGCTCATAATCAATAACTTTCAGGATCTTTAATGGGTCGATTGAGCCCGGATCATTAATGGAAAGGAAGTAACTTTTCTTCTTGGAAATCTGCTGCAAACAATTCATATCATAAATTGTAGTAGTTGTAATCTTACCAGCCTTCTCCTCTACCCGATAATTCCACGCAGACCAGGTTGATTTGATCTTTGGCATGATCGATTCATCTGTATGAAGTGTCGCAACGTTCTTTTGATATTGAAAAGGGCTCAATAAGTCGTCTTCCGAAAGTGTTCTATCTTTTAATAATCGCAATGCCTGATCTGCATGGCACGCAAAAATTACTTTGTCGTATGTCTTCACAGATCCATCAGAAGCAGTAATAATAGCCTTACCATTTATACGGGCAACACGCGTTACAGCTTTACCGGTCTGGATCTTATGTTTGAAAGGAGCTATAAGCCTGTCGCGATATTGCCAGCTCCCATTGTGAACGGTGTACCATTGAAACTGGGTATTGATTCCCAGCAATCCATGATTCTTAAAAAATTGAACTAATGCTCTTGCCGGGTACTGAAGTGTAATATCGGTTGGTGTTGACCAAAGAGCTGAGCTCATTGGTACGATGTAGTTATACAGGAAATTATCGCCGTAGCCTTTTTCTTTTACATAATCGTTAATAGAATAATATTCGTACTTACCATTCGTAAGGATTTCTTCCGCTTCCTTAAAGAAACGGTTGATCTGGATGAGCATTTTCCAGAATCCGGGACGTAGATAATTTTTCTTTTGAGCAAACAATTTCAGGCTGCTGTATTCCAACCCGCTTGACAAATGCTGCACACCAAATGACATGTTGGTCGGCTTTACAGCAACATTAAGCTCCTGAAACAATCTTACAAGATTTGGATAAGTGAATGTATTGAACACTATAAATCCAGTGTCAATAGGAATTTTCTTTCCATCTTCTTCAACATAAACAGTATTCGTGTGTCCACCGATATATGAATTTTGTTCATAGAACTCGATATCATATTGCTTATGAAGAAAATGCCCGCATCCCATTCCGGCTATATCGGTACCAATAATTGCAATTGATTCCATGGCTGTTCAGAATTGGTTTTTTACAAGATCGTTTTCTCGTTCAAAGAACTCGCTTCTTTCTTCTATCGAAAGAGTGAATGATTGGGTAGGCTGTTTTTCAAAAAGATAATGACTGACCATCCACTCACTTCCATTATTATAGCCGAATAATTCAGCGCAAGCCATAAAAAAACATCTCCAGTAAACCCACCATTTCACCGCCTGGTCTTTTCCATAGGTTTGTTCAAATAATATCATGATCAGCTCTTTATGCTCGTCCATCTTTTTGAGCCATGCTTCTGATGTCTTGCTATAATGCATACCATTTACCCTCCAATGCTTTTGGATCTTGAAATGGTCAGCAAAATAGAGTAACAGGTGGTCGCTTGGCATAATGCCGCCTGAGAAGAAATACGTTGCCATCCAATCTGTATCATTCTTTATTTCATACAAATAACTCAGTGAATGATGCGTAAAAATGTGGATAAACATCTTTGCGTCATCTCTTAGAAATCCTGAAAGCTTTTCCAGCAATGTTTTATAGTTCCGCATGTGCTCAAACATTTCGACTGAAACAATCCGATCAAACTTTTCTTTTGTTTGAAACACATTCATATCAGTAGTGATGATCGTAAGGTTTGTAAGCCCCCGAAGTTTTGCTGCCGTATCAATAAAAATCTTTTGCGTTGCAGAATTGGAAACTCCGGTAATCTTGCTTTGTGGATATCTTGCTGCCATGAACAATGACAATGATCCCCATCCACAACCACATTCCAGAATATCCTGACCATTCTTTAATTCCGCACGTTCACATGTAAGATCAAGCATATCGTCTTCCGACTGATCAAAAGAAGTTACGCCGTCTTTCCAATAACCAGAGCTGTATTTCAAATTCTTGCCAAGTACCCATTGAAAAAATTGGGTTGGTATTTCATAGTGTTGCTCATTCGCAGCTTTCGTCTCTACAGCTATTGGACTTTGTTTCAATAGAGTCACAAAATCCATGAATTTCTGTTGTTGCTTTTCAAGATCGGCAACGGTCTCTTCTTTTATACGTCCTGCACAGATTCTTCTGATCCCTGCGCGGATTAGAAAATCAGGAACCATATTTTTTTCAAGAAGGCTGTCGTACCACATAGATCAAGGGTTAAGAATTATTGGATTGGGGACATTTAGATTTACGAGAAAAACAGTCTTCCAGGATTTATTTTAAATCACGTTTGGGCAAAGGAATAAATGATGAAGTAGTATTTTGGTAATCAATAAATAGCTGGCCGCGCGACTTAACCATTTGGTCCTCAGTGTATTTGATACCCGTTACTTTCGTAAGAAACACATACATTAATATGGGGCAAATAATACTTAAGTAACCATACGCTGAGCCCAGTGCAATGATGAAAAATGCAACCCAGATCAACCATTCAAAGAAATAATTCGGGTGGCGGGAATAGTACCAAAGTCCATTATCGCAAACCTTTCCTTTATTGGAAGGGTCTTTTTTAAAATTCTTAAGTTGACTGTCAGCAACCGACTCACCAATAAAAGCGATTACCCATAAGCCGGCACCAATTATTTCGAAGATGCTCAGCGCGCGGGTTTTGTTGATCATGATCAATGCAAAAGGAAGTGACAATATCAATGCGAGGATTGCCTGGAAATAAAAGAAACGAAGCATCAAAATGTTTTGCTTCTCTCCCCACTCCTTTCTCAATGCGGTATAACGTACATCTTCAGGGTGACCTATCGTTCTTGCATACAAATGAATCGCTAACCGGAATCCCCAAAAACAAACTATTCCAACTATCAGAAACTGCCTCGGCTGATATTCATTGGCCATTAAAAAATAAGTAAGTGCGAGTATCGGGAAACTAATAGACCAGATCGTATCCACAATAGCGGCGTTCTTTGTGCTTAGCTGCACAACCCACACAAGTGTGAAAAGAACCAGAACGATCCCACCCCCAACTAGAAAAAGAGAAATAACCTCACTCATTTAAACATTTGATTTTCTTTTTAAAATCTCTTCAATACCTTGACCTTCTTTCAAAGAAAAAAGCTGAATTAGTACATATCCAATGGATCCGATGCTGCCCAGCGTGAAGAACAATGCTGCCCACAGGATCTTTGTCGCAACAACTTTTTCTCTGTATAAAACCCAGAGATAAATGATGAGAATGTTTGCGTAGAAGTCCCACAATGTTGCCCGCATCCACGGAATCGCACCTAAAAAGTCCCATTCTTTGAATAAACTGCTTTCAAGGCTTGTTGAAACAACAATGTAAACCATGAAAAGCCACACAATGCTGAGGAAAACCTTAAGAAAAGATGCCATAAGGATTAATTTTACTGAACTTACGAATCAGAACCATTACTCAGATCTATAAATCTTATGACTCTTAAACACATAATCATCGGTATAGTTTTATCGACTTCCATTTATGGCTGTCAGCCTTCAAAAGAGATAAAAACAACCGGATCAATTGAAAGGATTGATCCATCGCTGGAAAGCATCTTGACTACAGATGCAAAAATTGAAATTATTGCTGACGGATTTGATTGGGCGGAAGGCCCATTATGGATCGATGACAGGAATATGTTGCTTTTCTCAGATGTTCCAAAAAACACAGTGTTCAAATGGACGGAGAAAAAAGGTGTTGAAACCTATCTAATGCCTTCCGGATATACCGGACCAAAAAACGTATCAAACGAGCCAGGATCTAACGGACTTTTATTGGACGACAAAGGCTATCTTATCCTTTGCCAGCATGGCGATAGAAGATTAGCGATGATGGATGCTCCCATTGATTCTCCAAAAGCAGAGTTTGTTACAATCGCAGATAAATTCAATGGAAAGAAGATCAACAGTCCGAACGATGCTGCTTTTTACAAAGGAGATTTTTATATCACAGATCCTCCCTATGGATTAGCAAATGGTGAAAAAGATTCACTAAAAGAAATTCCATTCCAGGGAGTATATCGTACAGATGTTAATGGTAATGTGACGCTATTGATCGATTCACTTACACGACCTAACGGAATTGCATTTTCACCCGATGGCAACTATTTATATGTTGCCAACTCTGATCCTGCGAAAGCAAGATGGTACCGGTATTCAGTTGTTAGAGACAACGAAGGAAATTTTATATCACTTACCGCAGGCAAAATATTCTATGATGCCACTTCATTAACAGCCACGGAAAAAGGATTACCTGATGGAATGAAAGTTGATCAAAACGGAACGATCTTCGCTTCAGGCCCTGGTGGGGTTTTCATTTTTAATCCGGAAGGTAAGTTGCTGGGAAAAATCAAGTTGGAAGATCCTGCTTCCAATACGGCGTTGTCGGGAGACCAGAAAACGTTATTTGTCACAAATGATATGAATATTCTTCGGATAAAATTGCGATAAGCACGGAGATTGAATGCAAGCAGATTTTCGCTGATCAGATCTGCGCGAATCTGTATATAGTGGATCAGCGGAAATCTGCAGGAAAATATCAGTTAAATAAAGTTAGGCGCCAGCAATAAAAAATATCGTTTTGAAAATTCTCATGGAAATCCTCGGCTGGGCCGGCGCAGCAGCGGTAATTGCGGCGTATGGCTTGAACAGCTATCAGAAGATAAAGTCGGACTCAATACTATTTCAGCTATTGAATTTATTCGGAGGAATGTCATTGATTGTTTACACCATTTACTTGGATGCCTATGCATCAACTTTTATAAATATTGTCTGGGTAATTATTGCCGTATCAGCGCTCATTAAGATCTTTATACCATCTAAAACTTCATCGTGAGCACCTCCAAAAATATAAGGATTCAACGATGGGTGGTCGCACTGGCTTTTGTGCTATTTGGAATAAAGATCACAGCGTATGTGTTGACCTTTTCGGTAGCCGTATTAACAGATGCACTCGAAAGCATCGTGAATATCATTGCCGGTTTGATGGGGTTGTATAGTCTTCATCTTTCCGCCAAGCCGAAAGATGGTGACCATCCTTATGGTCATGGCAAGATTGAATTTATAACATCAGCAATTGAAGGAACACTTGTAGTGATCGCAGGAGTAATCATTATTTCTGAATCAATTGATAATTTCTTTTACCCTGCCGCGATACAAAAATTGGATTATGGTATAATGCTTATTTCTGTTACAGCGGTGATAAATTTTATAGTTGGAACAATCTGTATTCGCGAAGGAAAGAAGACAAACTCAATCGTCATGGTTTCAAGTGGCAAGCATTTACAAACGGATACTTATTCAACGTTTGGAATTATTCTTGGATTGATATTAATTCTTTTTACAAAAATTCTATGGCTTGATAGCATTATTGCAGTAGCGGCTGCGTTACTTATACTTTATACCGGTTATAAAATTATTCGTGGTTCTCTGGCGGGTATCATGGATGAGGCAGATGTTGAGCTTTTGGAGCCCTTGGTAAAACTTCTGAATAAAAACCGTCGTGAGAATTGGATTGACCTTCACAATGTGCGCATTATAAAATTTGGCCCTGCGATTCACATTGATGCCCATCTTACTGTACCGTGGTATTTGACAGTCAAAGAAGCACATTACGAAATTGAGCTTCTCGAAAAATTGGTTGCAGAAGAATTCGGCGACAACCTGGAATTATTTGTTCACTTGGATGACTGTGTTGAAGCCTCCTGTCCTATATGCCTGAAGAATGATTGTAAAGTGAGGAAACATCCGTTCCAGAGAAAGATTGAATGGACAGTGGAGAGTATTTCAACGAATCAGAAGCATGATCTTAATAGTTGAAAGCGCTAAAGCGCTGGATAATTTTTAAACAAATAGGCCACACAGGCACATAGATTTTGTTCTCGAATTTTCAAGTTTTGTTGCGCCCGAATCGTGCAGAGACTCGGTAAATAATCTTCGCACGAGAGTTTATCGTTTATACCATACGCATCCCTATGTCTCTATGTGCCCTATGTGTTTCAAAGAATACCGCTGGAAGCTTCCGATATTTCTTTTTAATAATAATTTTCAATTTATTCACGTACAAATCCACAACATGCGCCTCCTTTTCCCCTTCCTTTTCATCACGTCCCTTGCATTCTCCCAAAAGACCCCAACCCTCGATCAAAAGATCAAAGCATTCGATGCCTATGTGGAAGCCAGTCGCAAACAATGGGATGTTCCCGGTCTTGCACTAACCATTGTAAAAAATGGAAAGGTAATTTTTAAAAAAGGATACGGAGTAAAAGAGCTAGGTAAAAGTGATGCTGTCAATACAGAAACACTTTTCTCGTGCGCTTCCACCACGAAGGCAATGACAGCAGTGTGCATGGGAATCCTGGTAGACGAAGGCAAAGTAAAATGGAATGATCCTGTCAGTAAGTACCTTCCCGAATATCAGTTGTACGACCCGTACGTAACGCGTGAATTGCGCGTGCGTGATCTGTTCCTTCATAACAGTGGCGTTGGCAATGCGGATTTTGTCTGGGGCATCATGGACATCCCTGTAAATGAAATTCTTTTAAAGATGCGCGACGTAAAGCCAAGTTATTCATTTCGTTCAGGATTTATCTATCAAAATATTTTCTATATCGCTGCAGGTGAAGTGATAAAAAAGATCAGCGGCAAGCCGTGGGAAGTGTTTGTTCAGGAAAGAATATTTACTCCGCTCAACATGACACGCGCTGTGCCTATGAGAAAATATATTAAAGACGACAATCAAACGAAACCACATCTCAAGATTGAAAACGTTATCACCGTCATTCCTTACACCAAAGACGATAACATTGGTCCAGCAGGATCAGTGTGGGCATCTATCGATGATATGAGCAAATGGGTTGTGTGTATGCTTGACAGCAGCAAATACAATGGCGGAAGATTACTTAAAAAAGAAACTTGGAGTGAAATGTTTAAACCTCAGACAATCGTTTCTGACAATGAATTCTATCCTACACAGCAAATCACGAAACCAAACTGGAAAACATACGGACTTGGGTGGTTCCAGCATGATTACAAAGGTCGCAAGTTGAATTTTCATACAGGAAGTCTTGCGGGCCTGACAGCCATCAACGCTCAGATTCAGGAAGACAATATTGGGTTCTACATTTTCGAAAACTATGATCATGCAGAATTGCGCCACGCACTGATGTATAAATCACTCGACATGTTTGCATTGGGCGGCGACCGTGACTGGAGCACAGAATTTTTCAAACTCTACTCAGGCTTGCGTGAAAAAGGTTTAAAAGCAGAAAAAGATTTTGAATCAAAACGAGTGCTTAATACAAAACCGTCGCTATCACTGGAAGCATATGCAGGAAAATATTCTGATCCATTATATGGTAATGTTGAAATTACGCTTGCAGGCGATAGACTCAATCTCAACATCAACAACTTTATGAAAGCGAGTGTTGAGCATTGGAATTACGATACGTTTAGGGGATGGATTGATGAGAGAGAACGATCTAAGGTAAACGTCAGTTTTGTTCTTACGCCAGGTGGAAAAGTTGGTAAGGTGAATCTGGATGGATTAGAGTTTGCGAGGGTGCTCTGAGTTCCAGGTTCAGAGTGCAAAATGCAAAATTCAAGGTGCAAAATCCAATGTGCAAAGTTTGAAAGAGCGGTTTCCCGCTTATTCAATTAACTTAAAAAAATCGTGAGTTGCGTAAACAGGAACGAAGGACCGAATAATCAAATCCGATATAATTTCTCTGAACATGTTCTGAAGAAGCTCTGAACCTGTTCTGAAGAAGCTTTGAACCTGTTCTGAAGAAGCTACGAACATGTTCTGAACAAGCTCTGAAGAAGCTCCGAAGGTCTTCTGAACAAACACCTGTTTTCTCTGAACAGCTTCCGAACAACCACTGAACAGTCTCTGAACAAAATGGTGAAATCTCCGAACAGCTTCCGAAGACGCTCTGGACAAGGGGTGTAAAACTCTGAACAACTCGCTAAAATCTCTGAACAATCAGACCAATTCTCCGAAGAAACACGCAAATTCTCTGAACAAACTGCAAAAATCTCTGAACAAACAGACCAATACTCTGAAGAAACACACAAATTCTCTGAAGAAATTGTAAAAATCTCTGAACAAACAGGCCAAAATTCCTTCCTCTCTAAACTGCAGGGTCGCTGATTTTCAAAAATCCTCGTCGTATGATAATTATTGTATTTTTAAATAAATGACATATAGGAGATAATTGTCGCTGACACGTAGGGTATAAAATTGCAATCCCAACTGATTATACCCGTGTCGGAAATCTCCCACCGAAACAGAAGTTTAGTCTTGAAAAACGCACTTACTAGTCACATTTGGGCAAGCTCACTATTTCGAAGCTTCTCCGTTTTGTAGCTCCTACCCTATCTCAATCACAACATCATCCGTTAATGGATGACCTACACACGTAAGAACATATCCTTCCGCTCTTTCTGATTGTGATAACCCTTCTTCTTCATCAAGCTTTACTTTTCCTGAAAGCGCTTTACCACGGCAAGCGGTACATAAGCCGCTTTGGCAGGAATAAGGCAAATCGATACCTGCATCAAGAGCGGTCTCAAGGATAGCACGATTCGGCTGAACTAATATTTTATACTCTTGTCCATCATAACGGATCGTAACTTCCCTTGCTTTATTTTCTGCTTTTGCATCTGAAGCAGATTCTTTCTTTTCGTCCTTTGCGATTGTCCCAGCAACAAAACTTTCTTTAAAAACTTTTCCCTTAGGGATATTATGTTCATTAAGAATGCTTTCAACATTCCTCATCATACCTTCAGGTCCGCACATTAAATACGTTGACTTGTCAATTCCCCAGTTTGGAATGCGTTCAAATAATTTAACAAGCATATCATGGTTCAGCAAACCGGAATATCCCTGCCAGTTCATCGGCGCTTCATCCAATACATGTACTGACTGAAGCCTGCCTTCATATTTTGTTTCGAGCTTTGTAAGTTGGTTCTTGAAAATGATGCTGTCTACATTGCGATTGCAATAAATCAACGAAACAATACTGTCCGGCTCCTGCGCAAGCAAGCTTTTGATAATTGACATCATTGGCGTGATCCCGCTTCCACCGGCAAATAAAATAAGATGACGTTTCTTATCTTTCGAATATTCCGTTGTGAACTGACCCATCGGCTCCATCACTTTCACAGTCGCCCCTGATTTGAGATTATCAGGGATCCAGTTTGACATCAATCCATTATCAACACGCTTGATCGAAACCGCCAAATGATCGTCCATGAAAGGAGATGAACAAAGCGAGTAGGCTCTTCTAACTTCCTTACCTCCAATGCTTACAATAAGAGTAAGAAACTGTCCGGATTTATATGAGATTTTGCCCGCCGCAGGATGTTCAAAAACAATGGATATTGCATCCTTCGTTTCCTGAATTATATCTTTCACGGTGAGGTCGTAATATATTGGACCAGAGTGTGTCTCTTCCTTCTTCTTATCGGATTTTTTGAACAGGCCAAATGCCATTGTAGTGCAATTTTTTAGTGCGTAAACAGGGTGCAAAGCTACATGCCAAATTCTATTCCCTCAAATTTTAGATCAAATATTAAGCCAGTAGGTGAATTTAAATACCAGCGAATGGCTTTTGCTCACCAGGCTTTCCGGAAGATAGTTTTCGGTGTAAACAATAAAAAAATCGCTGGCTGGTTTATACCTCCATTGAAAGCGTGCATTTAAGTTCACGTTGTCGACAAGTGTGTTATATTGAATAAACGTTGTAAGAAAAACAGTGCGTGTAAGCGTCAGATCAAATCGTGGACTAACGACAAACAATTTTTCGGTTCCATAATTTCCTGGCAGCTTCAAATCATTGTAGTCGAATCGTACGGACACACTTCCATAGGGTTGGTAGCGATAATTTATTTCGCCGTTGAAATTCAAATTCTGTCCATTATAAAATCCTCCCTGGGTTACTCCAATGACATACTTTAGGAGCTTGCGCTGATCAGATTGGTAATTGATAAAGATCCTGTTCCAATCATATCGCTCCCCTACAAAAAATGTCGTAAACCTTTCCCGATCAATTGGATTAAAGCTATTTGTCAGTTGCTGATATGTGTAGATGTATCCAACATTAAAATTGGATGTGTTTAAAAAGTTAAAGCCATATCCAAGAATTGCCGACCTGTCAGAAATATCACCGTTAGGAATAACTGACATCGCCAGGTCCAATGTTGGCTTCATTGAAACAAGCTTACTGTTTCGCGGATACATGGTGCCGTATAACCCAAGGAAAATATTAGTCACGCCAGGATAGACTCCGCGACTGGGAACATAACCTGCTTCGGCTGTATAATTTTTCTGAATAAAAGTGCTTCCGGTATTCCAGGTGAAATTTCGTTTTGTATATTGTATGTATCCGCCACCGGAATCATCGTGATCCGAAGTAAATGAGTTAAATGATTTGGTATAATAAGAACTCATATACCATGTATTGTCTTTACTTCTTGATTCTATATCAATCGTAGCAACACGATTATAGCCATTAAGGACCCGTTTAGTTCCATTATCGTTAACTGAATTTTTCCACAAATCGCTATTGAAGTATTTAACAGAATCTCCGGAACCAATTCCGAGCGATTCTTTATCTACAAATGATAATTGAATATTTGACTGCTTCCAGAAATTTCGTTGAATAGCAGCAACTGTAAAATTCTGCGCCGGCAATCCCAATTCGAGTGCCTGCTTGGTTTGCATATTTAATACACTCATTCTCCACTTCTTCGAAAGAGATCCGCTTAATCGCGCACCATATACTATTGGAACCTTTCTGAGATTTCCGGACGAATCACGCGCAAGTCCAACCCTTCGTGAGAAGAAAGGTCTTGCTTCAGGAAAACCCATCCTATCAAATAAATCACTATTCTCTAAAAAGAACTGACGCCGTTCAGGAAACTGAAATTCAAACCGGGTAAGATTAATTACTTGCCGATCAACTTCCACTTGTGAAAAATCCGGATTCACTGTCAAGTCAAGATTAAGTGATTGCGTCACTCCTATCTTGGCATCAAACCCTGCTTGCAAATCATCTGAGTTGGTAATAGGCGTTGTTGTTTTATCGGTCGCCGTTCCGCCAGCGATGTATGGAATCACTGAGATATTGGTTGAGTGTTGTGGCGGATGATCAACCCATTTTAATTTTCCGGAATATGCAAATGAAGCGCTTATATACTGAATCGGTGTTGCAATCCAGCTCGATACCTGGTTTCTTTTAACATCATTGCGAACAAATGTTATGTCCCAATCAGCACCTGCTCCTTTGAACCGAAAGCTCTTGAATGGAATCATAAGCTCAGCCACCCACCTGTCTTCTGACTTTACAACCTTCACATACCATTTATTATCCCACGTATTGTTGTAGCTTCCATCTTCAGCGCCTGCACCAGAAATAATTCCTTCTGACTGAACACCATAAGGCGTGGTCTGAAAATAAAACCCATTCATGCCGTCATTGTATGGTCCGAAGTAAACTCCTATGTTATCATTGGAAGAGTAATCAAAATCCCGTCGAAGAGATTGAACGATCGTTGGAGCCGAGTTCTCAAAACAAACAAACGATACGTACAGCGCGTGATCATCGAACGTAAGACGTGCTTCTGTCTGAAATGGCGCCGCAGCAGTATCAACGGGATAGTTCAGAAAGAAATTAGTTGCAATGCCCGCATCTTTCCAATCCTGCTCCTCAAGCTTTCCATCAATTACAATCTGACCTTTGGCCTTTTGAATTGGTAGTTGTGTACCAACTGCATTTTTTATTTGTGCGAATGAAGTTGACCATCCACTAACCAGTAAACTGAGTATAATAGTCTTGTAAAGCCGATGCATTAATGAAAGTATTCTGTTGAGGTCAATTTGTTACTGGGTGTAAAGACGTTCTTTTCAAGGCTGCTTTTTATTTCTCTGTTCCGTTGTGCTGCCATTCGAAGCGAAATTTTTTATTTTATATTCCATGCGATCTACGTTCTTATGCGGCTAAAAAGTTCCAGGCAGAGCCTAAGGCTTAAAATCCGCTCTTCAGCTCAAAACTAGGTTATTCCTCGATTTACACCTAAACGGAAAAGTTAATGATTGGTTAAAATGATTTATTTTAGCGGTCTAATAATATTTCCTGTGCAACTGAATTCACTCACGGCTATCTCTCCTATTGACGGTCGGTATTTCAAGACAACCTCATCGCTATCATCGTATTTCTCGGAATACGCACTGATCCATTATCGCGTTCGTGTAGAAATTGAATACTTCATTGCTTTGTGCGAATGGCCATTGCCAGAATTAAAAAAGTTTCCTAAAGACAAGATTGAACTTATCCGATCATTCTACACGCATTTTGACGAAACAGCAGCGGGAAAAATCAAGGAAATAGAAAAGGTCACCAATCATGATGTCAAGGCTGTTGAATATTTTTTAAAGGAAAAATTTGATCAAAACGGATTATCCGAATTTAAAGAGTTCATTCATTTCGGACTTACGTCACAAGATATCAACAACACCGCAACTCCACTCCTTCTGAAAGAGTTTTTGGAAATAGAATTTCTTCCAAAACTAAATGGTATCATCACATTAATAGATCAGCAATCCATTAAATGGAAAGATGTTTCCATGCTGGCGCGAACACATGGACAGCCTGCATCGCCTACTCGCTTAGGAAAAGAGCTACGTGTTTTTTCTATTCGAATTCAGAAACAGCTTGATCTATTAAAAAATATTCCTAATTCAGCAAAGTTTGGAGGCGCTACGGGTAATTTCAATGCGCATCATATTGCCTATCCGGAAATTGACTGGTTGAAATTTGCCGATCAATTTGTTTCAAAATATCTCGGACTATCAAGAAGTTATCCCACAACGCAGATAGAGCACTATGATAACATCGCTGCTTTGTTTGACAATCTTAAAAGGATCAATACCATTCTCCTGGATTACAGCAAAGATGTGTGGCAATACATTGCGATGAATTATTTCAA